>Ga0160470_100279_pt1 | contig 34448 bp, 31 predicted proteins | sample HID1973I_E11MG_FD_108214 | JGI IMG/M metagenome (GOLD analysis project Ga0160470, IMG submission 108214) | Enriched mosquito-associated microbial communities from UW Madison campus, WI, USA - HID1973I_E11 MG | ecosystem: Host-associated > Arthropoda: Insects > Digestive system > Unclassified ... | reverse complement strand
GTTCATGTCGTGGGTACGACGACGATCATCACCGGTGTTCTTGCGCAGTTCGATGAACTCTTCAATGTCCATGTGCCAGGTTTCCAGGTAGGCACAGACAGCGCCTTTGCGCTTGCCACCCTGGTTAACGGCAACGGCCGTATCGTTCACGACTTTCAGGAACGGAACGACGCCCTGGGATTTGCCGTTGGTGCCCTTGATGTAAGAGCCCAAAGCACGAACCGGTGTCCAGTCATTGCCCAGGCCGCCTGCGAATTTCGACAACATGGCGTTGTCGTGGATCGCGTGGTAGATGCCCGACAGGTCATCCGGCACGGTGGTCAGGTAGCAGCTCGACAGCTGTGGACGCAGGGTGCCGGCGTTGAACAGGGTCGGAGTCGACGACATGTAGTCGAAGGACGACAACAGGTTGTAGAACTCGATCGCACGGTCTTCTTTGTTCTTCTCTTCGATGGCCAGGCCCATGGCCACGCGCATGAAGAAAATCTGCGGCAGTTCGAAGCGGATACCGTCCTTGTGGATGAAGTAACGGTCGTACAGGGTTTGCAGGCCCAGGTACGTGAACTGCTGATCGCGCTCGTGGTTGATCGCCTTGCCGAGTTTTTCCAGGTCAAAGGTGGCCAGGACCGGGTTCAGCAATTCGAATTCGATACCCTTGGCGATGTAGGCAGGCAGGGCCTTGGCGTACAGGTCGACCATCTCGTGGTGGGTCGCGCTTTCTGCAACGTTCAGGAAGCTCAGGCCTTCGGCACGCAAGGTGTCCATCAACAGGCGAGCGGTCACGAACGAGTAGTTCGGCTCACGCTCGACCAGCGTACGGGCGGTCATCACCAGGGCGGTGTTGACGTCGGTCAGGGCCACGCCGTCGTACAGGTTTTTCAGGGTTTCGCGCTGGATCAGGTCGCCGTCGACTTCGGCCAGGCCTTCGCACGCTTCGGTGACGATGGTGTTCAGACGACCCATGTCCAGCGGAGCAAACGTGCCATCGGTGCGGGTGATGCGGATCGACGGGTGAGCGTTGACCGCTTCCTCGGCCGGCGCATGGGCAGCTCGTTCCTTCGAACGACCGTCACGGTAGATCACGTAGTCGCGGGCCACTTTTTGCTCGCCGGCACGCATCAGGGCCAGTTCAACCTGGTCCTGGATTTCTTCGATGTGGATCGTGCCGCCGGAAGGCATGCGACGCTTGAAGGTCGCGGTGACCTGCTCGGTCAGACGGGCAACGGTGTCGTGAATTCGCGACGAAGCGGCAGCGGTACCGCCCTCAACTGCGAGAAACGCTTTGGTGATAGCGACGGTGATCTTGTCATCGGTATAAGGAACGACAGTGCCGTTACGCTTGATCACGCGCAGTTGGCCAGGCGCGGTGGCGGACAGATCCGAATTCGAATCAGCGGCCTGCGGCAAGGTGCCCTGCGGGTTCTCGCGAGTTGTGTCGGTTTGCATGGGGGGTTGTCTCCACATTCTCTATGTTTGTTTGGGCACCGTCTCGGTGCCCACCGTTCCGTCCTGAAGCACTACAACCGGCGGGGGCCGGGCATACCAACTTCGGGACAGATCAGGAAGGGGCTATTGGGGCGCCGCTTCCATGCCGAAGTCTTTGGTCGCAGGCCTGGAGCCTGAAACCGAATTCCTTTTGGGTGACAGCAATTGACTGCAACACCCGTACCGTTTCGCCGTTTTCGGCCCAAAAACAGTAGCCATCCGCACGAGCGGTTTGGTCTTTCGAAAATACGTTTGGTTCAACCAGAAAGAGGCAATAAAAGCGCTTGAAATTGATGTCTGGTTTGTGTTTGGTTTTTTGCGCAAAACCCTACATGTAGGGTTTTTTTTGCGCCGGGGTACAAGATAGTGCGTTTTGGAGGGTGTTGCAACGTACTACCTGTGGATAAGCCTGTGCGTAAATTGTGTGTGAAACCTGGAATCAGCGTGTAGCCCGCGACCCTGCTGGAGTAGACCGTTTGTCATGGGTTTTCAGCGGTCGAAAACTGTCCGGTGGTTTTTTAAGGGCGCGAACCCTACCACAAAAAATGCCCATATCCGAACGCATTTGCCGCCTTGTGTTCTGGACGAGCGACGTTTATACAATCCGCCATGTGTACGCATTTTCTTATCCTCCCCAATCATTACAAAAAGACGGGTGGATCCTTCCTTATTAGAGTTTCGGCAAGCAGAGGTCACCGTGGAGCAAGAAGCCTGGCAGGTTTTGATCGTGGAGGACGACCAGCGTCTGGCCGAACTGACCCGCGATTACCTGGAAGCCAACGGCCTGCGCGTTTCAATCGAAGGTGACGGGGCGCTGGCCGCGGCCCGCATCATCAAGGAGCAGCCAGACCTGGTGATCCTTGATTTGATGCTCCCCGGCGAAGATGGCTTGAGCATCTGCCGCAAGGTTCGCGACCGTTTCGACGGCCCGATTCTGATGCTCACCGCCCGTACCGACGACACCGATCAGATTCTGGGGCTGGACATGGGGGCTGACGACTATGTCTGCAAACCGGTTCGTCCTCGGCTCTTGCTGGCGCGTATCCAGGCCTTGCTGCGGCGCAGCGAGGCGCCTGAAGTTGCCCCGGAAAAACAACGGCGTCTGCAGTTCGGTCCGCTGGTGGTGGACAACGCTTTGCGCGAGGCCTGGCTGCGTGACGCCAGTATCGAATTGACCAGCGCCGAATTCGATCTGCTCTGGCTGCTGGTGGCCAACGCCGGGCGCATTCTTTCCCGCGAAGAGATCTTCACCGCACTGCGTGGCATCGGTTACGACGGGCAGGATCGTTCCATCGATGTGCGCATCTCGCGCATTCGCCCCAAGATCGGCGATGACCCGGAGCACCCTCGGCTGATCAAGACCATCCGCAGCAAAGGCTATTTGTTCGTTCCGGAAGCCTGCACCCTGTGAACTCGATCTTCCTGCGAATTTATGGCGGCATGTGCGCGGCGCTGATTCTGGTGGCGGTGCTCGGCGTGCTGGCCCTGCACTTGCTCAATCAGGTGCGTAGCGAGCAATACCGCGAGCGCCTGGCCCATGGCACGTTCTCGTTGATGGCCGACAACCTGCAACCCATGAACGAAACCGAACGCCATCGTGCCTTGCTGGTGTGGGAGCGCCTGCTGGGTATTCCGCTGGCGCTGAAGACCTTCACCCAGACCGACCTTGATCTCACCCAGCGCACTCGTGTGCTGCGCGGCCAGGCGCTGGTCGAACAAACCGGGCCGCACGCGGCGGTGGTTTATCGGTTGGTCAGCGACAAGGAACAGTTGGTGCTGACAGGGGAGGTGCAGCAGATCAGCGAGCAACTGGCCCGGGCGACCATTTACCTGCTGGCCGACGAACTGGTGCGCGTCCCGGTGGCCGACCAACCCAAGCGCCTGGCGCAATTGAAAGAAGACAAGGGTTTCGGTTTCGACTTGCGACTGGTCACGGTCGATGACGCGGACATGGATGAGGACCAGAGTCGGCGGGTTTCCGAAGGCGATACGGTGATGGCGCTGGGTAAGGGCGGCGATTCGATCCGTGTGTTTGCCGGAATGGTAGGTACGCCGTGGGTGCTCGAAATCGGCCCGTTGTACCAGATGAACCCTTATCCGCCGAAGTGGCTGGTGCTGATCGCGGCGCTGGGTTTGAGCCTGATTGGTTTGATCGTCTATTTGTTGGTGCGTCAGCTCGAGCGTCGTTTGCGCGGGTTGGAAGCGGCGGCCACTCGCATCGCCAAAGGCAGCCTGGAAACCCGAGTGCCGGCACGGGGTGCGGATTCGGTGGGGCGTCTGGCGTCAGCATTCAACGGAATGGCTGAGCACTTGCAACAGTTGTTGGCGATTCAGCGGGAACTGGTGCGCGCCGTGTCGCACGAACTGCGCACACCGGTGGCGCGCCTGCGCTTTGGCCTGGAGATGATCGGTTCCGCGTCCACACCACAAGCGCTGCAAAAGTACTGTGAAGGCATGGATCACGACATCGAAGATCTCGATAAGCTGGTGGACGAGATGCTCACCTATGCGCGCCTGGAGCAGGGCTCACCGGCCCTGAATTTTCAGCGTATCGATCTCGATGCGCTGGTCAATCAGGTGATCGAGGAGCTTGCGCCTCTGCGTTCGCAGGTGACTGTGCAACGCGGCTTGTGCCTGTCGGCGGCCGATTGCGACGATGCCTGGGTCGAAGCTGAACCCCGTTACCTGCATCGGGCGCTGCAAAACCTGGTGAGCAACGCGATGCGCCACGCCACGTCCAGGGTCACGGTCAGCTATCAGGTGGGGCAGCAACGTTGTCGGGTCGACGTCGAGGACGATGGACCGGGCGTGCCGGAAAACGCGTGGGAGAAAATCTTCACCCCGTTCCTGCGACTCGATGACAGCCGCACCCGTGCGTCGGGTGGGCATGGCCTGGGCCTGTCCATCGTGCGTCGGATCATCCATTGGCACGATGGACGAGCGTTGATTGGCAAGAGCAAGAGTCTGGGTGGCGCGTGTTTCAGCCTGAGCTGGCCGAGAAATCAGGAAAAGGGTTGAGCACTCAGGTGTCAGTCAAGGCCTCTACGTCCACCACAACGCTTCAAGCCTTGATGCTGACCAGACTCAACAACTGCCCATCCAAGATTCCAAACTGTGCGTCCAGCTCAACCCCATTACGCCACTCACTCGACAGATCCGTCAGCAAGCGGATCCGCACATCCCCGGCCTCGCTCCACTCCAGTACTTCGGCGTGTTCAAAATAGAAGCGCTGCTGCACGATCGGATACAGCGCCTTGAACAGGCTTTCCTTCACCGAAAATGTCAGCGTCACCAGCATCGCCAACTGATCTCGTCGACCCGCGGCCATTCTTTGCAACTCCTGGCCGGTGAGAATCTCACCGGCCAGGCGCTCGGCCCGTTCCGGGTTGAGCAGGTTTTCCAGATCCATACCCAAACCACGCCAATGGGTTTTCTTTGCGACAATCGCCGCGGCGCGTCCGGTGCTATGGGTAATCGAACCGGTGATATGCCCAGGCCATACCGGCGCTCGATCTTCGCCAATGGCCGGACTCAAACCCACGCCCTCCAACTGTTGCAATGCAGCTCTGGCGCAAATCCGCCCGGCCAGAAATTCCGCCTGCCGCTTGGCAACGGAGCGCTGGATGCTGGAGGGCGGCTCGATCGCGCTGCGGCGAAAATCATCGCTGTTCAGCTGAGAACTGTCGAAGTGAGTGCTCAACAAAACCGTATCAGGTAGCGCGATTGGCAACGGCCAATGGGCGTCGAGGGGGGTGCAGCAGGCGGGTAGGGCGGGGGCGGGATTCATGTCAGGCATTTTGCCGGGTTGCCTTCGGACTGGGTAGTGTCGATAGATCGTTTGTGGTGAGGGAGCTCGCCCAGCGCGAGCAAGCTCCCTGGCCACCGGGAGCTTTGCTGTGCTTTCAGGCGCCCGGTGTTCCTAGGAGAAAATTTTCTTGAGGAACGCCTGCATATCCGCCCACGACTTTTCATCCGCCGCCTTGTTGTAGCCGATGTCGGGTCCACCATGGTCGCCATGACTCAGCCGATCCGCATCAGGATTACTGAACCCATGCTTGGCGCCCTCCAGACTGACAAATTTGTAGTCCGCCCCGGCCTTGTCCATTTCCGCTTTGAACGCCGCGACGTTTTCCGGTGTGACCATGCTGTCCATCGCCCCGTGTTCCACAAGGATTTTCGCCTTGACGTTGCCCGGTGTTGCCGGTGTGCTGGTCGCCAGCGCACCGTGGAAACTCACCACACCTGCCAACGGCAATCCCTGCCGCGCAGCATTCAAAACAACACCACCGCCGAAGCAGTAACCAATCGCCGCGATTTTGTCAGGATCGGTTTGCGGTTGTTGCTTGAGCAGGTCCAGCCCTGCCTGAAAACGCGCACTGGCTGCCGCGCTGTCTTTGAGTGCGGCTTGCATGAAGACCATGGCATCTTTGGGGTGTTCGGTGTTCTTGCCATCGCCGTACATATCAATCGCCAGGGCGCTGTAGCCCAGACCTGCCAGGTCCCGCGCGCGGCGTTTGGCATAGTCGTTGAGCCCCCACCATTCATGCACCACCACAACGCCAGGCCGCGGTCCCTTGAGGGCGTCGTCGTAGGCGTAGTAGCCGATCAGCTTCGTGCCGTCGGCGCTTTGATAGGGGATTTCCTGAGTCTTGATGGCCGCTTGGCCGAGACCGCTCAAGGCCAGTAACACGATGGCAAGGAACACACGCATGGTCGGATCTCCTGCGAGAAATTCATCGGAAAAACCTGGGTGATCTGGTTCAGCTTAGGTTCAGAAGGCGTTCAGGGGGAGTTCAGGGCGGGCTCAGTAGTCTTGCCCCACACCCAACGAGCACACAGCACACAGCACATAAGGAAACTCCCCATGACTGGATTCAAAAAGCTGCTTCTGGCGTTCACTATCCTGGGCGCAAGCACTGCTGCTTACGCCGCCGATGACACCTTCGCCAGCCTTACTCTTGGACAGACCAGCGACAAGGTCAAAAAGTCCCACGCCCTGAACGATAACCTCAACCACCCGAACGCCGACGGCGTGATCGGCAAGGACGGCACCTGGGGTGTGCGTCTGGGTCAGCAAAACACCCAAGGCCGCTACTACGCTACCTACGACAACGTGTCGGGTTCGCACAACGGCATTAAACTGCGCCAGGAAAACCTCCTCGGCAGCTATGACCTTTTCTACCCGGTAGGCGGCAGCACCAAGCTGTTTGGCGGGGCCACGGCCGGTATCACCAAACTCACCCAGGAATCTTCAGGCTTCAGCCGCGACAGCAACATTGGTTACGCCGTTGGCGGACAGTTAGGTGTCTTGCAACAGGTTTCGAAAAACACGTCGGTTGAACTGGGTTATCGTTACCTGCGAACCAACGCCAGCACCGAGATGAGCGAGCGTGGCGGCAGCAAACAGGGGTCGCTGGATTTGACCAGCAGTGCCCAGACGTATCTGTCGGCGAACTACGCTTTCTAAAAAGCACGTCGCGAAAAGTCTGCGCCGGATCAACCCAAAAGGGTGATCCGGCGTCGCCATGTTAGCCATCGAGGCGCGCCGTTGCGCCTCTGGAGAAGTTGATTTGCCTGGGAGAGCGTTATGAAACTGCTGGTCGTCGAAGATGAAGCGCTGTTGCGCCATCACCTGCAAACCCGCCTGACGGATATCGGCCACGTGGTCGAGTCCGTCGCCAATGCCGAAGAGGCGCTGTATCAGGCCGAGCAGTTCAATCATGACCTGGCGGTGATCGATCTCGGCCTGCCGGGTATGGGCGGGCTAGATCTGATCCGCCAACTTCGCTCGCGCGGAAAAACCTTCCCGATCCTGATTCTCACCGCACGCAGCAACTGGCAGGACAAGGTCGAAGGCCTGGCCGCCGGTGCCGACGATTTTGTGGTCAAGCCGTTTCAGTTCGAAGAGCTGGACGCGCGACTCAATGCCTTGTTACGTCGCTCCAGCGGGTTTACCCAGTCCACCATTGTCGCCGGTCCACTGCTGCTGGATCTCAATCGCAAACAGGCGTCACTCGATGAACAACCGCTGGCGCTGACCGCCTATGAGTATCGGATTCTCGAGTACCTGATGCGCCATCATCAGCAGGTAGTCCCCAAGGATCGGTTGATGGAGCAACTCTACCCGGACGACGATGAGCGCGATCCGAATGTCATTGAAGTGCTGGTCGGTCGCTTGCGCCGCAAACTAGAAGGGCCGGGCGGCTTCAAGCCCATCGAGACCGTGCGTGGCCTCGGTTACCTGTTCAATGAGCGTTGCACTTGATTCGTTCGCTACGTGTTCGCTTGATGCTCGCCGCCACCACCCTGGCGGTGTTGTTCATGCTGGCGTTGCTGCCGGCGATGCAGGGTGCGTTCAGCCTGGCGTTGCAGGACTCCATCGAACAACGCCTGGCGTCGGACGTGACCACGCTGATCTCTGCCGCTCGGGTGGAAGACAATCGCTTGCAGATGCCGGCACAGTTGCCCGATGAGCGTTTCAACCTGACCGAGGGCCGTTTACTCGGTTACATCTATGATCGCGACGGGCACCTGGTCTGGCGCTCCAAAGGTACTCAGGAAGAGCACATCAATTACACCCCTCGTTATGACGGGCGCGGTAACGAGTTCGCGAGAATTCGCGAGACCAATGGGCAAGAGTTTTTTGTTTATGACGTCGAGATCAAACTGCTCGGCGGCAAAAGCGCAGCGTTCAGCATCGTCGCGTTGCAACCGGTGCGTGAATACGAAATCACTCTCGAAGGCTTACGGGAAAACCTCTATCTGGGCTTCGGCGCGGCCTTGCTGGTACTGCTGGCATTGCTGTGGATCGGCTTGACCTGGGGGTTGCGGGCGTTACGCCGGCTGAGCCAGGAACTGGACGAGATCGAAGGCGGTACTCGAGAAAGCCTCAGCGAAGAACACCCGCGCGAACTGCTGCGCCTGACCGGTTCCCTTAACCGCTTGCTGCACAGCGAGCGTGAGCAACGCAGCCGCTATCGTGATTCCCTCGACGACTTGGCCCACAGTTTGAAAACTCCGTTGGCCGTCCTGCAAGGGGTCAGCGAGGACATGGCGCAACGCCCGGAAGATCGCGATCAGGCCTGGGTGCTGCAAACTCAGATCGAGCGCATGAGCCAGCAGATCAGCTATCAGCTGCAACGTGCCAGCCTGCGCAAGAGCGGTCTGGTGCGCCACCAGGTTCGCCTGCGTCCAGTGCTGCAGAGCCTTTGCGATACGCTGGACAAGGTGTATCGCGACAAGCGTGTACGAGTGGCCTTCGATCTTCCGGAACATTGTTATGTGCCGATCGAGCAGGGCGCGCTGCTGGAAATGATGGGCAACCTGCTGGAAAACGCCTATCGCCTGTGCCTCGGCGAAGTGCGCATCAGCGTGCGTGATTCCCTGGGTGGCATCGAATTATGCGTCGAGGATGATGGGCCCGGTGTACCACCCAACCAGCGCGCGCGGATTCTTCAGCGTGGTGAACGTCTGGATCGTCAGCATCCGGGGCAGGGGATCGGGTTGGCGGTGGTCAAGGACATCATCGAAAGCTACGCCGCCACGCTGACATTGGAGGACTCGCCAATGGGCGGGGCGGCGTTCAGAATCCATTTTCCGGCGGTTTGACCGGGAAACGAACAGGCCGGTCAACCCACCACACCTTCATCCGAAAACGCTCAATTCTCCTGCGCCCGATAAGCCCCGGGCGTCAACCCCGTCCATTTCTTGAACGCCCGATGAAACGCCGAGGGCTCGGAGAATCCCAACTGTTCGGCGATCTGTTGCAACGACAGGTCCGCACGGCTCAGGTGGTAAATCGCAATGTCCCGGCGCAACTGATCCTTCAATTCCTGAAAACTCGAACCCTCTTCCCGCAGATGCCTGCGCAACGTCTGCGCGCTGATGTGCAGGTGCGTGGCCACCGCTTCCAGATCCGGCCAGCGAGCGCTATCGCGACTGAGCAAGCGCCGCAGTTGACTGCTCAAACTGTCGCCATCATCCGGGCGGGACAGCAGGTCGGCGGGCGAGCGCTCGAGAAAGTGCTTGAGGGTTCGTTCGTCCTGCAGCAGCGGCATATTCAGATAGCGACTGTGAAATACCAGGCTGCTCTGAGCCGCTGAAAACACAAGCGAGCACGGGAACAGCAAGTCGTATTCGGCGCCATGTTCGGGCCTGGGGTAGCTGAACGTCGCCTGTTCCAGCCGAATGCGCTGGCCAATCAGCCAGCTGCCGAGCCGATGCCAAACCATCAACTGGCTCTCCGTGAGGAAATGGTCCGGATCGCGAAACTGCGAGTCGTCCAGGCTCAGGCGGATCATTTCGTCTTCACGGGTCAGGGTCAGACGCGGACCCTCCGGGAATAGGCTATAAAACAATAACCCGCGATTGAGCGCCTTATCCAGGTTTCGGCAGTGGATCAAGGCATGGCACATCATGGCGAAACTGCCGGGTTTGCTGGTCGTGGGCCCGAAACCCAGGTACTCGTCATCCATCACCAGCCACAGGCCTTGAATCAACTGGGTGAACTGTTCCGGGGCTATTCGCGCTCGAGGCTCGTCGAGCAGTTCGTGGCTGATGTTCAGTTGGTGCAGCAGGCTTGAATAATCGTACCCGCAGCGACGCGCACCACCCAGGGCGGCGCGGGCAAAGTGACTGGCGATGGTGCGTTCACGCATAGAAGGCAAGTCCGTCCATTGAACGGCGGATAGTAGACACGGTATCGGGTGATGGACAAGGCGGATATCCGCCAAATCCCATGAAGTGATCGAGCAGATGGGCGGAAATCCGCCACTGAATTCACGACGCCCGGATGAAACAAAAAGCCTGTAACCCTTGATGTCTAAAGGGCTCGCAGGTGATTTGGCGAAGGTGGCACGAGCCTTGCGATACAACGAGCAGATGCCTGCCGTCGCGCAGCTCGAAAAAACAAATCCCTCCAGTGCAGGAGGGTTCGCAATTCAGGTGCCATGACAACAGATGGATGTTGTTAGCCGGCACTCTTGAGGAACTTTGCAATGACGACTCGTCAGCCACTGTATAAATCCCTGTATTTCCAGGTGATCGTTGCCATCGCCATCGGCATTCTGCTCGGTCACTTCTACCCACAGACCGGTGTCGCCCTCAAGCCGCTGGGTGACGGGTTCATCAAGCTCATCAAAATGATCATTGCCCCGATCATCTTCTGCACCGTCGTCAGCGGTATTGCGGGTATGCAGAACATGAAGTCGGTTGGCAAGACCGGCGGCTACGCGCTGCTGTATTTTGAAATCGTTTCGACCATTGCCCTGCTGGTCGGTCTGGTCGTGGTGAACATTGTGCAACCGGGCGCCGGCATGCACATCGACGTCACCACTCTGGATGCCTCCAAAGTAGCTCAATACGTAGCGGCCGGTGCTGATCAAAGCGTCGTTGGCTTCCTGCTCAACGTGATCCCGAACACCATCGTCGGCGCGTTCGCAACAGGCGACATCCTGCAAGTATTGATGTTCTCCGTGATCTTCGGTTTCGCCCTGCATCGCCTGGGTGCCTACGGCAAGCCGATCCTGGACTTCATCGATCGCTTCGCCCACGTCATGTTCAACATCATCAACATGATCATGAAGCTCGCCCCTATCGGTGCCTTCGGTGCCATGGCGTTCACCATCGGTGCCTACGGTGTCGGGTCGCTGGTGCAACTGGGTCAGTTGATGGCCTGCTTCTACATCACCTGCCTGCTGTTCATCCTGATCGTGCTGGGCGGTATCGCTCGCGCCCACGGTTTCAGCGTGCTGAAAGTGATTCGCTACATTCGTGAAGAGCTGCTGATCGTGCTGGGTACTTCTTCTTCGGAATCGGTCCTGCCGCGCATGCTGATCAAGATGGAGCGTCTGGGTGCGCAGAAATCCGTAGTAGGTCTGGTGATCCCGACAGGCTACTCGTTTAACCTCGACGGCACTGCGATCTACCTGACCATGGCTGCGGTGTTCATTGCCCAGGCGACCGACACCCACATGGACATCACTCACCAGATCACGCTGCTGGTGGTATTGCTACTGTCTTCCAAAGGCGCCGCAGGCGTGACCGGCAGTGGTTTCATCGTGCTGGCTGCAACACTGTCCGCGGTTGGCCACCTGCCCGTTGCCGGCCTGGCGCTGATCCTCGGTATCGACCGTTTCATGTCCGAAGCCCGTGCTCTGACCAACCTGGTGGGTAACGCCGTTGCCACGCTGGTTGTGGCCAAGTGGGTCAAGGAACTGGACGTCGACGTGATGAACGCCGAGCTGGCTTCTGGCGGTCGCGGTATCTCCGATGAGCGCGTTGAAGATGACCTGGGTGTGGCCGAAGGCCCAACCCCAAGCAACGTCAAATAAGACGGCTTGAAATGAAAAACCCGCTTCGGCGGGTTTTTTATGGCTGCGATTTGAGCACAACGGTCACTGCGGCTGACGCATCAGGTAATTGCTGCAATGCCATTGGCTGCCTAGGCTTGAGAGATCGCACTGGAGGTTACTCATGCTTGGTCCATTGGCATCACTCAAGATTCTGGATTTCTCCACTTTGCTACCGGGGCCGTTTGCCTCGTTATTACTGGCCGACATGGGCGCTGAGGTGCTGCGCATTGAATCGCCCACACGGATGGACTTGCTGCGTGTGCTTCCACCTCATGACCAAGGCGTATCCGCGAGCCACGCCTACCTCAACCGCAACAAACGCAGTCTGGCCCTGGACCTCAAGCAGCCCGAAGCGCTGGAGGTGATCAAGCAGCTCTTGCAAGACCACGACATCGTGCTGGAACAGTTCCGCCCCGGCGTGATGGAACGGCTGGGCCTGGGGTATGAAGCGCTGAAGGCGATCAATCCGCGGCTGATCTATGTATCCATCACAGGCTACGGACAGACTGGCCCCTATAAAGATCGCGCCGGGCACGACATCAATTACCTGGCGCTGGCGGGACTGGCCAGCCACACCGGCCGTGCGGACAGCGGGCCGCTGCCGTTGGGCATGCAAGTGGCTGATGTCGCCGGCGGTTCGTTGCATGGCGTCATCGGCTTGCTGGCGGCGGTGATTGCCCGGCAACAGACGGGGCAGGGGCAGCATATCGACGTGAGCATGACCGATTGCGTGTTCAGCTTGAACGCCATGGCCGGTGCAGGGTATCTGGCCTGTGGCGAGGAGCCGGGACGTGAGAACCAGATGCTCAATGGCGGCAGTTTCTACGACTATTACCGCACCCGTGACGGACGCTGGCTATCGGTGGGAAGCCTGGAGCCCCCGTTCATGAAGCAATTGTGCACAGCCTTGGGAGTAGAAGGTCTGGCGGCGTTGGGGCTATCACCGAAGCCTGCGCAGCAAAAAGCGCTGAAAGACGCGCTTAAGATCGAATTCGAAAAACATGACTATGACGAGTTATGTGCACTGTTTGCTGAACTCGATGCGTGCGTCGAGCCGGTTCTGAGCCTGAGCGAAGCGGTGCGGCATCCGCAGTTGCAGGCGCGGCAGTTGGTGGCGCAAGTGCCGCGCGGTGACGGGTCGACTCAAGCGCAGATGGCCTGTCCGTTGAAGTTTTCAGAGGGCCTGCCTGAACCACTGCATATCGGTGCGGCGTTGGGGGCGCATACGGATGAGGTGTTGGGGGAACTCGGTTTCAGCGATCAGCGGATCGAAGAATTGCGGCGTGCCAAGGTGGTTATGTAGAGGTTTGAAGTCGCCATCGCGAGCAAGCTTTGCTCCCACAGGGGATAAAGCTGAATGGAAGCAAACCTGTGGGAGCAAAGCTTGCTCGCGATGAGGCCAGTACAAACACCACAAATCCAGCTACTCGACCCGCATCTCCCCACTAAACACCAACGTACTGCGGCACTGCCGGCACAAATACCGTCGCCCCTGTCTCACCAATCCATGGCGCTGGGCGGAGAACGGGAAGTCGCTGTCCACGCACGGGCACTTGTAGATATAGCGGGTCACGCTTCGGCGTTTGACGTCATAGGTGTGGCAACGATTGGGCGGCAGTTCGTACACGCCGCGCATGATCAGTTGCCACTCTTCGCCATGTGGCTGGATACGATCGCCAAACAATTGATGGGCGATCAGGTGCGCGACCTCGTGAGCCACGGTTTGCTTGAGAAAATCTTCAGTGTTTTCCCGGTACAGCTGCGGATTGAAGCGCAGCAGGTTCTCGTGCAAATGCGCGACACCGGCTTTCTGCCCGCGCAGCTTGAGGCTCACCACGGGGCGTTTGAATGGACGTTTGAAAAAGGATTCAGCGAGTAGGTAACAATCTTCGACGCGGGTATTGAGTTGCTCGGGCATGCTTGATGGGTCTCCAGAGAGGTCGAGTATGCCGCAACCCTGGGTGCTTGCGAATCGCCCAAGCGCCGAATGGTCGTAGCCGTTCTCCATCCAGGCACATCAAAAGGCCGCCTTGCGGCGGCCTGTATTGGCAGATCTTATAGTTTATGTGCGCGGTCAGTTGGTATAGACGGGCCCCACGCCCAGTCCCCAGACAATCACAGTGAACGCCATGATGGCCACCAGGACCACCAACCCTACGGCGAGCACCGAACTTGAAAAAAGAAATCCCTCGTCAGATGGAATGTTCATGAACGTCGGTAGCCCCACATACAGCAGGTACACCGTGTAGCAGATGGCCGCGGTGCCGACGATCATTCCGAGCCACATGTGTGGGTAAAGCGCCGCCAGCCCGCCAATGAACAGCGGTGTCGCGGTATAGGTCGCAAACGCTACGCAACGCGCCAGGCTCGGGTTGGCATCATAGGTGCGAGCCATCCAGTGGACGAACGCGCCCATTACGGCAACTCCGCCGAGCATCGCCAGATACGACATGACCGTCATCCATAGTGCGCTTTCCTGAGTCAGCATCACCGGCGCTCGATTGCCAATGACCCAGCCGACTTGCGTGGTGCCGATAAACGCCGACACGGCAGGAATCGCCGCCAGAATCAGGGTGTGGGTGAGATACATGTGGCTGATGCTTTCCTCCTGGTCGCCACGGATCTCCTTCCATTCTTGGTCAGGGTGGGTGAAGAGCCCCACTACGTGATGGATCATGCCAGTCACTCCTCTTGTTTTTACCGTCGCCCCCCAGTGGAGCGCCTACGGGCCAAGGTGGCCAAGTAAGTAAGGTCTGGATATGTGTGCGACCTTATGTCGCAGTATAGAAAGGACTTACCCGCACATGTGGTAGGGGCTTAGAGCAAATCGCGCTGTAAACACTGCTGTTAATCGCCGGCGGGTCTTGGGATTAGTGCTGTGGCGAGGGAGCTTGCTCCCGCTCGGCTGCGCAGCAGTCGTAAAACTTGCCGATTCAATCTTCCTGACATAAAGATGGTTTTGGGGCCGCTGCGCGCCCCAGCGGGAGCAAGCTCCCTCGCCACAGAGGTAGGCTTGGCTCAGATGAAATGCAGTTGCCAGGCCACTTCGCCGAAAACGGTTTTTTTGCGTAAAATGCCGGCCTTTCGTCACACCTTACGGATTCGCGTCATGGGCACTCTCACGGTCAACCAGAACAAACTGCAAAAGCGCCTTCGCCGCCAGGCCGGTGAGGCTGTTGCCGATTTCAACATGATCGAAGACGGCGACAAGGTCATGGTCTGCCTGTCCGGTGGCAAGGACAGCTACACCCTGCTCGATGTGCTGCTGCATTTGCAGAAGGTCGCTCCGATCAAGTTCGAGATCGTGGCCGTGAACATGGACCAGAAGCAGCCGGGCTTTCCCGAACACGTATTGCCGGCGTACCTGAAAGCATTGGGCATCGAGTACCACATCGTCGAGAAAGACACTTACTCGGTGGTCAAGGAGCTGATCCCGGAAGGCAAGACCACCTGTTCGCTGTGCTCGCGTCTGCGTCGCGGTACGCTTTACACGTTTGCCGATGAAATTGGCGCGACCAAGATGGCCCTCGGGCACCACCGCGACGATATTGTCGAAACGTTCTTCCTCAACATGTTCTTCAACGGCTCGCTCAAGGCCATGCCGCCGAAACTGCGCGCCGACGATGGCCGCAACGTCGTGATCCGCCCACTGGCCTACTGCAACGAGAAGGACATCCAGGCCTACTCGGACTTCAAGCAGTTCCCGATCATTCCGTGCAACCTCTGTGGCTCTCAGGAGAATCTGCAGCGCCAGGTGGTCAAGGACATGCTGCAAGAGTGGGAGCGCAAGACTCCCGGTCGCACCGAGAGTATCTTCCGCAGCCTGCAGAACGTGATTCCGTCGCAACTGGCTGACCGTAACCTGTTTGACTTCACCAGCCTGAAGATCGACGAAACCGCAGCCTCGCGATTCGTCAACGTGGTCAACCTCTAAACGCGATTACTGGGGAGCCAGCCTGCTGGCGATGGCGGCTGTCAGTCACATCATTTTTGACTGGCACCTTTCATTGCCAGAATGCTGGCTCCCACAGGTTTTGCCGCAAGTTGGCAGTTCATTTTTCATTCCTCAGGAGAGGGCATGCGCGATTACAAGTGGCTGCACGAATACTGTCTGAACCGCTTCGGTTCGGCAGCTGAACTGGAAGCCCATCTGCCCGTTCCCAAGACCCCCGCGCAATTGCGCAAGATCAGCGACGACCGCTACCTCTCGACCATGGCACTGCGCGTGTTCCGCGCCGGGCTCAAACACAGCCTGGTGGACGCCAAGTGGCCGGCCTTCGAAGAAGTGTTCTTCAAGTTCGACCCTGAGAAAGTCGTGCTGATGAGTGCTGAGCATCTTGAACGCCTGATGCAGGACGCGCGGATCATTCGCCATCTGGGCAAACTCAAGAGCGTTCCGCGCAATGCGCAGTTCATCCTCGACGTCGAGCATGAAAAAGGCAGCTTCGGTGCGCTGATCGCGGACTGGCCAGTGACCGATATTGTCGGTTTGTGGACCTACCTGAAAAAGCGCGGTCATCAATTGGGCGGGCTGTCGGCACCGCGCTTCTTGCGGATGGTCGGCAAGGACACGTTTGTGCCGAGCTATGACGTGGTGGCGGGGTTGAATGCACAGAAGATTGTCGACAAGGTACCGACCAGCCAGCGGGATCTGGCGTTGGTGCAGGATGTGTTCAATCAGTGGCATGAACAGAGCGGTGGGCGGCCGATGAGCCAGATATCGATGATGCTGGCTTACACCGTCAATCACTGACGACGATGATCGTTCCCACGCTCGGCGTGGGAATGCCGCACGGGACGCTCCGCGTCCCTGTGACGCGGAGCGTCACTTGATGCATTCCCACGCGGAGCGTGGGAACGATCATCGTGTGGGCCATCAGGCGGCGGAGATCTCGCCTTCGCCTGCGAGCTTGCGATTCAACTGAAACCGCCACCGCACATACAACAGCGACGAGCAAAACACCGCCAGGCTCGCGCCCATCTCCAGCAAACCAAACAGCTGCCGGTTCGGGTCATACGCCGCCAGTGCGCCCTTGATGAAATACAGGTTCACCACAAAGCACATCCAGGAATGCCCGCGCGCGCTACCAACGATCATCCCCGGCGCCAGCAACAGCAACGGCACCAGTTCGATCAGCAGGATCACCCATGGCCGGGCACCGTGCAGATCGGCGACCGCCAGGTAATACACGCAGAGCAAACCCACCAGGCCCAGAAAACACAGCAGGCTGATGGCTCGCATCGCTTTGACTCGCGGCTCGAGCCATTCAATGGAAGGCAAAATCTTCGGCTTCTTGGCCACGTCAGTTCCCCAGCTTTTGCGCGGTCTTGGCCAGTCGCAAGCCCAAGGCCCGGCACAGTGCAACCTCATGTTCATTCAAGCCACTTTTGCCGTCGGCGCCGGCGTGGTGACTGGCGCCATAGGGCGTGCCGCCGCCACGGGTTTCCAGCAATGCCGATTCGCTGTAAGGCAGCCCCGTGATCAGCATGCCGTGGTGCAGCAAGGGCAGCATCATCGACAGCAGCGTGGTTTCCTGACCGCCGTGCAGGCTAGCGGTGGAGGTGAAAACGCCCGCCGGTTTGCCGACCAGCGCACCGGTCAGCCACAGGTTACTGGTGCCATCGAGGAAGTACTTGAGCGGCGCGGCCATGTTGCCAAAACGCGTCGGGCTGCCAAGGGCCAGGCCGGCGCAGTTTTTCAGGTCGTCGAGGCTGGCGTACAGTGCGCCTTCGTCCGGAATGTCCGGGGACACCGCTTCGCATTCGGTAGAGATCGCCGGTACGGTACGCAGGCGCGCTTCCATGCCGGACTGTTCGACACCACGGGCAATCTGCCGGGCCATTTCATTGGTCGAACCGCTACGGCTGTAATACAGCACCAGAATATACGGCGCACTCACGGCAACAACTCCAGCACATTCTCCGGCGGACGCCCGATGACGGCTTTGTCGCCCGCTTCCAGAATCGGTCGCTCCATGAGTTTCGGGTGGGCAGCGATTGCGGCGATCAGTTGCGCCTCGCTCAAGCTGCTGTCAGCCAGGTTGAGTGTTTTGTACTCGTCTTCACCGGTGCGCAGCAATTGCCGGGCGCTGATGCCCAGTTTGCTCAGCAGGTTCTGGATTTGCGCAGCGTCCAGCGGCGTTTCCAGGTACCGGACCACGGTCGGGGTCAGGCCACGGGCTTCGAGCAGTTCGAGCGCACCGCGGGATTTCGAGCAGCGCGGGTTGTGATAAAGCGTCAGATCGGTCATGTGCGGGTCGCATCTTGCGTAAGGTGGCGGCTATTCTAACTGTGCAGCGCGTATTCCAGAACCTGGAGAGGCAATGGGTCGCGGCGGTATTCTTTTTTTGACAAGGATTACGACATGACAAGACGACTGGCAGCGGCATTGGCGATCTTCGGCACGTTACTGCTGGGGGGCTGTGGCAATGATTACGGAATCGACCAGAACGGCCAGAAAGTCGCCGCCGAACGTCTGGACAAGCAGTGGCTGGTGCTCAATTACTGGGCCGAATGGTGCGGGCCTTGCCGAACCGAGATACCCGAGTTGAATACCTTGGCCGAGCAGCTCAAGGGCAAGAAGATCGATGTGTTCGGGGTCAACTTCGATAATGTGCAGGGCGAAGAGCTGAAAAGCGCCAGCGAGAAGCTGGGGATCAAGTTCACCGTGCTGGCGCAGGATCCGGCCGAACTGTTCGACGTGCCACGCAGCGAAGCGTTACCCGTGACCTACATCATCGATGACAAGGGCAAGGTTCGTGAGCAGTTGATGGGTGAGCAGACGGCGGCGGGTGTGATGGCGAAGCTTGAGGCGTTGCAGGCAACTAATTGATTGCGCAGATGGCAGGGGCTTTTTGTGGTAGGGGGCTTTTGTGGCGAGGGGATTTATCCCCGTTGGACTGCGCAGCGGTCCCTTTTTTGGGGTCGCTTCGCAACCCAACGGGGATGAATCCCCTCGCCACAAAAGCCGCTGAGCACAAAATCCCCTTGCCACAGTAAGTCAGCCGGGTTCAGCAGAGGTAATCAACCCTCTTCAAGCCACCAGCGCAGCGGCTTGCCTTCGGCCGGCCAGAAGCGCATCTGCTCGATGGGCGAGATATCCCAGCGCTGCACATTTTCCAGTGCCTGCAAAAAACGCTTTTCCTGTTCCATCAGCGCAGGCGCACACATTTTGCGTGTGCTGCCAATCTTGCCGAAGCTCAGCTTGTCGCCTTCCAGCGTGTAGGGCGCAAACCAATGGTTGCAGCCGCCGTTGCCGTAGGCTCGACCATCTTCGCCGAGGGTGATGGTCAAATGGCTGTAATCCATCAGCGGACGTTCGCCAATCCATTCCAGAATGTAGCTGCGGTTCTGTTGCAGTTGCACCGGCTCGGCGGCGCAGCCCATCAGGCTGGCACCCACCATCGCGGTCATAGCGAGGCGTTTCATCACGCAGGCTCCTGGCATTTCGGGCACAGGTGCTTCTCGCCGACAGTGGTCCAGCCCAGCTCGGCAATCCGCGCGGTGGCGGCCGGTTTTTCAGCCTTGTTGCCCAGCTTGGCGTCGACGGCGAACTCAAAGCTCAGCTCTTTGGCGCAGCTGTCGCAATTGACTTTCCAGGTGTGGATGGCCAATTCGCCGAACACCGGACCACTCGCAACCGCGACCCATTGGCCCGGTGGGTTGATCAAGTGGCGAACCGTTTCGACGGTCAGGCGCATGGACAGGTCCTTGCTGCCTTTGAGGGTCACGACCAGCACGTCATTGTTGCGAATCGAACCACCGTTGCCGGTGACCTGATAACGCCCAGGCACAAGGGCGCGGCATTCGGTGAGGGTGTGTTGCGGGTTCATCAGGGTATAGCGAAAATCGTGTTCGGCCATGGGTCCTCCAAATATGCGCGGCATGCTAGCACGGACATCGCCGCAGCATGGAGCGGGCAAGTGACCTTCGATCTGGTTCAGCCGGCAGCCACAAGATTCTGCGGCTTTCCATCCGTCCAGGCCGCGATGTTCTGCAGCGTGGTCGTGGCAATGGCACCCAGCGCTTCCCGGGTCAGGAAGGCCTGGTGAGCGGTGATGATCACGTTTGGAAAGGTCAGCAGACGCGCCAGCACATCGTCTTGCAGTGGCAGGTCGGAGCGGTCTTCAAAGAACAGCTGGGCCTCTTCCTCATACACATCCAGCCCCAAATAGCCCAATCGACCGTCCTTCAGCGCGTCGATCAGTGCAGGCGTGTCCACCAGACCGCCGCGTCCGGTGTTGATCAGCATCGCCCCTGGCTGCATGTGTGCCAGTGACTCGCTGTTGATCAAATAATTGCTCTGTTCGTTGAGCGGGCAGTGCAGGCTGATGATCTGCGACTGGGCCAGCAGTTCCGGCAAGCTCAGGTAGCGGGCGCCGAGGGCTTCTACGTCGGGATTGGGGTAGGGGTCGTAGGCCAGCAACTGGCAGCCAAACCCGTGCATGATTTTCGCGAAGGTTGCGCCGATCTGCCCGGTACCGACCACTCCGACTGTCTTGCCCACCAGGTCGAAGCCCGTCAGCCCGTGCAGGCTGAAATCGCCTTCGCGGGTGCGGTTGTACGCGCGGTGCAAACGACGGTTGAGTGCAAGGATCAGTGCCACCGCATGCTCGGCTACTGCATGCGGCGAATAGGCCGGGACCCGCACGATGGCCAGTCCCAGGCGCTTGGCGACGGCCAGGTCAACATGGTTGTAACCCGCCGAGCGCAGGGCGATCAGGCGGGTACCACCGGCGGCCAGGCATTCGAGCACGGGCGCGCTCAAGTCATCATTGATAAAGGCGCAGACCACTTCGTGATGCTCCGCCAATGCCACGGTATCGACACTCAATCGCGCCGATTGAAACTGCAACTCGATGCCGTCAGGCAATGGCGCGGCGAGAAAACTCTCGCGGTCGTAGGTCTGGCTGCTGAAAAGAATGGTGCGCATGCTGTCCTCCTGGAAAATTTCAAGCTTTCTGCCTTTTGTAGCAGCTGGCGAAGCCTGCGTTCTGTGGGAGCAAGGCTTGCCCGCGATTCGTACGACCGGGCCTCTCGGTCGTACGAAATGCCGTATTCGCGAGCAAGCTTTGCTCCCACAGGATGCCAGCTGCTACAGAGGGCCGCGCTAGGGCGAATACCTACGTTACATCAAGCATTGATACGCGCATGCGCGGCCAGACGGTTGATGGCCCGGTCAAGCTCCTCCAGTGCGCTATAGGCTTTCGGGTCCTGTTGCTTGAGCAGGGTTTCACTGCGCTGGCAGGCGGCGCGTAATTGCGGGACGCCGCAATAACGTGTCGCGCCATGCAGGCGATGGACGCGCTCGATCAAGGCATTGTTGTCATCGGTATCCCGGGCAAAGCGGATGGCTTCGCGGTCGGCTTCAAGCGAGGCGAGCAACATCGCCAGCATGTCGGCCGCCAGATCCGCCTTGCCGGCGGCCAGACGCAGGCCCTCTTCGTGATCGAGCACCTGCAACTCGGGGGCACCTGCATGTCCATCACCGGAACGCTCGGGCCCGTGGTTGCGCAGCGCCAGACCACTCCACTTCAAAACCACCTGGGCCAATTGCCGTTCACTGATGGGCTTGGTCAGATAATCGTCCATGCCGCTTTGCAACAAGGCGCGCTTTTCGTTGGCCATGGCGTGGGCTGTCAGCGCAACGATCGGCAAAGGCGTGCAGTGCCGCTCGCTTTCCCACTGGCGAATGGCCTCGGTGCTCTGGCGCCCGTCCATACCGGGCATCTGCACGTCCATCAGCACCAGGTCGAAGGTCTCGTTCTGCACGGCTTTGACCGCCGCGTATCCACTTTCCACGGCCAGCACCTTGGCGCCCATGTCTTCGAGCAAGGTTTGCACCAGCAGAAGGTTGGCGGGATTGTCGTCGACGCACAGCACTTTCGGGGCGCGGCTGGACAGCGGCTCCCCCGGCTCGTTACGCACCTGGCGCGGATTGACCAGATCGGACAAGGCTCGGCGCAGTTTGCGGGTGCAGGCCGGTTTGGCCTGAAGCTGACTGTGCGGGTTAGGTACGGACAGATGGAACAGCGTCTGCTCGGTGGTCGGGCACAGCACGAGCACCTTGCAGCCCAGATGTTCCAGGTCCCAGATGTGTTGGTTAAGACGTTCCGGCGGCATGTCGTTGCTGGTGATGCCGAGTACCGCCAGGTCGATCGCCTGATCGGTCTGATGCGCACCGGTAACGCCATTGGTCAGGCTTTCCAGGGTATTGAACGGCGTGACGGCGAGGCCGCAGTCTTCCAGCTGATGCTGCAAGGCCTGGCGTGCCAACTCGTGATTTTCCAGGACCGCCACCCGACGCCCCAACAGCGGTGGGCCAGGCAGGTCTTCGGCGTCGTCGCGGGTCTTGGGCAGGCTCAGGCTGATCCAGAATTCCGAACCTTCCCCCGGTGTGCTGTCGACCCCGATCTCGCCGCCCATCTGCTCGATCAGCCGCTTGGAAATCACCAGCCCCAGACCAGTACCACCGGGTTGGCGCGACAACGAGTTATCCGCCTGACTGAACGCCTGGAACAGGGCGCGCACGTCCTGGCTCGACAGGCCAATTCCGGTGTCCTGAATGCTGATGCGCAATTGCACGCTGTCTTCGTGTTCGTCTTCAAGCATGGCCCGGGCGACGATGGTGCCTTCTCGGGTGAACTTGATCGCGTTGCTGACGAGGTTGGTCAGTATCTGCTTGAGCCGCAGCGGATCGCCCACCAGCGACAGCGGCGTATCCCGATACACCAGGCTCACCAGTTCCAGCTGCTTTGCGTGGGCGGCGGGGGCGAGGATCGTCAGCGTGTCCTGCAGCAGATCCCGCAGGTTGAACGGAATGTGGTCGAGCACCAGTTTGCCGGCCTCGATCTTCGAGAAGTCGAGAATCTCGTTGATGATCCCCAACAGGCTGTCTGCCGACTTTTCGATGGTGCCCAGGTAATCCAGCTGGCGCGGCGTCAGTTCGCTTTTTTGCAGCAGATGAGTGAAGCCGAGGATCCCGTTGAGCGGTGTGCGGATTTCATGGCTCATGTTGGCCAGGAACTCGGACTTGATCCGGCTTGCCTCCAGTGCTTCCTTGCGCGCCAGATCCAGCTCGATGTTCTGGATTTCGATGGTTTCCAGGTTTTGCCGAACGTCTTCAGTGGCTTGATCGACGCTGTGCTGCAATTCTTCCTGCGCATTCTGCAGGGTGCCCGCCATGCGATTGATCCCGGACGCCAGCTCATCCAGTTCCTGACTGCCGAGGGGTGGCAGTCGGGTTTCCAGGTGACCATCCTTGAGCTGGGAAACGGCTTGCTTGATCTGGCTCAACGGACGGTTGATGGTACGGCCCATGCGCAGCGCCAGCAGTGCTGCACCGCCCAGCCCGGCAGCGATCAACAGCAGGCTGGCGAACAGGCTGCGGTAACCGCGCAACAGCATGCCGTTGTGCGATAGCTCCAGTTCTACCCAGCCGAGCAGCCGTTCAGCTTCTGCAGGAATCACGTCGCCAGCGAGGTTGCGGTGTTTGCCGAACACTGGCAGCAGGTAGCGCGTCGCATCATTGCCACTGCGGCGCAGCAATTGTGAACCGTTGCCCTGAGGCGCCTTGTTGAGCATGGTCGGGCCCGCATGGGCGAGCAGGGTGCGGTCCGGCGCGAGGAAGGACACTGCGCGAACATCCGGTTGCTCCAGGGATTGCGTGGCGATGCGTTCGAGCAGTTCGTTGTTCTTGTGGCCCATGGCGGGAGCCACCAGCGGCGCCAGTTGCTCGGCGATCATTTCGCCACGCTGCATGAGCTGGGTCTGCAGGTCGGACTGCTGCATCCAGGTGAAATAGCCCCCCAGGACCAACGCCATCAGGCTGGTCGGCAACAGGGTCAGCAACAGCACGCGGCCTTTAATTCCGAGTTTCTTGAGCACGCATCTCTCCTGCATCCAGCTATTAAATGACCTGCGCTTACGTCCGGTAGGCGCCACCTGCGCAGTGTAGCGATTTGCAGGCAGCCCTTCTTCGTAAAATTGAACGGGTCAGTCGTCGGTCCGTGTCGCCTATTGGCGTCTAGGGCAAACCTTGGGTTGCCCAAGGCGAGGCAATCTTGAATAATCGCCAACTGAGAATTATTTGCAGATACTCATGACTCCCATCTCTATTGATCATCCACGCATTCTCGCCATTGAAGACGACCTCGTGCTCGGTGCGTACGTGCATGAGCATTTGGGCCGCAATGGCTTTCAGGTGACCTGGTGCAAAAATGGTCAGGAAGGGCTGAACATGGCGCGCGCACAAGCGTTCGATGTGGTGTTGATGGATATTCTGCTGCCGGGACTGGACGGGTTGAAAGCGCTGACACAATTGCGCGAGAGCCATTCCACCCCGGTGTTGCTGATGTCTGCGCTGGGGGCTGAGGCGGATCGCATCAGCGGCTTTCAACTGGGCGCCGATGACTATTTGCCAAAACCCTTCAGCATGGTTGAGTTGCGGGTACGCATAGAAGCGATCCTGCGGCGAGTAGCGCTTGACCGCCGGCCCGCGCCAGCAGTCGTGGCGCCTTCGACCGACAGCCTGCGTTTCGACGATCAGTGTTTTGAGGTCTTCTACTGCGACAAGGCGGCCGGTCTGACCCGTAGCGAGTTTCGGCTTTTGGAAACACTGAACCGCAACGGCGATGAAGTGTTGAGCAAAGCCTTCCTTTATCAGCAAGTCCTGCAACGCGGTTACGCGGCTCATGACCGCAGCCTGGACATGCATATCAGCCAGATCCGCCGCAAGCTCAAGGCCGTCGGCTACACCGAGCGCGAAGTACGCACGGTCTGGGGCAAAGGCTATGTATTGAGTGCCAGCGATGAAGTGGTCTGACCTGCCGGGCCGGCATTCCCTGTTCTGGAAACTGGCCTTCCTGCTGGTGGCGTTTTGTCTGCTGATGATCTGGCTCAGCTGGTCTTGGGGCCGGTACATGGAGGAACGCAACCAATTCCTCTCGGACGACGCCCGAGGCACCTTGTCGCGCTACGCCGCCGAGGCCGAACAGGCCTGGACGCAGGGCGGGCGGGCTGGCGTCGATAGCTTTCTGCAAAGCATGCAGCAGCGTGAATCGGGCTGGGTCGGTGTCATCAGTGGTGATTTGCAATCATTGAGCAGCCAGGAAATATCGGACAAGGACGTTCAGCACCTGACCTTTCTGCGCGGCCTCGACTGGCCGATCCACAAGAAAGGCCTGCCCTGGATGCGCGTCCCTTTCCCAGAAAATCCCTCTGCAGGCAGCCTGGTGATCGAACTGCCCCAACGCTTTGTGCCCGGTCAATACCGGGTATTTTGGCGAGTGATTACCAACGGCGTGATCCCGGGCCTGTTCACCCTGCTGCTGTGCGTCGGGTTGTATCGGCTATTGGTGGTTCCGCTGAATAACCTGCGCGAACAGGCCAATGCCTGGCGTGCCGATCAGTTGGGCGTACGCCTGTCGAGCCGCACGACCAATCGTCAGGATGAGCTGGGGGAATTGGGCAGGGCTTTCGACCACATGTCCGAGCGGCTGCAATCCACGGTGGCGTTACAGCAACAACTGTTGCGCGACCTGTCCCACGAATTACGCACACCGCTCAGCCGCCTGCGAGTGGCCAGTGAAAGCGAGCAAGGCCTGGCGCAATTGCGTGAACGTATAGGCCGAGAGGTTGATGGCATGCAGCGTCTGGTTGACGACACGTTGCAATTAGCGTGGCTTGATACCGAGCGCGCGCCGTTACCCGATGAGGCGATTCAAATCCAGGCGCTGTGGGAAATGCTCACGGAAAATGCCTGCTATGAAAGCTGCTGGCCGATCGCGCAGCTGCAATGCACGGTGGATTCATCCTGCTGGGTCCGCGGCAATCTCAATACGTTGGCCCAGGCACTGGAAAACATTCTGCGCAACGCCGTGCGCCACTCGCCCGTCGACGGGGTAGTGACGCTGGGAGGGCGACGCGATGGTGACTTCTGGCATCTGTGGCTGGAAGACGAGGGCGGCGGGGTGGCTGAAACCGATCTGGAGCGGATCTTCTCGCCGTTTACCCGGCTCGACGGTTCGAGACCAGGGAATGGCGGGTTTGGGCTGGGGTTAAGCATTGCGAGGAATGCCGTGCAGCGACAGGGCGGCACCATCTGGGCGCAAAACACCGGGAATGGGTTGCGGCTGAATGTGCGGCTGGTGGCTGATGCAGAGGATGAAAATAATGTCGCCTTCGCGAGCAAGCCCGCTCCCACAGTGGATGTGTCTCGATCCCACAGTGTGTGATTCGAACCGATCCTCGTGGGCGCTGGCGTGTCCGCGAAGAGGCCCGCATGTTCACCACAAAATCCTCCCTTATTCCTACAAGCCATAAGCACCGCACTTTGCGTGATATGGCCTTCCGGGGTTTGCCGGTATGATAGGCGCCCCCGCAGTCTGGATTGCGAATACGCCATGACCTTGCAGTACCCAACCATCGCCGATTGCGTCGGCAACACCCCGCTGGTCCGTTTGCAGCGCCTGCCTGGCGCCACCAGCAATACCCTTTTGCTCAAGCTTGAGGGGAATAACCCGGCGGGTTCGGTCAAGGACCGTCCTGCGCTGTCGATGATCACCCGTGCCGAGTTGCGTGGGCAGATTCACGCTGGCGATACGCTGATCGAGGCGACCTCGGGTAACACCGGGATTGCGCTGGCCATGGCCGCCGCGATCAAGGGTTACAAGATGATCCTGATCATGCCGGACAATTCCAGCGCCGAGCGCAAGGCCGCGATGACCGCCTATGGTGCCGAACTCATCCTGGTCACCCAGGAAGAAGGCATGGAGGGCGCTCGCGATCTGGCCCAGCGCATGGAAGCCGAAGGTCGTGGCAAGGTGCTGGATCAATTCGCCAACGGCGACAATCCTGAGGCGCACTACACCACCACCGGCCCGGAAATCTGGCGGCAGACCGAGGGCACCATCACTCATTTCGTCAGCTCGATGGGCACCACTGGCACCATCATGGGCGTTTCGCGCTATCTGAAAGAGCAGAGCGACAGCGTGCAGATCGTCGGCCTGCAACCGATGGAAGGCTCGGCAATTCCGGGCATCCGTCGCTGGCCACAAGAGTATTTGCCGAAGATCTACCAGGCTGATCGCGTAGACCGGATCGTCGACATGGCCCAAAGCGAAGCCGAAGACGTGACCCGTCGCCTGGCTCGCGAAGAAGGGATCTTTTGCGGCGTGTCCTCGGGCGGTGCCGTGGCCGCGATGTTGCGCTTGTCCAAAGAAGTGGAAAACGCGGTGATCGTCGCGATCATCTGCGACCGTGGCGACCGTTACTTGTCGACCGGCATTTTCGACGCGCCCAACTGATGGCCAAGCACGAGAGAGGTCTGCGTTTCCAGCCGACTGGCGGCAGTAAGGCCCCACAAATCCCGACCGGCAAAAAGCAGCGCCTGACCATCGAGCGCCTGGCTAATGACGGTCGCGGTATTGCATTTTTCGAAGGTCGCACCTGGTTCGTCATCGGCGCACTGGCCGGTGAGGAAGTTGAAGCGCGCGTGTTGGGTGCTCACGGCAAAGTGGTCGAAGCACGCACCGAACGGGTCTTTCAAACCAGTGAACTGCGTCGTCCTGCTCCCTGCCCGCATGCCGGTCGCTGCGGCGGTTGCAGCGTGCAGCATCTGCCTCACGATGAACAACTCGCCCTGAAACAGCGCATGCTCGCCGAACAATTATTGAAGGTTGCCGGTGTCGAACCTCAAGAGTGGGCAGCGCCGTTGAGCGGTCCGGAATTCGGTTACCGTCGTCGCGCCCGAGTCGCGGTGCGATGGGACATGAAAGCGAAAAAACTTGAAGTCGGTTTCCGTGCGGCTGGCAGTCAGGACATCGTTGCAATCAACGAATGCCCGGTGCTGGTACAGCCTTTGCAACCGATCATGAACCGCTTGCCGGAAATGCTCCGACGGTTGAGCAAGCCGCAGGCGCTCGGGCATGTGGAGTTGTTCAGCGGCACGAAGCTGGCAGTTCTACTGCGGCACATGGCGCCGTTGTCCGACACCGACATGACCATTCTCAAGGATTTCTGCGCGTTTCACGAAGCCCAGTTGTGGCTTCACGGTGAAGGCGAGCCTTACCCGGTCGAGGCTGATCAAGTCCTGGGCTATCGTCTTGAACAGTGGGATCTGGATCTGGCGTATCGGCCGGGAGACTTCATCCAGGTCAACGCTGCTGTCAACGAGGCGATGGTCGCTCAGGCGCTGGACTGGCTTGAGCCGAAAGCGGATGAGCGCGTTCTTGACCTGTTCTGTGGCCTGGGTAATTTTGCACTGCCCTTGGCCAAGGCCGTCCGTGAAGTGGTGGCGGTAGAAGGTGTGCAGACAATGGTCGAGCGGGCAGCCGCAAATGCTGCTAGCAACAATCTGCATAACACTCGTTTTTTTCAGGCCGATTTATCCCAGCCTTTGACCGATGCCGAGTGGGCGGTCGAAGGCTTTTGTGCGGTACTCTTGGACCCACCGCGTGACGGTGCTTTTGAGGTTGTGCGCAAGCTCAAGTCCCTGGGTGCCGAGCGGTTGGTATATGTATCGTGCAACCCGGCAACGCTGGCGCGCGATACGGTCGAATTGATCAAGCAGGGCTACCGGTTAAAACGTGCCGGGATTCTCGATATGTTTCCTCAGACGGCACATGTCGAGGCCATGGCGTTATTTGAAGCGAGCTAGGATGCTCGTCTGGTCCGACTGGTCCGCCCGTGTAGCCGCGCACCTGCCCCGACGCGGGCGCGCGGGCAACGAAGGTCAGCGATTGACGCATTGAATCTGCGTCGTAGGGAAGGTAAGCAAGATGGTACAGGTGAGAGCACACCAGCCGATCAACACCGACGGCAGTATCAATCTCGAGGCTTGGCTCGATCACGCGGTCAGTGTCGATCTGGCACTGGATCGCGAAGCCTTGAAAGAAGCGTGCGAGTTCGCTCGCGCGTCTGAACAACAGGCCAATGCGGCGAAGAATCTATGGTCCGAAGGGACCTCGAGTTTCCGCACGGGCCTTGAGATCGCCGAGATCCTCGCCGACCTCAAACTCGATCAGGATTCGTTGGTCGCCGCAATCTTGTACCGCGGCGTGCGCGAAGGCCAGATCCAGTTGCCTGCAGTCAGCCAGCGCTTCGGTCCGGTGGTCGCCAAACTCATCGACGGCGTGTTGCGCATGGCGGCGATCAGCGCCAGTCTGAGCCCCCGTCAGTCCCTGGTGCTGGGCACTCAAGGCCAGGTGGAAAACCTGCGCAAGATGCTCGTGGCAATGGTCGATGACGTGCGTGTCGCGTTGATCAAGCTGGCCGAGCGCACCTGCGCGATCCGTGCGGTCAAAACCGCCGACGATGAAAAGCGCAACCGTGTGGCCCGTGAAGTCTTCGACATTTATGCGCCCCTGGCTCACCGTCTCGGTATCGGTCACATCAAGTGGGAGCTGGAGGACTTGTCCTTCCGTTACCTCGAACCCGACCAGTACAAGCAGATCGCCAAGCTGCTCCATGAGCGGCGCCTGGATCGCGAGCGCTTCATCGCCGATGTAATGAACCAGCTGAAAGTCGAATTGCAGGCCACCGGTGTCGATGCCGACATCAGCGGCCGGGCCAAACACATCTATTCGATCTGGCGCAAAATGCAGCGCAAGGGTCTGGAGTTCAGCCAGATCTACGACGTGCGCGCCGTTCGCGTGCTGGTGCCGGAAATGCGCGACTGCTACACCGCGCTGGGCATCGTCCACACCTTGTGGCGGCACATCCCGAAAGAATTCGATGACTACATCGCCAACCCGAAAGAGAACGGCTACCGCTCGTTGCACACGGCGGTCATCGGTCCTGAGGGCAAGGTGCTGGAAGTGCAGATTCGCACCCACGCCATGCACGAAGAGGCCGAGCTGGGCGTGTGCGCGCACTGGAAGTACAAGGGCACCGACGTCAAGTCCGGTTCCAACCACTACGAAGAGAAAATCTCGTGGTTGCGTCAGGTACTCGAGTGGCATGAGGAGCTGGGTGACATCGGTGGGCTCGCGGAACAGCTGCGGGTCGATATCGAACCCGACCGGGTCTATATCTTTACCCCGGACGGCCACGCCATCGACTTGCCAAAAGGTGCAACGCCGCTGGACTTCGCGTACCGGGTGCATACCGAAATCGGCCACAACTGCCGAGGAGCGAAGATCAACGGGCGCATCGTGCCGCTCAACTACAGCCTGCAGACCGGTGAGCAGGTCGAGATCATCACCAGCAAGCATGGCACGCCAAGCCGTGACTGGCTGAACCCGAACCTGGGTTACGTGACCACCTCGCGGGCCCGGGCGAAGATTGTCCACTGGTTCAAATTGCAGGCCCGTGACCAGAACGTCGCGGCCGGTAAAACCTTGCTCGAGCGCGAACTCAATCGTCTCGGTCTGCCCGCGGTGGACTTCGACAAGCTGGCTGACAAGGCCAACATGAAGACGGCCGAGGACATGTATGCCGCTCTCGGTGCCGGCGATTTGCGCCTGGCGCAGCTGGTCAATCTGGCGCAGCAACTGGTCGAGCCGGAACGTGGCAATGAACAGCTGGAGCTGATTCCGCGCAAGGCGACGGGTTACAAGCCGGGCAAGCGTGGCGATATCCAGATCCAGGGTGTCGGCAACCTCATGACCCAGATGGCGGGCTGCTGCCAGCCGCTGCCGGGGGATGCGATCGTTGGTTACATCACCCAGGGCCGCGGTGTGAGCATTCACCGTCAGGACTGCGCCTCGGTGCTGCAATTGGGCGGACGCGAGCCAGAGCGCATCATCCAGGTTAGCTGGGGCCCGGTGCCGGTGCTCACTTACCCGGTGGACATCATCATCCGCGCCTACGACCGGTCAGGTTTGCTGCGTGACGTTTCGCAGGTGCTGCTCAACGAGCGCATCAACGTGCTGGCGGTCAACACCCGCTCGAACAAAGAGGACAACACTGCACTGATGTCCCTGACCATCGAGATTCCGGGGCTGGATGCACTGGGACGGTTGTTGGGGCGCATTTCGCAGTTGCCGAACATCATCGAAACCCGGCGTAACCGTACGCCGTAATGTAATCGGAACCTGTAGGAGCAAAGCTTGCACGCGATAGCGGTTTATCTGACACGCCGCCATCGCGAGCAAGCTTTGCTCCCACAGGCCGCCAAATGAGATGACTGATGTACAGCCTTGAAGACCTGCTCCACCTGATGAACCGCCTGCGCGACCCGCAGTTCGGTTGTCCGTGGGACATCAAGCAAACCTACGCGACCATCGTCCCCCACACCCTCGAAGAAGCCTACGAAGTGGCCGACGCCATCGAGCGGGGTGACTTCGATCACTTGCAGGGTGAATTGGGGGATTTGCTGTTCCAGGTGGTTTACTACAGCCAGTTGGCTCGGGAAGAAGGGCGCTTCGAGTTCGACGGTGTGGTCGACAGCATCACCCGCAAGCTGATTCGTCGTCACCCTCACGTGTTTCCAACCGGGGATCTGTACGCGCCGCTGGATGTTCCGCGCCTGAGCGAAGAACAGGTCAAGCAGCGCTGGGAAGAGATCAAGGCCGAGGAGCGCGCCGAGCAGTCATCAGCCCCCGAGCAGTTGTCCTTGCTCGACGACGTACCCGCCGCATTGCCGGCCTTGTCGCGCTCGGCCAAATTGCAGAAGCGCGCCGGGCAGGTCGGTTTCGACTGGCCGGATGCGTTGCCGGTGCTGGATAAAGTCCGAGAAGAGCTTGATGAAGTGCTCGAAGCCATGGCCGATAACGACTCGATCGCCATTGCCGATGAAGTAGGCGACCTGTTGTTTTCCGTGGTCAATCTGGCCCGTCATCTCAAGGTCGACCCGGAATCCGCACTGCGCGGCGCCAACAGCAAGTTTGAAAGACGCTTCCGATTTATCGAACAGGCATTGCGCGACACCCACCGTCCCATGGAAGATTGCACCCTCGAAGAGTTGGACGCCTTGTGGGGCGAAGCCAAACGTCAGGAAAAGAATTTGCCCAGCTGCGGTTGAGCAGTTGCCTAAGTGAGTATTAAGCACCATGAGCATTTCCCTTCGCGACCAGTTGCTCAAAGCAGGGCTGGTCAATCAGAAGCAGGCCAAACAGGTCGGCAAAGAGAAGCAGAAACAGCAACGCCTGGCCCACAAAGGTCAGATCGAACTCGACGACTCGCAGCAACGTGCCGCGCAGGAAGCGTTGGCTGAAAAGGTCAAGCGCGACCAGGAGTTGAACCGTCAGCAGCAGGAAAAGGCCGAGGCGAAAGCCCGTGCCGCGCAGATCAAGCAATTGATCGAAGTCTCGCGTCTGCCCAAGCTGACGACTGAGGATTACTACAACTTCGTCGACGACAAGAAGGTCAAGCGCATCTCCGTCAACACGCTGATGCGCAACAAGCTCAGCAGCGGTTCGCTGGCAATCGTGCACCATGGCGGCGGATACGAAGTGATCCCCCGTGAAGCGGCCCTGAAGATCCAGGAGCGCGATCCACAGCGCATCGTGCAAATGAATGTGCAGACCGAAGAAGTCGCGACTGAAGACGATCCGTATGCGGCCTATCAGATCCCTGACGATCTGATGTGGTAAGCGCTTAAGGCTCCACAAAGACAAACCCCGCTCATTGGCGGGGTTTGTCGTTTTCAATGCTGTAGTTGCTTATGAGCAGGTCCTAGGCGGACAGTTGTTCACGTTGCTGTTCCAGTGTTTCCAGTTCGCACTTGTAATTGTGGGCATCGGTCTCGGAGTGGAACATGCCCACGAGCAAGTCTTGTTGGTGCACATCCCAGATACGGATGCCGGCGGCTACGCCTTCATGAGACATATGTGAATCGTCGCGTTCAGTTACTTTTACAGTCATCTGCTAGCTCCAATCTCAGTTACCTGCACCAAGGCATGTGCAGGACTCTGTTATATGTTTGGATAGCTTGCTAAGTAAACGTCCGAGTTTCGTAACGGACAATTGCAGATTTAGCAAAAGTCCTGCAGCCCGCCAAATCCGCGACATTCGGTCGCAGGCCGTTAAGTTTCATGACAAAAGCTTCATGTTGGCAATGAGCAAAACTGCAGGTCACGCACGATTCTTGTAGCAGCTGGCGAAGCCTGCGTTCGGCGACGAAGTCGTCGTAAAACCAGTCGCCTCATGAATCATGCATACCGCGTGTACCGAATTGACGACGACTTCGTCGCCGAACGCAGGCTTCGCCAGCGGCTACAGGACCGTGGCGAATTTATCTGTTTGCAAAAAAAACGCCCCGAACCAGTCGGGGCGTTTTTATGTGCGGCGTAGCAGGGCGGGTATTACTTACCGGCCCAGCGCTTCAGTACCAGGGTAGCGTTAGTGCCACCGAAACCAAAGCTGTTGCTCATCACGGTGTTGATTGTGGCATCTTCGCGAGTCTTGGTCAGGATTGGCATGTCAGCCACTTCCGGGTCCAGTTCATCAATGTTGGCGGAACCCGCCATGAAGTTGCCTTCCATCATCAGCATGCAGTAGATCGCTTCGTGAACGCCGGCGGCGCCCAGGGAGTGACCCGACAGGCTCTTGGTGGAGCTGATGGCCGGAGCGTTGGCGCCGAACACTTCACGCACACCTTTCATCTCCGCGACATCGCCGACCGGAGTCGAGGTGCCGTGGGTGTTCAGGTAGTCGATCGGAGTATCGACGGTGGACATGGCCATCTGCATGCAGCGGATGGCACCTTCGCCGCTTGGAGCGACCATGTCGTAGCCGTCGGAGGTCGCGCCGTAGCCAACGATTTCCGCGTAGATCTTCGCGCCGCGAGCCAGAGCGTGTTCCAGCTCTTCGACCACGACCATGCCGCCACCGCCGGCAATGACGAAACCGTCACGCTTGGCGTCGTAGGCACGGGAAGCTTTTTCCGGGGTTTCGTTGTACTGGCTGGACAATGCGCCCATGGCGTCGAACAGGAACGACTGGCTCCAATGCTCTTCTTCACCGCCGCCGGCGAACACGATGTCCTGCTTGCCCATCTGGATCTGTTCCATGGCGGTACCGATGCAGTGAGCACTGGTGGCGCAGGCAGAAGCGATGGAGTAGTTCAGGCCCTTGATCTTGAACGGCGTGGCCAGGCAAGCGGAAACAGTGCTGCTCATGGTCCGTGTCACACGGTATGGACCAACGCGCTTCACGCCTTTCTCGCGCAGGATGTCCAGTGCTTCCATCTGGTTCAGCGTGGAGGCACCACCGGAACCGGCGATCAGGCCGGTGCGCGGGTTGGAGACTTGCTCATCGGTCAGACCGGAGTCGGTGATGGCGTCTTTCATGGCCAGGTAGGCGTAAGCCGCCGCGTGGCCGACGAAGCGATAGATCTTGCGATCGATCAGCTCTTCGAGGTTGAGGTCGATGGAGCCGGAAACCTGGCTGCGCAGACCCATTTCGGCATATTCCGGATTGAAACGGATGCCAGGGCGGCTTGCACGCAGGTTGGCGGAAACGGTGTCTTTGTCATTGCCCAAGCAGGAAACAATGCCCAGACCAGTGATAACGACGCGGCGCATGCGAATACCCTTAGAAATTTTCAGTGGAAGTGAACACGCCGACGCGAAGGCCTTCGGCTGTGTAGATCTCGCGGCCATCAACGCTGACCGAACCGTCGGCGATAGCCAGGTTCAGCTTGCCTTTGAGAACGCGCTTGATCTGAAT
>Ga0160470_100277_pt1 | contig 34693 bp, 28 predicted proteins | sample HID1973I_E11MG_FD_108214 | JGI IMG/M metagenome (GOLD analysis project Ga0160470, IMG submission 108214) | Enriched mosquito-associated microbial communities from UW Madison campus, WI, USA - HID1973I_E11 MG | ecosystem: Host-associated > Arthropoda: Insects > Digestive system > Unclassified ... | reverse complement strand
GGAAGTAGCTGCGGCCGTGCTGGTGTGACACAAAAAGTGATGTAAGAGGGCCGGAAGTAGCTGCGGCCGTGCTGGTGTGACACCAAAAGTGATGTAAGAGGGCCGGAAGTAGCTGCGGCCGTGCTGGTGTGACGCAAAAAGTGATGTAAGAGCGCGGAAAGTAGCTACGGACGTGCTGGTGTGACACAAAAAGTGATGTAAGAGGGCCGGAAGTAGCTGCGAGCGTGCTGGTGCGACACAAAAAGTGATGTAAGAGCGCCAGAAGTAGCTGCGGCCGTGCTGGTGTGACACAAAAAGTGATGTAAGAGCGCGGAAAGTAGCTGCGGCCGTGCTGGTGTGACACAAAAAGTGATGTAAGAGCGCGGAAAGTAGCTGCGAGCGTACTGGTTAGTTGTGCGAACTTGATCGATGTAGCATAACGCACGAAAGGAAGCGGAGGGGCGGAATCGTTCTGTAGAAGCGAAGCGTTCGCCTTTGTCATCGGATTGTACCCGCATGGGGTATTACAAGATAAGAAACAATCTGGTGACAACAGCGATCGAAAGAATGATCCGCACCCGGAGCGGATTAGAGGCAGGAGAGTGTGGAACACGTCCCGCCCGCTAAACAGAATGATCCGTACCCGGAGCGGATTAGAGGCAGGAGAGTGTGGAACACGTCCCGCCCGCTAAACAGAATGATCCGCACCCGGAGCGGGTTAGAGGCAGGAGAGTGTGGAACACGTCCCGGCCGCTAACAGAATGATCCGCACCCGGAGCGGGTTAGAGGTACGAGCGTACGGAACGCAAAAACTAATCAACACACATAGATTGAGAAAGAGGGATTTTCATGGCGGACAATGTGCACAATGGACACCGCGCTGCCGAAGTGGCGCGCAAAACGAATGAAACCGACATCAAGCTGGCGTTCGGCGTTGACGGAACGGGCAAAGTCAACCTCGACACGGACGTGCCGTTCCTGAACCACATGCTCGACCTGTTCGCGAAGCATGGCCAATTCGACCTGACGGTCGAGGCGCGCGGCGACGTGGACATCGACGATCACCACACGGTCGAAGACATCGGCATCTGCCTCGGTCAGACGCTGCAGACGGCGCTGGGCGACAAGCGCGGCATCAAGCGCTATGCCAGCGTCTTCGTGCCGATGGACGAGGCGCTTGCGCAAGTCGTCATCGACCTGAGCAACCGTCCGCATTTTGAATATCGTGCAGAGTATCCGTCCCAGCAAGTCGGCAGCTTCTCCACAGAGCTTGTTGAAGAGTTCCTCTGGAAGCTGGCGCTTGAAGCACGCATGACGCTTCACGTCATCGTACACTACGGAAAGAACACGCACCACATGATCGAAGCGGTCTTCAAAGCGCTCGGGCGCGCCCTTGATGAAGCATCGAGCATCGACCCACGCGTACAAGGAGTGCCTTCGACGAAAGGAGTGCTGTAACAAGGTGATCGCGATTATCGATTATGGCATGGGCAACCTGCACAGCGTCAGCAAAGCGGTCGAACGGCTCGGCTACGAGACGGTCGTCACGAGCGACGCCGATGCGATCCTCGCTGCCGATGCCGCAATATTGCCGGGCGTAGGCGCGTTCGGCGATGCGATGGACAATCTTCGCGCGACCGGTCTCGACGCGGTGACGAAGCAGTACGCCGCATCGGGCAAGCCGATGCTCGGCATCTGTCTCGGCATGCAACTGCTGTTCAGCGAGAGCGAAGAGTACGGAACGCATACCGGCCTCGATCTGCTGCCGGGCAGCGTCGTCCGGTTCCAAGGCGACTACAAGGTGCCGCATATGGGCTGGAACAAGCTGTCGTTCCGCCAGCCTTCCGCTCTGTTCGAGGGGCTGGAGGAAGGGCATGTGTACTTCGTCCACTCGTACCACGTCAAGCCGGAGCTTGCGAGCGATCTGCTGGCAACCGTTGATTACTACCAGCCGGTGACGGCCATCGTCGGACGCGGCAACGTCTTCGGCATGCAGTTCCATCCGGAGAAGAGCGGCGATCTCGGCATGCGTCTGCTGGAAGGCTTTCTTGGACTGACGAAGCATCAAGAGGCTGCCGTTTAACGGCATGAAATATAAATCAGCTTAAGAGGGAGAAATCGGCATGTTGGCCAAAAGGATCATTCCATGTCTTGACGTCAAGGACGGCCGCGTCGTGAAAGGCGTTAACTTCGTTAACCTTCGCGATGCCGGCGATCCCGTCGAGCTTGCGGCAACGTACGACCGCGAGGGCGCGGACGAGCTCGTGTTTCTCGATATTTCGGCTTCGGTCGAAGGCCGGGCGACGATGGTTGAGGTCGTTAAACGTACGGCAGGCGAAATAACGATTCCGTTCACGGTCGGCGGCGGCATCTCGCACGTCGACGACATGAAGCGGCTGCTTCGCGCCGGCGCGGACAAGATCGGCATTAACACGGCGGCCATCCGTAACCCGCAGTTGATCTCGGACGGAGCGCGCAAGTTCGGCTCGCAATGCATCGTCGTCGCGATTGACGCGAAGTTCAACCCCGAGTGGGGCGAGTGGGAAATCTTTACGCACGGCGGCCGCAACGGCACGGGCATCCGGGCGCTCGAATGGGCGCGCGAAGCGGAACGCCGCGGCGCGGGCGAGCTGCTGCTGACGAGCATGGACGCGGACGGCACGAAGGACGGCTTCGATCTGAAGCTGACGCGGGCGGTCTCGGAGCTTGTGAGCATCCCGGTTATCGCTTCGGGCGGCGCGGGACGCGTGGAGCACTTCCACGATGTGTTCACCGAAGGCAAAGCGGACGCAGGGCTTGCGGCAACCATTTTTCATTATAAAGAAATGACGATCCAGGAAGTAAAAGACGATCTGAAACGCAAAGGGGTAGAAGTGCGATGAGCGACAACGTAACCGGCTCGTCCGGCGCAGCGGCGGCCGTATCGTTCGAGGAGCTGAAGCAGCGGATCAAATGGGATAAAGACGGCCTTGTAGGCGCGATCGTTCAAGATGCGGTCAGCAAGGAAGTCGTCATGTTTGCCTACATGAACGCCGAATCGCTGAAGCTGTCCATCGAGAGCGGAGAGACATGGTTCTGGAGCCGTTCGCGCAGCGAGCTATGGCACAAGGGCGCAACGAGCGGCCATACGCAGCCGATACGCTCGATTCATTACGATTGCGATGCGGATGCGCTGCTGGTACGCGTCGATCAGAACGGCGCGGCATGCCATACCGGTCGTTATTCGTGCTTCTTTAATCCGATCGTGGAAGAGGCCGTGCCAGCGGAGGCCGACCTCGGCGGCGACCGCTTCCGCATGCTGAACGAGCTGGAAGCGATTGTGTCGAAGCGTTATGCGGAACGTCCGGAGGGCGCGTACACGACCTATTTGTTCGAGAAGGGTCTCGATAAAATTTTGAAAAAATTCGGCGAAGAGTCCGTCGAGGTCATCATCGCGGCGAAGAATGGCGACAACGACGAGCTGCGCGGCGAGACAAGCGATCTGCTGTTCCACTTGATGGTGCTGCTGCGCGAGCGCGGCGTCTCGCTCGACGAAGTGATGGCCGAACTCGGAAAGCGCCATAACAAGCCGACGACAAATAAAATGAATCGTTAAGGGCGGCTCGTCCGTAACGATAAGTGGCAGCATGCCGTCGCCCGCGACGCCTCTGGCGAACCGCGTGAGCACGGCAATCGCCGGGAGGTCATAAGCGGATGCTAATCGATTACCACACGCACCATGAGCGCTGCGGTCATGCCGCAGGCAAGCTGGAGGAGTATATCCGGCAAGGCATCGCCATCGGTCTGGATCAGATCGGCGTATCCGATCATATGCCGCTGCTGCACGTCGATCCTAGCGACTACTACCCGGAGATGGCGATGCCGATGGACGAACTGCCTCGTTATGTCGAGGAAGCGCTCGCGCTGAAGGAGAAGTACAAAGGGCAGATCGACGTCCGCGTCGGTCTGGAAGGCGATTATATCGAAGGGTCGGAGGAGAAGATCGAGGCAATCGTTCAGGCGTATCCGTGGGATTACGTCATCGGCTCGGTTCATTTTCTCGGGACGTGGGATATTACCGACTTCCGGCAGACGCACGGCTGGGAAGGCAAAGACCGGATGGCGGTATACGAGCAGTATTACGATGCGATCATCAAGGCAGCGAGAACGGGCTTCTACGACTACATCGGCCATATCGACGTCATCAAGCGGTTCGGCTTCAAGCCTGACGGGGACGTGACGCATCTGGAGAACGCCGCGCTGGAAGCGGTTCGCGACGCCGGCATCGCGATCGAGCTGAACGCATCGGGGCTTCGCCATGATTGCAAGGAGATGTTCCCGGGACCGCGAATGCTTCGTTACGCCCGACAGCTCGGCATCCCGATTACGCTGGGCTCGGACGCGCATCAGCCAGCTAGACTGGCTCAATACTTGGAACAAGCAAGGGAACAACTGAAAGATGCAGGTTTTACGCAGTTAGCGACGTTTGAGCGCCGAAAAAGGGCGATGATCGATTTTTGAATTATTCGTCAATCGATGTATAATGGTTACTGTCGAACAGGCAGTCTATAGTAAACTAATGTGGTTCAAACGCTCAGGAGGGTATCATGTTAAGCGACAAGTTGCGTATTTTTTCGGGTTCGTCTAACCCGAAATTGGCCGAGAGGATTGCTGAGGAGTTGGGGCTTAAGCTCGGCGCCATCAAGCTTTCTCGGTTCAAAGGCGGCGAGATCTACGTCAACTACGAAGAAGGGATCCGGAACTGCGACGTGTTCCTCGTGCAGTCACTCTCGCATCCGATCAACGATCATTTCGTTGAGTTGTTGATTATGATCGACGCGGCGAAGCGGGCTTCCGCCAGGACGATCAACGTCATTATGCCGCATTACGGCTACGCTCGCCAGGAACGGAAGGCGGCGCCGCGCGAGCCGATCTCGGCGAAGATGGTCGCGGACGTATTGACGACCGTCGGCGCCAATCGCGTCGTAACGATCGATCTGCATGCGCCGGCTATTCAAGGCTTCTTCAATATCCCGGTAGACCATTTGACGGCGCTTGATTTAATCAGCGATTACTTGAAGAACAAGAGCATCAGCAATCCGATCGTCGTGTCGCCTGACGCAGGCCGCGCGTCGACGGCGGAAATGCTGGCGAACTACCTGGATTGTCCGTTCGCGATGATGATTAAGAAACGCCCGGCTCATAATGAATCGGTTATTACGCACGTTATCGGCGATGTCGAAGGCAAGACGCCGATCATTATCGAAGACTTGATCGATACCGGAAGCACGATTGTCAATGTTGTCGAGGGACTGAAGGAACGCGGCGCGGATGACGTGTACGTCTGCGCGACGCACCCGCTGTTCTCCGGCAACGCCCTACAGCGTTTGGATCACCCGAATATTAAAGAAGTTGTCGTTACCGACTCGATCGCGCTTCCGGATATCCGTCCGGCGCGCTACTCGGTTCTGTCCGTTGCTCCGATGCTGGCTGACGCTACACGGATCATCATGCAGGGCGGATCGATCAGTACGCTCTTCAAGAACGCCGGCGTATAAGCCGGCGCACGCGAAAAATCGCGGGACGCGTTATGCGCCCGCGATTTTTCCGCATTTTCCAACCTGTAAGGATGGGCGGCGCTGTGATATAATCGTGACAACATTAGACGATAACGGGAGGTGCCTTGCAACGATGACCAAGAAGGGACGTGCGATTTCGGGCAAGCCTGCCAAGATTATCCCCATCCAATGGGATGCGACGTACTTCTTCGAGCGAGCCGTTCGTTCGTTGGATCGCTATCATTACGACAAGGCACTGAAAAATTTTCGGCGCGCTGCGCAATACGAGCCGGATAACCCAGTGAACCATTGCAATATGGCGGGGATTTTGTCGGAGCTTGGCAACTACGAGGAATCGAACAAAATTTTGAAGTGGATCGTGGACGAGCTCGATCCTTCGATGACGGAATGCCATTTCTACATGGCGAACAATTATGCGAATATGGAAATGTACGAAGCGGCGGAAGACTCGCTTGTCCATTACTTGGAAGAAGACGACGAGGGCGAGTATATCGACGAGGCGGAAGAAATGATGGAGCTGCTGACGTTCGAGCTGGCAAGGCCGACGAAGCAGGCGAACGTCAAATCGCTTGGCGGCATGCGGGAGCACGATCGAGCGCGGGCGCTGTTGGAGGAAGGCAAGTTCGGGCAGGCGGTCAAGCTGCTGGAGGATATCGTGGAGCGATACCCGGATTTTTCGTCTGCCCGCAATAATCTTGCGCTCGCCTATTATTATATGGGCCAATTCGATAAGGCGATGGAGACGATTCTGAAAGTGCTAGAGCTGGACGAAGGCAATCTTCATGCCTTGTGCAATCTTGCAATATTTTATCAGCATATGGGCGAACGAGAGCGCCTCGCGCGGCTGCTGGAGCAGCTTCGCAAAACGTTCCCGTTCCATCAGGAGCATTCGTTCAAGCTGGCCACGACGCTCGGCATTCTCGGCGAGCACGAGGGAGCCTACCGGCAATTCCTCCGGCTTATTCGCACAGGAGGCATGAACGACGGCAGTCTCTATCATTATGCGGCGGTCGCGGCATGCCAGACGAAGCGGTTCGGCGAAGCGGAGCGGCTGTGGCAGCAGTGCCGCAATCTCGATCCCGACTCGGAGGTTGCCTCCTATTATCTCGACTATTTGGCCGACGTAAGAGAGAAGGGCCAATTGCCCGCCCCGCTCAGCTATCATTATCATCTGCCGTTCGAAGAGCAGATCAAGTTGTGGGAGCGGCTTCCCGGCGAGGTAATCCCGGAGCGGTTCAAGCGGGACCCGCTCGTGCGCTCCTCGTTCTTCTGGGCGCTGGGGCATGGCGATCGCCAGACGAAGCAGCAGGTCATTCAGGCGTTCGGCATTATCGGCGACGAAGAGGTTCGCGAGGCGCTGTACGCGTTCTTAAGGGAGCCGGACGAGGAAGACGAGCTGAAGCGGATTGCGTTGCTCGTGCTTCGAACGCTGGGCGAGACGAAGCCAATCGAAGCGGTGTTCGGCGGCGAAGCGACGATTGTCGAACCGAGTCGGATTCCGACAAGGCTTCCCGTCTGGGAGGATAGCTGGCAGAACGTGCTCGATGCCGCAATGGCCCAGATGCGTCCCCGCTATGATCTTGTGCAGCAGCACGATGTGCTGACGTTGTGGATCGAATTCTTGTCCCGCGTCTATCCGGACGTACCGAGGCTCGGCAAGGCGGAAGGATGGGCGGCGGCGCTCGAATATTGGACGGCGAAGATGCACAGCCGCTCAATCTCGTTCGAGGAGACGGCGCGGCGGTATGGAACGTCTGCGGCAACGGTGAGCAAGCATGCAAGACGAATCGACGAGGTATGCGGCTTAAGGGAAAAAATGCGCTCCGCCAACGAGATGCTGCGATTGCAGCCGGTGGACGGCAGCCGTGATTGATGCCGCTGCGGAGCGGGTATCCTACAATAGAGGAACCGTTCCGGCGCCGCGCCGACGAGGGCGGCAGCGCCAAGCGCTGGCGGACAGCATCGGGCAGCGGATGGAAGCGGTAATGGAACAGCCGATCAGGAGGTTATTATGTACAAATCGATTATTATCGGAACGGGTCCGTCCGGATTGACGGCCGCGATCTATCTGGCGAGGGCGAACATGAAGCCGCTTGTTATCGAGGGTCCTGAGCCGGGCGGGCAATTGACGACGACGACGGATGTCGAGAACTTCCCCGGTTTCCCCGAAGGGATCATGGGGCCGGAATTGATGGCGAATATGCGGAAGCAGGCCGAGCGATTCGGTGCCGAATTCCGCACGGGCTGGGTGAACAGCGTTGATCTGTCCCAGCGTCCGTTCAAGCTGCAGGTTGAAGGGCAGGGCGAGCTGGTCGCGGAGACGCTTATTATCTCTACGGGCGCATCGGCCAAATATTTGGGCATTCCCGGCGAGAAGGATAATGTGGGACGCGGCGTGAGCACATGCGCGACATGCGACGGCTTCTTCTTCCGCGGCAAGAAGATTGTCGTCGTCGGCGGAGGCGACTCGGCGATGGAGGAGGCGAACTTCCTTACTCGCTTCGCGACGGAGGTTGAACTGGTTCATCGCCGCGACGAGCTGCGCGCTTCGAAGATTATGCAGGACCGCGCGCACGAGAACGACAAAATCCGCTGGAGCTTGAACAAGACGCCGGTCGAGGTCGTGGCGAGCGGCATGGGCGTTACGGCGCTGAAGGTGCGCAATAACGAGACGGGCGAAGAAGAACTGCTGGAGACGAGCGGTATCTTCGTTGCAATCGGCCATACGCCGAATACGGGCTTCCTCGGCGGGCAGATCGAGACCGACGAGCACGGCTACATTAAGGTGAAGCCGGGCTCAACCGAGACGAACGTGCCGGGCGTCTTCGCTTGCGGCGACGTTCAGGACAACAAGTACCGTCAGGCGATTACGGCCGCGGGCAGCGGCTGCATGGCGGCGCTCGACGCCGAGAAGTTTCTCGACGGCCATGTCACGCAGGACTGGAGCGTCTCCCTGTAACGGCATCGCAATGGCTCCCGCTAACTGCTTCCGGCCGGCTCCGCCTTACGGCGCGCCGCGGAACGGTTGGCGGGAGCTTTGTGCTGACCGGCTCCGGAATTCGGACGTGCCAGAGATGCCGGACGAGTGTTGGAGAGGGCGGGAACGGCTAGCATTGCTTAAGAGAGCGCTGACGAATCAGGTGAACGCTATATGCCTGAATTAAGCCCGCTGGAGATTCTAATGAACCCAACCGCTGTTATTTGACCCATTTCATCGCTAAACAGGCGCACGCGAGTCAAATAAGAATTGGGGTTCGTTACACGCTGGATTACGCCGATTTCACTCCAATAAGGTCGTCGAGGGTCGTTGGATCTGATGACTGAAGGGGGAGTGGGTGCATGAACGAATGCGTGCCTGAGTGTATGAATGAATGAGTGCGGACAGAAGAGAGAGAGCGTATGAATGCGTGCAGAAGGAAGTGCATGAATGCGTGCGGCGAGCACGTGCGTGAACGGACAATGCTTACATGCAAGTATACGGGAAGGCTGTCGAATCGAGCGAATTACGGCTTGGAGACAATGGCTTCATAGGCGGGAATTGAACGCGAGGACCGGCTTGCGCAGCTCTCGCTACAGACACGATTCGACGTTCCTGCAAATGGCAGGGAAGGCGGCGGGAAAGCGCTTCCTTGCTGGAGCCGCGCCCTTTTGTTCCCGGTCTGAGCGCCTTGACCTATCAGGGGCATTCGCTTATAGTTGGTAACAGAGAAGTTTAACTTTGTGAACGAGGTGGCCAAGTGATGTCTGAGCAAATCTACGTTGGAGTCGATATCGGGGGGACTGCCATTAAGGTAGGCATTTGCAACCCGGAAGGCGATCTGCTCCATACGTATGAAGGACCGACTGAATGCGACAAGGGAACGGATACTGTCCTTCGCAATATAGCGGACTACGCGCAAAGAATCGTAGAGCAATCAGCCTATGAATGGGAGCAAGTAGCGGGAGTAGGCGTGGGGATCGCCGGTTTCCTGGATATCCCGAACGGCATTGTGAAATTTTCCGCGAATCTCGGACTGCGCGATGTCCATCTGAAGGCATACTTGGAGCAGCAGCTCGGCAAGAAGGTGCTCATCAACAACGACGCGAACGTTGCGGCGCTGGGCGAAGCCTGGGCGGGAGCGGGCAAAGGCGTGGATCACTGCGTCTGCTACACGCTCGGCACGGGCGTCGGCGGCGGCATCATTATAAACGGCAAAATTTACGAGGGCTGGAGCGGCATGGCGGGCGAGCTCGGCCACATGCAGATCGTGCCGGATCTTGAAGCGATCCAATGCGGCTGCGGCAAAATGGGCTGCCTGGAGACGGTATCGTCGGCGACCGGCATCATTAAGATGGCGAATGACGCCGTAGAACGCGGCGATCGTACGACGCTGGCGCTGGCGGAGCGAATTATGGCGAAGGAAGTGTTCGACGCGGCAAAAGCTGGCGACGGCGTCGCTTCGCGCATCGTCAACCGCGCTGCGCATTACCTCGGCAAATCGATGGCGTCGGTCGCGGTCGTGCTGAACCCGAAACGGTTCATCGTCGGCGGCGGCGTATCGAAGGCGGGAGAGTTCCTGTTCGAGCAAATCCGCGAGGAATTCCGCAAGCATACGCCGGAGATTATTGCCGAGGACGTGGAGATTGTACCGGCTATTCTCGGCAACGATGCAGGCGTAGTAGGCGCAGCGGGACTTATTCTCCGCGCGTAGCGGCATGCAGTAGACAGAGAGAAGGCTGACCCGCCCTTGCCGGCGGGTTTGTCCGTGATAGGGCCGTATACGGTCCGGTTTCGGAGAGGAGTGACCGAAAACATGGATAATGAAACGATGCAAGTTGCCAAGCTCGTCATCATTACAGGTATGTCGGGAGCCGGTAAGACAATTGCGGTGCAAAGCATGGAGGACCTCGGGTTCTTCTGCGTCGACAATCTGCCCCCCGTGCTCATTCCCAAATTCGCGGAGCTGATCGAGCAGTCGAACGGCAAGATCGGCAAGGTTGCGCTCGTGATCGACCTGCGCGGCAGAGAGTTTTTTACCGCGCTGTCGGAATCGCTGAGCTTCATTAAGGAGCATTACACAATCAGTTGTGAAATTTTGTTCCTCGACGCGACGGATGCGGTGCTTGTTCAACGCTACAAGGAGAGCCGCAGAAGGCATCCGCTTGCGCCGGACGGTATGCCGCTCGACGGCATCGGGCTGGAGCGGCGGATGCTGGAAGATTTGAAGGGCATGGCGACGCAGGTTATCGATACGAGCAGTCTGAAGCCGGCACAATTGAAGGAACGAATCGTGTCGCGTTTTACGAATACGGAACGCACCGGCATTAACGTAAACGTTATGTCGTTCGGCTTCAAGTACGGCATCCCGATCGACGCCGATCTGATCTATGATGTGCGCTTTTTGCCGAATCCGCACTACATTGAGCATTTGAGACCGAACACGGGACAAAATCCGGATGTATATGAATATGTTATGAAGTGGCCGGAGACCCAGACGTTTCTAACCAAATTGCTCGATATGCTGAACTTTCTTATCCCGCTCTACCGGAAGGAAGGGAAAAGCCAGGTTGTCGTCGGCATCGGCTGTACGGGCGGGAAGCACCGCTCCGTCGCGATCGCCGAATATTTGGGCCGCATGCTCGGCAGCAGTGATACGGAGACGGTGCGTGTCAGCCACCGGGACTCCGACCGGGATCGGCATTAAATGAGGTGCTTGAATGAATGGCAGCGAACAACCGGCTAAAGCAAAGCCCCAGATCGTCGTCATAGGCGGGGGAACCGGCTTATCCGTTATGCTGAGGGGATTGAAAGAGAAGGCGCTGGATATTACGGCTATCGTAACGGTAGCCGATGACGGCGGCAGCTCGGGTATTCTTCGCAACGAACTGCAAATTCCGCCGCCCGGCGACATTCGCAACGTGCTGCTTGCGCTGGCCGATGTCGAGCCGCTGCTGGGCAAGCTGCTCAATTACCGCTTCAACAATGGCACTGGCCTGGCGCCTCATAGCCTCGGCAATTTGATGCTGGCGGCGATAACGGATATTTCGGGCGATTTCGTGTCCGGCGTCCGGGAGCTGAGCCGGGTGCTCGCCGTCAGAGGGCGCGTTCTGCCGGCGGCGGGCCAGGCCATCGTCTTGAAGGGCGAGATGGCGGACGGCTCGATCGTAACCGGGGAGTCGATGATTCCGAAGGCCGGGAAGGCGATCAAGCGGGTGTTCATCGAGCCGGCTAACGTGGAGCCGCTGGAGGAAGCGGTGCAAGCGATTCGGGAGGCGGACGCCATCCTGATCGGACCGGGCAGCTTGTATACGAGCATTATTCCGAATCTGATCGTGCCGAAGCTGGCGGAAGCGATTGTCGCCTCTAATGCGCTCAAGATGTTCGTCTGCAACGTCATGACGCAGCCGGGGGAGACCGACGATTATTCGGTCGGCGACCATCTGGAGGCTATCTACGCGCATATCGGCTATCATTTGTTCGATTATGTCATCGTGAATAACGGCGAAATTCCGGAGCAGGTGCAGAGCAAATATGCCGAGAAGGGCGCGAAGGCGGTCCATCTCGATCTGGAAGAGGTCGAGAAGCGGGGCTACAAGGTCATTGCCGACAAGCTCGTGCTATTCCGAACTTATTTGCGGCATGATGCCGATAAGCTAAGCCATCATATTTTTCAACTGGTAGACAACTGGATGACGCGGAAGAGGTGAAACGACATGTCCTTTGCGGCGCAAACGAAAAAAGAATTAACGCTGATCGAATCGGACGAATGCTGCGAGAAGGCGGAGCTGTCCGCGCTTATCCGCATGAACGGCTCGGTGTCGTTAACGAACCGCAAAGTGATTCTCGACATCTCGACGGAGAATGCGGCAATCGCCAGACGTATTTATAGTCTGATTAAGAAGCGGTTCGACGTGCATACCGAGCTTCTCGTCCGTAAAAAAATGCGGCTGAAGAAGAACAACGTCTATATCGTCCGTATACCGGCCAAAGTGCAGGAAATATTAAAAGAGCTGAGCATCGTCTCCGAGGGCTTCCTGTTCCGGCAGGGAATCGATAAGGATATCATTAAGAGATCGTGCTGCAAACGCTCGTACTTGCGCGGAGCATTCCTGGCAGGCGGCTCGGTGAACAATCCGGAGGGCTCGTCCTACCATCTGGAAATTTCGTCGCTGTATGAAGAGCATTGCCAGTCGCTTACCGATTTGGCGAACAAGTTCGACCTGAACGCGCGCTGCATCGAGCGGAAGAAAGGCTTTATTTTCTATATCAAAGAGGGCGAGAAAATTATTGAGCTGCTGAACATTGTCGGCGCGCATCAGGCGTTGTTCAAGTTCGAGGACGTTCGCATTATGCGCGACATGCGCAACTCGGTCAATCGGATCGTGAACTGCGAGACGGCGAACCTGAACAAGACGATCGGAGCGGCCGTCAGGCAGATCGATAACATTAAGCTGCTGCAAAAGGAAGTCGGGCTCGAATCGCTGCCGGAGAAGCTTCGCGAAGTCGCGGAAATTCGCCTTATGCATCCCGACATGAATCTGACTGAAGTGGGCGAACTGCTTAAAGGGAAGGTCAGCAAGTCCGGCGTAAATCACCGATTGCGAAAAATCGATGAATTAGCCGAAAAAATACGTAACGGCTAAAGGATTTCCCTAGTGCTGAAAGCCCGATAATGATATAATGATTAACAAAATGCCGTGAAAGCAGCAGCAGTATGGAAGCAGATGCATCATTTTAACATGATCGAATGATGATATTCACATTCATCCAATAGAAATAAGTGTAGGGGGTATGGTTATCATGACAAGACATCCCGCTGTCGTACGACTGAAAACAGGTCTGCATGCAAGACCGGCGGCTCTGTTCGTTCAAGAAGCGAATAAATTTTCTTCCGAGGTATTCGTGGAGAAGGACGACAAGAAAGTGAATGCAAAGTCGATTATGGGCATTATGAGCCTTGCGATTAGCTCCGGTACGGAAATCTACATCAGCGCCGAAGGTTCGGATGCCGATCAGGCTGTAACCGCTTTAGTCAACCTTGTCAGCAAGGAAGAGCTGGAAAACCAATAATAGTACAACGAGGCTCCTGCAAGGAGCTGTAAGAGCTGCCGAGATCGTCTCGGCAGCTCTTTTTTGATTTGCGGGGAACGTGCGTGTATGGGGAGAAAAAGAAGCGGGGCGCTGGCGGCGGTTAACGGTAAATAATCTGCTCTCTTTCGGACTCGATGGAAATCATGCGAGCGGGAACGCCAATTGCCTGCTCAAACCGTTGCTGGATTTGCCGTTGCAATCTGGGATGCTGGCAGTGACGCCAACAGTTCAATGGAAAGCGCCTATGCCATTCTACAAAGTCTCTGACAAATTAAAGGAGAAATGAATGGATTGGCAATATGTGATTTAGAGGTGATTGAATATTACTGCTCAAACAATGATGTACGTAATTCTCGTTATATGGCCTGTTGTTATTGTCTATATATTAACAAAGAAAAAATATAAGTCGCGAAACGAAATGCTGGGGTTATATGTGAGCGGACTATTATGGTTAATATTCTTAATAATTAACTTTATATTGTGAGGAATTATTTGTGAGTAAACTTATCTGCGGCAGATAAACATTTGTTGAGATGGCGGGGATGGTTTCCTATACGGTCCGGATCGTTGGTATACGCTGTTTGCCAGCGTCTAGCGGTTCCAACAGGGCCGGACTAGACGTTTTTTTTTATTAAAAACCAAACAAGCTGACGCCGATGGAGCATCGGTGCCAGCTTGTACGTTAAAATGAATGGCTTACAGCTTGTCGATCACTTTATCGACAAGGCCGTACTGACGCGCTTCTTCGGCGCTCATGAAGTAGTCGCGGTCCGTATCTTTCTCGATGCGCTCCAGCGGTTGGCCGGAACGCTCGGCGAGAATGCCGTTCAGCTTGTCGCGCATCTTCAGAATGCGGCGAGCGCGAATTTCGATATCGCTGGCTTGTCCTTCCGCGCCGCCGAGCGGCTGGTGAATCATGACTTCGCTGTTCGGCAGCGCATAGCGCTTGCCTTTGGCGCCTGCCGTCAGCAGGAACGCGCCCATCGATGCCGCCATGCCGACGCAGATCGTGGAGACGTCCGGCTTGATGAATTGCATCGTATCGTAGATCGCCATGCCGGCCGTAATCGAGCCGCCGGGGCTATTAATGTATAGGGAAATGTCTTTCTCCGGATCGTCGGCCGCCAGGAACAGCAATTGCGCGATGATAGAATTGGCTACGATGTCGTTGACCGGCGTTCCGAGAAAAATGATGCGGTCCTTCAGCAACCGCGAGTAGATGTCGTATGCGCGTTCGCCGCGGTTGCTCTGCTCGATGACCATAGGCACAAAGTTCATATCCATGAAAGTTCCCTCCCGAATGGTAAGTGTATAGTGGCAACAGGGCGGGCGCCGGACCTTCTGCTTACGGCAAGAACGTTCGTCCGGAGCGGGCTCCTGTGTGTCGTACGTTAATAATAGCTGATCGGTTTATAAAAGTCAAAGATAGTCAAACCTGTTTGCTTACCAGCGGTTCAAAGGCGATTGCTGGTTTCTGCTCCGCGGAGTCCGCCGCGGAGCGAACTGCGTTGCGCCCGGCATTCTTCGCCGCGTACAGCCCCAGATCGGCCCGGCTGAGCAGCGTCTCTATCGTCAGCGGCCCAGACTCGGAGGGGGCCTCGGTTGTGGATGCGACGCCGAAGCTTCCCGTTACCTTCAAGGGGCCGAAAGGCGTATCCAGCGGGGAAGCGGCCAGACTCTGACGGATGCGATCCGCCACGCGCCCGGCGTCGGCCAGCGTAGCGGCAGGAAGGCAGATCGCGAACTCCTCCCCGCCATAGCGGCCCAGATGGTCGCCGGCCCGCAAGCAGGAGGCCGCGATGGCGGCCGCATGACGAAGCGCCGCATCGCCGGTGTCGTGCCCGTAATGGTCGTTAACCGATTTGAAGTAGTCGAGGTCGAACATCACGATTGCGATCGGTCGCTTCGCGATGTCCGCTTGCGCGAGCTCGTCGGCGCCGAGCGCCATGAAGTGCGCCCGGTTATAAACGCCCGTCAGCCCGTCGTAGGTTGCCAACCGGCGCAGTTGCTCACGCAATTGCGTCTGCTCCGTGACATCGGCGATGACGACGGTCCGTCCGGCGATTCGTCCGTCCCGGCGGTAGAGCGGCGAGGTTCGGATGTGGCAGTAACGAGTCTCGCCGTCCAGCCGCCATTGAACCTCGCGTTCGCCGCCTTGCGGCGAACGGTCCTGCAGCAGCTCCTCTGCGCCGCTCTGGGCGCCCGGCATCCAGACGGTATGCAGTCTGTTGCCGATAGATCCGGTATGGAGCAGCGGAAGCAGACGCTCGGCGGCGCGGTTGAAATCGACGATCCGGTCGTAATCGTCCAGCACGACGACCCCGTCCCGCATGCTCTCGAAGACGGTATCCCGCGCAATAGGAACGACTCGGAACATGCCGGTTGTCGTCATCGCCCACAAGTAAAACGCGGCAGTAATGCACATCAGCAGGGGAACCGGGTCCATTCCGTTCGGAGTCAAGTTGAACAGGTAGAGCAAGGAGCCGATCATCGGAATGCACAGGCCGGCCAGCATGACGCAGATTTGCAGTCGGTAGGCGGCGCGGGATTTGCGAAGAAACCGGACGAGCAGAACGATGCCGGCACACATGCTTCCGAACGTGTAGCTGCCATGTACGATATACCATTGACCGAGAATAATGTCCGCCATCGGGGTCGGCTCGTTCGGCCGCAGGTACATCGATTTGTAAAACAAATGATGATAATCGTTTGTCGTTATGGCCGCCAGCGTAAGCGCGGGGACGAGCAGCAACGCCGCTATTTTTGTACGAGACAGCATACGCTCCATTCCGACAAACTGCATTACGAGCACGAGACAGAGAGGAGCGATGAACGGCATCCCGATGTACTCGATATTGACCCAGAAGCGGATTTCCGCCAACGAATCGCTCGCCAGCTCGCAGGCAAAGCCGAAAATGTAAATAGCGGACAGGGCGGATATCCAGACGAACGTCCGCATGCCGGAGAAGCCGGCCCGGCGAAACCAAGCAAATACGCCAAGCAGCACATTGAGTACGCCTGCAATCGCGACGGCGACGATGTAGCCTGTAATTGGTGATCCCATTACCAGTATGCTCCAATACAAGTGGAATAGTCAGTTGCGCCAACAGACAGGAAGATAAGGTAGAGACTCGCGGTTTTAAGTGATGCAAGAGAGCGAAAGGAGGTGTTCCGCCCGCTCTAATGACACAAAAAGTGATGCACCAGCGTCGCCCGAGAGCGGAATGGCGGTGGTGCGATACAAAAAGTGATGCAAGAGAGCGAAAGGAGGTGTTCCGCTCGCTCTAATGACACAAAAAGTGATGCACCAGCGTCGCCCGAGAGCGGAATGGCGGTGGTGTGACACAAAAAGTGATGCAAGAGAGCGAAAGGAAGTGTTCCGCTCGCTCTAATGACACAAAAAGTGATGCACCAGCGCCGAACGAGCACAGATTGGCTGTCTAAGCTGAAGCCATGTTGTTTAATTCAGGAGTATGGTAGCATATTTGGCTGCAATCGAGAAGTGGAGAAAAGGGGCTACAGTAGATATAAACGTAAAAACGCAAACGGAGGAAAAACAAAAAAACGGACATCGTCCGTTTATCGTTAAGTGCTATTAAAGTTAGATGGCGCGCCCGCTAGGAATCGAACCTAGATCTCAGGCTCCGGAGGCCTACGTCATATCCATTGGACCACGGGCGCAAAAAAGCGGAACGAGAGTTATCATACCGCATATTCCCTCGAATTGCAAGGGCTGCCCCTTAGAAAAAATAAATTTGTCTAAATCGTGTCGGGAAGCGATTACAAGGGCGAAAAGGAACTTGCAGTCTTTTCCGACATTATATAAAATAGAGGTGGGACTTAAAATGAATGCGCGGGACATAGAACGTCCACCCCAACATTCGAAAGTTCCAGTCATCAGTTTCTTCATAATTGAAAGGCAACAATTCGGCTGTGGAGTGGAAGCCCAAGATGCGTCCTATTATTGAATTGCAGCAGCAGCTTGTGCCGGATCTGCTGGAAGTCATGAGGAAACGTTACTTCATCCTGCATCAAGTGATGCTGTCTGATTCCGTCGGGCGGCGCGCGCTGGCAGGCTCGCTGGGCATGACCGAGCGGGTGCTGCGGGCCGAGACGGATTATTTAAAAGCGCAAGGCCTGCTTGACATTCAAGTGTCGGGCATGCGTATTAGCGAGCAAGGCCGCAAGCTGCTTGCGGAGCTGGAGCCGTTATTTAAAGAATGGTTCGGTCTGGCTGAAATGGAAGAGAAGATTCGCCGATATTACGATTTGAAGCGAGTGTATATCGTACCGGGCGATTCCGACGCTTCCAAGACGACTCAGCGCGAGCTTGGTCGGGCGGCAAGCCAGGCGCTTATCCGATCGTTGGGCAAGGACGACGTCGTTGCCGTAACCGGCGGGACGACGATGGCGCAGGTTGCGAATCAGTTGACCTCACCCGTTCCGCTACCGACGAATTGGTTCGTACCGGCACGCGGCGGTCTTGGCGAAAGCCTCGACTATCAAGCCAATACGATCGCCTCGATGATGGCGAAACGGACTGGCGCGCAATACCGGCTGCTTCACGTCCCCGATCATTTGGGCGAGGAAGCATATGTGACGCTTATGCAAGAGCCGAACATTCAGGAAATCGTGAACGTGATCCGCCAAGCCCGAATCGTCGTACACGGCATTGGGGACGCAATGGTGATGGCCAGACGCCGGAAGGTCGATCAGGCTGCGGTAGACGCCATGAAGGCGGAGGGAGCGCTCGCGGAGTCGTTCGGGTATTATTTCGACCGGAACGGGGCTGTCGTTCACAAGATGCAAACGGCGGGTCTGCGGCTCGAGGATATCGTGAAGACGGAGGTCGTCATTGCGGTAGCCGGAGGACGAAGCAAGGGCGAAGCGATTGCGGCGGTGATGAGGTTCGGGCATGACGATGTGCTTGTAACCGACGAAGCGGCGGCGAATGAAATCGTTCGACTTATTGACGAGAGCAATTCGGGCAATGCTTAATAAGGTGTTTATTTATTCGGGATCTTGACGATCCGCGGCGCATAGCGCCGCGCGCCGTCTTGAGTATATATTTTAAACTCAAATGTCTAGGAGGAAATTCAAAATGGTTAAAGTTGGTATTAACGGATTTGGTCGCATCGGCCGTAACGTGTTCCGCGCAGCGCTGAACAACCCTGCAGTAGAAATCGTGGCAGTCAACGATCTGACGGACACGAAAACGCTGGCTCACCTGCTGAAATATGACACGACGCACGGTAAGTTGGAAGGTACGGTTGAAGCAAAAGAGGGCGCGCTGGTGGTTAACGGCCGCGAGATCAAAGTTTTTGCTGAGCGTAACCCAGAAAACCTCCCTTGGGCATCCGTCGGCGCTGAAATTGTCGTTGAATCGACGGGTATCTTCACGGCGAAAGAAAAAGCTGAGCTTCACCTGAAAGGCGGCGCTAAGAAAGTTATCATCTCCGCGCCGGCTACGAACGAAGACATCACGATCGTTATGGGCGTTAACGAAGACAAATACGACGCTTCCGCTCACACGGTTATCTCCAACGCATCTTGCACGACGAACTGCCTCGCGCCATTCGCGAAAGTTCTCAACGATAAATTCGGCATCGTTAAAGGTATGATGACGACCATTCACTCGTACACGAACGACCAATCCGTACTGGACGTTCCTCACAAAGACCTGCGCCGCGCTCGCGCTGCCGCAGAGAACATCATCCCTTCGTCGACGGGCGCTGCAAAAGCGGTATCGCTCGTACTGCCTGAGCTGAAAGGCAAACTGAACGGCATGGCTATGCGCGTTCCTACGCCTAACGTATCGGTAACGGACCTTGTTGCCGAGCTGAAAGTCAACGTAACGGTTGAAGAAGTTAACGCAGCGCTGCAAGCAGCTTCGGAAACGTCGCTCAAAGGCATCCTGAACTACTCCGAAGAGCCGCTCGTATCGAGCGACTACAACGGCGACCCAGCTTCCTCCACGATTGACGCGCTGTCGACGATGGTTGTTGAAGGCAACATGGTGAAAGTCGTTTCCTGGTACGACAACGAGTGGGGCTACTCGAACCGCGTTGTTGACCTCGCGGCTTACATCGCAAGCAAAGGCCTGTAAGGCGATCCACTTCCCCAACCCCCTGTGACGCTTACGAAGCGCGATTTTCCTTCGGAAAACGTTGAGGGGGGGGACCCAAAGGGCGGTTCGCGTAGGCTTCCGATGTGGTCTCCTCACGGAAACCTTTACCTCCGGACCCCCGTTTCAACGCAGCGTGGGAGGGACGGTCGACGCTCCGGCACGGCCAAGTGCTAGGAGCGCTGTCGTCCTGACGGACACGCTTTGGCTGCTGTGCTCCCGTGCTGCGGAAGGGATGCCGCCGTTCCGGCGGGACCTGGGGGCCGCGGCTCCTGAAATACGGAGCCTGGCCCTTGGTTCGCGCCCCCTCCAACGGGGGTTGAACCAATGGTTAACTCGTTCCTTCAATTGTTGAAGGAACGTTTTTTTATGTGCGGCGCCCGAAGGCGTCTCGTTAAAGCGAGCCGCTTGGCCGCTGTGCGACCTAACTTGCTTAACTTATGCTTGCCTAATCAGAAGGAGGCTTTCTCATGAACAAGAAAAGTGTGCGCGACGTCGAAGTCGCTGGCAAACGCGTATTCGTCCGTGTCGATTTCAACGTGCCGCTCGAAAACGGGCAAATTACCGATGATACCCGCATCCGCGAAACGCTCCCTACGATCAAGTACCTGATCGAAGGCGGCGCGAAAATCATTCTCGCCTCCCACCTCGGCCGTCCTGCTGGTCAAGTCGTGGAAGAGCTGCGTCTGACGCCGGCTGCAGAGCGTCTGTCCGAGCTGCTCGGCAAACCGGTTGTCAAGGCGAACGAGGCAGTCGGCGAAGCGGTTAAAACGCAAGTGGCCGCTCTGAACGAAGGCGACGTGCTCTTGCTTGAGAACGTTCGTTTCTACGCAGGCGAAGAGAAGAACGATCCGGAATTGGCCAAGCAATTCGCCGAGCTGGCCGACCTGTTCGTGAACGACGCATTCGGCGCCGCTCACCGCGCCCACGCTTCGACGGAAGGCATCGCTCACCTGCTTCCGGCCGTATCCGGCCTGCTCGTAGAGAAAGAGCTTGAAGTGCTCGGCAAAGCGCTGAACAACCCGGAGCGTCCTTTCACGGCAATCGTCGGCGGTTCGAAAGTAAAAGACAAAATCGACGTTATCAACAAGATGATCGAGATCGCGGACAACATCATCATCGGCGGCGGCCTGTCCTATACGTTCTTCAAAGCGCAAGGCAACGAAATCGGCCAATCGCTCTGCGACAACAGCAAGCTGGATCTGGCGCTCGAGTTCATCGAGAAAGCGAAGAAGCTCGGCAAAAACTTCTACCTGCCGGTTGACGTCGTCATAACGGACGAATTCAGCGCGAAAGCGAACACGAAGATCGTTGGCGTAGACGGTATTCTGGCGGATTGGGAAGGCATCGACATCGGTCCTAAAACGCGCGAAATCTATGCGGACGTTATCAAGAACTCGAAGCTCGTCGTATGGAACGGACCAATGGGCGTGTTCGAGATCGAGCCGTTCTCCCACGGCACGCAAGCCGTTGCACGCGCATGCGCGGAGACGGAAGGCTACACGGTTATCGGCGGCGGCGATTCCGCTGCGGCAGCGGAGAAATTCCATCTGGCCGACCGTATGGACCACATTTCCACGGGCGGCGGCGCATCGCTGGAATTCATGGAGGGCAAAGCGCTTCCGGGCGTTGTAGCTCTCAACGATAAATAAATCGGTCGGCTATTGATCGATTGCGCAATATACGGGAAACCAGCGGCTTCATCCTATATGGCACCAGAAGGGAGTTTCAACCGAAATGAGCAGAAAACCGATCATTGCAGGTAACTGGAAAATGTTCAAAACGGTCGGCGAGGCCGTATCGTTCTTCTCCGAAGTGAAAGGCAAAGCGGAGATCGACGGCGTAGAGAGCGTCATCTGCGCGCCGTTCACGGCGCTGCCGGCGCTCGTCGAAGCGGCGAAAGGCACGAGCATCGCGATCGGCGCCCAAAATCTTCACTTCGAAGACAACGGCGCGTTCACGGGCGAGATCAGCGGCGTTATGCTTGCCGATCTTGGCGTGAAATACGTTATCATCGGCCACTCCGAGCGTCGCGCTTACTTCGCGGAGACGGACGAAGTCGTCAATAAGAAGACGCATGCGGCATTCAAGCACGGCTTGACGCCAATCGTCTGCGTAGGCGAGAAGCTGGAAGAGCGCGAAGCGGATCAAACGAAGGAAGTATGCAAGGTGCAGACGGAAGCGGCGTTCCAAGGCCTGTCGGCCGAGCAAGCGGCGCAAGTCGTGATCGCATACGAGCCGATCTGGGCGATCGGAACGGGCAAATCGTCGACGGCGGCCGATGCCGAGGACGTAATCGCTTATATCCGCAGCATCGTAGCCGGCTTGTACGGCGAAGCGACGGCGAATGCGGTCCGCATCCAATACGGCGGCAGCGTGAAGCCGAACAACGTGGCGGAGTATATGGGCCAAGCGAACATTGACGGCGCGCTGGTCGGCGGCGCAAGCCTCGAACCGGCATCGTACATCGCGCTGGTTGAAGGAGCGAAGTAAGATGACGGCACCTAAACCGGTAGCGCTCATTATTCTCGACGGCTTCGGCCTTCGCCAAGACGTGGTAGGCAACGCAGTCGCGCAGGCGAACAAGCCGAACTACGACCGGTATTGGTCGACGTACCCTCATACGACACTGACGGCATGCGGCGAAGCGGTCGGTCTGCCGGAAGGCCAGATGGGCAACTCCGAGGTTGGCCACTTGAACATCGGCGCCGGCCGGATCGTTTATCAGGACCTGACCCGGATCAGCAAGTCGATCCGAGACGGCGAATTTTTCGATAACGAAACGCTTCTAGGCGCGGTTCGCCACGCCAAAGAAAACGGCAAGAAGCTTCATCTGTACGGCCTGCTGTCCGACGGCGGCGTACATAGCCATATCGCTCACCTGTTCGCATTGCTCGATCTGGCGAAGAAGGAAGAGCTTCAAGAGGTATACATCCATGCGTTCCTCGACGGTCGCGACGTATCGCCGGACAGTGCCGTCGGTTACCTGGAACGGCTTCAAGCGAAGATCAAGGAAGTCGGCGTAGGCAAAATAGCGACCGTCCAAGGCCGTTACTACGCGATGGACCGCGACAAACGCTGGGAGCGCACGGAGAAATCGTACCGCGCGATGGTATACGGCGAGGGCCCGCAGTATACGGACGCGCTGACGGCCGTGAAGGAATCGTACGAGAAGTCGGTAATGGACGAGTTCGTAATGCCGACGGTGATCGTCGAGAACGGCAAGCCGGTCGGTCTGGTCGAATCGGAAGACGCCGTCGTCTTCTTCAACTTCCGTCCGGACCGCGCCATCCAACTGTCGCAGGTGTTCACGAACGACGATTTCCGCGGCTTCGACCGCGGCGACCAATGTCCGAAGAACCTGTACTTCGTATGCCTGACGCTGTTCAGCGAGACGGTCGGCGGCTTTGTCGCTTACTCGCCTAAGAACCTCGACAATACGCTGGGCGAAGTGCTCGTACAGAACGGCAAGAAGCAGTTGCGCATTGCCGAGACGGAGAAATATCCGCACGTTACGTTCTTCTTCAGCGGAGGACGCGACGTAGAGCTGGAAGGCGAGACGCGCGTTCTCATTAACTCGCCGAAGGTTGCTACGTATGACTTGCAGCCGGAGATGAGCGCGTATGAAGTCGCTGCCGCAGCGGTGAAAGAAATCGAAGCGGATAAGCACGACGCGATCATTCTGAACTTCGCCAACCCGGACATGGTCGGCCACTCCGGCATGCTGGAGCCGACAATCAAGGCGATTCAAGCGACGGACGAGTGCCTCGGCCAAGTTGTCGAGGCGGTGCTGGCCAAAGGCGGCGTATGCCTCATTACGGCCGACCACGGCAACGCGGATATGGTCATCGACGAGAACGGCCGTCCGTTCACGGCGCATACGACGAACCCGGTTCCGTTCATCGTGACGAAGCAGGGCGTCGAGCTGCGCGAGGGCGGCATTCTGGCCGACATCTCGCCGACGATTCTGTCGTTGCTCGAGTTGAGCAAGCCGGCTGAAATGACGGGCGAATCGCTTATTAAATAAGCTCGATGGAACGGTATGACCGCATCGGGATCGGCGGCGGGTGGAGAGACACGAACGGATAGACCGCCGACCCGGCGCGGCAAACGCATTTTACGAAAAATTTGTTGTCGATAATCGGCTAGGACGTGCATTCGATCCGATTTTCGTTTACGATAGAAACATTGGTTTCCGAGTGAACCGCAACCATTAAATTAGCTAACAAGGAGTGTTTACGATCATGTCTATTATTGCTGACGTATACGCACGCGAAGTCCTCGACTCTCGCGGCAACCCGACTGTAGAAGTAGAAGTAGCGCTTGAATCCGGCGGCAAAGGCCGCGCAATCGTACCGTCCGGCGCATCGACCGGCGCATACGAGGCGGTGGAGCTGCGCGACGGCGACAAAAGCCGTTACCTGGGCAAAGGCGTAATCCAAGCGGTTGACAACGTCAACTCCATCATCGCGCCTGAAATCATCGGCCTCGACGCGCTGGACCAAGTCGCGATCGACCGCAAAATGATCGAGCTCGACGGCACGGAGAACAAAGGCAAGCTGGGCGCTAACGCGATTCTCGCCGTATCGATGGCTGTGGCGCGCGCTGCCGCAGACGCGCTTGACGTATCGCTGTACACGTACCTGGGCGGCTTCAACGCGAAGACGCTGCCGGTTCCGATGATGAACATCGTCAACGGCGGCGCTCATGCCGACAACAACGTAGACGTTCAAGAGTTCATGGTTCTGCCGGTTGGCGCTCCTACGTTCAAAGAAGCGCTTCGCATTGGCACGGAAATCTTCCACAACCTGAAATCGGTTCTGAAAGAAAAAGGTCTGAACACGGCAGTAGGCGACGAAGGCGGCTTCGCGCCGAACCTGGCGTCGAACGAAGAAGCGATCACGACGATCATCGCGGCAATCGAGCGCGCAGGCTACAAGCCGGGCGTCGACGTATTCCTCGGCATGGACGTTGCTTCGACGGAGTTCTTCAAAGACGGCAAATACCACCTCGAAGGCGAAGGCAAATCGTTCACGTCCGCCGAGTTCGTGGACCTGCTCGCATCGTGGGTTGACAAATATCCGATCATCACGATCGAAGACGGCTGCTCCGAAGACGACTGGGAAGGCTGGAAATTGCTCACCGACAAGCTCGGCGGCAAAGTTCAGCTCGTCGGCGACGACCTGTTCGTTACAAACACGAAGCGCCTGAAAGACGGCATCGATCAAAGCGTAGGCAACTCGATCCTCGTTAAAGTAAACCAAATCGGCTCGCTGACGGAAACGTTCGACGCGATCGAAATGGCGAAACGCGCGGGCTACACGGCGGTTATCTCCCACCGTTCCGGCGAATCCGAGGACAGCACGATCGCGGACATCGCGGTTGCGACGAACGCCGGCCAGATCAAAACGGGCGCACCTTCCCGTACGGACCGCGTAGCGAAGTACAACCAATTGCTCCGCATCGAGGACCAACTGGGCGCATCGGCTCAATACGCCGGCGCAAGCGCGTTCTACAACCTGAAAAACTTCCAAAAATAATCGCTGGCCACAGCGATTGCAAGCAAGCTCTCCTTGGCGGGTCCGACCGCCGGGGAGAGTTTTTTTTGTATACGATCCGCACCTAAGCCAAAATGGCAAACAAACGGTGCAAAAATCGGCATAGCATCGGCGAGCCAGCGAACTATAATTACAGTTGTAGAGACTGTACAAGCTTAAGCAGAACGCAGTATGCAGTATGCTATGCCAATTCTAAATCGGGTGGTGCTCATCGCAATGGCTAAACCGCTTATCGGCATTCAGTTGTATACGCTCCGCGACCAGACGGAGAACGATTTTCTCGGAACGATCCGCAGGGTGGCGGAGCTTGGATACGAGGCTGTAGAGTTCGCCGGATTTTTCGGCGCTTCGCCGGAGGATGTGAGGAAAGTGCTGGAGGAGACGGGACTGCACGCGCCGTCCGCTCATATCGGTCTTCAATGGTCGGAGTCGCCGGACCGGATGTGGGAGGCGTTCGCCGAACAGGTCGCGTTCACGAAGGCGGTTGGCCTGCAATATGTTGTAGCGCCGTGGGCGCCAATGCCGGAAAATCCGCATGTGGAAGACGTGAACAGGCTGGCGGGCATGTTGAAGCAAGCGTCGGAGCTGGTCCGAGCGGAAGGCATGACCTACGGCTATCATAATCATGACTTCGAACTGAAGAAGGTTGACGGTACGCCGGTTATAGACCGCCTTCTGGAGCAACTGACGCCGGAGGAGCTGATCGCCGAGTTCGATCTTGGCTGGGTGCACGTCGGCGGCGCCGAGCCCGTCGACTACATTACGCGCTACGCGGGGCGCGTCCCGCTGGCACACTTCAAGGATTTCGGCGAAGGCCGCAACGATACCGAGATCGGCGCCGGCGTCGTCAACTTCAAGCCGGTGCTGGATATTGCGGAACAGGCGGGCATCCAATATATATTCGTGGAACAGGAAGCATTCAAAGCGTCGTCGCTTGACAGCGCAAAGATTAGTCTGGAATATTTTAAGAAGAACGGTTACTTGCAGCAAAAAGCTTAAGACGAATCGAGAAGAGACGGCGCGCTTCGGCGAGGTCGTCTCTTTCGCGCGATGGACGCGGCATAGGGGGCGCAGTAGATGAGAGTAGGTGCGATTGAGGCGGGCGGCACGAAGTTCGTATGCGGCATTGGCGACGAGACGGGAGCCGTATTCGAGCGGGTATCGTTCCCGACGGAGCGGCCGGAGCAGACGATTAGCCGCGTTCTGGCCTTCTTCGAAGGGAAGGACGTAGAGGCGATCGGCATCGGGACGTTCGGACCGATCGGGCTTAACCCGAGCCGTCCGGATTATGGCCGCTTGACGACGACGCCGAAGCCGGGCTGGAGCGGGTTCCCCTTCCTCGATACGATGAAGCGATCGTTCGATATTCCGATGGGCTGGGATACGGACGTGAACGCCGCGGCATACGGCGAGACGGTGTGGGGAGCGGCTCGCGGCTTGAATAGCTGCGTCTATTATACGATCGGCACCGGTATCGGCGTTGGCGTCTATGCCGAGGGGCGGCTCATTCACGGGCTTGTGCATCCGGAAGGCGGACATGTACCCACGCGCCGTCACCCGGACGACCGTTACGAGGGCAACTGCCCTTATCACGGCGACTGTCTGGAAGGGATGGCGGCGGGACCGGCAATCGAGAAGCGCTGGAGCGTCCGGGGGAGCGAGCTGGGCGAGAATCATCCGGCATGGGCGATCGAAGCGTTCTATATCGGGCAAGCGGTGACGGGCGCGATACTGATGCTGTCGCCCGAGAAGGTCATTCTCGGCGGGGGCGTTATGCATCAGAAGCAACTGCTTCCGATGATCCGCGGCGAGGTGCGGAAGCAGTTGAACGGGTATGTGAGCGCCTCTGCGCTAGCCGACGATATCGACTCGTACATCGTGCCGCCGGGGCTTGGCGACAATGCGGGCTTATGCGGCGCGCTTGCGCTGGGCGTTGCGGCGGCACGCCGCCAAGGCAGCTAGGCGGAAGGCCGGACGGGCAGTCAAGATTGAGCTATTGTGCCGAGAGAACGGTTATGATACAATAAAATTACTGTTTTTAGGCCTGTCCTGAACGGACCGGACGGGACATAACCGATCCGTACAAGGCTTTCCCATAGGAGGTGGAAAAGTGGACATTTTATTCAAAATCTTGCTTATCATTTCTGCTCTTGGCTTGATTTCCGTCGTGCTTCTTCAGAAAGGTAAGAGCGCGGGGTTGTCCGGCGCCATCTCCGGCGGTGCGGAGCACTTGTTCGGCAAACAAAAAGCACGCGGTCTGGACCTGTTCTTGCAGCGTCTGACGATCGGCCTCGCGGTTGCGTTCTTCGTACTGGCGCTGGTCGTGTCTTACTTCGTTAAAAACTAATCTCGTTAAACTTTAGCGTCGACTACAGTTTACGTCATAAGAATGGAGAAGAAGCGGGACGCGGTCCTGCTTCTTTTTTTATTTCGATCGCCCGTTGAATTCAGGGGCGCTTGGAGCCGCGAAAAATGAGCGCAGCATCTTATGCCCGCGGCAGATATCGTTTATAATGGGTTATCGATTCATTCTCGATTCGCCGTATTGTAGGAGGGTGATTATGAAAGAAAGATATTCGGTTGACGAGGTGTGCGAGCGTTACGGCGTGACGGCGCGAACGCTGCACTACTACGAGGAAATCGGTCTGTTGAACGACGTGCCGAGAACCGAGGGCGGCCACCGCTACTACGATGAGCGGATTGTTGCGAAGCTGGAGCAAATTATCCGGCTGAAGGAAGTGCTCGGCATTTCCCTGCAAGAAGTGAAGGTGATTATGGAGCTGGAAGCGGACATGGAGCGGGTTCGGGGCGCCTATCGCCAGGAAAGCTCGGCCGAGGAGAGAGCGAAGGCTCTCGATGAAGGCTACGAGCTTCTTCAGGCGTTCATAGACCGGATTGACGGGCGGATGAACAAGCTGCAAACGCTTCGGGAAGGGTTCGTCCAAAGGAGAGACCGCGTCTTAGCGTTGAAATCGTCGGCCTCCAATCCAGAGGGGCCGGAAACGACTTAGGTTGTAAGGATAAATTCGCAAGCGGAATAACGTCAATGATAGAGGACCCGGCCGACGAGGCTCGGGTCCTTGTTGTGTTGACCGCCGCACGGCGGCATCGCCAGATTCATTCCATATTCGCACATACAATTGCTGCCAACTAGCCAGAATAACAATACCGAATATTTCCGGCGCGCGCCGAGGAGGCTCAAGAAGATGCCAGACCTTCTGTCTACCGTTTATCGTTTGCACGAGCAGCCCGGCACCATGTCCATATTCGATCGGCTGGCTGCGGCGTTTCTTGAATCGGCCGATTATTCGGCCGCGCGAATCGGCTCGGCTTCGGACGGCTCGGAGCTTTACCTATGCTTCTTGACGTCGTTATGCTCCTCTCAAAAGCTGGACTATCTTCTTGGCGCCGATGACGGGAGCGAGCTGTCCGCCCGCTTGGTCCGTTATGCCGGGACCGGTCTGAACGAGGGCGATTATGAACGATGCGAGCAGGCCGTGTGCAGCGGATTCGCCATTCTCTGCAAACGCAGCTCTACTACCGGCATCGTTCTGAATTTATCCGAGAACCAGTACCGGGGCGTAGGCTCTCCGGTCACCGAGAACGTTCTTCAAGGTCCGATGAACGCGTTCACGGAAAATTTGGACGTTAATACGGCGCTGATTCGGCAGCAGATTCATTCCCCCAATCTGAAGATGTGGGAGACGACAATCGGTACGGCAGCACGGGTTCGGGTAGCCTTGTTCCACTATGCGGGTGCAATCGACGACAATCTATTGGCCACGTTGAAGAAGCAATTGGCAGGCATAAGCGCGCCGAGCATTCAGGACAGCGGACAATTGCTCCGGCTGCTGACGGCGAAGAAAAAGATGAATCTGTTCCCGCTCGCGGTCTCCAGCGAACGACCGGACCGGATATCGGCCGATCTCATCAAAGGAAAAGGCGTCCTTATAGTGGACGGTTCGCCGTTCGCGTTGAGCCTGCCGGCCGTATACACGGACTTCTGGCATTCGCCGGAGGATCAATACGTAAATCCGTACGTTTCTTATTTTCTGCTTGGCCTGCGGTTTCTCGCGATGTTCTTTAATTTGTTTCTGCCGGCCTTGTACGTGGCGCTCACATCCGTCAACGTGGACGTCAACCGGCTGGAGATCAGTCTTGCCGCCGCGGCCAGCCGGGAGGGCGTCCCATACCCGGTCTACATCGAGACGCTGCTTATGCTCATCGTGATCGATTTCATTACGGAGGCCGGCATCCGGCTCCCGAAGACCATCAGCTCGACCGTCACGATGGTCGGAGGCGTCGTGTTGGGACAAGCGATTATTCAGGCCAATATCGTCAGCAATCTGCTCGTCATTATCGTGGCGGCGACGGCGATTACCAACTTTATCGTCATCGATTATCAGATGGGGCTCGTACAGCGGGTCTTGAAATATTTTTTCGTCGTCGGAGCCACGATTGCGGGGGTGCTTGGTATCGTCTTCTGCTTCGCCTGCCTTGTTATGTATCTCGGTTGTCTGGAGTCGTTCGGAGCGCCGTATCTGACATCGCTCTGGGCGAAGGACAGGAAGAACGCTTAGCGGACGGGAAACGTCGGAATCGGCTTTCATGCAAGGAAAGGGGTCGAGCGAATGAACAAAAGCTCCACTATCAGCGGATACGAAATGGTCGCCATCCAGATGCTGTATCTCTTTGCTTCGGCTGGTTTTATCTATCCGAGCATTATACTTCGGAGCACGCTGGGGAGCTGCTGGATTCCGGTAGCGGTATGGGCCTGCGCCGCCCTGCTCAGCTCCTGGCTTTACAGGAGCCTGCTGAGCCGGTTGAACGGCGAGCGATTGATTGCCAGGCTCCGTCAGGCCGCCGGCTTCGGCTGGACTGTTATTCTATGCCTGCCCGTCCTGCTGTTTCTCGCCGGGGCGACCGGCATCGTGCTCAGAGCTTATTCGGAAATCATCACGATGACGATGCTTCCCACAACGCCGATCTCTTTCCTGAACGGAATGCTGCTGGCTCCCGCGGCGCTCGCCTTGGCGGGCATGATGCCGATCGTGCGGACGGCAAGAGTGTTCTTCATGCTGTCCATCTTAATGACGCTGCTGCTCATGCTGGTCGGGCTTAGCGACGTTCATTGGGCGCTTGGCAAGCCGTGGCTTCGGACGGACGGCGATTTTTTGCTGAACAAGCGTTTCTATGCCGGATCTTATTTGTGGATGGGGTTCGTGATTACCTCTCTGATCGGTCCTTACTCGGCGGGAACGGTGCGGCGCGTCTGGAAAAGCTACGCGCTCGCGATTGTTTGCGGGTTCCCTCTTGTCTTGGCTTATATATACTTGCCGATTCTAACCTTCGGAGTCGAACTGAACCGCCACCTTACGTTTCCGTTCGTGTCCAAAATGGATTCGATCTATCACTATTGGATTGCTGTCGAGAATCTGGCAGCCGTGTTCGTCTCGGTGACGATGTTCTATGTGCTGATTCTAATGGCATTGAAGCTGCACGCCTTGGGCGAGACGTTCAAGGCATTGGCTCCCCGCGTTCCTTCGGGCGTGATCTATGCCGGACTTGTCGTCGTTGTCTACACGTTCGCAACGGTGCTGTCTTCCTGGAGAGCGTTGGAGGACGTCGTCTTGTATACGGCGGGCGTGCGGCTCTACACGCTGTTCGGCTTTCCGCTGCTTGGCATCGCCATACTGGCCGCCGGGAAGAAACGGCAAACCAAGAAGAACGGGGTGTGAGTATGAGCGGCAGGCTTGGATCATGGAAAACGGCCGTTGCGGTCGGCTGTGCGATCGTCTTCTTGTCGGGGTGCTGGGATTCGAGAGACATCGACAATCGGATGCTGGTCGGGGCGATGGGGATGGAGCTCGGAAACTCGGGAACGGTGCAGGTATGGCTGAGGTTCCCGCTGCCCAAAACATCGATGCAGCCGAATAAGAAAGAATTTTTTACCGTGAGCCAGCGCGGGCAGACCGTTCAGGACGCTCTGGACAAGGTGGGATATATGCTGCCGAAAGCGCTGGACCCGTCCTCGACGCGAGCGCTGCTGCTGGATGAGGCGCTAGCCAAGAGCGGCATTGAGCCTTATCTGGAGTTCGCGATTCGGGAGCGCTCCGTTCCGCTCGATACCGTCGTGGCAATCGTCAGGGGAGACATGCGGAAAATTTTCACCAGTCCTACTCCGACAGGGGAGCTGTCCGGCATTTATACGAAGCTGTTCTTCGAGCCGTACGCCGGCGGCATCCCTCGTAAAAACAAGGCAATGCTATGGGACATCTATTCGAAGCTCTACAATCCGCTTCATGCGAATTTGATTCCAATCGTCGCCCAGAGCAAACAAAACTCGTTCAGTCTATACGGCAACGCGATATTCCTCGGCGATAAGATGGTGGGCGTCTTGAATCGCGACGAGTCGCTGCTGTATGAGATTTTTACGCATCGGTTTCACGATTCGGAGGTTGAGCTGATGAACCGTTCGGATATTCGAATCGTCCATAACGAGGCCAAGGTGAGAACGTCGCTGAAAGGCGGAGTTCCGGTTATCGACATCGACTGCACGTTGATTACGACGCTAATCGACAGCGCCCGGATGCGGAAGCTGAGCGCCGACCAAATCGTCGCTTCGCTGGAGCGCAATCTGATGGAGCATACGAGGACGATGTTCGAGAAGACGCAGGCGAAGGGAGCCGACGTATTCGGCTTCGGCGATCAATTCCGCAGTCGGCTGAAAGCATCGCAATACGAGAAGTGGCCGGAGCTGTTCAAATCCGCCCAAATCAGCTACCGGTTCCATGTCGATCTGCGAAATACGGGGCTGCAATTTCTGGATTGACCGGTTGAGAGAGACGGATATGCACGCTCTGAGCCGACGGCGGATGGGGCGATGCGTCTATTTTTTCAGGATTGGCGGATGAAGGGTATCCGTTTCGTGTATACTGAATGATATATATGAAAAAATATCCTTTATTGTCGGACTATAAAGTACCCGGTGCCTAATAAAACCGGGAGCGGAGGAATCATGAGCTTAGAGCAGGACTTGCTAGATTTTATGCGTGAAACGGCGTACAAGCCGATGACTTATCAAGAATTGGAGCAGCATTTTGGCATCGAGGGGGCGGAGGAATTCCGGTCCTTCCTGAAGCTGCTGAACGAATTGGAGGAAGCGGGCAAAATTATTCGAACGCGCAACGACCGTTACGGCGTCATCGAGCGGATGAATCTCGTGCGCGGCCGCGTGCAGGCGCATGCCAAAGGATTCGCGTTCCTCATTCCGGAGGAGAAGGAGCATCCGGATGTTTATTTGCATGCGAACGATCTGAAAAGCGCGATGAACGGAGACGTCGTTCTCGTGCGCGTGACGTCGCAAAGCGAAGGCGGCGGCCGCATGGAAGGCGAGGTCGTGCGCGTCGTGACGCGCGCGGTGACGCAGGTGGTCGGCACGTTCGACAACCACGAGGCGTACGGGTTCGTGCTGCCGGACGATAAGCGGATTAACCGCGACATTTTTGTTCCGAAGGGCTCGTTCGGCGGGGCGGTATCGGGGCAAAAGGTGGTCGTGCGCATTACGGCGTATCCGGAAGGCCGGGCGGCGGCGCAGGGCGAAGTAACCGAGGTGCTCGGGCACAAGGACGACCCGGGCGTCGACATTCTGTCGATTATTCGCAAGCATCAGCTTCCGGAAGGATTTCCGGACGAGGTGCTGGCGGAGGCGGAAGCGGCTCCGGACTCGATTACCGAGGAAGAGATCGTCCAGCAGGGCCGGCGCGATCTGCGCGACGAGACGATCGTAACGATCGACGGCGAGGATGCGAAGGACCTCGACGATGCGGTTCACGTCGTGCGGCTGGAGAACGGCAACTACAAGCTGGGCGTTCATATTGCGGACGTCGGCTATTACGTGCGCGAGCGCTCGGCGCTCGACCAAGAGGCATACCGGCGCGGATGCAGCGTGTACCTCGTCGACCGGGTCATTCCGATGCTCCCGCATCGGCTGTCGAACGGCATCTGCTCGCTCAACCCGCAGGTCGATCGGCTGACGATGTCGTGCGAGATGGAATTCGATCCGAATACGATGAAGCGGGTGCGCCACGAGGTGTTCACGAGCGTTATTCGGACAACGGAGCGGATGACGTACACGAACGTGAAGCGGATTCTGACGGCCACCGAAGAGGAGCCGGAGACGGAGCTGAAGCAGCGGTATGCCGGATTGTTGGACATGTTCGCGCTGATGGAAGAGCTTGCGATGAAGCTTCGCAAAAACCGGATGCAGCGCGGCGCGATCGATTTCGACTTTCAGGAATCGAAGGTCATTGTGGACGAGCAAGGCAAGCCGGTCGACATTATTAAGCGCGAACGTTCAATCGCGGAAATGATGATCGAGGAGTTCATGCTGGCGGCGAACGAGACGGTTGCGGAGCATTTTCACTGGCTGCGCGTGCCGTTCCTGTACCGGATTCACGAGAATCCGGACGGCGAGAAGCTGCTTCACTTCATGCAGCTCGTCTCGAATTTCGGCTATGTGGTGAAGGGCAAAGGAAATACGGTTCATCCGCGCGCGCTTCAGACGCTGCTGGAGGATATTCAAGGGACGAAGGAGCAGACGGTCATCTCGACGATGATGCTCCGGTCGATGAAGCAGGCCAAGTACGACGCGGAATGCCTCGGCCACTTCGGGCTGGCGGCGGAGTTCTACACGCACTTCACGTCGCCGATCCGGCGTTATCCCGATCTGGTCATTCATCGCGTCATGCGCGAGGTGCTGGAGAACGGCGGCATACTGCCGGAGGCGCGGGTGGAGGATCTCGGCGCGCGCATGCCGGACATTGCGCAGCAATCGTCGGAGCGGGAGCGCGTGGCGGTCGACGCGGAGCGCGACACCGACAAGCTGAAGAAATGCGAATATATGCTGGATAAGATCGGTGAAGAGTTCGACGGCATCGTCAGCAGCATTACGAGCTTCGGCATGTTCGTCGAACTGGACAATACGGTGGACGGCTTGATCCGGCTGAGCCAGTTGACGGACGACTATTACCACTTCCATGAGCTGCATATGGCGCTGATCGGCGAGCGGACATCCAAGGTGTACCGGATCGGCGACGAAGTCAAGATCCGCATAGCGGGCGTGAACATGGAGGACTATACGATCGATTTCGATATGGTCGACATGAAGCCGCGCAGCGGCGGCTTCCGCGGCTACGCCGACTTCGGCGGCGCGGGACGCGGGCCGGCGAAGCGCAAAGCCGGCGGCTTCGGGCGCGAGGCGCGGCCGGGCCGCGGCGGCGCTGCGGCGAGCGGCGGCGGAGCGGAGCGCGGCGTGCGCGGCAAGCGCGGACGCGGACGCGGAGCGGCGAGCGAAGGCGCGCCGGGCGCGAGCGAGCGCAGCGTGCGGGACGCGAGCGCAGCG
>Ga0160470_100269_pt1 | contig 36745 bp, 40 predicted proteins | sample HID1973I_E11MG_FD_108214 | JGI IMG/M metagenome (GOLD analysis project Ga0160470, IMG submission 108214) | Enriched mosquito-associated microbial communities from UW Madison campus, WI, USA - HID1973I_E11 MG | ecosystem: Host-associated > Arthropoda: Insects > Digestive system > Unclassified ... | reverse complement strand
CCGGCCGGCGCGCTGAACATCGTCACCGGCTACGGCCACGAGGTGGGCGACGCACTGGCGCGCCACCCAGGCATCGACCACATCAGTTTCACCGGCAGCCCGACCGTCGGCACGCTGATCCAGCAGGTGGCGGCCGAACGGCATTGCCCGGTCACGCTGGAGCTGGGCGGCAAGAGCCCGCAGATCGTGTTTGCCGACGCCGACCTCGACCAGGCGGTGCCGACCATCATCAACGCCATCGTGCAGAACGCCGGCCAGACCTGCTCGGCCGGCTCGCGCGTGCTGATCGAGCAGAGCATCTACGAGCCTTTGCTCGACCGGCTCGGCGTCGCCTTCACGCAACTGCGCGTCGGCCCCGCGGCGATGGACCTGGACGTCGGCCCGCTGATCCGCCAGAGCCAGCAGCAGCGCGTGTGGGATTTCCTGAGCGACGCGCAAGTCGCCGGCATTCCGATGGTGGCGCAAGGCCACATCGTCGACGAAGCGCCCGAGACCGGCTTCTACCAGGCCCCCACCCTGCTGCGCGACGTGCCGGTGATGCACCGGCTGGCGCAGGAAGAAGTGTTCGGCCCGGTGCTGGCGGCGATGGCTTTCGCCGACGAAGACGAAGCCGTGCAACGGGCCAACGCCACGCACTTCGGCCTGGTGGCCGGCGTCTGGACGCGCGACGGCGCGCGCCAGTTCCGCATGGCCAAGCGGGTGCGCAGCGGCCAGGTCTTCATCAACAACTACGGCGCCGGCGGCGGCGTCGAACTGCCCTTCGGCGGCGTCAAGTCTTCCGGCTACGGCCGTGAAAAGGGCTTCGAGGCGCTGTACGGCTTCACCACGCTCAAGACGGTGGCAGTCAAGCATGGTTGATCACAACGCGTCCACCACCCCGCGCCGCGTCGCCATCATCGGCGTCGGCATGATCGGCGCCGCCGTGGCGCAGCGCTTTCTCGACTGCGGCCACAGCGTGCGCCTGCACACCCGCAGCCCGGAAAAACTGGCGCCGCTGGTGGCGCGCGGCGCCACCGCCGCCAACTCCGCGGCCGAAGCCGCGCAAGGCTGCGAATTCGTCATCACCGCGCTCAATTCGGCCGCCATCGTCGAGCAGGCCGTGCTCGGTGCGAACGGCGCGGCACAAGGCATGGACAGCGCCAGCGTGCTGATCGACATGTCGTCGATCGATCCGCCCTCCACGCGCCGGCTGGCCGCCGCACTGGGCGAGCGCTGCGGCGCGGCCTGGGTCGACGCGCCGCTGTCCGGCGGTGCGCCCAAGGCCCTCATCGGCAAGCTCACCGTGATGGCCGGCGGCAGCGCCGAGGCGGTGGCGCATGCCGGCCAACTGATGCGCGACCTGTGCGCCAACTACACCCACATGGGCCCTACCGGCGCCGGCCAGACCACCAAGCTGGTGAACCAGGTGCTGTGCGCGCTGAACAACCAGGCCGTGGCCGAAGCCGTGCGCCTGGCCGAGGCCGGCGGCGTCGATGCCAGCCTGCTGCCGGTGGCACTGGCCGGCGGCCGCGCCGACAGCGCCGCCCTGCGCGAATTCGCACCGCAGATGGCAGCACGTGAAACGCCGCCCACCGGCGCGCTGACCAACATGCTGAAAGACCTGGAAGGCGTGCAGGCGCTGGCCCACGCGAACCGGCTGGCGCTGCCGCTGACCAGCGTGGTGGCCGACCAGATGCGCACCTTCGTCGCCGCCGGCATGGGCGACGCCCAGATCGCGGCGATCATGCGGCAGTTCGACGGTTTTCAGACGCGCTGACGCGCGGCCCGCGAACCCTGCTGGCGGGCGGGACAAGCCACCGACTCAGATGAGAATAGTTATCATCTGAGTCATGCCCGCCGAACCGCTGCCCCCTGCCGAATCCGTCTCGCGCGAGCACCGCGCTCTGGTCGCGCACTATGGCCAGGTGCAGCGGCGCTGCGAGCAGTTGCTGGCGCAGCAGCGGGCGCAGATGGCGGCACTCGAAGCCCAGATCGTGCGGCTGCGCGGCGCCGTCATCGTGCGCGACACGGCGTTGGCCGCGGCGCGCCAGCGCAGCCCGGCGCTCACGCCCGGCGTGTCGCTCGACGTGCAGGACAAGGCCGTGCTGTGCATCGGCCGCGCGCGTGCCGCCGACGCCACCCAGCGCCTAGTCGAGCAAGCCGGCGGCCGCTACCTGCACCAGGACGGGCGCCGCATGCACAGCGGCGGCGCCTTTGAAGCCAGCCTGCGCGCGGCCGACCTGGTGATCTGCCAGACCGGCTGCCTCAGCCACGACGCCTACTGGCGCGTGCAGGACCATTGCCGACGCACCGGCAAGCCCTGCGTCCTGCTGGGCCAGGCGACCCAGCCGCTGCATTTCATGCCGCGCGGCGAACCGCGCAGCTCCACGGCGCCGGCCGGCCACTGAGGCCTGCTCAGCCCAGCGCGGTGTCCAACAACATCATCAGCACGAAGCCGACCATCAACCCGCCGGTGGCAAAGTCCTCGTGGCCCTTGCGGTGCGACTCGGGAATGATTTCGTGGCTGATGACGAACAGCATCGCGCCAGCGGCAAAGCCCAGGCCCCACGGCAGCAGCGGCGCCGCATGGCCGACCACCGCGGCGCCCAGCACCGCGCCCACCGGTTCGACCAGCCCCGAAGCCATGCCCAGCGCCACCGCGAAGCCGCGCGCATAGCCGGCCGACAACAGCGCCACCGCCACCACCAGCCCTTCGGGCACGTCCTGGATGGCGATGCCCAGCGCCAGCGCGTTGGCACGCACGCCTTCGTTGCCGGCGTAGCCGACGCCGATGGCCAGGCCCTCGGGCAGGTTGTGCAGCGCGATCGCGATGACGAACAGCCAGGTGCGCCGCAGCTTCTGCGCGGCCTGCCCTTCGCGGCCCTTGATGAAATGCTCGTGCGGCAGCATGCGGTCCATCCCCAGCAGCGCCAGCGCGCCCAGCAGGATGGCGGCGCCGATGATGCCGCCCGCACCCCAGGCCCCGGCGCCGCCGGCGCGCGCCGCAGCCAGCCCGGGAATCACCAGCGAGAAGGCACTCGCCGCCAGCATCACGCCGGCGCCGAAGCCGTACAGCGTGTCCTGCACCCGGTCGGACAGGCGCTGCGAGAACAGCACCGGCACCGTGCCCAGCGCCGTCGCCAGTGCGGCCACGCAGCCGCCGGCCAGCGCGCTGGCGATCACGTCGTTGCCCTGCACGTAGCGCCAGAACTGCGTGCCGATGACGGCCGCACCGCCGGCCACGATCAGCCAGCCAAGCCACAGGCGCGGCGAGGGGCGCGATTGCTGCGATGCCGGTGTCGGCCCTTCCATCTCCACCACTTGCTCCTCAGCCGCGCGCGGCGGCGTAGCGCCGGGTCACCTCGGCCCAGTCGACCACGTTGTAGAAGGCGGCGATGTATTCGGGGCGCCGGTTCTGGTACTTCAGGTAGTAGGCGTGCTCCCACACGTCGAGGCCCAGGATCGGCTGGTGGCCCGAGCCGATGCCGGCCATCAGCGGGCTGTCCTGGTTGCCCGTGCTCTCGACCGCGAGGCGGCCCTGCGGCGTGACGCACAGCCAGGCCCAGCCGCTGCCGAAGCGCGTCAGCGCGGCCTGCGTGAAGGCGCTCTTGAAGGCGTCGAAGCCGCCCAGTTCCGCATCGATGGCGGCGGCCAGTTCGCCCTGCGGCAAGCCGCCGCCGTGCGGCGACATCACGCACCAGAACAGGCTGTGGTTGGCATGGCCGCCGCCGTTGTTGCGCACCGGCGCACGCAGGGCTTCGGGCAGTTCGGCCACGCTGCCGAGCAGTTGCGCCAGCGGCACGTCGGCGAAGGCGCTGCCGGCCAGCGCGGCGTTGAGGTTGCTGACGTAGGTCTGGTGGTGCTTGCCGTGGTGGATCGCCATGGTCTGCGCGTCGATGTGCGGTTCGAGCGCGTCGCAGGCGTAAGGCAGTGCGGGCAGCGTGTAGGTCATGATGCTTACGGAAAGAGAGGGGGTGGGCGCTCGGTTCAGTGCAGCATGCAGTCGGCCTGCACCGCGAAGGGCATGCCGCTCAGGCGCAGCGCGTGCAGCACGTTCGGGCAATCGCCCTGCTCGGCCAGGTGCGCCAGCAAGGCGGCATGCGTTTCGCGCGCATGGCGAAAGGCGGCCTGGCGCACGGGGACGGGCACGCCATCGTCGCGCGTCAGCGCGAGCAAGGCGCGGTGGGCGCCGCACAGGCCGTGCGCGGCCAGTTCCAGCTCGCCGGCTTGGCGCTGCAGGTCGGCCACGTTCAGGCGCGTGACGACGAAGGCCGCGAGCGTGTCCTCGGGCCGGCTGGCCGGACAGTCCAGCGCGTCGAACAGGGCTTGCGACAGCGCCAGGGCCTGCGCGTAGTGGGCGTGGGCCAGTTGCCACCGGCCTGCGCGCGTGGCCGCCACGGCCTCGTGCATGACGCGTTCCCAGGCCAGCAGGCGGGCCGATTTGGCGGGCACCCAGCTCGTGGTGGGCACGGCAGAAATTTCCATCGACGACTCCTTTCCAAAGGGGCCCTTTGCGTCGAATGGCATCTGCGTACTCGGGTTTGCAAATGATATTCATTCTTATTAACATCGTCCAATCGCGGGAATGTCCCTGCACGCGCGCAGGCCGGCGGCAGCAGCGCGACATGCGGCGGCGGCACGGCTTAAGCTGCGGCGATGTCTCCTGTGTTGCAGCTCCACCGGCCCTGCCCTGCGCCAGCGCGCCAAACCGGCCGGCCGGCCGTATAGACTCGCGCGCCATGGACAAGCGCGTGATTCCCCTGCTCGATGTGCGCCAGGCGCCGCAAGCGCTGCGCGCGCGCGTGCCCGCACACACCGTGGCACCGACCGGGCTGCTGCTCGACCGGCTGGGCCGCCCGCTGACCGACCTGCGCATCAGCGTGACGGACCGCTTCAATTTCCGCTGCAGCTACTGCATGCCCAAGGAAGTCTTCGACAAGGACTATCCCTACCTGCCGCACCGTGACCTGCTCTCCTTCGAGGAGATCACGCGCGTGGCGCGCCTGTTCGCCGCGCACGGCGTGCGCAAGCTGCGCCTGACCGGCGGCGAGCCGCTGCTGCGCAAGAACATCGAGAACCTGGTCGAGCAGCTGGCGCAACTGCGCACGGTGGATGGCCAGCCGCTCGACCTGACCCTGACCACCAATGGCTCGCTGCTGGCGCGCAAGGCGCAGGCGCTGAAGGCGGCCGGGCTGCAGCGCGTGACGGTGAGCCTGGACGGGCTGGACGACGCGGTGTTCCGCCGCATGAACGACGTCGACTTTCCGGTCGAGCGCGTGCTCGAAGGGCTGGCCGCCGCACGCGAAGCCGGGCTCGGGCCGATCAAGGTGAACATGGTGGTCAAGCGCGGCACCAACGAGCACGAGATCCTGCCGATGGCGCGCTATTTCCGCGGCAGCGGCGTGGTGCTTCGATTCATCGAATACATGGATGTGGGCGCGACCAACGGCTGGCGCATGGATGAAGTGCTGCCCTCGGCCGACGTGGTGCGCCGCATCGATCAGGAATTTCCCCTGGTTCCGCTGGAAGCCACCGCGCCCGGCGAAACCGCCCAGCGCTGGGCCTATGCCGACGCCGATGGCCGGCCCGACCCGGCGCTGGGCGAGATCGGCGTCATCAGCAGCGTGACGCAGGCCTTCTGCCACGACTGCAGCCGGGCCCGCCTGTCGACCGAAGGCCAGCTCTACCTGTGCCTGTTCGCCAGCGGCGGCCACGACCTGCGGCCGCTGCTGCGCGAGGGCGCGAGCGACGCGGACATTGCCTCGGCCATCGGCCACATCTGGCAAGGCCGCGCCGACCGCTATTCCGAGCTGCGCAGCGAGCGCGGCCCGGACAGCGCCGCCGCACCGGGCGCGCGCCGCGTCGAGATGAGCTACATCGGCGGATGAGCGGCATGGCCTTGGCGGCGGCCGACATCACCGGCCTGGTGCTCGCCGGCGGACGCGGCAGCCGCATGGGCGGCGTCGACAAGGGCCTGCAGCTTTTCAACGGCATACCGCTCGCGCAGCATGCCTTGCAGCGGCTGCGCCCGCAGGTCGGCACGGTCGCGCTCAACGCCAACCGCAACCTGGCCAGCTACGAAGGCTTCGGCGCCGCGGTGTGGCCCGACACCCTGCCCGACTACGCCGGCCCGCTGGCCGGCTTTCTCACCGGGCTCGCGCACTGCCGCACCGACTGGCTGCTCACCGTGCCTTGCGACACGCCGCTGTTTCCAGCCGATCTGGCCAGCCGGCTGGCCCAGGCCGCGGCGGCGCAGGACGCCGAGATCGCGCTGGTCAGCGCGCCCGAAGTGCAGCCCGACGGCCGCCGCACGTTGCGCCCGCAGCCGGTGTTCGCGCTGTTGCGCCGCACGCTGCAGGAAAGTCTGCTGGCCTTCACGCAAGGCGGCGGCCGCAAGGTCGGCGAATGGACGGCGCGGCACCGAAGCGTGCTGGTCCCTTTCGACCAGGCCGGCGACGACCCCGCGGCCTTTTCCAATGCCAACACGCTGGCCGAACTGCATGCGCTGCAACAGCAGCGCGGTTGAAGCCCCTTTCCTTTGCCCATGACCCGCATCGCAGACATCGCCGACACCCTCGCCGGCTACGACCCCGAAGCGCTCAGCGTCGATGACGTGCACGCCTTCCTGCGCGAACTGAGCGTGCCGCTGGCCGTGCGCGAGGTCGAACAGGTGGCGCTGCCCGATGCGCTGGGCCGCGTGCTGGCGCAGGACATCGTCTCGCCCGTGTCGGTGCCGCCGCACGACAACTCGGCGATGGACGGCTACGCCTTCGATGGCGCCGTGCTGGACAACGCCAGCGGCGAAATTGCGCTGGACGTGATCGGCACCGCCCTGGCGGGCGCCGCATGGCGCGACGCCGTTGGCGCGGGCCAGGCGGCGCGCATCATGACCGGCGCCGTCATGCCGCCCGGCTGCGACACCGTGATCCCGCAGGAGTTCTGCCAGGCCGCCGAGGCGCGCGTGCGCTTTCCCGCCAGCGCCGTGCGGCGCGGCGACAACCGCCGCCGCGCCGGCGAGGACCTGATGCAAGGCGGCAGCGCACTGCCCCGCGGCGAGCGCATCACGCCCGCCGCGCTGGGCCTGATCGGCAGCCTCGGCATCGACCGCGTGGCGGTGCTGCGCCGCCTGCGCGTGGCCTACTTCTCCACCGGCAGCGAGATCCTCAGCGTCGGCCAGCCGCCGCGCGAAGGCGCGGTGTACGACAGCAACCGCTACACCGTGTTCGGCCTGCTCACCCGGCTCGGCGCGCAGGTGCTCGACTTCGGCGTGGTGCGCGACGACCCGGCCGCGCTCGAAGCCGCGCTGGCCCACGCCGCGCGCGAGGCCGACGCCGTCATCACCAGCGGCGGCGTCAGCGTCGGCGAAGCCGACCACACCCGCGCCGTGATGCAGCGCCTGGGCGACATGGCCTTCTGGCACATCGCCATGCGGCCGGGCCGGCCGATGGCCGTCGGCCTGCTGCACGGCAGCGCCAACGCACAGGGCACCGTGCTGTTCGGCCTGCCCGGCAACCCCGTGGCCGTGATGGTGACCTTCCTCGCGCTGGTGCGCCCGGCGCTGCTGCGCATGATGGGCTGCAACGCCCGCTGCGCCGCGCCGCCGCCGCTCTTGCGCGCCACCACGCACGCGCCGATCCGCAAGAAGCCGGGCCGCACCGAATACCAGCGCGGTGTCGTGCAGCAGGTGCCCGGCGCACTGCCGAGCGTGCGCATCGCCGCCAACCAGGGCTCGGGCGTGCTCAGCTCGATGGTCGAGGCAAACGGCCTCGTCGTGCTCGGCCATGCACAAGGCAATGTGGCGGCCGGCGAGACAGTGGATGTGATGCTGCTCGACGGCGTGATGTGAACGGCCGTCAGGCCGGCGCAGCCAGTTCCATCGGTACCTGCAGGCCCACGATATGGGGCTTCATGACCACGTTGGTCGTGAATCGTTTCACGTGCGGATTGCCGATGAAGAGACGCTGGGTCATGGCCTCGTAGTCGTCCATGTCCCTGGCCAGGACGATCACGATGAAATCCCATTCGCCGGTCACGTAGTAGCTCTGCTGGACTCTCGGTTCGCGCTCCAGCAGCGCGCGAAACCGGGCCAGGACGTCGCCATGCTCGACATCGAGTTCGATACCCACCACGCAACGCAAGCCGCAGCCCAGCTTCTCGGGTGACAGCAGGCAAGCCTGCCGCTCGATCACGCGATCGGACGCCAGCCGCTTGATGCGCCGTTGCACGCTGGTGGTCGACAAGCCGATCTGCTCACCCAGTGTTTCCGCCGGCACCGATGCATCGGTTTGCAGGGCGTCGAGGATCTTCTTGTCTTTGTCGTCAATGGGCTGCATGGGACCTTCATAAATTGCCCGAATGCTGCAGATCGCCAGGCCAATCTGCAGCACTCGGGCGCGGGTGCTCGGGAAAATTCAAGTGCCAATCAAGAGCACACAAGGGGACAAATGAAGCATTCTGCACAGCATGGGCAAGCAACGATTTCTCGCATGGGGGTGGCTGCGGCCGTCGCCGGCAACGCGTTGGAGTTCTTTGATTTCATCACGTACGCCTTCTTTGCCGTCTACATCGGCAGGGCCTTCTTCCCGGTCGGCAGCGATGTCGGCAGCCTGCTGGCCTCGGTTGCCGTGTTCGGCGTCGGCTTCTTCACGCGCCCGCTGGGCGGCGTGCTGATCGGGGCGTTCGCCGATCGCGCCGGGCGCAAGGCGGCCATGATCCTGACCGTCACCCTGATGACGGTGGGCACGCTGGGTCTGGCAGCGACCCCGGGCTTCGCCAGCATCGGCTATGCCGCGCCGGTCATCGTCGTGCTGTGCAGGCTGCTGCAAGGGCTGGCGCTGGGTGGCGAGGTCGGCCCCGCATCCGCGTTGCTGATCGAGGCGGCGCCGGCGGGCCGCAGAGGCTTCTACGCCAGCTGGCAGATCGCCAGCCAGGGCCTGGCCGTGATCGTGGCCGGGGCCTTCGGCGTCCTGATGTCGGCCACGCTCAGCGAAGCGGATCTCGCCAGCTGGGGCTGGCGCGTGCCGTTTCTGGTGAGCCTGCTGCTGATCCCGGTGGCCCTCTACATCCGTCGCCAGTTGCCCGAGACGCTGGTCAGCGGCAGCGAACGCAGCACCGGGGAAGTCGTGGGCTCGCTGTTCCAACGCCACGGCCGCCATGTCGGGCTGGGCATCCTGGTGATGCTGGCCGCCACCGTCTCCACCCAGGTCGGCAACTACATGACGACCTATGCCATCAGCACCCTGCATCTGCCGGCCACACTGGCGCAGATCAGCACCGTCATCGGCGGCGTGATGCTGTTCGCATCGGCGCTGGTCGGCGGCCTGCTGTGCGATCGCTATGGCCGCAAGGCGGTGATGATCTGGCCGCGTGTGGCGACACTGGTGCTGATCATTCCGCTGTTCGCCTGGCTCTCTGGCGCACCGGGTGCCGCGGTGCTGTATGCCGTCACGGCGATCATCATCGCGCTCAACGGCATCACCACGGCGGCCACGCTGGTGGCCATTCCGGAACTGTTTCCCAACGCGGTGCGCAGCAGCGGCACATCCATCACCTATGCGGTGGGTGCCACGATCTTCGGTGGCACGACACAGTTCGTGATCACCTGGCTCATCGACGCGACGGGCGACTCTGCCGCCCCGGCCTACTACGTGGTGGCCGCCAGCGTGCTCAGCCTCGTGGGCATGTTCCTGCTGCCCGAAACCAAGGACAAGGACACTTCACTGTGAGCGACAACGGAGACTTGCCATGAAACCCCTCGACGAAGAACTGGCCGGATGGCGCCGCCACCTGCACAGCATTCCGGAAACCGGCTTCGAAGAGAAGCACACCTCGGCGTTCGTGGCGCGAACGCTCAGAGCGCTGGGCCTCGAAGTGCATGAAGGCATCGGCGGTACCGGACTGGTCGCCTCGCTGAGGCTTGGCGAGGGTACCGGCGTCATCGGCATTCGCGCCGAAATGGATGCGCTGAACATCACGGAGACCGTGGCGGAACGGGCGTACGCGTCCAGGACACCCGGCAAGATGCATGCTTGCGGGCACGACGGCCACATGTCCATCGTGCTGGGCGCCGCTCGGCTGCTGCGCGAAGCCAAGGATTTCAACGGCACGGTGCGCTTCATCTTCCAGCCCGCCGAAGAGCATGGCCGCGGCGCCAAGGCGATGATGGCCGACCGCTTGTTCGAGCGCTTCCCGGTCGACGAGATCTACGGCCTGCACAACATGCCCGGCTTGCCCGCTGGCAGCTTCTCCACCCGCAGCGGCGGCATCATGGCGAGCGAAGACAACTTCGAGATCCACATAAAGGGTGTGGGCACGCACGCGGCCCGCCCGCACATGGGCATCGATCCGATCGTCATCGGCGCGCAGATCGTCATGGCGCTGCAGACCGTCGTCTCGCGCAGCGTCGATCCGGGCAGCCAGGCGGTGGTCTCCTGCACGGAGTTCATCACCGACGGCATTCGCAACGCGATTCCGTCGAACGTCGTCATCAAGGGCGACACGCGCAGCTACGACCCGGCGGTACAGGCCCTGCTCGAGCGGCGCATGCGGGAGATCAGCGAGAACATCTGCCGCATGCATGGCGCAGGCTGCGCGTTTTCCTATACCCATGAGTTCGCACCGACCGTCAACTGGCCCACCTGCGTGCCGGTGGCGGTCGCGGCGGCCACGGCGGTGGTCGGGTCGGAGAAGGTCGACGCCAACGTCGCACCGATGATGATCTCCGAGGACTTCGGCGCCTTCCTGCAGGTCGTGCCGGGCGCCTTCGTCTTTCTCGGCAACGGTGTCGAGGGCGCCGAGGGCTCGGTGGGCGCGACACCGCTGCACAACGGCGCCTACGACTTCAACGACGACATCCTGCTGACCGGCGCCCGCTTCTTTGCCGAGATCATCCGCCAGCGCCTGCCGCGCTGAGCCCTCTTCCCACCCTGGTTTCCCCATGCTGTTCAAGAACCCCCATGCGCTTCGCGCCGCCTATCCGTCTCCCTTGCAATCGGTCATGAGCATCGCGCAGGCGCGCGCGACCCGATCATGGCTTTCCCAATGGCCGATGCTGAGCGCCGAGCCGACGCCGGTCATCGGCTTGCCGGGGCTGGCCGCCAGCCTCCATGTGGCGAGCATCACCGTCAAGGACGAATCACGGCGTTCGCCACTCGGCAGTTTCAAGGCGCTGGGCGCACCCGCGGCGCTGGTGCGCCTGGTGCTGCGCGAACACCCCGAGTGGCGGCCCGAGCAGGTCTTGCAGGGAACGTATGCGGCGCAGCTGACGGGGCTGGTGGTGATCAGCGCCACCGATGGCAACCACGGCCGGGCCCTTGCCGCCGCGGCGCGCAGCGCGGGCGTGCGCTGCGTGATCGTGCTGCACAAACAGGTGAGCAAAGAGCGGGAACAGGCCATCGCGGCCTTGGGCGCGCAGATCGAACGCGTGCCCGGCAACTACGACGCGTCGGTCGAGCACGCGGCGCAACTGGCGCGTAAGCATGGCTGGCAGGTGGTTTCGGACACCTCCTATGCGGGCTACGAAGACATCCCGCGCGACGTGATGCAGGGCTACGGGGTGATCGCGGATGAACTGGCGCAGCAGTGTCCCCGCGCGCCGTTCTCGCACGTGATCCTGCAGGGCGGCGTGGGCGGCATGGCGGCCGGCATCGCGGCTTACTTATGGGAGCAGCACGCAGCCGAACGGCCCACCTTCATCGTGGCCGAACCGGTGCAAGCCGACTGCCTGCTGCAAAGCGCGATCCAGCGCCAACCGGCCCGGGCCACCGGATCGGTCGATTCGGTCATGGCGGGCCTCGCCTGCGGCGAAACCTCGCCTTTAGCCTGGCGTTTCCTGGCGCCGTCGGTGGACTTCTTCATGACGATCGAGGACCGTGACGCGGTGGCCGCGATGCAGACCCTGGCCACGGCGCCGCAGGGCGACATGCCGATCGTCAGCGGCGAATCCGGCGCAGCCGCTTTGGCGGCACTGCAGCAACTCTGCGTGGACGCCGATGCGCGCGGCATGGCCTGCCTCGACGCCGCGGCCCACGTGTTGTTGATCAACACCGAAGGCGCAACGGCACCCGCCTTGTTCACCGAACTGGTCGGACGTTTACCGCAAGACGTGCTTGCCGCCCAGGCGCGTTGGCAGGGGCCATAGCCATAGCAAATTAATGCCTCTATTGAATTTTGAGCGGATGGATTCCAAGTATTCCTGGCTTGCACGGGCTGTCAAGGGCAGGCAAAGCCCGGCGCAGCGACCCCTTGACGGCACGTGCAAGCCGCTACGCTTTGAAATGCCCGCCGCCCCCCGACCCGCGCGCGACTACACCGCTATCAGTGGCCCTTACTTGGTCCAATGCTGTCACCCAAGCGCGCCGCCTTGTCGCGCTGAGATTGAAGAATCACCGTCCTGAACTCATGGAATTCAGCGGCACTGACGTTCTGGTCGTCTTTGACCTTGACGCCATTGTCCCAACCGCCAGGCGTCATACCGGTCCGGGGGAAGTTGTAGTATCCCGCAGCCACCCTGGAATTCGCGTTCGACGGCGTCAGTTCCTCCATCGGCTGCAGCATCCACACGTTCCACCACAGCGGCGCTGTTGCGATGAATGACGTGTCCAAGGGCCAGACCTTGTTGCTGTAAATACCCGAGGCGTCGTACACGGGGTAGTTCGGGAGATTGAGGGCCGTCGGAAGCTCAGTGACACTCACCACCGCTTTAAGGCCCAAGTCTCCCTTGAGCTTCGCGACCAGTGCCTTCTTGCTGTCGGATGGCTGCCAAGCCCCATTGGCATCCCGTGTCAGAAGGCCATTCAGGTTGAACACACTGACGCCTGACGCGGCGAGATCGATCACCTTCAGCCCTCGATTCGACAGCTCTTTCGAGACCGTCTCAAAGATCCCCTCCTTGAGTCGCCAGTCGTAGTCCGAATAAGTCCGCGTGAAATTGTGCCAGGCCAACGAGCCTTTGTGGACCTGCATGGGGCTGGGGGACGCATTGACGACGAGGCCGACTTTGTCGCCTCTCGCTAAGCGAGCTTCGGGCTCGAGTCGCATCGGCGTGCCACAGCCCGCCAAGAATACAAACAAGACAAGCCACACCACGTGGCAGCAGCGATTAAAGATCAAGTTTTTTCTCCCTGAGAGTTCGAATAACGAAGGGCATTCTGATCGAGCCCTGGTCCGCTGCAACGCGTGGCCCGCGTCAACCATTCAGCTCTCGCTAACTTATTTCACAGTCGAGCGCAGCTGCCGTTTTCAACTTGACCACGCTCGCACCAGCGGCTCGCTTCTGCATGCCGACCGCGCGCAACTACGCCCAGCGACTCCGGGCGGAAGAACTCGTTCGGCGAATGGGAGTTGCTGCGCGTCTGGGGCCCCATTGGTGGACACCGTGGCCGCCACGTCAGCGAACCTCATGACAAGCAAAACTGGCCGGCCAGATTGCCCTTGCGGCTACCAACACGCGACGACTGCGCACCTGCGCCCGCCACGAACAACAGCCCGCCCAGCGCCGCCCCGCCGATGATGGCGCCTTGCGTGCCGGCGGAACTGAAGGCCATCGCGCGCGGGAGCGCCAGCGGCGGCACCAGCGCCTGCTGTGCCGGCATCTGGAAGGCGCGCACCGGGCCCAGCACCAGCGATAGCCCCAGCAGCAGTCCTCGCGAGGCGAGGTGCGAGTTCTCGGCCGCGAACAGGACCAGTGCCACCAGGCCCTGCACCGCCAGGCAAACAGCGACGATGCGCCCGCAGTGACGCCACTGCCCGCGTGCTGTTGATCAACACCGAAGGCGCGACGGCGCCCGCCTTGTACACCGAGCTGGTCGGACGCTCGCCGCAGGACGTGCTTGCAGCCCAGGCGCATTGGCAGCGGCCACAGCGATAGCGCCGGCCGACGCCGTCGGCCATGGTCGATGCCCGCGTTAGCTCTGGCTAATTTCAGTCGCTCTGCGCTTGAAAGCCGCCGCTATGGCGTTGGCCGTCAAGAGAAGCAGAAAGCTCAGTTGCCAGACATAGAAAGCAATGCCGACCGATTGCACCGCGACGAGATCACTCCGGGTGCCATCGTGATAGCTTTCGAGGCGAAAGGTGTCGACACCGACCAGTGCAGCCAGCGCCAATAGCATCGCGGCAACAAGATGTTCATTGCGCCAGGTGTACTTGATCGCCAGTCCATAGAGTGGATTGGCAAGCCAGGCCAGGCTGGTCAGGTTCACGACCTGCATCCAGCCGAAGGCCAAGGTTGCCCCGCCGATCAAATAGCCGTCGCTGCTGTGAATGGCAGGCAACGTGAGCGCCCAAAGATAAGAGCCCAGCGACGCCAGAAGCGCAATTCCCCAAAGATATCTCGTTGCCTTCATGGATCTCCTTCAGGGATGCGCGTCGGTCGGCAAGCAAAGGCGATGGCATCTGCAGCAGGAACGCGTTCTTTCCTCGAAGCCTGCAGACGCAGCGACCTCAGAGCCGCCCCAGTGCCTTCAGCACACCCTGGTTGGCCAGTGCATCGGCGCGCTCGTTGCCGGGGTCGCCCGAGTGGCCCTTGACCCAGCGCCACTCGATCTTGTGGCCGCCCGTGGCCACCAGTTCGTCCAGCCGCTTCCACAGTTCGGCGTTCTTCACCGGCGCGCCGGTCGAGGTGCGCCAGCCCTTGGCCTTCCAGCCGCGAATCCATTCGGTGATGCCCTGGCGCACGTACTGGCTGTCCAGGTACAGCACCACCTTGCACGGCCGCTTGAGCGCACCCAGCCCCTCGATCACCGCAGTGAGCTCCATCCGGTTGTTGGTGGTGTCGAGTTCGCCGCCGAACAATTCCTTCTCGGTCGTACCCCACTGGAGCCAGGCGCCCCAGCCGCCGGGGCCGGGATTGCCCTTGCAGGCGCCATCGGTGTAGATCTGCACTTCGGTCAACTGATTTCTTCCATTCGTTCGTTCTTGGCGCGTTGCGCCGGTCCATGTTCGCCGCGCATTCTGCCGGCAATCGGCACCGGGGCCTTGGCGATGGCGGGCTTGCGCTTCCAGTCGGCCTGCAGCAGCGTCATGCCGCGCACGCGCTTGACCGCCACGATGAAGTACACCGCACCGAAGATCGGCCACCAGCGCTCGCCCGCCGCGTCGAACCAGCGGCAGCGCTCCAGCCACGACTGGCTGCGCACCGCCGGCCGGTACGCGCCGAAGCGGCCCGACTCCACCTCGAAGCTCAGCAGGCGCAGCCAGTCGCGCATGCGCCAGTAGCCGATGAAATCGCCCGCCTCCGGCAGGAACAGCTCACCGAAGCCCAGTCGCCGGTACAGGTGCGCGCGTCGCTGGCGCATGCCCCACAGGCTGGCCGGGTTGAGCCCGCACACCACCACCCGGCCTTCGGGCACCAGCACACGCTCGACCTCGCGCAGCGTGGCATGCGGGTCGAGGCTCAGCTCGAGCGCGTGCGGCAGCACCACCAGGTCGAGGCTGTTGGCCGGAAAGGGCAGCGCGGTAAAGTCGGCCAGCAAGGTGGCCTGGCGCAGCGCGCCGGGCTGCTGCAGCGCCAGCCAGCGGTGCGGCATGCGGTTGGTGCGCAGCGCCTCCACGCCGGGCAGGCCCAGCTGCAGCGCGTGATAGCCGAACACATCCGCCACCGCCTCGTCGAACTGGGCCTGTTCCCATTCGAGCAGGTAGCGTCCAGGCGGGGTCTCCAGCCATTCCTGCAAACCTATAATTTGACCGCTCATGACGCTCGTTCCCCTCCCCGCCTTTGCCGACAACTACATCTGGATGCTGCATGACGGGACCGACGCGATCGTGGTCGACCCGGGCGATGCGGCGCCGGTGCACGACGCCCTGGCGCGCCTCAAGCTGCGCCTCGCCACGATTCTAGTCACGCACCATCACGCCGATCACACCGGCGGCGTGGCCGAATTGCGTGAAGCCACCGGCGCCACCGTGTTCGGGCCGGCCGGCGAAGTGATTCCCGAGCCCTACCTGCCGCTCGGCCAGGGCGACCACGCGCAGGCGCTCGGCCTGCGCTTCGAGGTGATCGACGTGCCGGGCCACACGGCCGGCCACATCGCCTATTTCCTGCCCGCCACGCCGGGCAACGCCGCGGCCGGCGAGGTGGCGCCGCTGGTGTTCTGCGGCGACACCCTGTTTTCCGGCGGTTGCGGCCGCCTGTTCGAAGGCACGCCGGCGCAGATGCTGCATTCGCTCGACGCGCTGGCCGCCCTGCCGGGCGCCACGCGGGTGTGCTGCGCCCACGAGTACACACTTTCGAACCTGAAATTCGCCACCGCGGTGGAACCGCACAACCTGCAGCTGACTCAGTACCTGGCGGCCTGCGAGGCACGCCGCGCCCGTGGCGAGCCCACGCTGCCCTCGGTGCTCGGCACCGAGCTTCAGATCAATCCCTTCCTGCGCAGCCGTGAAAGCACGGTCGTGCAGGCCGTGCGGCGCCATGCCGGACTCGGCGAACAGTCGGCCGATTCCGAGGTCTTTGCGGCGCTGCGCCAATGGAAAAACGAGTTTCGATGAAATTTCTGACTGCAGCCTGCCTGGCAGGCGCCCTGATCCTGAGCGGATGCGCCAACCTCCAGGGTTCTTCTTCCACCGCCGGCCACGACTTCCCTTCCGGCCCCCTCACCCCCATCACCCAAGGCGCCACCGACAAATCCGGGGCGCGCGTGGTCACCCCCATGGCGCCGCCGGTCGACATGTGGGACCGCATCCGCCGCGGCTTCAAGATGCCCGACCTGGACAACGACCTGGTGCATGACCGCGAGCAGTGGTATGCCAGCCGGCCGGACTACATCCAGCGCATGACGGAGCGCTCCAACAAGTACATGTTCCACATCGTCGAGGAACTGGAACGGCGCGGCATGCCGACCGAACTGGCGCTGCTGCCCTACATCGAGAGCGCCTTCAATCCGCAGGCCGTCTCCAGCGCACGCGCCGCCGGCATGTGGCAGTTCATGCCGGCCACCGGCACCGACTACGCACTCAAGCAGAACATCTTTCGCGACGACCGCCGCGACGTGATCGCTTCGACCCGCGCCGCGCTGGACTACCTGCAGCGCCTCTACGACATGTTCGGCGACTGGCAACTGGCGCTGGCCGCCTACAACTGGGGCGAAGGCAACGTCAGCCGCGCCATCGCGAAGAACCAGCGCGCCGGCCTGCCCACCACCTACAGCGACATCAACATGCCGGCCGAGACGCGCCAGTACGTGCCCAAGCTGCAGGCCGTGAAGAACATCGTGGCCGACCCCGACAAGTTCAACACCGACCTGCCGCTCATCCCCAACCACCCCTACTTCCAGACGGTCGAGTTGCACCGCGACATCGACATCGAGCTGGCCGCCAAGCTGGCCGACATCGGCGTCGACGACTTCCGTGCCCTCAACCCGGCCGCGCACAAGCCGGTGCTGCTGGCCTCGGTCACGCCGCAGATCCTGCTGCCCTGGGACAACGCCGCCCTGTTCCAGCGCAACTTCGACGCCTACGACAAGGGCCAGTACGCCAGTTGGACCGCCTGGACCGTGACGACCACGATGACGGTGAGCGACGCCGCGCAGCGTTCGGGCATGAGCGAGGCCGACCTGCGCGCCCTCAACAACATTCCGCCTCGCATGCTGATCAAGGCCGGCTCGACGCTGATCGTGCCGCGCTCGGAGCGTGTGCAGGAAGACGTGGCGGCCGCCGTCGCCGAAAGCGGGCACCTGAGCTTCCAGCCCGAGATCGTGACGCGGCGCACCGTGGTGAGCGCCCGGCGCAACGAAGACGTGGCCAGCGTGGCACGGCGCTACGGCGTCAGTGCCGCCTCGGTGGCCGACTGGAACGACGTCAAGTCCAACCACGTCTTCTCGCGCGGCTACAAGGTGGTGGTCTACCTGCCGGTGCGCGCCAGCCGGACCGCCTCGGTGGGCAGCGGTGCGCGCAGTTCCAGCCACGGCAAGACGCCAGTGCTGACCAGCAAGAGTTCGCGCTCCACGGCATCGAAGGCCGCGCCAGCCAAGTCGAGCGGCAAGACGCCATCGAAGTCCAAATCCAAGCGGTAGCCCGCCGGGCTTCGCCAGCGGAGCTCAGTGCTGCGGCCGGCCACGCCGGCGCAGCACCGACTCGAGCGCCGCCACGCCGATCATGACCAGCGTGGTCAAGGCGCCCAGCGTGGCGATGTCCAGCCGCGTCGCCACCCAGGCCAGCAGCACCAGCACCGCCAGCCCGCCCAGGTGCGATTGCGGCAGGAAGCCGTACACCACGCGCTTGAACAGCGCATTGCCCAGCAGGTAGAGCGCCGGCCCGCCGAGCAAGGCCCCCACCTGGGCCCATCCCGCGTGGTGTTCGCCCTCGGCGATCACCAGTTCGTCGGCCACCGCGCAGACGATGATGCCGGCCACCAGGATCACGTGCGTGTAGTGAAAACGCGCGCCGATGCGCCCCGGGTCGGCGGCATGCTCGATGACGTGCGCGGCGTCCTTGCTGCTGGTGTCGAAATACATCCACCACATCGCCAGGCTGCCGGCAAAGCCCACCAGCAGCGTGAACAGTTCCGGCACATGCCAGGCGTGCTGGTGGCCGAAGGCCACGCCGCTGGCGAGGATCGACTCGCCCAGCGCGACGATCACGAACAGCTGGCAGCGCTCGGCCAGGTGGCCGCCGTCGATGGTCCATTCCGCGGTCGACGAGCGGCCCAGTCCCGGAAAGGCAAAGCCGAACATCGGCGACACGTATTCGGCCAGCACCGCGGCCATCCACAGCGCCAGGCGCAGCGGCCCGTCGGCCAGCGCGCCGGCAATCCAGAACAGCGCCGCCACGCCGTTCCACGCCAGCAGGCGCCGGAAATTGGGCCGCAACGCACTGTCCTTGCCGACCGCCCACAGCATGCACAGGCTGCGCCCCAGCTGGATCGCGACGAAGCACAGCGCAAACACCAGTCCGCGTCCCTCGAAGGCTTCGGGCAAGGCCGAGGCCATCACCAGCGCCAGCAGCATGATGGCGAACAGCACGCCGCGCATCACCATCGCGCCGGGGTCGAACCAGTTGGTGGTCCAGGCGGTGTACTGCCAGCCGAGCCAGACGGCGAACCACAGCACCAGCGACTGCAGCGCGCCCAGCGGTGTCAGGTGCGCCAGCAGGTAGTGCGAGACCTGGGTGACGGCGAAGACGTAGACCAGGTCGAAGAACAGCTCTTCGCTGAGCACCGTGGCGTTGCGCTCGCGCGAGCGCAGCCGCAAGGCTCCTTGGCGCGAAGCGTCGTGCGTGGCCATGCCTAGAGTTTTTCCGTCTCGCCCGACTTGGGCTGCCAGACCATCAGGCGCCGTTCCACCAGGCCGACGATGCCGTCCAGCAGCAGCGCAAAGGCCGTCAGCACCACGATGCCGGCAAACACCGTGTTGACGTCGAAGGTGCCCTCGGCCTGCAGGATCAGGTAGCCCACGCCGCGCGCGGAGCCGAGGTATTCGCCCACCACCGCGCCGACAAAGGCCAGCCCGACGGAGGTGTGCAGGCTGGAGAAGACCCAGCTGGTGGCGCTCGGCAGGTATACCGTGCGCAGCAGCTGGCGCTGGTTGGCGCCCAGCATGCGGGCGTTGGCCAGCACCACCGGACTGACTTCGCGCACGCCCTGGTAGACGTTGAAGAAGACGATGAAGAACACCAGCGTCACGGCCAGCGCCACCTTGCTCCAGATGCCCAGGCCGAACCACAGCGCGAAGATCGGCGCCAGGATCACGCGCGGCATCGAGTTGGCGGCCTTGATGTAGGGGTCGAGGATCAGGCTGGCGGTGGGCGCCAGCGCCAGCCACAGGCCGCAGGCCAGGCCCAGCACGGTGCCGATGGCAAAGGCCAGCACGGTCTCGATGAGCGTGGTGCCCAGGTGGCCGTAGATGTCGGCATTGCCCGGCAGGCCTTCCGGGAACAACGCATTGGGCGGCACGCCGAAGGGCATGAACCAGCTCCAGATGCGCCCCGCCACCTCGATCGGCTGGCCCAGGAAGAAGGCCGCCTTGTCGCCGCGCGACACCACATGCCACAGCACCAGGATCGCCACCAGCAGCGCCAGCTGCCAGGCGCGTGCGTTGCGTTCGTTCGGTCTCAGCATCTCAAGCCGCTTTCCTGAGTTGCTGGGTATAGCCCTTGAGCACTTCATCGCGCAGCACGCCCCAGATGCGCGTGTGCAGGTCGACGAAGCGCGGATGCACGCGCACCTCGGCCACGTCGCGCGGGCGCGCCAGGTCGATCTCGAATTCACCGATCGGGTGCGTCGCCGGCCCGGCCGAGAGCACCACCACGCGGTCGCTCATCGCAATCGCCTCGTCGAGATCGTGCGTGATGAACAGCACCGCCTTCTTCTTGGCGGCCCACAGCGCGAGCACCTCGTTCTCCATCAGCTGGCGGGTCTGCACGTCGAGCGCGCTGAAGGGCTCGTCCATCAGGATGATGTCGGGGTCCAGCGCCAGCGTCTGCGCCAGCGCGGTGCGCTTGCGCATGCCGCCCGAAAGCTGGTGCGGGTAGCGGTCGCCAAAACCCGCCAGACCCACCCGCGCCAGCCATTCCTCGGCCTGCTCACGCGCCTCCGTGCGCGTGGCGCCGCGGTAGATCAGACCCACCGCCACGTTGTCGAGTGCGCTGCGCCAGGGCATCAGCGCCTCACTCTGGAACATGTAGCCGGCGCGCGTGTTGATGCCCGCGAGCGGCTGGCCGAACACCTTCACCTCACCCGACGACGGTGCAAGCAGCCCGGCTCCCACGTTCAGCAGGGTCGACTTGCCGCAGCCGGTGGGCCCGACCACCGAGACGAACTCACCGGCGCGAATGCGCAGCGTGGTGTGGGCGACGGCGGTGTAGCGTTGGCTCGGATCGTCCTTCGAGCGGAAGGTGCATTGGATGTCGAGCAGTTCGAGCGCGTAGTCGGACATGGGGCGATTGTGCTTGCCGCGAGGGCATCATGAAAAAACCCGGCACGACCCGGCGGGTGGCCGGGTGATACCGGGCATCGGCTGGACGCCGTTGATCCTCAAGCCTTGAAGCGGTCTTTCGCGCGGCGGGCGAACTCGTTGGTGTAGGTGCGCGCCAGGTCGATCTTGTCGGCCTTCACCTGCGGGTCGAAACTGGCCAGCGCATTGAGCGCGGTCTGCGGCCCGTCGGTCGGCACGATGCCGTCGGTGGAGATCGCCTCGCGCACCTTGTCGAAGGACGCCAGGTACAGCGCGCGGTCACCCAGCAGGTAGGTTTCCGGCACGGTCTTGATGATGTCGCCGGGGCCCGCCGTCTGCAGCCACTTGAGGCCGTGCACGATGGCATTGGCCAGCGCCTGGCAGGTCCTGGGATTCTTGTGCACGAAGTCGATCGAGGCGTACAGGCAGGCCGCCGGCATGGTGCCGCCGAAGACGTCGCGCGTGCCCTTGAGCGTGCGCGTGTCGCTGATGATCTTCACGTCGCCCTTCTGCTCGAGCATGGTCATCACCGGGTCGGTGTTGCTGATGGCGTCGATCTGGCCCGAGCGCAGCGCGGTGAGCGCACCGGCGGCGACGCCGACGCCGACGAAGCTCACGTCGCTGGCCTTCAGGCCGCCGCGCGAGAGCAGCAGGTTGGCCACCATGTTGGTGGAAGAACCCGGCGCCGAAACGCCGATCTTCTTGCCCTTAAGGTCGGCCACCGAGGCATACGCCGGCATGTTCTTGGTCGACACGCCAATGGCGATCTGCGGCGCCCGGCCCTGCAGCACGATGCTCTGGAAGAACTGGTTCTTGGCCTGCAGGTTGATGGTGTGCTCGAAGGCGCCCGAGCAGACATCGGCCGAGCCGCCCACCACCGCCTGCAGGGCACGCGAGCCGCCGGCGAAATCGGAGATCTCGACATCCAGCCCCTCGGCCTTGAAGTAACCCAGCTGCTCGGAGATGGTCAGCGGCAGGTAGTAGAAGGCGGCCTTGCCACCCACCGCGATGGAAACCTTGGTCTTTTCGGGCCGCTCCTGCGCGAATGCACGCGGCACGGCAACGTAGGCCGCCGTGGCGGTGGCGGCGGAAATGAAGCTGCGGCGTTGAAGCATGCGAGTGGCCCTGTGACGTTGTTCTGATGTGAGCGTGCGCGCCAGCTTAGGTGGCGCCATTTCGCACTGCATCGGGAACATCCCCGTGCGGGTAATTACGTAAGCACGAAGGGCATCGAAAACGCGGGAAAGCCAAGCCCAGCAAGGCTTTGCGGGCCGCTCAGGGTGTAATGAAAAAGATCGCCAGGCTGACCAGCCAACCCAATGCCCACACCGCGCTGCGGGCCGTGCTGATGTTGCCGATGTACAGCCCGATGTAGATGCAGCGCAGCGCGATGTAGGCCGAGGCGAACAGGTCGAGCCGGGCCTGCTGGGCGCCCAGCTGGTGCGCCACGATGACGGCGCCGATGAAGATCGGCAGGCCCTCGAAACCGTTGTTCTGCGCCGCCAGCGCGCGGGCACGCCAGCCCGATTGGCGCGCCGCCCAGTCGCGCGGCTGCTGGTTGTCGCGCCCGCGGAAACTGCCGGCCTTGCCGATGTAGGCGCTCAGGTAGGGCAGCGCCGCGGCGATCAGCACGCACCAGTAGGCCCAGGTCAGGGTCGAGAAACTCATGGCGGTGTCGCTTTCAGAAAGTTTTCAGCGCCGATCGACCAACGCATGCGCGATGGTGCCCAGATCGACGTATTCGAGTTCGCTGCCAGCCGGCACGCCGCGTGCCAGGCGCGTCACGTTCAGGCCGCGCTGGCGCAGGCCTTCGCCGATGACGTGCGCGGTGGCCTCGCCTTCGGCGGTGAAGTTGGTGGCCAGGATGACCTCGGACACGGTGCCGTCGAGCGCGCGCTCGAACAGGCGCGCCAGCCCGATGTCCTTCGGCCCGATGCCGTCGAGCGGACTGAGCTTGCCCATCAGCACGAAGTAGTAGCCACGGAAGGCGCCGGTGCGCTCCAGCGCCGCCTGGTCGGCCGGCGTCTCGACCACGCACAGCTTGGTCGCGTCGCGCCGCGGATCACGGCAGACGTTGCACAGCGTCGCCTCGGTGAAGGTGTTGCAGCGCTCGCAATGCCCGACCGAGGCTACCGCCTGCTGCAGCGTGCGCGAGAGCATCTGCGCGCCTTCGCGATCGTGCTGCAGCATGTGGAAGGCCATGCGCGAAGCCGACTTCACCCCCACGCCCGGCAGGCGCCGCAGCGCCTCGATCAGTGCGTCGAGGGAACTCGAATCGGCCATGCAGCGTTCAGAACGGCAGCTTCATGCCGGGCGGCAGGCCGGGCATGCCGGCCGTGAGCTTGCCCATCTTCTGCTCGCTGGTTTCCTCGGCCTTGCGCACCGCGGCGTTGAAGGCGGCGGCCACGAGGTCTTCCAGCATGTCCTTGTCGTCGGCGAGCAGGCTCGGGTCGATGGTGATGCGCTTGACGTCGTGCTTGCAGGTCATGACGACCTTGACCAGGCCAGCGCCGGATTCGCCCTCGACCTCGATCGTCGCCAGTTCTTCCTGCGCCTTCTTGAGGTTGTCCTGCATGGCCTGCGCCTGCTTCATGAGGCCGGCGAGTTGTCCTTTATTGAACATCGTGATTCCTGGATGGGTTGATTGACTGGATGAAAGAGTTGAATACGGCAGGGGCGGCGAATCAGGCCGGGCGCAAGCTGCCCGGCACGATGGTCGCGCCGTAGTCCTGCATCAGGCGCTGCACCAGCGGGTCAGCGTGAATCGCCTCTTCCGCGGCGCGCTGGCGCGCCTCGGCCGCCAGCTTGTTGCGCCGCGCCGGGCTGTCGTTGACGCTGCCGATCTCGACGGCGATTGTGACCGCATGGCCGATGGCGGCCAGCGCGGCCTGCAACTTCTCGCGGCTGCTGGTCTGGTTGAGCGATTCGCTGGCCACGCGCACAACCCATCGGTCGACATCGCGCGCCACCAGTTGCGACTGCAGCGCCAGTTCGCGCGTCAGTGCGGCAATGCGTTCCTGCGCGACCAGTTGCATCACGGTCTCGAACCAGAAATCGCCCTCCTCGCTGGTCACCAACGGCGTGCTGTCCTCGCGCGGGCGCGGCATGTCGCGCGGCGCCGGTGCACCCTGTTCGCGCACCGGCACGGCCATCAGGCGCGGCTCGCGGGGCGGCGGCGCGACGGCGGGCGCGGCCGGGGCATCGGCGTCGAAGGCGGCAGCGGCTTCATCGGCCGAGGGGCGCGCGTCGGCGTACGCGGGCGCGCTGTCGCCATCGATGTCGATCCAGGGCGGCACATCGTCCTGTGCGGCGCTGGCGGGTGGGCTGGGTGCTCGCGCGACTGCCGGCTGCGCGATGGGCCGCGATGGGACGGCGGGCTGTGGCTGCGCGGGAGGCGTCGTGGGGGCGGCGGTTCGCAGCGATGGGGCCGGGGCCGGCGCGGGTGCGGGCGCTGCCGACGGCGCCTTCAATTCATGCGGAGTTTTTTTTTCCGCGGTGCCTGCTGGCGCTGCCTCCCCTGCTGGCTTGAAAGCCAGCAAGCGCAGCAACACCATCGTGAGCGCGGCGTACTCGTCGGGCGCCAGGCCCAGCTCGCCGCGACCGTGCAGGCACATGCTGTAGAGCAGCTGTGTTTCGTTGGGCGGCATCAGCGCCGCCAGGCGCGCCGTGTCGGCCGCGTCGGGGTCGCTCGTGTCCGGTGCGGCGGCGCGACCGGGCACCGCCTGCAGCACCGCCATCGCCTGCAGCACGGCCGTCATTTCCTCCAGCGTGGAGGCGGCCGACATGCCGTCGCTGCGCAATGCCTCACTGGTCTCGACCACGGTCTTGCCGTCGCCCTGCGCCAGCGCCTCGATCAGGCGGAACACGTGGCCGCGGTCGACGCTGCCCAGCATCTGCCGCACGCTGGATTCCACCAGTTCGCCGTTGCCGAAGGCAATCGCCTGGTCGGTCAGCGACAACGCATCGCGCATCGAACCGCGCGCGGCACGCGCCAGCAGGCGCAGCGCCATCGGGTCGGCCGGCACCGCCTCGGCTTGCAGCACATGGGTCAGATGCTCCAGCACCGTCTCGGGCGCCATCGGCCGCAGGTTGAACTGCAGGCAGCGCGACAGCACCGTCACCGGCACCTTCTGCGGATCGGTCGTGGCCAGCACGAACTTCAGGTACTCGGGCGGCTCCTCCAGCGTCTTGAGCATCGCGTTGAAGGCGGTGTTCGTCAGCATGTGCACTTCGTCGATCATGAAGACCTTGAAGCGCCCCTGCACCGGCTTGTAGACCGCCTGCTCCAACAGCGACTGCACCTCGTCGACGCCGCGGTTGGAGGCCGCGTCGAGCTCGGTGTAGTCGACGAAGCGGCCGGCATCGATGTCGCGGCAGGCCTGGCACACGCCGCACGGCGTGGCGGTGATGCCGCCCTGCCCGTCCGGCCCCTGGCAGTTGAGCGACTTCGCCAGGATGCGCGACACCGTGGTCTTGCCCACGCCGCGCGTGCCGGTGAACAGGTAGGCGTGGTGCAGGCGCTGCGTCGTCAGCGCATTGACCAGCGCGCGCACCACGTGCTCCTGCCCCACCATCTCCGTGAAGGTTTTGGGACGGTGTTTGCGAGCGAGCACGAGATAGGCCATCGGCGCATTTTAGAGACACGCCCGGCCCCCTTTCGCCAGCCTGCAACAGATGAGCGTGCGAGGCCTCAGCGCCCTGCCGGCAGCAGCGCCGGAAGCCCTCCTGCGAAAACCGGCCTCGCGCTTCGCCTACAATCGCAAGCTGACGGGCCTCCCCGCATGGTGAAGTGGCCAACCGGGTCAGATGGGGAACCAAGCAGCCCTAACTGCGTAGCCAGTGCCGGGGGTAAGGCTCGTCAACCTCATTCAAGAAAGCCTCGCGTTGCGCATGGCGCCAGCGCCAACGCAAGCGCCGAGCGCCAAGCCGGCACAGCAAGCACCGCAGCACTCTGCGACGTCTCAGGCCGCGTTCTGGTAGCGATCGATCTGGCAGGCATAGGAGCCCGGCGAAGCCGCGCAGGGCCCGTAGTTGCCCGTCGGCACGCTGCTGCAGCCGGCCAGCAGTGCCGCCGAAGCCACCAGGGCCAGGCAAAGTATTCGGAAAGTGCGGGTCATGGGGCGTGCTCCTGGGTCAGTAATTGAGCCGAGGGTACCAGTCCCTTCCGCGCCCGCCGGGTGTCAGGTCAAGCACCGACCACAGCGCGCCGATGTCCGGCGCATCGCGCGGGTCCTGGCCGGGGTCGGCCATGGCCGCCGTCATTTCACTCGCCCAGAACAGGCGCACCGTCTTGCCCTCGCGCTGGAACACCACCAGCGCGGGATATTCGCTGCCATCGGCCATGAGAATGCCGAGGTCTTTGGCGTAGTCGTCGCCGACGGTCTGCACGAAGTTCAGGTCGCGCCAGCCGCGTTCCTGGGCAAAGGCGAACTGGCGTTCGACCGAGGAACGCCCGAAGATCTTCAGCGCGACGCGCTGCTTGATGTCGGCGGCGTTGCCGTTCACCGAGCCCAGCCAGTTGGTGCACATGGGACAAGGCCGTTCGCGCTGCGGCCCGTACATCCAGAAATACGACACCAGGGTGTCCTTGTCGCCGAACAGGTCGACCAGGCCGACCTCGAAGCCCTGCTCGTCCTTGAAGCGGTAGTCCTTGTCGATCACCGGGCCGGGCGGGAGCGCCTGGCGCTGCTCGGTCAGGCGCGTCATGTGGCGGCGAAACTCGATTTCTTCGGCCAGCAGCGCCTGGCGCGCTGCTTCATAGGCGGCCGAAGCGCCGGGAAATGGGGTGCGGGCCTGGCTGGCCAGCCTGCTGGCCGGCTGCAGTGCGGTACTCATGGGCCACTCCTTCGACGGAATCGCACAGCGATGAGCACGCCATGATGCGGATGTGCAGCGGCGGCGTCAATCGCCGCTGCGGCCCCCGCATCCGGGCCGGGTAGCGCGCGTCAGGCGTCGGGTCAGTCGACGCCGGCCAACTGGCATCCGTACGCCACGTAGGTGCGGTGATCCAGCAGCAGCTCGATCGCCTCGCCATCGGCGCAGGCCTTGAACAAGGCGCGGTCGACGGTGGCGTCGTCCTGGCTCAGGAGGGCGCGCACGGCCTTCACCTGTTGCGCGTTCAGGAGGTCCTGGCCTGCCAATGCATCGAGTTCGCGCGCGGCGAGCGCCAATTCGCTTTCACGCAATTCGAACAGTCGGATCACCGCCTGCATTTGCTGCGCGTCGAGCGGTTCGGGGGTCGGAATCATGACAAATCCTTGTTTTTGCAGCCCATGGGTGGGCCGATGAAACAAGTCTGGACCGAGCTTCTTAAGCCGGACTGAAAGCGCCATGAAAGCGCTGGGCGGAAACAGGAAAAATTACCGCCATTGCGCCCGCAGATGCTTAAAAGCAAAACGGCAGTGCGTGCCCGCGGGCACGCACTGCCGTTTGGATTGCCGGGCCTTGGCTACTTGGCCGGGCTGTTCATGATGCGCTGTTGCTTGCGCATTTCCGCATTGTCCTCGGCGCGGCCTGCCGGGATGGCGGTGCCGGCCACGCCGGTCGCCTTGGGATTGAGTTCGTTCTGCACCGGCTTTTCAACGCGGTTGGCCTTGCGGCGCTCGGCGGCTTTCACCGCGCGATCGCTGTCGGGCACGGCGGTACCGGCGACGCCCGTGGCTTTCTGGTTGAGTTCGTTCTGTACCGGGACATCCGCGCGATTTCCCTTGCGCATTTCCGCATTGCCTTGCGAAGGGCTGTTCGCAAGGCCAGGTGAATTGGCGGGCGCCGTGGAGCCGGGTGGGTTGTTCTGGGCATAGGCTCCGGTCGCGAACAAAGTGGCGATAACAATTGGAATCAATTTGCGCATGGGTTTCCCTTCGGTGTTGAAAACTGGCATCCCAAAGAATGAATGGAAATTGGAAGCCACATCGTAGGAGAGCACCCTTTGTGCGTGGCGATCTGTTTCCGCGTGTTTCGATTTAGCCCGGCGGCCGTCGCTCAGCCCGAATTCGACCCACCGGCCGCGCCGCCCTGCTCGCGCCGGATGAAGCTGATCTTGCCGTTCGGTTCGAGCACCGCCCACGCCACGTCGGCCAGGCTGGCGATGCCGGCCAGGCGCATCTCGGACTCGATCTCGCTGCGCGTCAGGCGGTCCCGGTGCCGGTTCGCGTCGATGATCTCGCCGTGCCGCACGATCACGCGCGGCTCGCCTTCGAGTACGCGGGCGGCCTTGGGCGAGAGGTAGGAAAGCCAGCTCAGCACCAGCCCCCAGAAAGCAAAGGTACCCACCGCCAGGGTGGCCCCGGTGACGCTGAAGTCGTTCTGCGTCACGCCCTGCTGGATCAGGTCGCCGATGACCACCATGACGATGAATTCAAAGGGCGTCATCTGGCCCAGCTCGCGCTTGCCGAGCAGGCGCACCAGCAGGTAGAGCACCGCGAACATCACGCTCGCGCGCAGCACGATCTGCATCAGGGCATCACCCGCAGCGCACGCGGGCTGGTGGCCAGCAGCCTGCCATCGTCGTAGACGCGGATGTCACCCGCCAGCGCGCCGAAGAAGCGCGGGTTGACCTGCGCGTCGATCTTGAAGAGAAAGGCCTCGCCCTGCTTGAGGGCGGCGAACTCGTAGCGGAAATAGCCGTCCGCGAAAACCTCCGCATCGGCCCCCGGCAAGGTCGAATTGACGGTGATCTCCTTCCACAGGCCGGGCGCCAGGCCGATCTGCAGCTTGCCGATGTCGCTGCGCGCACGCACATGAATGCGCGCCTCGTACAGGTCTCCGGTGCTGATCACCTCCGGCATCTCCACCGCCAGTTCGGCCTCGCCCAGCGCCAGGCTGCGCTCGGGCCACGGCTTGCCGACCCAGCCCGACAGGCCCAACGCCATCACCGCGCTGAGCACCAGCAAGGAGAGTGGGCTGGCGTGGCGCTCGAAAGGCCCGTCCGCCCGCAGGTGGTCGGGCACGATGCCGTCAGGCTTGGGGTGCGCGGTGGCTGGGTCGGAGGGAGCGGCAGGCATGGGGCGCGTCGGCAGGTTGGAGAACAGGCGGCGACTGTCGCGCGCCCCGCAGAGTTGGGCTGTCAGCGGCCGCCACGCGCAGGCGTCGGACGGCAAAGCCGGTCATTGCCGCCGACCCCTCAGCGCGCACCGGCGCCCGACCAGGCGAGCGCCAGCGGCACGGCGGCGGCCAGCAAGGCATCGCCAAAGCCGCCGCGCGCGCGAACGTGGCGCCGCGCGCTGGTAAAGACACGCGGGCTGGCGCTCCAGGCAATGCGCGCCCCGCTCGCTTCCAGCGCGCGCACCAGCGCCACGTCTTCATGGCAGGACAAGGGCGGAAAGCCGCCGGCGCGCCGGTAGGCCTGCGCACAGACGCCGAGGTTGGCGCCATGAATGTGGCGGTGGCCGTCGGCGTCGGTGTAGCTGGCCGCGAAATGGGCCGCCAGCGCCAACGCGGCCACGCCGTGGCAGGACCAGTCGCGCACCGCCACCGTGCCGCACACCGCGTCGCAGCGCAGCGCCAACTGCCGGTGCAGCCAGTCGCCGGCCACTTCGGTGTCGGCATCGGTGAAGGCCAGCCAGCGCACGCCATGGGCCAGCAGGTAGTCGGCGCCGGCGGCCCGGGCCATGCCGACATTGCAGGCGCCGGTGGCCAGCACATGCACGCCGAAGCCTTCCGCCACGTCGCGCGTACCGTCGGTGCAGGCGTCGAGCACCACCACCACCCGCACCTCCTCGGCGTCGGGCAGCGCCCGCGCCGCGCGCAGCACCGACTGCAGGCACTGCGCCAGCACCAGCGCCTCGTTGTGCGCGGGGATCGCCACGCCGATCACCGCACGCCCTCGCGCTGCGCCACGCTGCGCTCGTCGCAGCCCCACACGTCGAGCTGGACATCCGCGTCGCGCAGCGACAGCAGCAGCGCCAGGCCGGGCAGGCCGTCGATGGCGGCGTGCACATCGGCCGTGGCCTGCAGGCGTTCACCGCAAGCCGGGCGGAAATGGCAGGCGACGATCACCGCGTCGCAAGCCAGCGCGGCATGGCAACGCAGCACGGTGGCACGCCAGTCGCCGGGACGCATGTAGTAACCCAGTTCGCTGAAGACGATCAGGTCGAAGCGCGCCGACGCGCCGGTGCCGGCCGGCCAGTCGCCCGGCAAGCTGCCGCATTCCACCTGCACGTGCGGCTGCGCGGCAACGCGCCGGCGCGTCAACGCGGCCGCGCGCGGCGAAGCGTCGCTCGCCAGCAAACGGTCGCAACGCAAGGCCAGCGCCGCCGTGAGTTCGCCGTTGCCGCAGGCCGGCTCGAAGGCGTTGGCAAAGCGCGGGCGCGGCAGCGCGGCCAGCAGCAAGTCCCGCTTGCGCCGCTCGTACCAGCGTTCGCGCACCTGCCAGGGATCGTCCGCGGCGGCGTAGAGCGCATCGAAATGCGCTTGCGCCGGGGCCGCATCGGCGGGCGCGGCGCGCGTCATGCGAAGAACACCTCGGCAGGCTGCAGCCAGCGCGCCAGCGCACGGGCCGGCAGCACCGGCGCCGCGCCGGTACTCGGGTCGGGTTCCAGCTGGCTGCGGAATTCGTGCAGCGCGGCGCGCTTGGCGGCCATGGCGGCAGCGTCGAGCGGCACGCCGAAAGCGGCGTGCCACGGCACGCGCGGGTCGCCGGGCCGGGCCCAGTGCCAGGCCCACACCGGCGCGCCGTACAGGCGTGCCCCGACGCTGCTGCAGGCCGCGCGCGCGGCGCGGGCCGCCGCCTCGTGGTCGGGGTGCCCGTCATGCGCCCAGGTGCAGAACACCACGTCGCTGCCCACAAGCCGTTCGCGCAGGTGCGCCTGCAGCGTCGTTTCGTGCGCCGCCAGCTGGCCGTCGGGCAGCTGCAGGTAGTCGACCTGCGCCGCGTGCGCGCCCAGGCGGCTCAAGGCACGTGCCGATTCGCGCACGCGGAGGCGCGCCAGCGCGTCGGCCGCGTAGCGCGCCGAACCGGGGTGGCTGCCCTCCCCGTTGCTCACCGCCACCAGCAAGATCCTGCGCGGCAGCCGCGCGATGGCGTGCAGCAGGCCGCCGCAAGCGAGCACCTCGTCGTCGGGATGGGGCGCCACGATCACGGCGCGCTGCCCGGGCGGTACCAGCTGCGCCGCCGAGCGCACCGGCAGGCGCGCCAGCGCCGGCCACGCCGCCCAGGCCGCTGCATCGGTGCCCTCGCCGTGAATCAGCGGGCGCGGAGCGCGGCTCACAGCATCCATGGCGCAGCCGTCGTCGATTCGGCAAGGTGCTTGCCCAGCGCCGCCATGTCGCGCTCCGCGTGGCTCTGGCGCAGGAACACCGGCAGGTCGGCGATGCGCTGGGCGAGCGCCGCATCGCGGCACAGCGGTCCGGCGCCGAGCGCGCGGCCGGCGCGGTCGATGACCGTCGTGGCCGCGGCTTCCACCGCCAGCCGGGCGCGCATGGCCACGCGCATCGCATCGTCGACGGGGTGCGCATCGATCCATCGCGCTGCCGCGCCGAGCAGGTCGGCCGCGGCGGCCATGGCGCTGTCGGTGGCGCCCAGGTGCATGTGCAGGAAAGCGTCATCGCGCCGCTGCGCCGCCGCCAGCACGGCCTGCGCCAGGCCGCGCGCGCCGCCAAACCAGCAGGCTGCAATGCCCGCCCCGCCCTGCCAGAAGCCTGGCCGCGCCAGGTAGAAGCCCGGCGGCCCCACGGGGCGCGCGATGGCGCCCGAAAAGCGCACATCGACGCTGCGCGTGCGCGCCATGCCGACCGCGCGCCAGCCTTCGGCCGTGACCTGCACGCCGGGCTGCGACAGCGCGACCGCGGCAAGGCACGCCTGGCCCTCGGCATTCCAGCAGCTGACCAAGGCATGCGTGACTTCCGCCGCGCCGGAACACCAGGCCTTGGTGCCGTCAAGGTGGCCCTCGGCGTCGATCTGCAGGCGAGCCTGCGGCGGCTCCGCGCACCAGGTGCCCCAGCGCGTTCCGGGTTGCGCCATCGCCCATGCCGCCGCATCGCCGCTCTCTTGCAGGATCGCCAAGGCGTCGGTGTGGCCTTCGAAAAGCTTGACCAGCGACAGGTCGTGTTCGGCCACCGCGGCGAGCGCACGCCAGCGGGCCAGGGTGGCACCGGATCCGGGCTGCGGCAGATCCGCCAGGCCGGCCTGGATGAGCGACTGGAGCGGCGGCGCGCCGTCACGCTCCACGCACGCGGCGAAGCGGGTGGCCCAGGCGGCCTGCAACGGCGGATCGTCTCTGCGCAGCATGGTGGGAAACCCATCGTGTCCGCCGGGATCGGCCCCCGTGGCCGATCGCGCGAAACAGCGGATGCGCCATCGTCGCGATCACGCTTGCGCGCCTTGTCGGCAGCCGGCCGCGCGTGGCGTAGTCCGCCACCGCAAAGGGATGCGGCCGCGGGTGCGTCAGCTCTTTTGTGCCGCTGCGGCGGGGGCGGCCTGCGCGGCGCCGGCGTCCGCTTCCCAGCCGCCGCCGAGCGCCAAGAACAGCGCCACTTGGTCGTCCGCCAGCTTGCCTTGCGAGGCGGCGAGTGCGGCCTCGGCCTGCGCCAGCGAGCGTTCGGCGTCGAGCGACGGCAGGTAGCCGGTGCGCCCGCCCTGGTACAGGCGGCGCGCTTCCTGCGCCACCTGCGCGGCGGCATCGCGCGCGGCCTGCAGTTCCTGCTGGCGTTGCAGTTCGCGCGCATAGGCGTCGAGCGCGCCCTCGGTCTCGCGCAGCGCGTTGAGCACCTTGCCGTCGAAGCGGGCGATGGCGGCCTGCGTGCCGGCCTCCGCCTGCGCGATGTGCGCCTGCACCACGCCGGTGTTGGGCACGTTCCAGCTGATCAGCGGGCCGAGGCCCCAGGCAAACGCATCCTTGCCGCCAAAGTCGCGGCCCGGGCCGACCGACGAGGCGGACAGGCCGATCGAGATCTTCGGGTACAGGTCGCCCGTGGCCACGCCGATGCGTGCGCTGGCGGCGGCCACCTGGCGCTCGGCTTCGCGGATGTCGGGGCGGCGCTGCAGCATGGTGCGGCCGTCGCCCACCGGCAGCAGCGCCGTCACGCGCGGCGGCGTGGCGCAGTCGGCCACCTCGCGCGGAAAGTCGGCCGGTGCCTGGCCCATCAGGGTGGCCAGCCGGAACAGGCCGCTCTGGCGTTGCGCCTGCAGCGTCGGGATGCTCGCCTGCAGCGTGTGCAGTTGCGACTGCGCGCGCAGCGCATCGGTGCTGCCGACGCGGCCCGCCTCGCGCAGGCGCTCGGACAGTTGCAGCGCCTGCTCCTGCAGGTCGACCGACTGCTGCGTCTTGCGCAGTTGCAGGCCGCTGCTGCATACCGCCGCATAGGCGCGCGCGGTGCTGGCGGCGACGTTGACGCGCACCAGGTCGAGCGCGGCCTGGGCCGCTTCGCTGTCGGCGTGGGCGGCCTCGATCGAGCGGCGGATCTGGCCGACCAGGTCGATCTGGTAGGACAGCGAGAGGCCGACCGCATCGTCCACCTCGTTGTCCGGCGAATAGCCTTCCTGCAGCAGCGAGATGCCCGACACGTGGCCGTACAAGGCCTCGGCCTTGGCACCGATGGTGGGCTTGCGCGCGCCCTGCGCGGCGCTTTCCATGGCGCGCACGCGCTCGAGGTTGGCGGCGGCCACGCGCAGGTCGGTGTTGTGCGCCAGCGCCTGCGTGATCAACGCATCGAGCCGGGCGTCGTCGTACAGCCGCCACCAGTGCGCGGGCAGCGGCTGGTTGCTGAACAGCGCGCTGCCGGGCGTCGCGGTGTTGCCGGCCGAGACAAAAGCGCCCTGCGCCGACGGTGCATTGACCATGGCCTGGGGCGGCACCTGGTAGTCAGGCCCGACGCTGCCGCAGGCAGCCAGGCACAGCGCCAGCAGTGCGCTGCCACCGGTGCGCAGTGCGCGCACGGCCGGCAGGCGCGGCGCCGAATGCGTTCGATCAGCCGGCATGGCGGGCTCCGGTCACGCTGGCGGCGCTGGCCGCTGGCGTGGAAGGTGCCGGCGTGGCTGGCGATGTGACTGACGGTGTGACTGGCAGTGCAGCAGCGGCCGCGGCAGTGCCGGCCGCGACCTGCACCGTCACCGTCTCGCCGGCCACCAGGCGCGTGCCGGCGGGCAGCGGGTCGAGCTGGATGCGCACCGGGATGCGCTGCGCCAGCCGCACCCAGTTGAAGGTCGGCGACACGCTGGGCAGCAGGTTGGCGGCGGTGGAACGGTCGCGGTCGGCAATGCCGGCCGCAATGCTCTGCACCGTGCCTTGCAGCATCGCGCTGCCGCCCATCGGCTTGACCGTCACGCGGTCGCCCAACTGGATGCGCTGCAGCTTGGTTTCCTCGAAATAGCCTTCGACATACATCGAGCCGGAATCCACCAGCGCCAGCGCCGGATGGCCGGTGGCGGCATAGCCGCCGGCGCGCAGGTCGAGGTTGGTGACCATGCCGTCGACCGGCGCACGCACCTGCGCGCGCTGCAGGTTCAGCTCGGCCGACTGCAGCGCCACCTCGGCCTGCGCCACCGCCGCATGCGCCTGCGCCACGCGCGAACGGGTCTGCTCGGCCGCTTCCTGCGAGACCAGGTTGCCCAGCGTCGCATTGCGGGCGCTCTCACGCGAGGCCTGCGCCAGCACGGCGCGCTGCGCCTCCAGCGCGGCGCGCGCCTGGCGCACCGCCAGGTCGTAGCGCGCGGTGTCCACCGCGAACAGCAGGTCGCCGGCCTTCACGGCCTGGTTGTCCTGCACCGGCACGGCGGTGACCAGGCCCGACACGTCGGGCGCGATCATCACGATGTTGGCGCGCACGCGGCCGTCGCGCGTCCACGGCGAGAGTTCGTAGTGGTCCCACAGGCGCCAGCCGGCGGCACCGGCGGCCGCCACCACGCCCAGCGTGACCAGCATGCTGACGGCACGGCGCGGCCACACGCGCGGCGCGGCCTGGGGGGTGGGGTTGGTCGAATCGGTCATGTCGTTTCTTCTTTCAGAATGTCGGGCGCCGGGGCTTTCTCAAGCGCTTTCAGGCGTGCAGCACGGCCGCGGCGCGGCTCAGGCCAAAGAGGATCAGCAGGTAGAGCGCCAGGTCGAACAGCGCCGGGTGCCAGACCCAGCGATAGAGGCCCAGGCTCGCCATGGCGCGCCGCACCGCCCACAGGCCGAGCAAGGCGCCGAGCGCGAAGAGGCCCAGCCAGGGGATGTAGATGCCGTAGATGCTTGCTTCGCCGATCATGCGAATGCCTCCGTGGGGGATGCGGGAGATGGGGGAATTGCAGGTGTTGCGGCCGTCGAGCCGGCGCCCGGCGCCACGCTGCGCGCGGCACCGGGCCAGTCGGTCAGCGCCGGCGGCGCGTCGGGAAAGAGGTTGCGCCGCAGGCCGACCAGCGCCGCCACCGCCAGCCGTTCCGCGCCGGTGTCGCCGGGCAGCGGCAGCATGGCGCCAATGGCCTGGTCGATGCACGCCAGCGCCGACGCCGGCACCGGGCTGGCCTGCAGGCGGCCGCCGGCGCGCTGGCCGAAGTAGCGCGTCAGCTCGCCCAGCAGCGCCGCCACCGGCGCCTTGGCGGCCAGCGGCAACATGGCGCGGGTGCGCTGCAGCGCGTCGATGTCCGAGCCCATGCGCAGGTCGCGCAAGGCCGACTGCGAAGCACTTTCGGGCGCGGTGCCGCCGGCCTGCGCCACGCGCGGCGCCAGCAGGCCGATGCGGTCGAGCGTGCGGGCGGCGTAGCCGCGCGAGCTTTCGGCGCTGGCGGGTCGGCGCGCCATCTCGGCCAGTTCGCGCCAGGTGGCGCGCTGGATGCGGCGTGCCATCCAGTCGGCGCCGACCGAACGCACCAGCGCCGTGACGCGCGCCGCGATGATGATGCCGACCACCTGCGCAATGATGCTGTTGGCGTAGTTGACGAAATCGTCGGCATGCGTGTCGCGCGCCGCCAGGGCGCCGGCCACGCCGAACAGCATGGCCATGGCCGAGCCGCCGGTGGCCGGCCGTGCCACGTAGCAGCCCAGCAGCAGGAACACCGGCGCGCACACCAGGATCAGCGAGCCCATGTCCTGCACCAGCGGCATCAGCACCAGCACGTACAGGAAGGCCAGCGGCACCGACCACAGGGTGAAGCGCATGAAGCCGTGGATCGCCGGCACCGGGTTGTCCATGGCGGCGAAGAAGCAGCAGAAGATCGCGGCCATCATGGCCGCGCCGGCGCCGCTGGGCCAGCCGGTCAGGATCCAGAAGGCGCAGGCCACGCTGATCGCGACGAAGGCGGCGAAGGCGGACAGCAGCGCCATGCCGCGGTCCAGGTGCAGCACGTTGTCGGTGGCGGCGGCAGCGTTGCGGCGCATCGCCGCCGGGTTGCCGGCCAGGCCGAGGTCGACGTCGGCACGCACCGCGGTGCAGTCCTGCCAGCCTTCGATCAGTTGGTCGAGCCGCGCCGCCAGCGCGATGTGCAGCGCCTGCAGCCAGGGCGCGGCGCGATGCGCCTCGGGCGCGCCCAGGCGGTGGATGGCTTCGCGCACGGCGGCGGTGCGGTCGGCATCCTGCCAGCCGCGGTGCTCGATCCACTGCCCCACCTGCGCCAGCACCTCGCACACCGCGGGCGAGAGTTCGCCCTGCGCCTCGCGCAGCGCGCGCAGGCGGTCTTCGATGGCCGCGAACACCGGCGTCAGCGCGGCCACGCCGTCCTGCACGACATGCAGCGCACCGGCGGTGAAGCGCAGGTTGCCGGTGTCGAAGGGCACGTGCGTGGAGAGCGTGCGCAGCTGCGTGATGTCGCCGGCCAGCCGGCGGCGGTCGGCATCCAGCGCGGCCAGCGGCGCGGCGTCGCCGGCGCTCGCCTTGGCGCCGACCTGCATCAGGTCGGCGAACCAGGTGCGGGCGTCGGCCAGCGTACGGTCGAGCAGGCCGATCACCGTGGCCTGCAGGCTGGTCGG
>Ga0160470_100267_pt1 | contig 37293 bp, 36 predicted proteins | sample HID1973I_E11MG_FD_108214 | JGI IMG/M metagenome (GOLD analysis project Ga0160470, IMG submission 108214) | Enriched mosquito-associated microbial communities from UW Madison campus, WI, USA - HID1973I_E11 MG | ecosystem: Host-associated > Arthropoda: Insects > Digestive system > Unclassified ... | reverse complement strand
CGAGCGATTAAGCGCTCTCCCGGAGCACCTATTCGACTACGGTGCAAAGTCTCCAACGACATAAGCGTCTCGCATGGACTCCAATCGCCGAGCTAACGTTACTTTCCGCACACATCGAGCGATTAAGTGATCTTCCGGAGCACCTACTCGACTACGTGCAAGGTTTCCAACGAATTAAGCGTCTCGCATGGACTCCTAATCGCCGAGCTAACGTTGCTTTCCGCACATATCGAGCGATTAAGCGCTCTTCCGGAGCACCTATTCGACTGCGTGCAAAGTCTCCAACGACATAAGCGTCTCGCATGGACTCCTAATCCCTGAGCTAACGTTACTTTCCGCACTTAAGCGTCTCGCATGGGCTCCTAATCGCCGAGCTAACGTTACTTTCCGCACACATCGAGCGATTAAACGCTCTCCCGGAGCACCTATTCGACTACGTGTAAAGTCTCCAACGACGTAAGCGCCTCGCATGGACTCCTAATCGCCGAGCTAACGTTACTTTCCGCACACATCGAGCGATTAAGCGCTCTCCCGGAGCACCTATTCGACTGCGTACAAAGTCTCCAACGACGTAAGCATCCCGCATGGACTCCTAACCGCCGAGCTAACATTACTTTCCGTACACATCGAGCTATTAAGCGCTCTCCCGGAGCACCTATTCGATTGCGTACAAAGTCTCCAACGACATAAGCGTCTCCCACGGACTCCTAATCGCCGAGCTAACATTACTTTCCGTACACATCGAGCGACTACGCGACCTCCGGAGCACCTATTCGACTGCGTACAAAGTCTCCAACGACGTAAGCATCTCGCATGGACTCCTAATCGCCGAGCTAACGTTACTTTCCGCACACATCGAGCGATTAAGCGCTCTCCCGGAGCACCTATTCGACTACGTGCAAAGTCTCCAACGACATAAGCGTCTCCCACGGACTCCTAATCCCTGAGCTAACATTACTTTCCGTACACATCGAGCGACTACGCGACCTCCGGAGCACCTATTTGACTGCGTACAAAGTCTCCAACGACGTAAGCGCTTCAAAGGGCCGTCTCCAAAGGTTCGTTTTCAACGAGCCTCGGGACAGCCCTTTCAAACTCCTACCCCGTCAGTACCGTCAATTGCTTCGGAAACGACGTCAGCGTCTCCGGTCCGCCGGCGGTAATCAGCACATCGTCCTCGATCCGGACGCCGCCAACGCCGGGAATGTAAATGCCCGGCTCCACAGTGACGGTCATGCCGGCTTGCAGCACGTCATCGTTGCCGCCATGCAGCGACGGATATTCGTGGATATCGAGCCCGATTCCGTGTCCGAGCCGGTGCGTGAACCGGTCGCCGTAACCGCGGCTTTCGATATGCCGCCGCGCCGCAACATCCGCCTGCGACATCGGGACGCCCGCTTGCAGCGCCGCAATGCCAAGCTCGTTCGCTCGCAGCACTGTATCGTAGATTGTTGTTAATTCCGCAGATATTTCCCCTACGGCGAAAGTGCGCGTTATGTCCGATACGTACCCGTCCGCATAGACGCCGAGATCGAACAACAGCAGCTCGCCCGCCCGAACTTGACGCGTTCCCGGGGCTCCGTGCGGCAGCGCCGACTTGTCGCCGGCCAATACGGTCGTATCGAACGACGGTCCTTCCGCGCCGATTCGGCGCATCCGGTAGTCGATATCGGCCGCCAGCTCCAGCTCCGTTACGCCGACCTTCACAAGCGGCAGCGTCTCGCGCAGCACCTGCTCGACCAGCTTTACCGCAAGGCGGATGCGGGCGATTTCGTCTGCGCTCTTGATCGCCCGCATCGCCAGCAGCGTCTGGTCTATACCCGTCAACGACGCATCTGGCAGTACGGCCTTCAACCGCTCGTATTGGGTGACGGTCAGCTTGTCTTTCTCGACGCCTACCGCCCTTGCGGCCTCCGACCCGAGCATGCCTCCCAGAATCGCATACGCATTATCCGTGTCGCGATGGGATTCAATAACGTCGACGGCGGCCGCCTCCTCCGCGCCGGTCCGGTCCAGCTCCGGCACGAGCAGCTTCGACTTGCCGCCCGCGGTCACGACCAGGGCAAGCAGCCGCTCATGCGGATCGCTGCGGAAGCCGCTCAAATAGTAAACATGCTTGGGATCGGTAATGATGGACGCCTGCATCGATTGCTGCGCCATCTGACCGATCAGCCGATTCATCCGTTCGTTCATTGCGATTCACCTGTCTTTCTGTCTGTCTGTTTCATTATAACTTCAGGGGCGAGTACAGTTCCAACGCCCGCAAGGATACAGCAAGCTTTTCGCATCGTCTCTTCTCCCGTATTCCCGGCCTTCCCGCTCTTCCATCCATGTTGACACTCTGGGAGAGCGCTCTTTATAATGAGATTGATTATCAGATAGAGCGTATTTTGATGTACCGTTCATTGCCTCGACACGCAGCGTCCTTACTCTGAATCTGACTAGACGGAGGCTTTTCTTATGATTCCTCAGCTCGACTTCTCGTTGGCAGAACTTTATTTCCATACTTCGCCGACTGGCGCCAAGCACCCGGTGTTCGAAATGCCGGCGGCCCAATTTCTGGATGCGGAGCAGGTCCGTCATGCGTTCGAGCAGGCCGGGCGGCTGGTTCAAGCGCACGGCAACGATTTGCCCGCTTCGTTCATCGGCACCTCAATGTGCAACCTCTGCGCCATTCAATTCATTATGTATGCGCAGCACGGCGTCGTGTTAGATCTGACGCTGCCGAACCTGACGTTCCAGATCGAGCAGCATGACGATCATGCGCATCTCGGTTTCCGGATCGAGCGGGTCCGGACAACCGAGCCGCCGGCAGACGGCGCTTACGAATGGCTGGCGCAATATTTTACTGCATTTGTGGAGCATACCGTCAAGCCCTCCGTCCTTGCAATGGCGGACGCGGCCGGTCTAAAGCCGCAGGCGATCTGGCAGCAATTCGGCGGCATTGTCGCCTACGTGCGCGAATATGTCCAGACCTACATTTCGGTTCCTTCTGTCGTCGAGGCCTTCGAGCTTGCATTTCGCGCGATGACCGAAGGCGTCCCCGCCGAAACGTTCGGGTTGCGCCGCAACCCGTTCGTTCATCAGCCGCGGTATGTCGACAATCCGTACGATCCGAATCCCGACAGCCGCATGATGATGAAATCCTCGTGCTGCTTCTACGACAAACGGGACAACGGCGTCAAGTGCTACTCTTGTCCGAAGCTTACCGAATCGGAACGAGACGAGCTCCGCGTCCAAATTCAATGCCGGCAGCAGCAAGTCAACGCCTAGACTGGCGCACGGTACATACAATAAAAACCCGCGAGGCCGCCTTTCGTTTCGAACGGCGCGGCTTCGCGGGTCTCTTCTTGTTGCTTACTCCATAATATAAGCAAGCAGCAGCGCGGCCGTATTGACGATCGCATCGGCATGCGTGCGCTCCATCCCATGCGAAGCATGCACGCCCGGGCCGATCAGCGCGGCGCGAACGTTGCTGCCGGCGCGCAGCGCCGCCGAAGCGTCGGAGCCATAGAACGGGTAAATATCGACGGCGTACGGCAGCCCTTCCCGCTTGGCCAGCTCGATCAGCTTCGTCGTCATGCCGTAATCGTACGGCCCCGACGAATCTTTCGCACATATCGATACGTCCCGCTCCGTCGTTGACAGATCGTCTCCGACGGCCCCCATGTCGACCGCTATCAACTCGGTAATATCCGGCGGCACATACGCGTTGCCGTGACCGACTTCCTCGTACGTGGACAAAATAACGGTGACGCCGCGCGACGGCGTACGCCCTTCCCGCTTCAGCCATTCCAGCACGCCGAACAGCGCCGCCACGCTCGCCTTGTCGTCCAGATGGCGCGACTTGATCCAGCCGTTCGGAAGCATCCGGACGCGCGGGTCCCACGAAATAAAATCGCCGGGCGCGATGCCGAGCCTCTCCGTCTCTTCCTTCGACCGGGTTAACTCGTCAAGGCGGATTTCCATATTCGCTTCGTCCCGTTTCCAATCCCGCGCATCCGCATACACATGAACCGACGGCTTCGTCGATAACACAGTTCCTTCCACCGTATGGCCGCTGCGCGTATGGACCAGACAATATTCGCCCTCGACCGTCTGCATCGCATAGCCTCCGATCGGCGTGAACCGAAGGGAGCCGTCCGATTTGACGGAACGAACCATTGCGCCAAGCGTATCGACATGAGCCGTCAAGCCGATCGGGTCGGCGTCCGAGCCCCCCGGAATGACGATCATGCCGTTGCCTTTGGGCGTCCGTTCGAGCGAATAGCCAAGCTTCGCCGCTTCCGCCGCCGCCAAATCGATAATGGCCATACAATATCCGCTAGGGCTCGGCGTCCGAAGCAGCTTGTCCAATAAGTTCAGCATATACGTTCGGTCCAGCGCAGGCGCCAACCGCTCGCTCACCGCAATCGCCTCCTCGCGTTAAGCCGGTCGAACCGGATAACGCCGTATCGTGTCAGCTTTGAGAGGTCCGTCTTGCATGGATCGGACCAATAAACCCTCCTGATCCAAGCCATCGATCGACAGCCCGTGCTCCTGCATGAATCGAGGCATGACGGAAACCGTTCATTAGCATCTTTCCCTAACCGGATGCGATCATTCCGCCAATTGCCGCTCCTTGCCGCGGAGCTTCACGTTGAATTCCGGCCATCCTCCGACTGCCCATGCGATGTCGCGGACGATATGAAGCTGTACGCCGGCTTCGTCCGCACGAACCGCAATCGTCAGCTTGAAAGGCGTCCATACGTCGTATTGGACGAGACGCAGTTCATCGGCTGACAGCCAGCTTGCCCGAGCGGCCGTACTATTGATCCCGTCGCCCGCGTGTGCCCACTCGCCGATCCCGTAACGAATGGTACGTTCCCCGTTGGAATCCTCTAGAACTGCCGTAATGGTCTTGTTGTCCTTGCGCAAGGACAACGACGTCATGCCAGCCGCATTCGGCTCAAGCCGATACGTCCGACCTAGCAACGCGGAACTTCCCCACTGGCTTGTATATGCCGCCTCAGTATCGAGCAATGACAGCTTCTCGCGCAATCGTTCGTTCGCGGCGGCATCCGCAGGCAGCGGCTGCTCGCTCATGGCCGGCAGCAGATGGTTCCAGATCGCGTTCAACAGCCCTTGTTCGTTCCAATCCGCCGAATGCACCGCAATAACCGCATTATGTGAAGGAATGATGACGCATTTCTGGGCGAACAGGCCCGCGAACCGGTAAGCGCCGTGGCGGCATCGCCACAACTGATAGCCGTAGCCGGTCGACCAGTCGGAATTCGGCTCGGAGCCGTTGCCGATTTGAAGCGCCGACGAGGCTTCGATCCACTGCTCGTCCAGCAGCCGCTCGCCGTTCCACATGCCCTTCTGTTCATACAATACACCCAGCTTCGCTACATCCTCCAGCGTCAAGCACAACCCCCAGCCGCCGGCCCGATGTCCGCCCGGAAGCGCCTTCCAATCCGCAACGGCAATGCCAAGCGGCTGAAACAGCCTCGGCGACAGGTACGCTTGCAGACCGACGCCCGATACCCGCTCCACAATCAAGCCAAGTACATGGGAAGCCCCGCTGTTGTATACAAAACGGGTACCGGGTTCATGCGGAATCGGCGCCGCTAAGAAAGAGCGCAGCCAATCGCCGCCTTCTATAATTGCGGCTTCCGTCGGATCTCCGTCCTGCCCCGTTGCCATTGCGAGCAAGTCATGGACCGTCATCGCGAGCAGACGCTCGGACGGGTGCGCCGGCAATTCGTCCGGAAAGAACGAAGCGACCCGGTCATTCACGGTCAGTAGACCTTCCTGTACGGCGAAGCCGGCTGCCGTCGCCGTAAAGCTTTTGGTAATCGAGAATACCAAATGCGGCAGCTCAGGACCGTACGGCTTCCACCAGCCTTCCGCCGCTACGCGGCCGTTCCGAATAATCATAAAGCCGTGCGCTTCGAACCGGTTCTGCCCAAGCTGATCTATGAAAGCTTCCACCGCGCCGCTCGGAATGCCTGCTTGCTCCGGCGTCGTGCGCGGCAAACGACTTAATAATGTCATGCCCAGAAAACCTCCTCGTTGAAGTAAGATGAAGTCTACGCTTACCTTATCATATTTTCGAGAGGCTGTGACTGCTCCGGCCGCGCGAATTTAAGCGGTTGCAGCGCCCAAATAATTAGTCACTTGGACTATTGACAAATAATTATTTTTGTGGTATAATAATATATTTTATTGTTGACTGCAGCTTTTCTTCCGGATAAGATAAAAACCTCACTGGTGCGCTGCCTGCGCGCAGGAGTGAGCTAAGTCTGATTCATAACAAGGAGGAATCGAGTGGTGAACATTGCGAGCGGATTGGAATTCGTGCCGGTAACGGCAATGGCAATGGGCAAGGCGGATACCGTGTACCCGGTGCTGCTGTCGGATCAGAAAGAGGCTGTGCTGGTCGATGCGGGCTATCCCGGCCGGCTGGCCGATCTCGCAGCGGGACTTGCGAATGCGGGGGTTGCGGAGCGGCTGCTGTCGACGGTTATTTTAACCCATCAGGACATCGATCATATCGGCGGCATGCCCGAGTTGCTTCGTCATCTTGGCCGCCCGATCGGCGTGCTCGCGCATGAGTTGGAGAAGCCTTATATCCAAGGCGAACGCCGATTAATCAAAATAACCGACGAGGCACTGGCCGGCATCGATCGGATGTTTCCGCCCGAGGTGCCGGAGCAATGGCGCAAAGCGTTCAAAGCGCTGTTGGAATCGCCGCCGCGTGCCGGCGTTGACCGTACGATCAAAGGCGGAGACGAGCTTCCTTACGGCGGCGGGATCGTCGTCATCGATACGCCCGGTCACACGCCCGGCCATATTAGCCTCTACCATGTGCCGTCGAAGACGCTGATCGCCGGCGACGCGCTCATCGTTGCGGATGGGCGGCTAGGTCTGCCGGCTCCCGAGCTCGCAGTGGATTATGGACAAGCCGTGCAATCGCTCCGCGTCTTGTCGGCTTTCGATATCCGGCGCGTCGCCTGTTACCACGGAGGATTATACGATGCGGGCGATGCGAACGAACAAATTGCCGGGCTTGCCGCGGCATCGCCCGATTCCGCGCCGGGGTGAGCTGCGCGGCGACTAGTCCGGCTTGGCGGACAGGCGGCGGCATACTGCCGGCCGCTAGGTTACAGCTCATGCAGCGTAACCTCGGAACGAACCATGAATCGGGCGTTAATGCCCGCCTGCCCGATGCCTTTGGAAATATAGAACGGGCCGTATTTCGTATGATGCAGCCCTTTGTACACCCCCGCCGCAACCATTGCTCCTTTATTGACGAACTGGAACAGCGGCGGAATATGAAACTGCATGCCGTGAAAATGACCCGCCATCAAATAATTGAACGGCTTCTGGATAATAAGGACGGCATTGGGATCATGCGTCAGCACGACGGCCGGCATGCCCGGCTCAACCTTCTCGAACGCCAGATCGATCCTGCTCCTGCTTGTGCTGTAATCGTCGATCCCGACGAAACGGAACCGCCCGTCCACAAGCGCCGATGTATTCACCAGCACCTTGAATCCGGCCGCCGACAACAGATTCAGCAGCTTCGGAAGCTCGCTCTCCAGACGATAGTCGTGATTGCCCAGCACCGCATAGACCGGGATGCCGGCCGAGCCGATTGCTTCGGCGTACCGCTTCACCTTGGGAAGATGAACGGCGTGCTCCGTATAATCGCCCGTCACGCAAATATAATCGGGCCGCAGCGTCTCGATCACCCGCTTCAGCTTGCCCGGCGATATTCTCGTTCTCTCGACGTGAATGTCGCTAATCTGCAAGATGCGAATGCCGAGCTTCGCATCCGGATAACGAACCCGTTCGATCCGCAGCCATTGCGTCGGCACGATCAATAACGCATATGCAGCGACAAGCACAGTCAATATCGTAATGGCCCATAGCATCATTGCCGCCAGCCTCCCCCTTCTTTATCCATTAACGCATTCGATCGGAGTCTTAAGCATAATGGATAAAGAAGGACCGCTCAAGCAGCCCATAACCGAACGGCCCCTACCGGCCGTTCGGTTATTCTCTCGCCTCTTCCCGCAGCGGCTTCACGTCGAGCGGAATGCCGCGCTCGGATGTCTCGATCATTCGCGCCTCGAACGTGCCGTCATACCGGAACAACGTTCCGATAATCGAATTGCGGATGCGAACCGATATCCGATAGCGATCCGCCTCGTCGTCGAACCATTCCACAACTTCGGCCGTACCGGTCAGCAGCCGCGGAATACGGAAGCCGAGAAGCCCTTCGTAAAACCGTTGCTCGCCCGATACGATCCGAATGCCGCCGTTCGGCGCCGCCGATATTTGCAGGTCGACGGCCAGATGCTGCTTATTGCCGAGATAGTCGACGATCCGGCGGCGCCGCTTGCTGTAAATCATCGTCGCGTCGAAGTGGCGGATCGCCTGCTTGAATTTGAATTTGCGGATCCAGCTTACCGTCTCGCGTCCATAGCCGTCGACAAACGCGTAATTCTCGATTGTGAACGGAACGTCGCAGCCGCTGTGCGGAAACATAATATGCCGTGCCATACCGAGCCGCAGCGCGGGCGAAACCAGCCGATTGTGCCAGATCCGATGCATCGTGCCGACACCGACCGACGCGACCCGGTCGCGGCTGGAGAAGCCGAAGCGCTCCCGAATGCGCGGGTGCAGCCGATGGAACGACTCACCTAGCGCCTGCTCATAAATCGACGTCATTGTCGTTCCCCTCCTTCATGCAGCGCTCCGGAAGCTGTCGGTTGCGCGCGCAGCGGCCGGCGCTCGGCACATCTGCCATCGTCAGCCATGCCGCAAGCGTCAGCCCTAGCATCGGCACGCCGACGACAAGCGGATTGAACGGCGCGGCCGTCAGCGACGGCTCCGCGGCGATGCCGGCCGCCGTTAACGAGGTCAACAGCCCGAGCTGCAGCATCCAACTGTACTTGTTGCGGTGAAACCATACAGCGGCGACCCCGACGACGATCTCCATCAACCCAAGCAATGGAAGCGCATAGCTTTCGGCTCCCGCGAACAGGCCGGTTCCGGCCATAAGCGCCCGCTCGCCGCCGTCCGGCGCGATAAGCTTGGGCACAAGCCCCATCCATAACCACGCGAGCATCAGCATGAACGTGCAGATATAGTGAGCGGCCGCATTCCTTATAACCGATGACGGGGGAATCTCCCTCTCCAGCCATAACCGCAGCAAGTCGAAGCTCCACGCCGTCGCATATCCGAATAACGGGCGGAACACCCATCGATCGAACAGACGTCCGCACGCGCCGAACCGCGTCTTATAGTCGTATTCCGTAACGAATCGGACGCCGTCCGCATCCGGCGTATAGCGCCAGTAGCCGCTGCCGCTGCGAATAAGCGATATTCGCTGCTCGGAGCCGAAGACGAGCGTCGACGTTCTTGCGCCGCTGCACGACGGCCGGCTGGCGACCGACTCGCCCGTTCCTTCGATTTGAAGGCCGAAGCCGATGCGGGTCTTATAATGAAACAATTGCGGCAGATCGTCACGATTTCTCGGCAAATAATTGATTTCGCTGAATCGTAAATCCCACTGCCGGTGCAGCTCCGGCGATTGGGTATAATGCCAGATCGAAGCCATGTCGGTACGGATGACCGTCTCGACATAGATCGGCCGCGGCTTGCGGCTAATCCCGTTGGCGGCGGAGCGGACCCCGCCGAGCGTAATCCGTTTCGTTAGCATTGCGAACACTCCCCACTTGCTCGTCGTCTTGAATGAACCGGTCAGGACCGGCGGCCGACGGCAGCATGCATAGATCGGACTTGCCGAACAGCCGGTAGCGGGAGCGGGCAATCAGATCGTAGGCGAAGTCGCGAATCGGCCGCGGAATGACGATGCCGGCATAGAGCAGCGGCCACCAGCCGTCCAGACGGCGGAGAACGTGGAGCGCCGCACTCGATTTCACGTATGCCCGGCCTTGTTGCTCCATCAGCACCATCGATGACCGATGCGCCGCCGGCAGGCCGGCATCCGCCAGCAGCTTCCGCCCGATATCCGATTGCAGCGCGGCAATTCGCAATCGGACCGCACGGTCTCGCCGCGCCGCAAAACGGGTCATTCCGTGGCATAAAGCGCAATCTCCATCCACAAGCAAAATACTGTACGGCAGCGGTCCGTCCTCGCGCTTCGTCCGTTCGTCCATCCCCATCTCCCTCTTCCTATCTGTATTGTAAGCCGAGCTTCGCGGCGATTGCAGTTGGGACTTTCATAGTACGTGCAAGCCATGAGGTACTACGAATCGTAGTACCGGCAGAGTGCCAAGGAACCTGCGGCCTTGCGAAGGCCGCAGGTTCCTTGGCGTTTGGGCGAATCTAGTAAACGATCTAGGAAAGGAGCAACCTCCGTCGCTTCCTTTCCATTCCAGATATGAAACAAGAGCCTATGTCGGGCTCTTGTTTCGCTCCTTGACCCTACGGTTCCCGATTAAGCCTCTCGCACACCCTTCTAATCTCCGAATCCACGTTGCTTTTCGACACACGACGAGCAATGAGCGGCCTTGCGGAGCACTTAATTCAACGTCATGCGAGAGTCCGAACGAAAGAAGCTTCCCCGAGGGGCTTGTTTCGTTCGCGTGCCGCCGACGGCCCAAGGCAACGGAGGCCGCCTGTCCCGCTCAAGCCAGTTGCACATGAATATTATACCCGCTTCAAAATCTGCTTTATAGCCTTCCTTCGTCTTTCGCGCAATCGCAAGCATTGGCTATTCTTTCGACACAATCGTTTCGCATAGCATAGCATAGGCGCTGCCGGCTTCAATACTTGCGGCTCGGCTTTGTTATTCCGCCGAAATAATGTCCGCGAACGACACCCACTCGCCGGCAATGCCAATTCGCTTGCCGTGCCGGTCGACTCGTTCCACGATGCCGCTTAGCGAACGCCCCTCGAACGGATCGTACAGCTTGATCGCAATCGGTTCCCGGGCCGTGTACGACCGGCTGACCGCCGCGGCTATCGCCTCCGCCTCGTCGAAGTCGATGCTCGGCCGCTTGCGCCGGCGTTCTTCCTTCCTCATTTCAATTAGCGCCTGCTTATGCTCTGGCAGCATCATCCGGCTGCTCTCCCATAGGCCGTTGCCTTGCAGCTTTTTGCTCATTTGTAGTGGCCTCCAATTTTCCGGGCGCGATCCTGCGCCTGACCGTCGGGGGTGAGCGATGCCGCCCGCATAATCGCCGTCGCTCCGTACTTCTCCTTGATCCGATCGGTCGCACGCTCCAATGCCCGATACCGCTCTCGATGATCGTCCATCACAAGCTGATACGCTTCATCGCTTTGCAGGCCCGACACGCCAAGCGCAATCTTGCGGACGGGCAAGCCGCGCCAGTGCCGTTCAAACAACCGATATGCGCAGCGGTACAAATCGTTGGTGGCATTGCTTGGGTAAGGCAGCTTCTCCTGCCGATAAAAGCCTGTCGGCCGGTCAAAATCGGCGCCCTGGCAGCCTATCGATACGACGCTGCCCATTAATCCCTGCGCCCGGCAGCGCTGGGCGACCAGCTCGGACAGCTCAAGCAGAACGACTTTAATTGCGCCGATCGCCCCGTAATCCCAAGGCAGCGTCATCTGATGACCGATCGACTCGGGCACCGCTTCGTGCGTTTCCGGCGTGACGGGACTGTCATCCTCCCCGTTCGCGATTCTCCAGTACATTTCCGCGTTAATGTCCGAATTTTTGCCGAGCTTGCGCCTCATCATTATTTTCAGCCGATCAAGCGGCGTATTGGCAAGCTCGCCGATCGTCTCAATGCCCATCATCCGAAAATGGTGCGTCATCCGGTTGCCCGTCATGAACAGCTTCTCGATTGGCAGCGTCCACAAAGTATCGGCCAGCCCGGCCTTATGCAGCACATACACGCCGGAGCCGATCTTTTTGGCGTAATTGTCGCAGGCCATCTTGGCCAAAACCTTGTTGGACGCAATGCCGAACCGGCAGTAGATGCCCGTCAGCAGCAGGACGCGCTGCTGCATCCGGAGCGCCAGCTCCTCATAATCGCCGTCGTACAGATGCAGAACCCCCGTCACATCCATGAACTGCTCATCGATGCTGTACGGCTCGACCAGGTCGGTAAATGACCGGTAAATATCCGATATTTGCATGGACATCCGGATATACTCCTCCATATGCGGTCGCACGACAACAAGCTCGGGGCATTTCGCAAGCGCCTCGCCCAGCCGTTCGGCTGTCGTAACGCCCTTTGCTTTGGCGAGCGGACAAGCGGCCAGCACGATGCCGGATCGCCGCTCCGGATCGCCGGCAACGACCAGCGGCAATTGCTCGTAGCGATGGTTATAAAATTTCTCGACGGAAGCGTAGAACGACTGACAATCCGCTAGCATAACCACTCTGTCGCGAGTCATTTCAACACCTTCCCGAATACAAAAATAAGAACATTCGTTCTCATTATATGCAGAACAAACGTTCTTATTCAAGAGATCAAAATTTTACAAACGCCGCCGACGAGCCGTATGCCAAAGCCGTGTCGTTCCGCTAATGAAGACCATTGCGCCGCACCTTCTCGACCGCTTCTTTGCCGCTGCGAACGCCGAGCTTTTTAAGCATTTTGTTGATCTGGTTTTTGAGCGTGCTTTCCGCCTTGAACAGCCGTCTCTCGATCTGCGCATGCGTATGGCCCTGCTCCATCAGCTCGAACACCTCGCGTTCGGCGGCGGTCAGCCCTTGCAACTGCTCCTCGCGCTTCAACCGGCTCAGTTCCTTGAGGAGCGCGTCCATCGCCTCCGGGTGATGATGGATCGAGCGGATCGTAGAGGCCAGCTCGCGGAATCGCGTCTTCTCCAGAAAATAGCTCGCCCCCGCCGTGAATGCCTCGGTCATCGTCCGCTCGTCGTTCTGGGACGTCAGCATAATGGCGCGCGACTGCGGACGAATCGACCGCAGTTCCAACGCCGCATGAATGCCGTTTGCGCCCGCGTCGCTTAAGTGGACATCCATCAGTACGACATCGTATTCGATGGAGGAGGCGAGCCGGACCGCTTCTTCCGCATCGGTAGCGGCGCCGACGACGAGCAAATCCGGCTGTTGATGCAGCAGCGTCGTAATGGAACGGATCCAATCGGGATCGTCCTCGACGATTAGAATGCGTATCGTATGTTCCATCTTCGTATCAGCCTTCATGATTGGTCCACTCTCCTTGCTCGTTCATCCGGATGACGGCCGCCCCGGGGAACCGAAGCTGTACCGTCGTCCCGCTGCCGATGCGGCTGGCGAGCTTCACCGATCCGCCGCTTCGCTGCATGACCATGTAGACATAAGAAAGTCCCAATCCGTAATTGTTGCTCCGCTGCTTCGTGCTGTAGAAAGGCTCGAACACCCGTGCCGCCTGTGCCGGAGCCATGCCGGCTCCCGTATCCTGCACGCCCAGCACGATATCTCGTCGGCGGCGCCCGATCGATACCGTCAATCGCCCGCCGCCCGGCATCGTTTCCAGCGCGTTCGTCAGCAAATTGCCAATCGCTTCCCGCACATGAACGGCATCGCAACGAATGATCGGCCTTACCGCGTAGTCGACCTCCAGCCGGATTTGCTTTTCTTTGCACACCGTACGATACGCTTCCAGCACCGAATCGAGCAGCCGATCGAGACGGCACGGCTGAGGCGACAGCGTCATGACGCTCATCCGCTCCTTCATCCGATGCGCCATCGCCATCATTTGATTCGAGGCATTCTCGATTATTTGCAACTGCTCGGCCGCTTCAGCCGGCACATCGGCACGATCCAGCATCGTTCTCAGAATATCGGCGCTGATCGCGATTTTGCCGATTTCATTCTTCACCGTATGCTGAAGCAGAGACGCGCCGGAGCCCATCGCCGACATCGCCGTCTCCATCGAATCCCGCTCGAACTTCAGCTTCACGCCGAGCACGCCGTACACGAAGACGCCGGGAAGCGCTACGGCAATGGAGTAAGTCAGAAAGCCTGCGATATATCGAAAAAAATCGAACGACGGATAGATGCTTCTCGCAATAACGATGAACAAGATCGCCGCGACAATCGTCGGAACCATAATGAACGACGTTAACAGCAGCGACCGCTTCCGGTCGCGGTCCGTCTCCCGTCGGTAAGCGGACAGCAAGAGCCAGACGGCGCTTGCATAGTACGGCCCTGTCCACAGAAGCATGAGCGTATAATCGAACGAAAGACGCGGCGAGAACGGCGTAACCGCCGCCATGAGGACGACCGGCAACAACAGCGCTATTTTGACCCTATGCTTCGCGCCCGCCCGCAGACTGTCCAGCCTTCTCGTATATGCAAGCGTAAACACGACGAGGCCGTACGGCGTAAAGGTCTGATTGATAAACATAATGACATCCGTCAGGCCGTAATATCCGTGTCGATCCAGCAGCTCCGTCATGCCTCCGGATGCGGCGAACAGCAAGAACAAGGCGGCCCAGCGATTCGCTTCCTTGCGCCAATCGTGGACGAGCACAACGAGCGAAGCCGTCAAGAGCGCAAACATATAATACAGCATGAAACCATCCTATCTCCGTGTTATAACGTATGAAAGCAAACGTTCGCTACCCTCATCCTAGCATATTGAGGAACCTGCTGTAACTAGAGGAGCGGCGGCATGCCAATGGGAAACAGCCCGCAGACCGTCTTCATGACGATCCACAGGCCGTTGAGACCACGCAATATGCTCCGTCCGATTGGGCGGTCGGGTTTTATTATAGCTGGAAATAGACCGGAGACCAGTCAATACGGTGACCTGTTCGCTGACGCTGGCGTGACTTTATGCAGACGGACCTCCGCTCCGTAGCTTGGACGAACGGCTGCCGCTGTGCTATAATGACAGGCAATTCGATTACGGTTCGACGACCGGGAGGAACTATGCTTACTTTCGAACACAAGCTATCTATCATTCAATCGTTTCCGCAATTGCAGCGCAAGGACGTATCGCTCGGCCGCATCAATTTTCAATACGAGGAAAGCGCCCGCGAACGAAAAAATGTCGTCTACCATCTTCATCCGAACGGCAACGGCTACGTCTATGCCGGGCTGCTCGACGACGCTCGCCAGGATGCCAAAGGGCTCGTCAACATTCGCGAGCTCGACGATCAGCAACTGCGCTCGCTGCTGGAGCAATCGATCGCATCGCTGAGCGTGCCCGAGGAGGCGACTGCGGGTGCCGGCGCGAAGCCGACTGCTACGCCGATTCAGGAGACGGAAGAGCTGCGGCTGGAGCAGCAGCTCTGGCAGGATAAGCAAGGCAATACGCTGGTGCTGCGGTACGAAGAAGATGCGGATCTATGGTACATATGGGCGCTTGACGCGCTCGACTGCGCCTTCGAGACGGTTGCGGAAGCGATCGAGTACTTGCAGGAAGAAGGATTTAAGCGAGTCAAATAGCTCATGGCATAAAAAAGCGGAGAAGCGACGATCGTCGCTTCTCCGCTTTTGTCGCGTATGGACGCTAATAGGACGTCGGCAGCACGCACACCGGCATCGATACCGTAACGCTGTTGCCCGTATATGCAATGGCGCCCGTGTCCCGGTTGACGCGGAAGACGGCAATATTGTCGCTGTCTTTGTTCGCCGCAAGCAGATGATTGCCGCTCGGCGTCAAAGCAAAATGACGCGGATGGCGCCCTTCGACCGATACGATATCGACGATGGCGAGACGGCCCGCCTCGGCATCGAACGAGTAAATGACGATGCTGTCATGCCCGCGGTTGGAGCCATAGACGAACCGGCCGTCGCGCGACACGGCAATTTCCGCGCATGTATTCTCGCCGTCGAACCCTTCGGGAGGCAGCGTCGTAATCGTCTGCACTTCCGTCAGAGCGCCGGATTGCGCGTCGTGCTTGAAGACGGTAACCGTCGAATCGACTTCATTAATAACGAAAGCATACGGGGCAGCCGGGTGGAACGTCATATGACGCGGTCCGGCGCCGGGATGCAGCACCGTCTCGCCAAGCAGCGCCAGCTTCTCGTTGTCGATTGCGTATTGTTTGATCCGGTCGAGGCCGAGATCCTGCACGTAGACGAAGCGCCCGTCCGGGCTGAACGTCGACGAATGCGGATGCGGACGGTCTTGGCGCTCCGGATGCGCTCCCTTCCCTTCGTGCTGCTGCGAATCGAGCCTGTCGCCGATGCGGCCGTCCGCCGTCAAGCCGACGAGACCGACCATGCCGCCGTGATAACTCGTCACGACGATATGCCGGCTGTCCGCATCGCGCGCGATATGGCAAGTCGTCGAATCGACCGTCTGCCCGCGGTTGAGCATCGTCAGCGCGCCTGTCGCCGGGTCGATCGCGTACGCGGCCGCATCGCCGGTTTTGGCGCCGTTCTCCGCCACGCCTTCCGTAATGGCATACAGCCGGTTGCGCTGCGCGTCGACGTTCAGAAACGTCGGATTTTTTAGGCCGCCGTATTCGTGAAGCAGCGTCAACTGCTCTTTCTCTTCATCGAATTGATACACATATAAGCCGCTCCCTGCCGTATCCGCATACGAGCCTGTAAATACGAGCAGGCGGTTCGTTCCGTTCGTCATCGTTTCTCCTCCTGAAAGCTATGTATAGTTCGCAACGTTCTATCCTCTCTGATTATATAAGGACTGTCCTATGAAAAACAATGCGCAGCGCCAGAACCGTTCGTCTTCTTTGTTCGCATCGGCCGTGGTATGATTAAAGCCGGATGAGATCGGGCCGTCGCTGCCAATCGTTTCTTAACGCTTACATCTCCCGCGCGCGTTAACGGCGACGTCGCGAAATAACGAGGCGCGCGTAATGGATAAGGCCGATTTTCTCGGCTTATGAACGGCGGCGATTCGCGGTCTTCGAAATACATGATGAATGGAACGGGAACTGACACAATGGCGAGGAAAAATATGAACGAGCGCAACCTGACCGAACGGGATACTAGACCAAAGACCGACGCGAGTGGAATAAAGGCTCCTCAAGTCCATGCCGCGCGGCCTCAGCTTGTGCTCGATGTCGGCGGCGTTCTGCTGTCGAACCTGACGCCGGCGTTCTGGAGCGAGGCGACGGCGAGAGGCCGCGCCGAATATGCGGCCGTTCGCTCGCGCTACAAATCGGAAATACGCGACGATCTATGGTCCGGCGCGCTGACCGAGGAACAATTTTGGCGCTGGATCGGGACGAACTGCCCTTCCGTGACGCCTTCGGAGGGACAAGCTCTGCTTATGGACTGTCTCGTTCCGCTTCCTGCGCTTGAACGCCTGCATGACTGGAGCCGAATGGCGGATCTGCATTTGCTGAGCAATCATCGGCACGAATGGCTGCTGCCGAAGCTGTCTCACGTCATCGGTCTGTTCCGCAGCGTAACGGTGTCCAGTCAAGCCGGCTGCTTCAAGCCGAATGCGGCCATATACCGCATTGCAGCCGAGTCGCTTGCGGCAGGCGCGCCGATCCTGTTCGTGGACGATTCCGCCGCGAATTTGCAGCAAGCCGAATCGCTCGGCTGGTCGACGCTTCTGGCGGATGCAGACGGAGGCTGGATCCAACGGGTCGAACCGATTTTGTCGACCATGATGTAATTCAATACGAAAAGAGGATTTATAATGCGAACTGCCAACCTGCGATCCGGCTACCGCCGTACCGCTCTGAGCGTTGCAATAGCCGGGACGTTATGCGCAGCGCTTCTGACCGGGTGCGGCGCTTCTTCCGGCAAAGGCAATGCTGCCGGGGAGCCGCATTCGGGCGAGCACGAGCACGGCCGCCTTCAACATGCCGTCAACGGCGATTTGCAGGAAACGACCGCGTCGCTCGACGTGCTGCCCTCGTTTCTTGACGCGCTCCCGAATAAAATCCTGCTGGCTTACAAAACCGCCGCCGCCGTTCATGGCACGCTGGAGTGGATTCCGTGCTACTGCGGCTGCGGGGGCAGCGCCGGTCATTTGAACAATCTGAATTGCTTTATTAAAGAAATCCACGAGGACGGCTCCGTCGTCTGGGACGATCACGGAACAAGATGCGACGTCTGCATGGAGACGGCGTTCCAGACTGCGCTTATGCTGCAGGAGGGCAAGACGGCCCAAGAAATTCGTGCCGTCATCGACGATACCTACCGAACCGGCTACGCCAAGCCGACACCGACGCCAATGCCAACTTAACAGCTCTCTGGCCCCGCCGCGGCATCGCGCCGGGGCTTTCTTACGGCACGGCGTCTGGTGCGACACTATTTGTGTCACACCAGACGGTCGGACGCTGCTTTCCTCGCTCTTGCATCACTTTCTGTGTCACACCAGATGGTCGGACGCTGCTTTCCATGCTCGTGCATCACTATTTGTGTCACACCAGACGTTCGAACGCTACTTTCCATGCTCTTGCATCACTATTTGTGTCACACCAGACGGTCGGACGCTGCTTTCCATGCTCGTGCATCACTTTTTGTATCGTAGAGCAGCGCCTCGCCCGCTCCCATAAAGCACACAAGGCTGCACAGGTCCATGACCCTGTGCAGCCTTCGCTTTGCTACCCGCTTGCCGGCCTTGCTTCCAGCTCGGCAGAGGCTTCACCCTTCACCGGCATGCTGCTCATCATCCGATAGTAGGCGCCCTTGAACGCCATCAGCTCATCGTGGCTGCCTCGCTCCACGATGGCTCCTTTGTCGATGACCATAATCGAATCCGCGTCTCGAATCGTGTTCAGACGATGCGCGATAACGAAGCTCGTTCGCCCTTCCATCAGCTTCGCCAGCGCCTCCTGAATGTGAAGCTCGGTCCGCGTATCGATGCTGCTTGTCGCCTCGTCCAGAATGAGCATCGACGGCTTCGCCAGCATAACCCGGGCGATCGCCAGCAGTTGCCGCTGGCCTTGGCTCAAGCTGCCGCCGTTCTCCGTCAGCACCGTATCGTACCGATTCGGCAGTCGTTGAATGAACGCATCGGCGTTCGCCAGCTTGGCCGCTTCGCGCATTTCCTCGTCGGTCGCGTCCGGATTGCCGTACTTCAAGTTGTCGCGGATCGTTCCCGAGAACAGATACGTGTCCTGCAGCACGACGCCGAAGCTGCGGCGAAGACTATCGCGCGTATAATCCGCCAGTTCCCGGCCGTCAATCGTTACTTTGCCGCTCGTCGGCTCGTAAAACCGAGTCAACAGTTGAATAATCGTCGTTTTGCCCGCCCCGGTCGGACCGATGATCGCCGTCGAGGTGCCGGCTTCCGCAACGAAGCTGATCCGGTTCAGAATCGGCTCCCCCGGCTTATAGCCGAACGTGACGTCCTCGAATTGCACGCGTCCCGCCGGCGCGATCATATCGACCGCGTCCGGCTTGTCCGGCTGCTCCTCCTTCTCGTCCAGCGCCTCGAACACGCGCTCCGCTCCCGCAAGTCCGGACTGAAGGACGTTGAACGTCGACGCGATGTCGTTAAGCGGCCGGACGAATTGTCTGGAGTACGTCATGAAGCTTGCGATAACGCCGACCGATATATGGCCTTTCACGCCCAGAATACCGCCGACAATCGCTACCGCCGCGAATCCGATATTGCTGATGACGCTTAGCAAAGGCATGAGCAGACCGGACCAAATTTGCGCTTTCGTGCTTGTTTCACGCAGTTTATAATTAATCTCATTAAATTCTTCAATCGCACGCTGCTCCTGATTAAACGCTTGGACGATCTGCACGCCGGTAATCGTTTCTTCGATATGCCCGTTCAACGCGCCAAGCTGCGTCTGCTGCGCCTTGAACAGTTCCCGCGTGCGGCGAGCGATCGTTCTCGTCAAGCCGAATACGAGCGGGACGGTAATCAAGCTCGCCAGCGTTAGCGTCGGGCTGAGCACCAGCATCATGACGAACGCGCCGACGATGTTCAGCAGGCCGGACATGAGCTGCGTCGTCGATTGCGAGATCGTGTTGCTGACATTGTCGATATCGTTGGACAAGCGGCTCATCACATCGCCGTGACGGCGGCTGTCGAAATAGGCGAGCGGCAGCTTCTGGAGCTTTCGGTACAGCGTCCGGCGCAGTCGAAGGACGATACGCTGCGCAATGCCGGCCATCGCCCGCCCTTGAATGAAGCCAATGCACGCATCGGTCGCATAAGCGGCGGCTAACGCGAGCAGGACGATGCGAAGCAGCGCAAAATCGACGCGCCCTCCGCCGCCCTCCATCGCATCGACGGCGCGGCCAATCCAATACGGAGCGGCGAGCGCAATGCCGGCGGACACGATAACGAGCGCCAAAATAAACGACAGCTTTAATCGCTCCGAGCCAACGAATTGCCATAATCGGACCAGCGCACCGAACGTATTCTTCGGCTTGGCGCCCGGCCCGCGAGGACGCCCGCCGAAGCCGCCTCCCGGACGTTGTCCGATCGGCATGTTCACCTCAAGCTTAGGCGCTTCTTTACGATTGGGCTGCTGCGGCATGCTGATCGGCCTCCTTCCCCCACTGCGAACGGAATATTTCCTGATAAACGCTGCATTGCTGAAGCAGTTGGTCATGCCCGCCGATCGACACGATTCGGCCGTTGTCCATCACAATAATCCGGTCGGCATCCATAACCGATGTAATCCGCTGTGCAATGAGCAGGCAGGTCGTGCTGCTGCTGATCCGCTTCAACGACTGTTTGATCCGCGCCTCCGTCAGAACGTCCAGCGCGCTGGTACAGTCGTCGAGAATGAGAATATCCGGCTTGCGGACGAGCGCCCGCGCAATCGACAGCCGCTGCTTCTGACCGCCCGAGAAATTGACGCCGCCTTGGCCGACGACCGACCGGTAGCCTTCCGGCTGCGCCGTAATGAACTCGTCGGCGGCTGCGGCGCGAGCCGCCTCCCGGATTTGCTCCTCCGTCGCCTGTTCGTTGCCCCAGCGGATATTGTCCTCCACCGTACCGGTGAACAGCACGACCTGCTGCGGAACGATCGCAATTCGGCTGCGCAGAGACGAGGGATCGGCTTCCGCTACATTCGTCCCTTGCACGTATACGCTGCCCGCAGTCGCATCGTAGAATCGCGGAATGAGACTGACGAGCGTGCTTTTGCCCGAGCCGGTAGAGCCGATAATGCCGATCATCTCGCCCGGCAAGCAGTGGAACGATATGTCGCGCAGCACGGCCTCTCCCTCCGGCCCGTCATAAGAGAAGGAGACGCGGTCGAATCGTATAACGTCGCCCTTGGCCGGCTTTTCCGCCGACCCTTGCTCCGGCATAGGCATGCCCGATGGACGCTCCGCCTTGTCGAACACCTCCATAATGCGGCCTGCCGACGATTTGGCCCGAACGAACATATTGAATACCATCGAAATCGTCATCAGAGAGAACAAAATTTGCAGCATATAGTTGATAAAAGCGACAACATGGCCCGGCTGCATATGGCCGCCGTCGATCCGTACGCCGCCGATCCATAAAATAGCGACGATGCCGATGTTCACGGTAAGCGCGATAAGCGGATTGAATATCGCCAGCGCCCGCATCGCCGTCTCGTTGGCCGAACGGTACGCTTCGTTGGCCCCTTCGAATTTGACCGCTTCGTCCTCGTAGCGGTTGAACGCTTTGACAACCCGTATGCCGGACAAAAAGTCGCGCGTATACCCGTTCAGCCGGTCCAGCGATTGCTGGACGCGCGCGAAACGCGGGAAGCCGACACGCAGATTCAGCACGATAAGGAGCGCGACGACCGGTACGACGGCGAGCAGCACGACCGACAGCGGCGGGTTGAGGCGAACCGCCATAATAACCGCTCCGATGCCGAGCAGCGGCGCTTTGACGAATATGCGCATCAAGCCGTTGACGAAGTTTTGAATTTGCGTGACGTCGTTCGTCAGCCGCGTAATAAGCGACGCCCGATCCAGCTTATCGATGGAAGCGTATGACAACGTTTGCACCTTTCGATACAAATCGCCCCGCAGCTCGGCGCCGAACTGCTGCGAGACGCGGCTCGACAGCACGTTCCTGACGCTGGCCGCAATGGCGCCCATCGCCGTAATGAGCAGCATGATAAGGCCGCTGCGATAGACGACGTGCATGTCTCCGGCCACTACGCCTTTGTCGATAATGACGGCCAGCATCGCCGGCTGCAGCAAATCCGCCAGCGCCTCCAGCATAAGGAACAAAATAGCGACGCCGAACGACCGCCCATAGCGGTCTTTGTATTTCCGTATAAGAAACATAGGCCGTACATTCCTTTCCGCACAAGGGTGAAGTCGCACTGTAATCTCGACCGAATTATATAGCATTCCACCTCCGGTCACAACTTACGTTAAGGTAAGCATTTGGAAGGAAAAAGCTGTATAACGGACAAAACAGCCGGAATATCCGACTGTTTTGTTCGCGGCAACGCCTCTATTCTTTACATGCAATTGTAAAAATATCGCCGGCTTGCGCATCGAGCGCGACGACACCGCCTGCCGTCCGCCCGGCATCGAATACGGCGCCGTTGCGCGCGATTGTCCAATCGCCGTCGACTCTTAGCTTCAACGTTCCGCTGCAGCCGCAGCGCAGCTCCGCCGTCGCAAGCTTGCCGTCCGCCCAAGCCAGATCCGCTTCGGCTCCGCCGCGAACGCGCAATCCTTTGACATAACCGGACGGCCATGCCGCCGGCAGCGCCGGGAGCAGCCGGAGCAGTCCGGCATGCGATTGCAGCAGCATCTCGGCTACGGCCGACGTGCCGCCGAAGTTCGCATCGATCTGGAACGGCGGATGATCGCCGAACAGATTCGGATGCACGGAATGGGCCAGCAGTGCCGTCAAGTTCGAATAAGCTTCCTCGCCGTCGAACAGGCGCGCCCAGAAATGAATGATCCAAGCCCGGCTCCAGCCCGTATGGCCGCCCCCGTGCGCCAGTCTTCCGCGCAGCGTGCTTCGCGCCGCTTCCGCCAATTCAGGCGTAGCATCCGGCGTAATCGCGTCGCCGGGATGCAGGGCGAACAGATGCGAAATATGGCGGTGACCCGGTTCCGGCTCCTCATATTCGACCGACCACTCCATCAGCGTGCCGTTGCTTGCGATGCCCTGCTCAGGCATAAGCGCCAGCCGGCCGCGGATTTCATCGGCGATCCCGTCTTCCAATCCGAGCCATTCGATCGATGTCAGGCAAGCTTCGAACAGCATCCGAATCATTTGCGTATCCATCGACGGGCCGACGCACAGCGCTCCTTCGTTGCCGCCGGGCAGCCGGTAGCTGTTCTCCGGCGATACCGACGGCGCCGTTACGTAGCGGCCGTCCGGCCCCTGCACCATAAAATCGAGATAAAACAGTGCCGACTCGCGCATTGCCGGATACGCGCGGTCGCGCAGAAACGCCATATTCCGCCCGTACAAATAATGCTCCCACATATGAAGCGTCAGCCATGCCCCTCCCATCGGCCAGAACATGGCGGGCAGCCATGTCGATACGACCGCCGTGTCCGCCCACAGATTGCTCGCATGGTGAACGCAGAACCCCCGCGCGCCGTACATCGACTTCGCCGTCCGTCTCCCGTTCTCTCTCAGCCTGTCGATGAAATCGAACAACGGCTCGTGGCATTCCGCCAGATTGGCCGCTTCCGCCGGCCAATAGTTCATTTGTATATTAATATTCGTATGGAAGTCGGATTCCCACGGCGGAGTCATATACTCGTTCCAAATGCCTTGCAGGTTCGCCGGCAAGCTGCCGGGACGCGAGCTCGACAAAAGCAAATATCGTCCGTATTGAACGAACAGCGCGATCAGACCGTGGTCTTCCTCTCCCCTGCGGAATCGTTCCAGACGCGCATCCGTCGGCAGTTCGCACAGCTCGGCTCCGGAACCGGACCGCCCGTCAAGCTGCAGCTCGAAGCGGCCGAACAATTGCTTATGCGCTTCGACATGATCCTCTCGAACTCGGTCGTATCCTTTCGTTATCGCGGCGTCCACGACGGCCGCGCATGCCGCGGCAGCGTCTTCCACCCGATAAGTCGTTGCCGCCGCAACGTAGAGAATCGCCGAGTCGGCCTCCTTAACCGTAATCCGCCCTCCTTCCGCCGTCAGGCTGCCGCCAACCGTCTCGACCGCAAGCAGCGCCGCATACCGGACGCCGTCTTCCCCGCATTGCCCCTGCATCATCAGACCGCTGTTTCCATAAGGCACAACCGGCTCCATTCCCTCGCGCGCAAGCGCGGCTTCGAATGTAATGGATCCGGGCCAATCGGCGCCCATCCGATAGACGATGACGGAATCGGACCCGCTTACGAACGATTCCCGTTCGTAACGAACGCCCTGAGACTCGTAACGGACGCTTGCGATTCCCGTCGCCAGATCGAGCGCTCGCTCGTACCGGGCCGGTTCGGCCCGATTCATATCTTCCAGCCCGCCTTCTTCTTGAATCTGCAACGACAACTCGCCCAGCGTCTGATACGGACCGAACCCGTCCGGCTGCGATACCATCGAACGGAAAGCGAGCTCCTGCGCTTGCTCCGGCTGGCCTTCGAACAGAAGCCGCCGAATTTCCGGCAAGCTCGGCAGCGCGGCCGGATTGTCGCGCCGCTGCGGTCCGCCTAGCCAGACCGAGTCTTCGTTGAGTTGAAGCCGCTCCTCGCCGGGGCGCCCGAACACCATCGCTCCGAGCTTGCCATTTCCGATCGGAAGCGCTTCCACCCACTCCCGAGCCGATTTGTTATACCAAAGCGTCGTATTGTTTTTCGTCACGATGTCGCCTCCGCCGCGTTTGAATGACTGGATAGAGTTTGTCTAGAGATAGAGATATCGATAACTCTACTTACTATAACATGGCTCTCTCTCCGTGAAAAGCACAGGGCACATGCCGTCGGAAGCAGAAGAAGCGGCCCCCGGCGGGCCGCTTCTTAAAATGTTATGCATACGGATGGATTAGGCGAAAGAGAACGAGCATCGCTTATGCGTACGGATCTTTCTTCTTCGGCTGGCGTTTCACTTTATTTTGCACCTTCGGCAAGTGCCGCATGCTGCGCATCATCGGTCCTTTGCACATCGGACAAGGCTGTCCTTCGGAGCCGAACTCCTCTCTCACCCAAGCTTTGCATTCGGGATTTTTGCATTTGTAAATTTTAGTGGGAATTAATTCGGGTTTTGCTTCTTCAGTCATGTTCATGCTCCTCTTGATTTCATTAACCCGAATATTATAGCCTCCCGCCAATTGAAAAATACAGTTACGCTTCGCCAGCGCAACCAGTTTCATCCTTATTCGCCAACAAAGTTATTAAGGGACGAACTGCTGAACAATCCGCTCCGCCTGACCGTTCGTGAACGTAATATGATATGGAAAATCTTTGACGTTAATGGAAGATTCGTCGCCGCTGTTCACCAGTTCGGCGAACTGCTCAATCGTAATCGGTTCGTCGGACACGATATCGTCTCCGCCCTTTTCACCCGAACGATCGTAAATTTGCATACGGATTTGCACGTCGGCAGGCAGCTCGATCGTCGCGAGCGAAGGATCGTCGTTAACGATGTAGTAGCCGTCCGGCGGCTCCGTCACTTCCGGATCAGGCTCCCGCTGGCGGAAAATAGCCGTTGCCGCGTCTCCCTCGTACCAATCGATGTAATCGACCGTCAGCTCGTAATGTCCGTCGCGCTCCGCGATCCCTTCGACGTAAGCGGTTTTCGTTGCCGCTGCGGCGCTCGTCTCCGAGGCGGCAGACGCTTGCGGCTCCTTGCCGCGGCCGTCTAATCCGATTGCGAGTACAATCCATACGGCTGCGATAGCGGCCCCGAATGCGATGATTGTTCTCATTGGCGGTTGTCCCCTTCACCATAACGTAATTATAAATTATGAACGCTGCCTCTGTTTCATGTCATACTTCTAATAACGAACAGGCCGTTCAATTTGTTTCAGCATTATGGCGCGGGCGCAACAAAAAATAACGAAGCCCGAGCGGAGCGCCCGGGCTTGACCATACAACGATATGCTTCTTATTTGAACACTTTCATCCGTTCCTCGATCGGCTGGAATTGTTTCTCGCCCGGCTCGGCGGCCGCTTTGCCGAACGGCATTTGGGCAACAAGCTTCCAGTTCGAAGGCACGTTCCATTCCTTCTGCACGTCTTCGTCGATCAGCGGCTGATAGTGCTGCAGCGTAGCGCCGAGCCCTTCTTGCTCCAGCGCCGTCCATACGATAAATTGCAGCATGCCGGAGGAGTGCTGGGAATACAGCGGGAAGTAATCGGCATACCCGGGGAATTGCTGCTGGAATCCTTCGACAACCGATTGATCCTCGAAGAAAAGCACCGTACCGTAGCCGCTGCCGAAAGCGGCCATTTTCTCTTCCGTCGCCTTGAACGCTTCGCCGTCTCCGACTTTGCGGCGCAGCGCTTCCGTCGTCAGCTTCCAAAGCTTGTCGGATTGCTCGTCGAACAACAGCACGATCCGCCCGCTCTGCGAGTTAAACGAGGTTGGCGTATATTTAAGCGCATCCTCTACGATTTCCTGAACGCGCTCGTTGCTGATCGTTTTTTCTTTGCTGATGGCATAGATCGACCGACGGGATTGAACAGCGGATAAAAAGGATTGCGATGACATAATTCAACAAGCACCTCCACGATAGATAAGAAACTAACTTAATTAATGTAACACTATTTTATCGCAAAAGCAAATCGTCTGCTCCACTAAACCCGCCGCCTTTACCCGTTTATTATGTCTAATCGATGGGGTTCGAATACTGGCTATTTGTGCATCGGGACGACAATCTGAAGTCCCGCAATCGGCGCATATTCGAATGTCGTCTCGCCGTTCGTTTCCTTCGACGTGCCGATCATGGGCGTTATCGTATAAATCGAGCCGTCCTGCACCGGGTCCATATAGAACCAGGTGTCTTCAATATATTTGCTGTCGGGCTTAGGCGTACGAGCCTGATCCGAGGAGCGGCCCGACGATAAGGAAGGAGCTATCGCAATCGTATGCCCTTGCTCGTCTTTGAATTGATATTGGATAAGCTGCGAATTTTGCATCAAGCTGCGGTGCAGCTCGTACGGTATTTGCAGTCTTAGGTGAAGCTCGTATACCGTCTCCGACGTCCGCAGCCTGACCGCTTCGAACCGATGCTCGTCATACTCGGCAAGCTTGGGCTCGCCCCAGTTCACCGTATGTGACGTATCCGTTCCGCGAACCGGAATAACGAAATTCCAATTGCCCTTCTTGATATCGTACAGGGAAGAATCCGTCTGCTGAATGCCGATTGTCGGAACATTAACCTCCAGCATGAACGATTCCGGCAGCTTTTGCTTAACATAATATTTTACGATGCCGATTTTATAGTCTTCCCAGCTTATGACATTGTCGAATTTATAAGTCGGCCCGAGCAGCTTCTTGGACGCCGCGGCAAGCTGAAAGTTCGGAAAAATAGTCTGGACCGGCGCCGGCTCCCCGTTCGCAAGGCGAAACGAATAGGTGAACGATAGCTGGATGCCGTCGAACAGCGCTTCGTGAATTTGCAGCACATAGCCGTTGTTCGCCGTCTCCGCCAGCACGGGCAGCTCCGCTTGCTCGCCGCTTCCGTTCGTCTTCGCCTTGTTCTTCACGGCCTCGCTGCCGAGCTTGCCGAATATCGACGTAAGCACCGGCTTCATCGACTGGACCGTTTGCGGCTTCACGACCGCCCATACGGACGCGGACAACAGAATGGCGATCGCCCCAATCGAGAGGCGTCTGAATCGGCGAGCGGCCAAGGACGTGCGGCGGCGGCGGCGACGAGAACGAATAAGTGCGTCGCTCTCTTGGGACGGAGAAGACAGCGGAGGCAGCGCGGCAAGCGTTTCGTCGATCCGCGCTCGGACAAGCTCGGGAATCGGCGCTTCGTTGCTGCTGCCCGGCTCCCCCCTAAGCAGCTTGCGTATACGGTAGTCGGTCATATCGATTTTCATAGCATTCCCTCCTCCTGCACCGGCCCGTTCAGAAGCAGCGCAAGCTTCTCTCTCGCCCGGTACAGTCTTGACTTGATTGTGCCTTCCGACAGCCGCAGCATCTCACCCATCGCTTTCAGCGGCATATCTTCCAAATAATGAAGAATAATGACTTCACGCTGCTCCCCAGGCAGCATGCCGATCGCGTCGTACAGATCCAGCTTCTCCTCGGACAGCCTGCCGGCCGAATCCGCGCAAGCGCGTTCCGGCTCGTACAACGCGACGACTCGCTCCTTGCGCTTTCGTATCCCGTTGCATTCGTTAATTAATATCCGAATCAGCCACGTCTGCGCGTATTGCGGCTCTCTAAGCTGGTGGATTTGCCGGTATGCCGCAACAATCGTGTCTTGTATCGCGTCCGCCGCATCCTCATCCGAGCGTAAAATGCCAACCGCAACGCGATACATCGTCTTCTCGAACGAGCGTATCATGCGGACGAAATCGTCCTTGGAGCCTTCCCTTGCGTTCATGACGATCGCAATAAGCTTGTCCACGATGGTTCCCCCTTTTCAACATCCAACTATTAGAGTGCAATCAAGCGCGGCAGGTTCCATTCCGTCTCCAAAATAAAATCCGCCGAGCGTTCGTTTCGGCGGATGGGATGTTCTATATATGCAGCCCGGTCAAATCGGCAAATCGCCGCGGGAATGCGGCCCAAGCTTTGCATTTGCCGTTTCCGACAATCGCATGATATTTCGTCCGACGTCGCCGGACTCGCGCAGCCGGACGAGCCACACGATCGCTTTGAACAACAGGCCCGGCGGCCGGAGAACCTCTTGCCCGAGGAATGCCGTCTCGGCGCCTTTGCGCGCCATCAGCTCCAGCCTGCGCCGGCTGCCGGCATCGGCCAGGCTCTGGGCGAAGGACCAAGCGTAGCTTCTTGCTTTGTTCATGCTGAACCGGATAATCGTATCGGCCGTTCGGCCTTCCTGCTCGTCCAGCCAGCCGATCCAAGGAGACAGCGTATCCAGCTCGCGTTTCACTTCGTCAATCATGGAAGCCAATATATCGTTAATAATATTAAAATCATGATGCAGCGAATCGAGCGTCTCGCCGGGGCAAGTATCGACGGCCGCAATTCCGAGATCGTAATTAATGTGGGCGTTCATGCCAAGCAGCAGATGCTGCAAAATAAGCGGCTTGGATTGCTCCGCCGCATCGAATGCAATACGCCAGCACTGGCTGCAGCGGCCACCGCTCGAATAAGCGGCGTACGCCTCCAGAAAACGGTTCGCGAAGCAGACGTCAAGCCGCTTCATCCGCTCTCCGTCTTCGAATCGGCCGGCTTCGATCTCCGCCTTGACTCTTGCCGTAACGGTCCGGTACATGGCAGCGAAATAGCCGACTCTGCTGCCGATGTCGATGGAATGCCGAATTATTCGGTCCAGCCTCTCCAGCACCTCGTCGATAGTGCGCGCCGCTCCGCTCATTGCATCCGCATGTAAAGCCGCCATAATCGATTGTCCCCTTCCTCAAGCGATAGCTGTGCAGTCTCTCGGAGTTGAATGTCAGGATAGCCGAGCTTGAGTCGATTATGGCGCAGCTTTCAACGCCTCGATCCGTTCGAGCAAATGGTTTGTCGTCCACTGCGTATGGTCTTCGTTATAATTGCGGAACGCGCTCTCGATCCGCATGACAAGAGCCAAATGAAGATCGTAAAGCAGCCTTCGGCTGTTCGTCTGCGGCTGAGCGGAAGGAGCTTCCGCCCCGTAGCCTTGCAAAAATGCGGCGCTGCATGCAAAGTAGCTGAAATAATGCTCCATCAGCGGGTCGCCCCACAGCGCTCTCTCCGTATCGATGATGCCGGCGACGCGGCCTTCGTTCACGAATACGTTGCCGTCCCACAAGTCCCAGAAGACGAGCCTCGGAGCTTCGACGGCTTCCAGCGACGGCATATGCAAGCGGACAAGCTCGTCGATCCGCTCGTAAGAAAGCGGCAGCTTGACGCCCGCGTCCATACCGTCTTGAAACAGCCATTCCATCATGAGACCGAACGATTCCTTCCAACTGCCGCGCCGGGAAGCCGGCAGGCCAAGATACCCGAACGATTCGCCCGTTATTTGATTCAGCTTCGCATTATAGCCGCCAAGCTCGCGATCGATTTCCGCCTTCTCTTCTTCGGTCATCTGCTCCTTGACATGATTGTATGCGCGCCCGGTCAGCCGCTCTTGAAAAAAGTACTGATTGTCCGTCAGCTCTCTGGAATCGTCATATCCGTACATCCTCGGAATCGGGACGCCGCCGGCCGCAGCGATCAATCGCATCGTCCGAACTTCCGCTTCCATTAAATTGCGCTCATAGCGAAGCGTCCGGACGCCGTCGGGCGGCGACACCTTAAGCACCGTCCCTCTGCCGTCGCTCAAATCGATGGAATAAGCGGTATTGAACCAGCCGTCGCTTAATTCCGCGCAACCGGTAACTCTTATATCGGAACCGAAAATACGGGCTGCCATCTGACGGATAACCGAATCCGATAATTTCGTCTTTGTCGTGCTTTCCATATCGCTGCTCCCCTATCTGCCATAGTCGATGTCACATATGATCGCATCATTTTGAATACTCCTCTCGATTATAGTAACTTCTTGCGAATTTAACTATCAAAAATTGGATATTTTAAGGTTTCTTTATGTTAGGGTTGTGCTGCTCATAATAACACGTGCAATTAATATGCCAAATGGGGTAAAATAGTCCCCGGATTATATTTCTAAAGATAAGGATGATGACTATGGATCCATTCACAAGGAGGCAGCCTTCGTGCAGCGTATGATTCCCGTAGACGAGCGTCCGCCGCTTCTTCAGAGCATTCCGCTCAGTCTGCAGCACCTGTTCGCCATGTTCGGCTCGACCGTACTGGTGCCGGCTTTGTTTCACGTCGACGCTTCGACGATTCTGCTGATGAACGGAATCGGCACTTTGCTGTACTTGCTGCTGTGCAAAGGCAAAATTCCGGCTTACCTCGGCTCGAGCTTTGCGTTCATTTCCCCGGTTCTGGTCGTGTTGAACAACGATACCGGCGCCAACTATCCGAAAGCGCTCGGCGCCTTCATCGTCGTCGGCTTAATCTTTACCGCATTCGCGCTGCTGCTCCGATGGACAGGCACCGGATGGCTTAATATCGTATTCCCTCCCGCCGCGATGGGCGCCATCGTCGCCATCATCGGACTCGAGCTTATTCCGGTAGCGGCGCAAATGGCGGGCTGGATATCGGACGGCTCCGAAGGCTGGACGCCGAACGCGAAACAAATTGCGGTGTCGGTCACGACGCTGCTTATCATTATGATCGGATCCGTCGTATTTCGCGGGTTTATGAAGATCATTCCGATTCTTACGGGCTTCGTCCTCGGCTATTTGCTGGCGTGGGCGCTCGGTCTGCCCGACTTCTCCGGCGTAGCGGAAGCCGACGTCCTCGCGCTGCCAACGTTTACGACGCCGCAGTGGGACGGCTCGGCGATTCTGACGATTCTCCCGGCTGCATTCGTCGTCATTGCGGAGCATATCGGCCATCTGCTTGTCACGGAGAAAATCGTCGAGCGCGACATCACGCGCAATCCCGGCCTGCACCGGTCGCTGCTTGGCAACGGTTTGTCCACGATTCTGTCCGGCTTCGTCGGCTCGACGCCCAACACGACCTATGGCGAAAATATCGGCGTCATGACGCTCACCCGCGTGTTCTCGGTATTCGTCATCGGCGGAGCGGCCGTGCTGGCCATTCTGCTCGCCTTCTTGGGCAAGCTGTCCGCCCTTATCGCCGCCGTGCCGAATGCAGTGCTGGGCGGCGTATCGCTGATGCTGTTCGGCGTCATTGCCGCAGCCGGTATCCGGATGCTCATCGATACGAAGGTCGACTACGGCAAACCGAGCAACATCGCGCTCACGACGATCGTTCTCGTGCTCGGCATTAGCGGCACGACGCTCAAGTTCGGCAGCTTCGAGCTGAAAGGGATGGTGCTCGCCACCGTCGCGTCGATCGTGCTCAGCTTGCTGTTCAACGTATTCGAGCGTTTGAAGCTCGTCAACGACACCGATTCGAAGGAACACTAGGACTAGGCGGCGCGGCTGCAATCGGAGCCTGTCGTTCGCAGTCTGCAAGGCGGCCCGAAGCGCATCGCTTCGCGGCCGTTTTTTGTATCGTCGCCGGAATTGAAGCCTAATCGCTATCCTCCAAATGAAAAGGCTGTACATGCGCTCGTTCGAGCGCATGTACAGCCTTCGCTTTATTCACGCAATTCACGCTTTCAGCAGCTTCTCGTACAGCCGTTTCAGGATTAGAGCTTCCGCCCACAGCGGCAGCGGTTGATCGGGCTGCTTCTTCCAGGAAGTATCCGTCAGCAGCCCCTGCTCGTACAGCCATTCGACGGCGTCGACTTTCCATTGCGGCGTACCTGCGGGATAATCGGCATATACCGGCGGCACTTCCGGCTTCGGCTCGGGGCTTGGCTTCGCCGCCAGACCGAGCGCCTGCCCGATGCCTGTCGCGATAGCGTCCGACAGCTTGTCGATGACGTTCGGATTGTTCAGCAGCGCCGCGTCCTCCGCATTGTCCACGAACAGATTCTCAATCAGAATGGCGGGCATCCTCGTCTCGCGGATGACGGCGAAGCTCGCTTCCTTCTTCCCGCGGTCGACCGCGCCGAAGGCGCCAAGGGCCGCCATAACGGCCGCATGCACGACATCCTGCCGTTTCCCCGATTCTTTCGTCCGCGTTCCCGTATAGACGTAGCTTTCGAACCCTTTGCCACCCGCCGCATTATGGTGCAGCGACACGAAGTAGTCCGCCCCCCATTGATTGGCGAGCGATGCCCGTTCCAGCAGCGGGATGAACACGTCGGAGTCGCGCGTCATTCTGACCCGTACGATGTAGCGGGCAAGCAGCCGGTCGCGCACTTTCAGCGCAATGGCGAGCGCGTGATCCTTCTCGACAATGCCGAAGCCTCTGGCGCCGGGATCGCTGCCGCCGTGTCCGGCATCCAGCACGACGAGCGCGCCGGTCGCCTGAACGGCGTCCGACATCGAGGCGTACAGCTTCATAATATTTTGTCCGTAGCTGTCCCCGGCCTTCATCGCAGCATCGAGCGAGCTGTATTTGGCCTTGTCATAGCCGGGAACCGCCCACTTGCCCGCCAAGTCCTCCCAGTTGACCGCAGAGCCGCGTTTGACGGCCGAATAGCGCGGGTCTACCAGCGTCTCGCCGGGAGGAAGCGCCGTCGTCGTCGCGTACGCGTACAGATGCTGAATTTGCGCCGTTACACCGGCATTGACGGAAGGAAACGAGTTGCCGGGAACGCCGCCCGTCGCTCCGATGCCGGCATAATTGTTCTGGTCGGTCGCCACGTCTCCGCCGAACCGGAACCAATTCGTCTCATGAATCGATTGACAGAGCGCCACATCGCCGCGAACGCCATATTTGGAGCCGACGGTCAGGAATGCCTCCGCAATATCCGCCTTGAACGACGGATTAACCGTGCGAACGAAGCGGACGAGCTCGTCTTTCGTGAATCGGCTGCTGCCCATAATCGGGTTTCGTGCTGAAGGATCAATAACGGTTGCCAATACCATCACCTCTTGCTTGCTTTCTATTTAATAGACTATGTAAGCAAGGAGGGAAGCGTAACGGCTCCTTTTTCGGGTGGGCTTAAAGCCGCGTTACGCCCGATGCGTTAACGACGGAACGAGAACATGGTGGAATAAATCCCGCGACACAATCGCCTGATTGCGTCCGGCAGGCTTCTTGCGAATGATCGCCACGGCGTTCAGCTTAGGCGCGACGATCAAATATTGCCCCCCGTAGCCAAAAGCAAAATAAAACGGACCGGTCGTCTCGTCGCCTTCGTCCACCCACCAATGTCCGCCGTAATGGCCGTAAATGCGCGGCTCGTAATGGGACAACGCTTTATGGTACGGTCTGGTCGTCTGCTCCAGCCACCCGCTCGGCACGAGCTTCTCCGCGCCGAGCCGGCCGCCTTGCAAGCAAAGCTGGCCCAGCTTCGCCATATCTCGGGAGCTGAGATGAAGGCCGGTTCCGCCATCGTTGACGCCGCCCCTCGAACTCCAGGCGGCATGCCGAATGCCGAGCGGACCGAACAAATATTGCGCGGCATAGCTCATCGCGCTCTTGCCGGTCGCCGCGCTCAATATGGCCGACAGCATATGCGAGCAGCCGCTGTTGTAACAAAACACTTTGCCCGGCTCGTGCTGGATGGACCTCTCCGCCGCGAACGACACCCAGTCCTCGGACCGTTTCATCGCCCAATACGGCTTATCGAAATCCTGCCAGTCGAAGCCAGCCGTCATCGTCAGCATATGCCCGATCGTCAGCTTCCTTTTTCGCGCGTCTGCCGACCGGCCCAGCGGCTCCAGCCAATCGGCCGCGAGCTCCTCCATGCCGGACAGCAGCCCTTGGCCGACCGCAACGCCGAGCAGCATCGACAATACGCTCTTCGTGCATGAATAGAGCGACAGCGGGCGGTCTTCCCCGCTGTCGTGCCACTCCCAAGCCAGCGATCCGTTCGACGCGAGGACGACGCTCTTCATCCCAAGCGCCGGAAGCTGCTTCATCGTTCGGTCCAGCCGCTCGTAATCGAGGCCGGCCTCCTTCGCAGATCGACGCGGCAAAATATAATCCTCTCGCAAGACGTCTGCCGATAATTGAGTCCCCATGATCGATGTCTCCTCCTCTTGCGCCGCTTGCCTAGACTTAAGCCCGGCGAATGCCTGCCAAATACGCGCGAATCATGTATTGAAAGCTTTCGTTCTTGGAATAAGGCATCCCGAAGCCGCCGGCATTGCTTAGCGACGTAAAGCCGTGAAGCAGACTGCGGAACCCTCTGACGGCGTGAATGACCGCCGCATCGTCCGCCGTCTCCGGCATATGCTGTCGAATCAATTGCGACACAAGCTCGACAATTCGCCTGGACGCTTCGGCCGCTTCCGGATGATCCGCGCCTTGCGGCCGCTGCGTCGCCTCATACAAGCCCGGATGGCGAAGCGCGAACGCGGCGTAAGCGTCGGCCAGCGGAAATACCGTCTCGTCTTCCTTCTTCGTTAGGCGGGCAGCCGACTCCAAAGCTTGCAGCAGCTCCTGCAAGCCATAAAGCGTCAGCATCGCCATGACGCCGGGTAGACCGTCGACATGGTTATACAGCGACGGCGAACGGACGTTCAATCGCTGAGCCAGCGTTGCAAGCGTAACCGAATGCAAGCCCGACTCGTCGGCAATCGCCGCTGCCGCCCGCACGATAATCCCATGATCCAATCCCACTCTCGGAGACATCGCGTTCTCCTCCTAAGACCGGAGCGCTTGCCGCGCCGCGGCAATAGCGCTCGATATCGGCTGCTGCGGATTGCGAAGCATGCTGCCATGACCGACGGCAAGCACGGAAGGCGCGAGAAGCAGCAGCCGCTCCGCGCTCGCGACGGCCTGCTCCTTGCTCCATGTCGCCATCGCCGGGAACGGGAACATCGGAACGACTTTGCCCGATACGGCAATGCCGCCCCGCAGTTGAATCGCGTCTCCGGCGATAAGCACGCCGCTCTCCGGCAGCCAGAACGAGATCGAGCCCGGCGTATGACCCGGCGACGCGATCACGTGCAGCGATCCGACGCGATCGCCTTCCTGCAGCAGATGGTCGGGAGCCGTACGAATGGCGCCCGGCTTCGGCACGCCGCCTCGAATCGCCTGCTGCGGCTCGTTCGCGTCCAGCGAGCGGTCGCCCCGCAGCAGCCTTGCATCGCGCGCCGACACGTACACTTGCGCTTCCGGCAGTTGGCGCTTCAGCTCATCGAGCGCGCCGATATGATCGCCGTGCGCATGCGTCAGCGCAATGCGCGTAATCGGCTTGTCGACAGCGGCGGCCGCCTTCATTATTCCTTTCGCGCTGAAGGGCAGCGCGCAGTCGATCAAAGTCAATTCGTTCTGTTCTTCGATTAAATAGCAGTTGACCGGAAACACCCGCGGCATAAACGACAACTGATGGACATTGCCGAGCGACGTTATTTTCATTTATATAGCCTCCCATTGGATCGCTTAACTAATACCGTTAGTTTTATTATAACTAATGATATTAGTTTTTTCAACCCCCGATTTTCCTCCGTTCTCTCGCATCAGTACAACGACAAGAAAATACACTCATTAGCGACATGAAAGTCCCTACAAAATAATCAGACTAGCTTATAACGACAAAAAAATCCCGCTTTTAAAAGCAATTCTTACTCACCTGTTACCTTATACACTGGAATACCAGCTAATTACATTTCAATTGTCTAAGAACACTTGTTACCAACACAAAAACACCTCCACGGTGATCCACACATCTTACGACATGTTCACACTCTCTTGAAGGTGTTTCGAGTCGAGTATCTTACTTTAGTTGGGACGGACTTGACTCGCGAAATCCGATCACACCAAGTGTTATTTCCATAACTCAACTTATCTCCACGATTTTCCTCGTTGCTTGGTGGCAACGAACTACTCCCAGTATAACGAGTCTCAGATATTATTATCTCCAGTCCCTACTCCACAATCTAGAGCCTGGGCTCATTCAAATTAGTTCAACTTAGTGCAAGCATTCAATTATGAATAAATCTTCAATACACAAGGTATTAAAAGTTGCTTTAAGGTAATTAATATATTTTAAATAAATAGAGTGGATTGTGAATATATTGAGTATTACATGGAGAAACAGTTGGAATTCGTGCTTTGAATCGCCTATTAGTGTATTTGATAAGATCTGCTATGCTAATGATATTTCACAAAATGAGTTTCACAAATTTTTCAAGGGAGAAATCAACCCAAATTATTCGCACCCTCTCATTAATCAGTTGGATTATCAAAAAATACAAGAGGCCATTACCGATCAACAACTGCTTATACATTTCCAGTCAACAATATATAGACTATCTCATATTTTCAAAAGTGGGATTGAATCTCCACAAATGTATTTTAGTAAAGGCCTTTACCAGTGTAGTACTTGCTCACTATATGGATACCACAGTTTATTATTCCAATCCAAGTTTGTAGATAGGTGTCCATTTCACAATGTTCCATTAACCAATCATTGTAAGAGATGTGGTTCTCAATTAATGTATAAATACTATAAGGGAAATAGTATTACACAGTGCTGTCAAAATTGTTTTGAACCTATCCTTTATCACTCTGAAGTTTATCCAAATTACGCGATTTATACAGAGCAGCAGATTAGTACAAATAATGTTTTGTACTTAATTTTTCAACTTAATGAGAAAGAGATAAACCGACTTCAAAACATTCAACTAGAAGGTATCAAATACGTTGAAAAGAGCAATCTTGATTTTCTGCTTTATTTAGTTAGAGAGTTGATAGGGTCTGTCAATAATTTTGTGTAAACTCAATTGTAGAGAATCTCCCCGAGGGGGAAATTGATCCTCAAGGCAAGTGCTGACCGATCCGTTCTGGAAAGAACACGGAGAGCTGGAGAAGCATT
>Ga0160470_100257_pt1 | contig 39044 bp, 38 predicted proteins | sample HID1973I_E11MG_FD_108214 | JGI IMG/M metagenome (GOLD analysis project Ga0160470, IMG submission 108214) | Enriched mosquito-associated microbial communities from UW Madison campus, WI, USA - HID1973I_E11 MG | ecosystem: Host-associated > Arthropoda: Insects > Digestive system > Unclassified ... | reverse complement strand
CCCACGACGGCGCCGAGACCGACCTGGACCTGGGTCACTACGAGCGGTTCATCCGCACGACCATGACCCAGAACAACAACTTCACCACTGGCCGTGTTTACGAACACGTCCTGCGCAAAGAGCGCCGTGGTGATTACCTGGGTGCAACCATCCAGGTGATTCCGCACATCACCGACGAAATCAAGCGCCGGATCATCAAGGGCGCCGGGGATGCCGACGTGGCCATGGTCGAGATCGGTGGCACCGTGGGTGACATCGAGTCGCAACCGTTCCTCGAAGCCATCCGTCAATTGCGTTTCGAAGTCGGCGCCAAGCGCGCGATGCTGATGCACCTGACGTTGGTACCGTACATCGCCACTGCTGGCGAAACCAAAACCAAGCCTACCCAGCACTCGGTGAAGGAACTGCGTTCCATCGGCCTGCAACCAGACGTATTGGTTTGCCGCTCCGATCACCCGATCGATATCTCCTCGCGTCGCAAGATCGCGCAATTCACCAACGTTGAAGAACGTGCGGTCATCGCGCTGGAAGACGCCGACACCATCTACAAGATCCCGGGCATCCTGCATTCCCAGGGCCTGGATGATTTTGTCGTCGAGCGTTTCGGCCTGCAATGTGGCGGTGCTGATCTTTCCGAGTGGGAAGCCGTGGTCGACGCCAAGCTCAACCCCGAGCACGAAGTCACCATCGCCATGGTCGGCAAGTACATGGAGCTGCTGGACGCCTACAAGTCGCTGATCGAAGCGATGAGTCACGCCGGCATCAGCAACCGTACCAAGGTCAACCTGCGCTACATCGACTCCGAAGACATCGAAAACCAGGGCACCGCGCTGCTGGAAGGCGTAGACGCAATCCTCGTACCGGGCGGTTTCGGCCTGCGTGGCGTGGAAGGCAAGATCACCGCCGTTCAATATGCTCGTGAAAACAAGGTTCCGTACCTGGGTATCTGCCTGGGCATGCAAGTGGCTGTTATCGAGTTCGCTCGTAATGTGCTGGGCTGGAAAGACGCCAACTCCACCGAGTTCGATCGTGCCAGCGGCCATCCGGTCGTGGGCCTGATCACCGAGTGGGAAGATGCTACCGGCGCCGTTGAAATCCGTACCGAAGCATCCGACCTGGGCGGCACCATGCGCCTCGGTGCTCAGGATTGCCTGCTGGAAGCCGGTTCCCTGGTGCACGATTGCTATGCCAAGGACGTGATCGTCGAGCGTCATCGTCATCGCTATGAAGTGAACAACAACCTGCTGCCGCAACTGATCGAGGCCGGCCTGAAAATCTCCGGTCGCTCCGGTGACGGTGCGTTGGTCGAAGTGGTTGAAGCACCGGATCATCCTTGGTTCGTCGCTTGCCAGTTCCACCCTGAGTTCACTTCGACGCCGCGCGACGGTCACCCGTTGTTCAGCGGTTTCGTCAAAGCTGCTTTGGCTCAACACCAGAAGAAGGCGTAAACCTGATGGCACAGAAGATCATCCGCGTAGGCGACATCGAAATTGCCAACGACAAGCCAATGGTGCTGTTCGGTGGCATGAACGTGCTGGAAAGCCGCGACATGGCGATGCAGGTCTGCGAAGAATACGTGAAGGTTACCGAGAAACTCGGTATCCCTTACGTGTTCAAGGCCAGCTTCGACAAAGCCAACCGTTCTTCTGTGACTTCTTACCGTGGTCCGGGCCTGGAAGAAGGCATGCGGATCTTCCAGGACATCAAGCAAGCGTTCGGCGTGCCGATCATCACCGACGTCCACGAGCCTGATCAGGCTGCGGTCGTTGCCGAGGTCTGCGACATCATTCAGTTGCCGGCCTTCCTGTCGCGCCAGACCGACCTTGTGGTCGCGATGGCCAGGACCGGTGCCGTGATCAACATCAAGAAAGCCCAGTTCCTCGCCCCTCAGGAGATGAAACACATCCTGAACAAGTGCGTGGAAGCGGGTAATGATCAGTTGATTCTGTGCGAGCGTGGTTCGAGCTTCGGCTACAACAACCTGGTCGTCGACATGCTCGGCTTCGGCATCATGAAGCAGTTCGAATACCCGGTATTCTTCGACGTGACCCATGCGCTGCAAATGCCTGGCGGTCGCTCCGATTCCGCGGGCGGTCGTCGCGCCCAGGTCCTCGACCTGGCGAAGGCCGGTATCAGTCAGTCGCTGGCCGGTTTGTTCCTCGAAGCCCACCCGGACCCGGACAACGCCAAATGCGACGGCCCTTGCGCCTTGCGTCTGGACAAACTGGAGCCATTCCTGGCCCAGCTCAAAGCGTTGGACGAACTGGTGAAGAGTTTTCCGACGGTAGAAACCGCGTAAACCTCAATTCTCCGGTAAAGTACCGCACGATTTAATGCTCAGGCCCTCGGGTCTGAGCGTTATCGTCCGCAAGTCTGCCCGCTGTACACCACTTGCCGACGGTAAAAGTTTTCCTCTAGCTGCGTCGTTTTCGTCAACTTTGGAGTGTTTACAACAATGGCAAAAATCGTCGACATCAAAGGTCGTGAAGTTCTCGACTCCCGTGGCAACCCCACCGTGGAAGCGGACGTGCTTCTCGATAACGGCATCATCGGCAGTGCCTGCGCGCCGTCCGGTGCTTCCACTGGCTCGCGTGAAGCGCTCGAGCTGCGTGATGGCGACAAGAGCCGTTACCTGGGCAAAGGCGTGCTGAAAGCCGTCGCCAACATCAACGGACCGATTCGCGACCTGTTGAAAGGCATGGACCCAAGCGACCAGAAGGCGCTGGATCACGCGATGATCAAGCTCGACGGTACTGAAAACAAAGGCTCCCTGGGCGCTAACGCAATCCTCGCCGTTTCCCTGGCCGCGGCCAAAGCAGCAGCTCAGGACCAGGACCTGCCGCTGTACGCTCACATTGCCAACCTGAACGGCACCCCGGGTGTTTACTCGATGCCGGTTCCGATGATGAACATCATCAACGGTGGCGAGCACGCCGATAACAACGTCGACATCCAGGAATTCATGGTTCAGCCAGTAGGCGCCAAGTCTTTCTCGGAAGGCCTGCGCATGGGCACCGAGATTTTCCATCACCTCAAAGCCGTTCTGAAGGCTCGTGGCTTGAGCACTGCAGTCGGTGACGAAGGTGGTTTCGCACCTAACCTGGCTTCCAACGAAGACGCTTTGAAAGTGATCTCCGAAGCCGTGGCGAACGCCGGTTACACCCTGGGCACCGACGTGACCCTGGCGCTGGACTGCGCGGCCAGCGAATTCTATGAAGACGGTAAGTACAACCTGTCCGGCGAAGGCCAGGTGTTCACCGCCGAAGGTTTCGCCGACTACCTGAAAGGTCTGACCGAGCGTTACCCGATCATCTCGATCGAAGACGGTCTGGACGAGTCCGACTGGGCTGGCTGGAAAATCCTCACCGACAAGATCGGCGAGAAAGTCCAACTGGTAGGTGACGACCTGTTCGTGACCAACACCAAGATCCTGAAAGAGGGCATCGATAAGAAGATTGCCAACTCGATCCTGATCAAGTTCAACCAGATCGGCACCCTGACCGAAACCCTGGAAGCCATCCAGATGGCCAAGGCCGCTGGTTACACTGCCGTGATCTCGCACCGTTCCGGCGAAACCGAAGATTCGACCATTGCCGACCTGGCTGTGGGCACTTCGGCTGGCCAGATCAAGACCGGCTCCCTGTGCCGTTCCGATCGCGTCTCCAAGTACAACCAACTGCTGCGTATCGAAGAGCAGTTGAATGGCAAAGCCAAGTACAACGGTCGCAGCGAGTTCCGCGGCTGATTGGCAAATGAAAAAAAGACACCGGATTGTGTCGGAAAAATCGCTACAGCGATGGATTTGCCACTAATCTGATGCCTTACTAGCACAAGCCTGGAATCTTCCAGGCTTCGTGCTATCAGAAGCTTAACGTTTTGGCATGGCTGTCTTTTTCACTGGAAACCCGATATTCGATGCGCAGTCCCAATTGGTTGTTCCTCGTCTTGCTCCTGCTGCTGGCTGGCCTGCAATACCGCCTTTGGGTGGGTAATGGCAGTCTGGCGCAAGTGGCCGAGCTGACTCAGCAGATTGCGGATCAGCATGCTGAGAACGAAGGATTACTGGAGCGCAATCGGGTCATGGACGCCGAAGTCAGTGAATTGAAAAAAGGCATGGAGACCGTCGAAGAGCGGGCTCGCCATGAGTTGGGCATGGTCAAGGACGGTGAAACCCTTTACCAATTGGCTCAATGAACACGTTGTTGCCGGCCTTCTGGGCCGTCATCCCTGCCGCGGGCATTGGTGCCCGTATGGCCGCAGACCGTCCCAAGCAGTATTTGCAATTGGGCGGGCGCACTATTCTCGAACACAGCCTCGGCTGTTTCCTTGATCACCCCGCCCTGAAAGGGTTGGTGGTCAGTCTTGCTGTTGATGATCCTTACTGGCCAAACCTGGCGTGTGCTGGCGACGCTCGTATTCAACGAGTGGAGGGCGGCGCCGAACGATCCGGGTCTGTACTCAATGCGCTTTTGCATCTGCATGCGCTAGGTGCTGAAGATGAGGATTGGGTGCTGGTTCACGATGCTGCCCGACCGAACCTGAGCCGTGATGATCTGGACAAGTTGCTGAGTGAACTGGCTGACGATCCGGTTGGTGGGCTGCTGGCGATTCCGGCACGCGATACCTTGAAACGGGTCGACAAGCATGGTCGAGTTGTCGAAACCGTAGATCGCAGCGTGATCTGGCAAGCCTACACGCCGCAGATGTTTCGCCTGGGCGCATTGCATCGGGCGCTGGCTGATAGCCTGGTGGCCGACGCGGTTATAACCGATGAAGCTTCGGCGATGGAGTGGGCTGGTTTGGCGCCGCGCCTGATTGAAGGGCGCGCGGATAATCTCAAGGTTACGCGCCCAGAAGACCTGGAATGGTTACGCCTGCGTTGGGCCAACCGCCGCTAAAAGATCGCAGCCTGCGGCAGCTCCTACAGGGGCCGGTACATCCGCATAAGGGTGGTGGTATGCGATCCCTGTAAGAGCTGCCGCAGGCTGCGATCTTTTGATCTAGCTTCGATACTCCGGCCTTTCGGCCAACCCTTCCTTCAAGTAATCCACCAGCTTGCGCACCTTCGGCGACAAATGCCGCTGCTGTGGATATAAGGCCCAAACCGCCGTGTTGGGCGGTTGATGCGCCTCCAGTAAAGAAATCAGCGAACCGCTTTGCAGATGCTCCAGCACGTAATAATCCGGCAGCTGACACAACCCCACGCCCTGTAACGCCGCATCCAGCACCGCCTGCCCACTGTTGCAACGCCAGTTTCCCTGTACCCGTTGGGAAAACTCCCGCCCGTTCTGCTCCAGTTGCCAGAGATCAGTGCTGCCGATGAGGCAATTATGCCGGCTCAACTCCGACAGACTGTGTGGGCGACCGTACCGCTCCAGGTAGGAAGGAGACGCACACAAGTACATGCGCCTCGGCGCCAAGCGAGTGGCGACCAATCGAGAATCCTGCAGTCGACCCAGCCGGATCGCCAGGTCCAGGCCTTCATGCACCAAGTCGAGCTGTCGATTGCTCAGTTCGATGTCGATACGCAACTGCGGATAAAGCCCCATGAACCGGGTTACCAGCGGCACGATGAATCGTTCGCCATACGCTACGGCGCAGGTCATGCGCAGCATGCCCTTGGGCTCGCTGGTCAGGTCGCCGACCGCTCTCAATGCTTCTTCGCGTCCATCCTGCAGGCGTTGGCAATGTTGCAGGAAGGTTTGCCCAGCCTCGGTCAGCGTTACGCGGCGAGTGCTGCGGTAAAGCAACCGAGTCTGAAGGCGTTCTTCGAGGCGTGCTATTTGACGGCTGATATGGGAAGAGGAGACTCCCAGGCGTTCCGCAGCCGCGGTGAACTGGCTGTTCTCGGCGACTGCGACGAATTCGTCGATACCTTCCCAGCGATTTTCCGACATGCGCGATTATCCCTGTGTGGCAATAATGTTTTGCTTTTGGTCGGATTATTCATCGTTAAGCGGTGTATTACACTCCCCATCTCGTTTTTTATTCACTGGAGAAGCCCATGATCAAGTCGCGCGCCGCCGTAGCCTTCGAAGCCAAGAAGCCCCTCGAGATCGTCGAAGTGGATGTCGCCATGCCGAAGGCCGGTGAAGTTCTCTTGCGTGTAGTTGCGTCCGGTGTCTGCCATACCGACGCTTACACTTTGTCCGGTGCTGATCCTGAAGGCATCTTCCCGTCAATTCTGGGTCACGAAGGCGGCGCAGTGGTTGAAGCCATTGGCGAGGGCGTGACGTCGGTCGCTGTGGGCGATCATGTGATTCCGCTGTACACCCCGGAATGCCGCCAGTGCAAATTCTGCCTGTCCGGTAAAACCAACCTGTGCCAGGCCATTCGTGCGACTCAGGGCAAAGGCTTGATGCCAGATGGCACTTCGCGCTTTTCCTACAAGGGCCAGCCGATTTTCCATTACATGGGCACCTCGACTTTCTCCGAATACACCGTGTTGCCGGAAATCTCCGTCGCCAAGATTCCTAAAGAAGCACCACTGGAAAAAGTCTGCCTGCTCGGTTGTGGTGTTACCACCGGCATCGGCGCCGTGCTCAATACCGCCAAAGTAAAACCAGGCGATACCGTCGCGATCTTCGGTCTGGGTGGCATCGGTCTTTCTGCGGTCATCGGTGCGGCCAAAGCCAAAGCGGCACGGATCATTGCCATCGACATCAACCCGGCCAAGTTTGAAATCGCCAAACAGCTCGGTGCAACCGAATGCGTCAACCCGAAAGATTTCGACCGTCCTATCCAGGAAGTCATCGTTGACATGACGGATGGCGGCGTCGATTTTTCCTTCGAATGCATCGGCAATGTCCAGCTCATGCGCGCTGCACTTGAGTGCTGCCATAAAGGGTGGGGCGAGTCGGTCATTATCGGTGTGGCCGGTGCTGGCCAGGAAATTTCTACCCGTCCATTTCAGCTGGTCACCGGTCGCGTCTGGCGCGGTTCGGCGTTCGGTGGCGTGCGCGGTCGTACGGAATTGCCTAGCTATGTGGAAATGGCCGAGACCGGTGAGATCCCGCTGGATACCTTCATTACCCACACCATGGGCCTGGAAGATATCAACAAGGCGTTCGACCTGATGCACGAAGGCAAGAGCATCCGCTCGGTCATCCATTTCTGAGGTCGCTCATGAGCCTGGAAAATATCTCCTGCCAGAAGAGCTTCGGTGGCTGGCACAAACGTTACAAGCATCGTTCCGATGTGCTCGGCTGCGACATGGTGTTTGCTGTGTACCTGCCGCCACAAGCGGAGCTGGGCGGAAAACTGCCGGTCCTGTATTGGTTGTCCGGCCTGACCTGCACGGATGAGAACTTCATGCAAAAGGCCGGCGCCATGCGCATGGCGGCCGAGCTGGGCCTGATCATCGTCGCCCCGGATACCAGTCCTCGTGGTCCTGATGTGCCGGGAGATCCGGATGGGGCGTGGGACTTCGGTCTTGGTGCGGGGTTTTATCTGAATGCCACCCAGGAACCCTGGTCCCGGCACTATCGGATGCATGACTATGTCGTGCAGGAATTGCCGGCATTGGTCGAAGCCCATTTCCCTGCGTCGGACAAGCGCGGTATCAGCGGCCACTCGATGGGCGGTCATGGCGCGCTGGTTTGCGCATTACGCAATCCTGGACGTTATTTGTCGGTGTCCGCGTTTTCGCCAATCAACAACCCGATGGATTGCCCGTGGGGGCAGAAGGCCTTTTCCCGCTACCTGGGAGAAGACCGTTCGAAATGGCGCGAATGGGATGCCTGTGCGCTGATCGCCGAAGCTGACGAGAAGCTGCCGCTGCTGGTTGACCAAGGCGATCGCGACGACTTCCTGGCTACCCAGCTCAAGCCTGAAGCCTTGCAACAGGCGACTAAACTGGCTGGACATCCGCTGACCTTGCGTCTGCAACCTGGCTACGACCACAGCTATTTCTTCATCGCCAGTTTCATCGATGACCACTTGCAGCATCACGGGCGTGCGCTGGGTAGGGCTCGCGGTTAGTTTTCCCACCGCTGCGGGCCTACAGTTGTGCAGGGGGCACTAATTGAGCGCACCCCCTCGTCTAATGCAGGTAGAATCACGCCCTGACAAAAATCGGGGCGTTTTTTTATGCGTATTGGCCACGGCTATGATGTGCATCGTTTCGCTGAAGGCGATTTCATTACTCTGGGCGGCGTGCGCATTGCACACGGCTTCGGGCTGCTCGCTCACTCCGACGGTGACGTCCTGCTGCACGCCTTGAGCGATGCGTTGCTCGGCGCTGCCGCGCTGGGTGATATCGGCAAGCATTTCCCGGACACCGACCCTACTTTCAAGGGCGCCGACAGTCGAGTGCTGTTGCGTCACGTCGTTGCATTGATCCATGCCAAGGGCTGGAAAATCGGCAACGTTGATAACACCATCGTCGCCCAGGCGCCAAAAATGGCCCCGCATATCGAATCGATGCGCGCGTTGATTGCTGCGGATCTTCAAGTTGAGTTGGATCAAGTGAACGTGAAAGCTACCACCACCGAAAAGCTTGGCTTTGTCGGTCGCGAAGAAGGCATTGCCGTTCACGCCGTTGCCTTGTTGCTGCGCGCATGAACGAACTGCAATTGCTCGGCCCGCGGGCCTATGGTGAAGCGCTCGGCACCGCTGTGTTGAAAGCCATCGCGGAAGATTTCCAGGTTGATGAAGTGCTTAACATCCCCCTCAGTGGCGATGGTGAACATTTGTGGATCTGGGTAGAGAAGCGCGGTTTGAACACCGAGGAAGCGGCCCGGCGGATAGCCAAGGCAGCAGGCGTTCCACTGCGCACCGTCAGTTACGCGGGACTCAAGGATCGTCAGGCGTTGACTCGCCAATGGTTCAGCGTGCAACTGCCGGGCAAGGCTGATCCTGATTTGTCGGCGGCCGAAAACGACACACTCAAAATCCTCAAGACCGGAAGGCATAAACGCAAGCTGCAACGCGGGGCTCATTCAGCCAACGGTTTTACGTTGCGACTGACCCAGTTCGCTGGCGACCAAGAAGCGATTGAAGAGCGTTTGCAGCTGATCGTTAAACAAGGTGTCCCCAATTATTTCGGCGCCCAGCGTTTCGGGTTTGACGGCGGTAATGTGGTGGATGCCCGAGCCTGGGCCGCGCGCAAGGCGTTGCCGGAGCAACGCAACGTGCGCTCACGTTTGCTCTCTACTGCGCGCAGCTTCCTGTTCAACCAAGTGCTGGCCGCACGCGTCGCCGAGGGAACCTGGGACCGTGCGCAGGTCGGCGATCTGTTGGCGTTCACCGACAGTCGCAGTTTTTTTCCGGCAGGTGAAGCGGAGTGCAGTGATCCGCGTCTGGCAATTCTGGATCTGCACCCGACAGGTCCACAGTGGGGCGAAGGTGACTCACCGGCCACTGGTGTTGTCCATGAACTGGAGCAGGCAATCGCCACTCGCGAAGCAGACTTGCGCGATTGGTTGGTTAACGCCGGAATGAGCCACGAACGTCGTATCCTTCGGCTGCCCATTGGTGGGTTGACGTGGCATTATCCCGAGCCTGACATTCTGCAACTGGAATTCGTCCTGCCGGCCGGATGCTTCGCCACCGTATTGGTGCGCGAGCTTGTCGATCTGGTGCCGGTGGGGCAGACGGACAGCCCATGCGTATTCTGATTTCTAACGACGATGGGGTAACCGCACCCGGTCTTGCCGCGCTTTATGCTGCGCTGGCGGATTACACCGAATGCGTGGTTATCGCCCCGGACCAGGACAAAAGCGGCGCCAGCAGCTCGCTGACGCTCGACCGTCCGTTGCATCCTCAAACACTGGCCAACGGCTTCATCAGCATCAACGGCACACCCACCGATTGCGTGCACCTGGGCTTGAATGGCTTGCTGGAGCGTCAACCGGACATGGTGGTTTCCGGCATCAACCTGGGCGCTAACCTGGGCGATGATGTGCTGTATTCCGGCACGGTGGCGGCTGCTCTTGAAGGACGCTTCCTCGAACGTCCTTCGTTCGCATTTTCGCTGGTCTCACGGCAGGTGGAGAATCTTCCCACAGCGGCTTATTTTGCTCGCAAGCTGGTAGAAGCCCACGCTGACCTGGAGTTGCCCCCGCGCACGGTGCTGAACGTGAACATTCCCAACTTGCCGCTGGATCATATCCGCGGAATCCAGCTGACCCGCCTCGGGCATCGCGCTCGTGCCGCTGCTCCGATGAAAGTGGTAGATCCCCGTGGCAAATCCGGTTACTGGATCGCAGCAGCCGGCGACGCGGAAGACGGCGGCCCGGGAACCGATTTCCATGCGGTGATGCAGGGCTATGTTTCGATAACGCCGCTGCAACTGGATCGAACCTTCAATGATGCCTTCAGAAGTCTCGATGGCTGGCTGGAGGGTTTGCGCTGATGGCTCGTGAACACGACGACATTCTGCGTCGCGGCATCGGGATGACCTCCCAGCGTACCCGCGAGCGCCTGATTCAGCGCCTCTACGACGAGGGCCTTTCCAACGCCAAAGTGCTGGAGGTCATTCGCCGTACACCGAGACACCTGTTCGTCGACGAGGCTCTGGCTCATCGCGCCTACGAAGATACGGCGCTGCCGATCGGGCACAACCAGACCATTTCCCAGCCTTACATGGTGGCTCGCATGAGCGAGTTGCTACTGGAAGCGGGGCCTTTGGACAAGGTAATGGAGATTGGCACCGGTTCGGGCTATCAGACCGCAGTGCTTTCGCAACTGGTCGAGCGGGTTTTCTCGGTTGAACGCATCAAGGTTTTGCAAGACCGGGCCAAGGAGCGGCTGGTCGAACTGAACCTGCGCAACGTCGTATTTCGCTGGGGTGATGGCTGGGAGGGCTGGCCAGCACTGGCGCCGTACAACGGCATTATTGTGACGGCGGTGGCGACTGATGTGCCACAGGCGCTGCTGGATCAACTCGCGCCTGGTGGCCGGCTGGTGATACCGGTGGGTTCTGGCGAGGTTCAACAACTGATGCTGATCATCCGTGAAGAGCAGGGTTTTTCCAGGCATGTCCTGGGGGCCGTTCGTTTCGTTCCTTTGTTGAATGGGCCACTGGCCTGAGCATTTGTTTCAACGCGATGAATTCTATTCGTTTGCCCCTGTCTTACAGCGGCAACACCAGTTTTAAACGGGATTCAACGTCGGTTAGCAAACGTGTGCCTCGCGTCATTAAAGGTAAACCCGGCGCGGCCCGTTATACTTGCGACACTTGAGCCGGATACGGCAATCCAAATTTTCAGCCACCACAAAGGGAGCGGCGGGTGAGTCTCACAGTCATTGCGCAGCGAATGGGTATAACGAGCTTTCAGCGCCTGGTGACTGGCCTTGTCTTGAGCACCTTGCTGGTCGGTTGTTCCAGCAATAAATCCAGTGACGTACGCGTCGTCGATCGGAACAAAGCAGCCGCTCAGCGTCCGGCAGTGACCACAGGTCAGTACGTCGTACGGCCCAAAGATACGATGTTTTCGATCGCCTTTCGCTATGGCTGGGACTACAAGGCGCTGGCCGCACGAAACAATATTCCTGCGCCCTATACGATCCATCCGGGTCAGACAATTCGCTTTGACGGGCGCACCGGTTCAACACCCGTAGCGGTTACCAGTTCGTCGAATTCAACACCGTCGTCATCGAGTAAAACCACAGTCTTTCGTCGACCTGTAAACGGCGCGGCAGCGGGAACAGCGGTGGTTGTACCGTCCGTCGCCAATAAGCCTGCACCTGCTCCGCTACCGCCTGCGGGCCCAGCCCCGACCGGCTGGGGATGGCCATCTAATGGCATTCTGATTGGAAAATTCTCTTCAAACGGCAGTTTGAATAAAGGAATTGATATCGCCGGGGATTTGGGACAGCCTGTTTTAGCTGCGTCTGATGGGACGGTGGTATACGCCGGGAGTGGCTTAAGGGGCTACGGCGAATTAGTCATCATCAAACACAGCGATACCTACGTCAGTGCCTACGGACATAACCGCAGGCTGTTGGTTCGGGAGGGGCAGCAGGTCAAGGTCGGACAGACAATTGCCGAAATGGGGTCAACGGGTACGGACCGGGTGAAACTGCATTTTGAGATTCGCCGGCAAGGTAAACCAGTAGATCCGCTGCAATTCCTGCCACGTCGTTGATTTGTTACCAGCCTGTTCCGTCACGTAGAGGGAACAGGCTCCAGCGTTGCCAAGGATAAGGGCGCCGCTTGAGCTTGAGGTCGAACTCACCAAAGGACTATAACAATGGCTCTCAGTAAAGAAGTGCCGGAGTTTGACATCGACGATGAGGTTCTCCTGATGGAGACCGGCGTCGGCACGGATTCGATGTCGAATGATGAAGGGGCTGCTCCACCTTCCGTTCGTGCCAAATCCAAACACTCCGCCTCGCTAAAGCAACACAAGTATATTGACTACACGCGTGCACTCGATGCCACGCAGTTGTATCTCAACGAAATCGGCTTTTCCCCTCTGTTATCCCCCGAAGAAGAAGTTCATTTTGCGCGTTTGTCGCAAAGTGGGGATCCGGCCGGGCGCAAACGCATGATTGAAAGTAACCTGCGGCTGGTGGTGAAAATCGCCCGGCGTTACGTCAATCGTGGGCTGTCGCTGCTGGACCTGATCGAAGAGGGCAACCTCGGGCTTATCCGGGCAGTGGAAAAGTTCGACCCTGAGCGAGGCTTTCGCTTTTCGACCTACGCTACCTGGTGGATCCGTCAGACCATCGAGCGCGCAATCATGAATCAGACCCGGACCATCCGGTTGCCGATTCATGTGGTCAAAGAGCTGAACGTGTACCTTCGGGCTGCACGCGAGCTTACGCAAAAGCTCGACCATGAACCTTCCCCCGAAGAAATTGCCAACCTGCTGGAAAAACCGGTGGGAGAGGTCAAGCGCATGCTGGGCTTGAACGAGCGGGTTTCTTCGGTCGATGTCTCGCTGGGGCCTGATTCGGACAAGACCCTGCTGGACACGCTTACTGATGACCGTCCTACTGATCCCTGCGAACTCCTGCAGGACGACGACCTTTCACAAAGCATCGATCAATGGCTCTCAGAGCTGACCGACAAGCAGCGCGAAGTGGTTATTCGGCGCTTCGGTCTACGCGGACATGAGAGCAGCACCCTTGAAGATGTAGGCCTGGAAATCGGCCTGACTCGTGAACGGGTCAGACAGATTCAGGTTGAAGGGCTGAAGCGTCTTCGGGAGATCCTGGAGAAGAATGGCTTATCGAGCGAGTCGCTGTTTCAATAAGCGAATCGTCAGGAAAGCAGCATAAAGCCCCGACTGGTTCGGGGCTTTTTGTTGGCTGGAGTCCGGTGGGATGTAGCCTGTATTTGAGTCTGCTGTTGTAAGTCTTCGCTTACTCTTTTCGTAAGTGTTCGTTATTTTTACACCCTGCCAATCGGCCGTGCACTTCCAGTGCTAAACCTATCTAGCTGACTTTTAAGGATAATTATCTTGATCGTCTTCGTCTTAAGGTTTCCGGTGTGCATTGGGGAGCAATTGCCGTCGACCGAGAACTCGCTAATATCCAACGTGTGTCAACGGATAGACACTCCCTTCCAGGATGAAGGGAAAGGAAATCGCAGGAGCGATTCATCAGGATGATGAAAAAGGAATACAGGGACTAGGGAAAAAATGTGGGCGGGTCAAACCGCCCCTTTTTTTGCCCGTAGAAAAGCTAAAAGACCTGGAAAACAAAAAAGGCCCATAAGGGCCTTTTAGAGAACGCGGGGTAATCAGCGTTCGAGGTGTTCGATCTTGCCTGGCTTGCCATCCCATTCAGCGGAATCTGGCAAAGGATCTTTCCGTTCCGTGATATTCGGCCAAATTTCGGCCAACTCTACGTTCAGCTGAATAAAGTTTTCCATACCTGCAGGTACTTCATCTTCGGAGAAGATGGCCACAGCAGGGCATTCTGGTTCGCACAATGCGCAGTCGATGCACTCATCCGGGTGAATCACCAGGAAGTTCGGGCCTTCGTAAAAGCAGTCCACCGGACAGACTTCTACGCAGTCGGTGTACTTGCACTTGATGCAGTTGTCGGTGACGACGAAGGTCATTTCTAATTTTCTCCTCAGGCGGCGGCAGCGGAGCCCCTTCACGTTGGGGTCGCCGGGTTTGGGAGCGATAGTCTGCAGGCCAGGCTGTAGCCTGCAGCATCCCAAACCGCGCGAGATTCTAACAGCTTGCAAGCAACTGCGTTAGATCCGTGTCTTTAGTGCATAGAGCATTTCGAGAGCTTTACGGGGCGTCAGGTCATCCAGATCGATTTTGGCGAGTTCATCCAGCACCGGGTGCGGAAGACTGGCGAACATATCGCTCTGTAGCGGCGCGGCCGGTTTGCCTTTGGCTGGCTTTGGAACTTCGTGAGGCAGCGCGGTGGCCTCCAGGCGGCCAAGGTGTTCGCGGGCACGCACGATCACTTCGCTCGGCACGCCAGCCAGTTGCGCAACAGCCAGGCCATAGCTCTGACTCGCAGGGCCAGGCAGAACGTGGTGCAGGAACACGATACGTTCGTTGTGCTCGGTGGCATTGAGGTGCACGTTGGCCACCAATGGCTGTGCCTCGGGTAACACCGTTAACTCAAAGTAGTGGGTGGCGAACAGTGTATAAGCCCGCAGATACGCCAGGCGTTCAGCTGCTGCCCACGCCAGGGACAAACCGTCAAACGTGCTGGTGCCGCGACCGACTTCGTCCATCAGTACCAAGCTACGCTCGGTCGCATTGTGCAGAATATTCGCGGTTTCGCTCATTTCGACCATGAAGGTCGAACGCCCACCGGCAAGATCGTCGCTGGAGCCGATACGCGTAAAGATGCGATCCACCAGCGACAACTCGCAACTGGCTGCCGGGACAAAACTGCCAATGTGAGCAAGCAACACGATCAACGCGGTCTGGCGCATGTAAGTGGATTTACCACCCATGTTCGGGCCAGTGATCACGAGCATGCGAGTGTTGTCATCGAGGCTCAGGTCATTGGCCACGAACGGCGTGGTCAGGACCTGTTCGACCACCGGGTGACGGCCCTGGCTGATGCGCATGCACGGCTCTTCGACAAAGCGCGGGCAGTTCAGGTCCAGATTCAGCGCTCGCTCGGCGAGGTTGCTCAGCACATCCAGCTCGGCAAGTGCGGCGGCAGTGTCTTGCAGAGGCGGGAGTTGTGCGATCAGGTCTTCAAGTAGTGCTTCGTAAAGCATTTTCTCGCGAGCCAATGCCCGACTCTTGGCTGACAGCGCCTTGTCTTCGAACGCCTTCAGTTCCGGGGTGATGAAGCGTTCGGCGCCCTTGAGTGTCTGGCGACGAATGTAATCTGCCGGCGCTGATTCGGCTTGCTTGCTCGGCAGTTCGATGAAGTAACCATGAATGCGGTTGTAGCCAACCTTCAGGTGCGACAATCCCGTGCGGGCTTTCTCGCGTGCTTCGAGATCAATCAGGAACTGTCCGGCGTTCTCGCTGAGCGATTGCAAGTCATCGAGTTCACTGTCATAGCCAGTTTTCAACACACCACCATCACGGATGACCGCAGGCGGGTTGTCGATAATGGCTTTTTCCAGCAATGCCGCCAGTTCCGGATAGGTGCTGGTGGTGTTGGCCAATTGAATGATGTGTGGTGCTTCGAGCTCGGTCATTGCCACTTGCAGTTCTGGCAACGCGCCGAGTGCGTCCCGCAGGCGGGCAAGGTCTCGAGGGCGTGCATTACGCAGTCCGATACGCGCCAGAATACGCTCGATGTCGCCGATTTCCTTGAGCTGCGGTTGCAGCTTTTCGAAACGGTAGCCGTCGAGCAGGCAGGTGATCGAGGTTTGGCGCGCCAGCAATACGGTCAGATCGCGCAGCGGACGGTTCAGCCAGCGAGTCAGCAGGCGGCTGCCCATGGCGGTCTGGCAGCGGTCCACCACCGACTGCAAGGTGTTGTCACGCCCACCCGCCAGGTTGGTGTCCAGTTCCAGGTTGCGACGGCTTGCGCCATCCAGTACCACGGTGTCGTCCAGTCGTTCGTGACGCAGGCTACGTAAATGAGGCAAGGCCGTGCGCTGGGTTTCCTTGGCGTAGCTCAACAGGCACCCGGCAGCACCAATGGCCAGGGTCAGGTTCTCGCAGCCGAAGCCTTTCAGGTCCTGGGTGGAGAACTGCTGGCACAAACTTTTCAGCGCCGAGTCACGTTCGAAATCCCACGGTGCGCGGCGACGCACGCCGCGACGCTTCTCCGCCGGCAGATCCCTTGGCCAGTCATCCGGGATCATTAGCTCTACCGGATTCACTCGCTCCAGTTCAGCCAGCAGGTTTTCCCAGCCCTTGATTTCCAGCACCGTGAAATTGCCACTGGTGATGTCCAGTACCGCCAGGCCGAACAAGCGTTCGTCACCCAGTACCGCGGCAATCAGGTTGTCGCGGCGCTCATCCAGCAGTGCCTCGTCACTGACCGTACCCGGCGTGATGATGCGCACCACTTGCCGATCAACGGGGCCTTTACTGGTAGCCGGGTCGCCGACTTGCTCGCAAATCACCACTGACTCGCCGAGTTTCACCAGTTTCGCCAGATAGCCTTCTGCCGCGTGGTAAGGAATTCCACACATCGGAATAGCCTGCCCAGCAGACTGCCCACGGGCAGTCAGAGTGATGTCCAGCAGCTTGGCGGCCTTCTTCGCGTCTTCATAAAAGATTTCGTAGAAGTCGCCCATGCGGTAGAACATCAGCTGGTCGGGGTGCTGGTTCTTCAGGCGCCAGTATTGCTGCATCATCGGCGTGTGGGAGGACAGATCGGAGAGCGCTTTATTCATCGGATAGTTAGGCAAATTCGTTGAAAGGTGTAGGGCAAAGGAGGGGCGTGTGCCCGGCTTTTCCGCGATGGGCGCAAGGTTACCATGTGCGGTCCGCTCGACGCAGGCATGAAAGCCGGGGGATGCTTTAAGGCTGTCTTCTTCTTCCTCACATTTTGATTGATGCTCTGCCTTGCAAGCGCAATTTGCTCGTGTACGGTGGTTCTCATTCCGCCCGATCAGGAGATGACCGTGAAAGAAATCACCCAGCTCGCCGCTGAACTCGGCAGACGCTTGCAGGTTCTCAATGCCCACGTCACTACCGCCGAATCCTGTACCGGGGGCGGGATTGCGGAGGCGATCACCCGTATCCCGGGAAGCTCGGCGTGGTTTGAGGCCGGCTATGTCACCTATTCCAACCGTCAGAAAACCGAGCAGCTGGATGTCCCTGACGAGCTGTTTTCGACCGCCGGGGCGGTCAGTCGCGAGGTAGTCGAAGCCATGGTAAAAGGCGCCCAGGCTAAAAGCCGGGCACGTTTTGCGGTGGCGGTCAGTGGTGTGGCGGGGCCCGACGGCGGTTCCCCAAGTAAGCCGGTCGGCACGGTTTGGCTGGCCTGGGGTGTCGCAGAGCAGTCATTCAGCGAGGTTCAGTACTTTCCTGGAAACCGTGACGAGGTCCGCCGACAAACGGTGAAGGCCGCGCTAGAGGGGCTGCTGCGCCACGCTGCTTTAGAAATCTCAAATCAGGGGTAGGCGATCCTGAATCCCTGTGGAATAATACTGTCTACTTATACAGGTGTTGGCCGTCAGGCCTTATTGATTACGTGAGGACTTTCATGGACTACAACAAGAAGAAAGCCTTGGCTGCGGCCCTGGGTCAGATCGAACGTCAATTCGGCAAGGTGCCGTAATGCGTATGGGCGATCAGGACCGTCAGGCGATCCCGGCTATCTCCACTGGCTCTCTGGGTCTGGACATCGCGCTCGGCATTGGCGGTCTGCCAAAAGGTCGTATCGTTGAAATCTACGGTCCTGAATCCTCCGGTAAAACCACGCTGACACTGTCGGTGATCGCCCAGGCTCAAAAAGCCGGCGCGACCTGCGCATTCGTCGACGCCGAACACGCACTCGACCCTGAGTACGCCGGCAAACTGGGCGTCAATGTCGATGACCTGCTGGTTTCCCAGCCGGACACCGGTGAGCAGGCTCTGGAAATCACCGACATGCTGGTGCGTTCCAATGCGGTTGACGTGATTATCGTCGACTCCGTGGCTGCCCTGGTTCCAAAGGCTGAAATCGAAGGCGAAATGGGTGATATGCACGTGGGCCTGCAAGCCCGCTTGATGTCCCAGGCGCTGCGTAAAATCACCGGTAACATCAAAAACGCCAACTGCCTGGTTATCTTCATCAACCAGATCCGTATGAAAATCGGTGTGATGTTCGGCAGCCCGGAAACCACCACCGGTGGTAACGCGCTCAAGTTCTACGCTTCCGTTCGACTGGACATCCGTCGTACTGGCGCGGTGAAAGAAGGTGACGAAGTCGTTGGTAGCGAAACCCGCGTCAAGGTTGTGAAGAACAAAGTGGCTTCGCCGTTCCGTCAGGCCGAGTTCCAGATTCTTTACGGCAAAGGCATCTATCTCAATGGCGAGATGATCGACTTGGGCGTTCTACACGGTTTTGTTGAAAAATCCGGTGCCTGGTATGCCTACAACGGCACCAAGATCGGCCAGGGTAAAGCCAACTCGGCGAAGTACCTGGCAGAAAATCCGGACATCGCCGCCACGCTTGAGAAGCAACTGCGTGACAAGCTGCTGACTCCAGCGCCGGACGTTAAAGCATCGCCAGTCAAAGAGACTGCTGATGACCTGGCAGACGCTGATATCTGAATGATCTGATGACCGCCGTACTCGATACACTCGTCGCGGTGCGGCGAACTGCAATGGACCTGCTCGCGCGACGCGAGCATGGTCGAGTCGAGCTGACGCGTAAACTGCGTCAGCGCGGCGCTCTACCTGAAATGATCGACATCGCACTTGACCGGTTGACGGAAGAGGGGTTGTTGTCCGAAGCCCGTTACCTCGAAAGTTTCGTTTCCTACCGAGCTCGATCTGGATACGGCCCTTTGCGTATTCGAGAAGAGTTGAGCCAGCGCGGCTTGCAACGTAATGATATCGAACTCGCTATACGCGAGAGCGGCATCAGCTGGCAGGCACAACTGGAAGACACCTGGCGACGCAAGTTCTCCGGACATTTGCCGATTGATGCTCGAGAACGTGCCAAACAGGGCAGGTTCCTGAGTTATCGTGGATATTCCATGGAAATGATCGGCCGGTTGTTCAGCGGTCGAGCAATGGATGATTAAAATAAATGGCCCGTTATTTCGATAACGGGCCATTTTTTTGTCTCATACAACCTTGGAAGGCTCACGCGCGCGCTGTTGCGCCTGCGGTTTTGTCTGGGCCCAGTTTTCTGGCAGGTTGATGTAGTCCACCAGTTCCCGCAGACGTCCGTGATCACGTGCATTGAAGGTAAAAGCCAATCTCGCCAGATGGCTGAACTGTTCTTCGTCGTGTTCTTCGCCGCTGTAAACATGCTGATGGAAATGGTCACTCAGGCACAGGTCGGCAAATGCCTCCTGCATATGCTCAAGGGCCTGATCGCTGAGTTTATGATTCATGCGAATAACGAACTGGTGCTTGAGCCAGCGGCTGGAGTGGAAGTTGCTGTAGAACTGGTTGATCTGCTGCACCGCCTCTTCAGCGCTGTAAACCAGGCTCACCAGCTTCATGTCCGTGGGCAGGATGTAGCGATTTTCCTCCAACTGGTGGCGAATGAAATCCAGTGCACCTTGCCAGAACTTGCCACCTGGCGTGTCCAGCAGTATCACGGGCACCAGCGGGCTTTTACCGGTCTGAATCAGCGTCAGCACTTCCAGTGCCTCGTCCAGCGTGCCGAATCCTCCAGGACAAAGAACCAGTGCATTGGCTTCCTTGACGAAGAACAGCTTGCGGGTGAAGAAGAAATGGAAGGACAGCAGGTTGGCTGTGCCTTGTACCGTCGGGTTGGCGTGCTGTTCGAAAGGCAGGGTGATATTGAATCCCAGGCTATGTTCCAGGCCGGCACCTTCGTGGGCTGCCGCCATGATGCCCCCGCCAGCACCTGTGATCACCATCATGTCCGAGCGCGCCAATGCAGCACCGAGCTCTCGAGCCAGGCCATAAAGAGGGTGTTCGATTGGCGTTCGGGCAGAGCCGTACACAGTCACTTTGCGTCGGCCCTTGAACGGTTCAAGCACTCGGAAGGCATGCTCCAGTTCGCGCAGGGCTTGCAGGGTTATTTTGGCATTCCAGCGATTGTGGTCTTCCTGAGCCATGCGCAGCACGGTGAGGATCATGTCACGGTAAATCGGTATGTTCGGGCTGTTGGGTGAAACCAGGTTGAGTTGTTCTTCGACCTTGCTGGTGAGGTCATGGCCGCCTTCTGCAAAATGACGGCTAAGGAGGTCATTCGGTTGATAAGGCATTCAGCTTCTCCTTGCATACAGGCTGTGTTTTTTTCGATGAATGAAAAAAACCTTCGCAACAAAACGTACAACGGGCTGCTCCTTTTCGGCCCTCAAATATAAAGGTGGATACGTTAAATCTAGTCCCTCGCGATCAGTTGCGCTGAATTGATCATTGCGCCGCAAAGTCTTTCCTGGCAACCGCTTATTGAGGATATGCAAAGTGATTTCACCGCTCGTCTGAACGTGAGCTGAGCGTGCGCTACTCTGATTTACTAAATGACAGAGGTGTCACCAGACTTTTGCGTCCAGGGCAAGACGCACGGTACAGGCAATTCAAAGGATTTATCGCGCAATCAACGGCGAAGGGCAGGGAGGCGTCACACGATGGCCAGAGTCATTCTGGAGATCGATACGCAACTGTATCGATTGCTGAAATTATCAGCCGAGACCCATCACTTGAGTCTTGAGGAGGAGTGTTGCCGGCGTCTTGCGGGAGCCGAGCGACAGTCACGGTATCTGCAGGCACTGGTGGCGGAGTTGCGCGCCGAAGATGAACAGCGGCGCGAGAACTCGCGTTGATTACTTTTTCTTCTGAGTCGCTTTCGGGCAATCCGATTCCTGGAAACTGGCGGAGCCGACAGCGCGATTGGTTTTCACCTCGGTAAAGTCGTAACGCATGACGGCCCCTTTGGCCATTAGCTTGCGAAATCCCGGATTGCGGCAGACAGAAGCGCCCAGCTGGAAGTACACCGCTTTTGGGTCAGACCGCATCTTCTCGGCGTGGCTGCTTTGCACGCTCAAGTGATTGATCAATACATTGCCTTCAGCGGTATAACCCTGGTCGAGGATGTCTTCGTTGATCGCCCGTGGTGTGCCGACGCTGCTTTGAGCGGCAACGTTGCGCAGCTCTCGGTTGAGATTCTGCTCACTCAGAGACGCAGCCTGAGCACTGAAGGACGACGCTAGCAGAATGGCAGCGGTGGGAACGATAAGGCGCAGCATGAAACTCTCCTGGTTCAGTGACTGGTGGTTCGACCCGTCACATGACTGTGCGTTCAGTGGTCGCGAATTATAGGGGAGGTGGTCTGGACGGTACAGGCTTGTGCTGGCAGCTCTGATAAACTGCCGGCATTTATTGCCCCGAGTGCCGTTCGTGTCGAGTTTTCCTGTCTGCCGGTGTTACCCCCGATGAATTACGCCCCCAACGCCGTAGCCCGCTTGCGCGACCAACGTGAGGAGGAGGGTATCAAGCCGATTCAGGCGCGTGGCTGGAGAGCGCCCCGTTGCCGAGCCTGTCGTGTCATAGAGAGTCACTGCCTGTGCGCGTGGCGTCCGCAAGTCGACGCCCGCTCTGGCGTGTGCCTGATCATGACCAACAAGGAAGTGTTCAAGCCAAGTAACACCGGCTGGCTGATCGCTGACGTGATACGCGATAACCACGCCTTCATCTGGTCTCGGACCGAAGTCGATCAGCAGCTCCTGTCATTGTTGTATGACCCGCAATGGCAGCCGTATCTGGTGTTTCCCGGTGAGTACGTCGAACCCGAGCGCGTGACTAACAGTGTCGACGTCGATAGCACCAAACGCCCGCTGTTCATCTTGCTGGATGCCACCTGGACCGAAGCCAGGAAGATTTTCCGCAAGAGCCCTTATTTCGATCGGTTGCCAATCCTGAGCCTGCTGCCGGAAAAGCTCTCCCGTTACCGGCTGCGCCGTTCCACTCGCAGCGAACATTTATGCACCGCCGAAGTGGCGGCCCTGTGTCTGGATCTTGCGGGCGATACCGACGCTGCGTCAGCGCTGGACGCTTATTTTGACGTGTTCAGCCAGCATTACCTCGATGCAAAACATCAGCTGGACATGAACGTTTCAACACCGGCTCACGCCGAGCTCATGCCTTATGTGCAGAGCACTGCGCCGGTGATGTGCTGAGCTTCGCCCATACTGCAACAACCGGGATGGCCATGTAACTTGACCACCCCGTCTTCGCTGGGCATGCTTGGCGCCGATTAGGGCGCGGCCAAAGTTTGATACACCGTATTTCTACGTGACGAACCACGTTATTGGTGTTGAACGTGCCCTGTTGGTGCCGCTCCGTGGCGGCACCTCGAGTTGTTTGAAAAACAGGATCATTTGAAAAATGGCCACATACGAAATCCTGATTGCCGATGATCACCCTCTTTTTCGTAGCGCACTGCATCAAGCGTTGACCCTGGGCCTAGGTCCGGATGTCCGTTTGGTGGAAGTGGCGAGTATCGCCGAGCTGGAAACCCGCCTGGACGAAAAATCTGACTGGGATCTTGTGCTGCTGGACCTGAACATGCCCGGCGCCTATGGTTTTTCCGGGTTGGTGCTGTTGCGTGGTCAGTACCCGCAGATTCCCGTGGTGATGGTGTCAGCCCAGGAAGAAGCCTCGATCATGGTCAAGTCCCGTGAATTCGGCGCCAGCGGTTTTATTCCCAAGTCCAGTGACTTGAGCGTCATTCAAAAAGCCGTGAAGGCTGTGTTGGATGGCGACGTATTCTGGCCCCCTCAAGCTTTCGAAGCCGTCAGTGTTTCTGATGAAGCCAAAGCCGCGAGTGAAGGGCTGGCAAGTCTGACACCCCAGCAGTTCCGGGTGTTGACGATGGTTTGTGAAGGGTTGCTCAATAAGCAGATTGCCTATGAGTTAAGTGTGTCGGAAGCGACCATCAAGGCTCACGTCACTGCCATCTTCCGTAAGCTCAATGTGCGGACCAGGACCCAGGCCGCGCTGCTCTTGCAACAACTTGAGTCAATTTCGAGTCACTAAAGCACGACATGTTCACGCTTTTTTGACTTCGCTTGATCTAGCTTTCCCACTTCTTTTTGGTTCAGTTGACTACTTTATGTCTCCTTTCAAAGGCCAGACCGGCCTAAAACGCATCCTTAATGCTTCAGGCTATTCACTGGACGGCCTGCGCGCTGCCTTCACTGGCGAGGCGGCTTTTCGTCAACTCGTATTGCTGAATGTCGTGCTCATCCCCTTGTCGTTCTTCTTGAACGTGAGCCGCGTCGAACAGGCGCTGCTGATTGCCGTTTGTCTGCTGGCATTGATTGTCGAGCTGCTCAATTCCGCGGTGGAAGCGGCCATCGATCGCATCTCCCTCGAATTGCACCCGTTGTCCAAGAACGCCAAGGACATGGGCAGCGCCGCTCAGTTTGTGGCGTTGACCATGATCGCTCTGGTGTGGGCCGTCATTCTGCTTTAAGCGATGTTGGGCAGGACGATCTCGTCGCTGCGCTGAACCCCGGCGGTGAAGGCGCGGCACAGATCAAGAAATTCGCGCATCGCCGACGTCTGGTATTTCTGCTTGTGCCAGATGAAATAGAACTGCCGCGCCAAGTCCAGGTCCGGCGTTTCGACTGGTACCAGGCTGCCACGCCTGAAAGCATCGCGCAGTGCCAGCCGCGAAATACAGCCAATCCCCAAACCGGATTCCACAGCGCGTTTGATAGCCTCGGTATGCTCAAGCTCCAGGCGAATGTTCAGGGCGCTGCGATGATGGCGCATGGCTTGGTCAAAGGTCAGGCGCGTGCCAGAGCCTTGCTCGCGCAAAATCCACGCCTCGTGGGACAGTTCTTCCATGGTCGCCGTGCCTTTTACGGCCAAAGGATGCTGCGGTGCGCAGAACACCACCAACTCATCCTCGACCCAGCTTTGCACTTCGATGTCCGGATGGCTGCAGTCGCCTTCGATTAGACCCAGATCAATTTCATAGTGAGCGACTTGTTGCACGATATTGGCAGTGTTCTGCACGTGCAGCTTCACCTGGCTTTCCGGATGGCGCTGCATGAAGCTGCCGATTAGCAAAGTTGCCAGGTAATTACCGATGGTGAGTGTAGCGCCGACAGCCAGTGAGCCAAAACCGGATTTGCCATTAAGCAGGTCTTCGATCTCTTTGGCCTGATCCAGCAGCGCCACCGCTTGGGGCAATAGCTGTTTACCCAGGGCGTTGAGGCTCAGCCGTTTGCCGGCACGGTCGAACAGCTGGCAGCTGCACTGACGCTCCAGCTCGGTGATTGAGGTGCTCGCTGCCGATTGCGAAAGGTTGAGCAGGCCCGCAGCACGGGACACGCTCTCCTGCTGGGCGACAGCGACGAATACTTGAAGTTGACGGAGAGTAAATCGCATATCGATATAACCGATAACCCTTATCTTAATAATCCATTTAACAGATATTGTCGCTGCGATTAGAATGCGATGCAATTGCGCACATCATCGGCGCAGGCAAAATCTCCAGGAGTCCCCCGTACATGAGCAACATGAACCACGAGCGTGTCCTCAGTGTTCATCACTGGAACGACACTCTGTTCAGCTTCAAGTGCACCCGCGATCCGGGTTTGCGCTTCGAGAACGGTCAGTTCGTGATGATCGGCCTGCAACAGCCCAATGGCCGCCCGCTTATGCGCGCTTACTCGATTGCCAGCCCGAACTGGGAAGAGCATCTCGAGTTTTTCAGCATTAAGGTGCCTGATGGTCCGTTGACTTCCCAGTTGCAGCACTTGAAGGAAGGCGACGAGATCATCATCAGCAAGAAGCCTACGGGCACGCTGGTACTTGACGACTTGAAGCCTGGCAAACACTTGTACCTGCTCAGCACCGGTACCGGTCTGGCGCCCTTCATGAGCGTCATCCAGGATCCGGAAACCTACGAGCGTTTCGAAAAAGTGATCCTGTGCCACGGCGTGCGTTACGTCAACGAAGTCGCTTACCGCGAATTCATCACCGAGCACTTGCCGCAGAACGAGTTCTTCGGCGATGCGTTGCGTGACAAGTTGATCTACTACCCAACCGTGACTCGTGAGCCGTTCGAGAACGAAGGTCGTTTGACTGACCTGATGCGCAGCGGCAAGCTGTTCAGCGACATCGGTCTGCCACCGATCAACCCGCAGGACGATCGTGCCATGCTGTGCGGCAGCCCGAGCATGCTCGACGAGACCAGCGAAGTGTTGAACAGCTTCGGCCTGAAAGTCTCGCCGCGGATGCGCGAGCCGGGTGACTACCTGATCGAGCGTGCATTCGTCGAGAAGTAAGCAACACCGCTTCACTGAAAAGCCCCCATTGCCTGTGCAAGCAATGGGGGCTTTTTCATGCGTTGCACATTCCCTGTGGGAGCACGGCTTGCCGGCGATAGCGTTTTTAAGAACACCATCGCGAGCAAGCTCAGCTCCTACAATTGCGGTGCGGGAATGACTTCCAGGACGCGGATGATCCCTGATTCTGGGTAATGCCAACGTACATCCACATCCCAGAACTGAGCACCGTATTCCCGCTCAGGGACAGGCGTCTGATACGCCGGCCGTGGGTCCTGCGCCAAACATTGCTCAACCAGCTGGACCAAGGGCTCTTCCAGCCGCTGAGCATGCCCGTGAGCCTGTTTCAGTGACGAGTCCGTCCACTGCACGGGAATCAATTGGGGGGCGGCGCTGGCAATGCTGTTGGAGGCTGTGGCGATGATGTCGGCGTAGGGCACGTACGGTTTGATATCGAGAATCGGTGTGCCGTCCAGCAGGTCGATGCCGGAGATGAACAATCGATTGGCTTCGACCCTGTCGAGTTTAACCACGGATTGACCGATGCCATTGGGCCGATGCGTCGCGCGGGTGGCGAACACGCCCATGGACTTATTGCCGCCAAGACGGGGCGGGCGGACTTTCAGCCTGGGTTTTTCTTCCAGCGCCTGATGGAACAGGAACAGCAGCCACACATGGCTGACCTGCTCCAGTCCCTGCACGGCGTCCCCCTGATCGAACGGCGCCACCAGCTCCAGCACGCCGCGAGCGGCCGGGGCCAATTGTGGCTGGCGCGGAATGGCGAACTTTTCCTTGAAGCAGGAACGCACGAAGCCGATGGGAGAAACGCTGTAGGTCATGGTCTGGGGTCGAGGCGGAAATGGGCGTGCATGATAACCCACGCAATGATCGTTCCCATGCTCTGCGTGGGATGCAGCCCGGGACGCTCCGCGTCCCAAAGCGGACGCAGAGCGTCCAGTGAGGCATTCCCACGCAGAGCGTGGGAACGATCATCACGATCATCACGATCATTGGGCTGCGCCACCTGCTTAAAGACTGAACCCACCATCCAGCGGGATAATATTGCCGGTCATATACGCACCGGCAGTACTCGCCAGGCTGATGGCCAACGCCGACATCTCTTCTTCACGTCCCCAGCGCTTCATCGGAATCAATGCCGTATCTTGCGCCAGAGCCTGCTCGTCATCACCAATGTGCTGCGTCATCTTGCTCGGAAAGCGTCCGGGTGCGATGACGTTAACGTTGATGTGCTGGCTGACCAGTTCCCGCGCCAGAATCCGCGACAGCTGATGCAAAGCCGCTTTACTGGGGCCGTAAGCATAGGCCTGCTCGCCAAAGGATGAGATGCCGGCGACTGAACCGATATTGATAATCCGCGCCGGGTTCGCGGCTGAGCCGGCCTTTTTCAACAGCGGCAGGAACTGCTGAATGCAATTGAACACGGAGGTCACGTTGAGCTGCATAACCTTTTCCCAGCCCTTCACGGGATAGCTCTCAAGCGGTGCGCCCCATGTGGTGCCAGCGTTGTTCACCAGAATATCGAGGTGAGTGATTTGCTCACCCAGGCGCGTCGCCAGCTGCAGTACACCGTCTTCGGTGGCCAGATTGGCTGCCATCCCATGGCATTGGCCGACGGCACTCAGTTCCTCGGCGGTCTGCAGGCACGCCTCGGCATCCCGTGCGCAGACGTACACCGTCGCACCCGCCTCGACATAAGCCTTGGCGATCATTTTGCCGATACCACGGGTGCCGCCGGTCACCAGAGCGGTGCGGCCTTGCAGGGAAAAGTAGGGATGCATGGCGAATCCTGAGAGCTGAGGGTCAATACACCCTAGTCGTCAGCCGCTGAAAGCGGAGCCACTATTTTTGCGAGGAATGGGAGAACATATGGCTGAGCACTGGACCGTCACGGCTCCCTGTAGGAGCTGCCAAAGGCTGCGATCTTTTGATCTGGTTCTTGAAAAAACAAAGTCAAAAGATCGCAGCCTGCGGCAGCTCCTACAAGGGGGCAAAGCGTTTACTGCGGGCGAACGCGCAGGGTCAGGCCCTTGAGGAAATTGCGCAGCAACTGGTCACCGCAGGTACGGTAGTTGGTGTGGCCGAACTTGCGGAACAGTGCGCTCAGCTCAGGCTTGGACACCGGGAACTCGGCGGCCTTGAGGATGGCGTGCATGTCGTCTTCCTTCAGTTCGAAGGCCACGCGCAGTTTCTTCAGGATGACGTTATTGGTGACCGGCACTTCGATCGGCTGCGGTGGACGGCTTTCGTCCTTGCCGCGCTTGAAGATCACCAGGCCGTCGAGGAAATGCGCCATGACTTCGTCCGGGCAGCGTACGAAGCCTTCTTCGTCTTCCTCTTTCTTGTCGAGATAGGTCAACAGGTCTTCCAGGGACACGTCCATGCCGCCGAGCTTGATGATCTCGATGACTTTCTTGTCGCTGATGTCGAGCATGTAGCGCACGCTGCGCAGTACGTCGTTGTGAATCATGGTGTGCAATCCTGATATTCAGCAGTGGGCGCCGCATAAACAGCGGCGCCGAAAAGGTGTGGCGGCGAGAAAAGTCTTAGAACTTCTCTTTGCCGGACAGGTAGCGCCATTGCCCCACGGGCACTTTGCCGATGGACACGCCGCCAATACGGATTCGACGGATGGCGACGACCTTCAGGCCGACGGCCTGGCAGAACAGGGCGATCACGCCCGGCTGTGGATTCTTCATGGCGAAACGCAGGCGGTTCTCGTTCTGCCAGCTGGCTTTCACCGCCGGCAGCTCCTTGCCCTTGTAGGTCAGGCCGTGGTTCAGACGGTTGAGGCCGTGAGCGACCATCTCGCCTTCCACCTCGACCACATACTCCTGCTCGATCTTGGCGGAGTCCGCTGTGAGCTTGCGCAGGATCTTCCAGTCCTGAGTGAACACCAGAAGACCACTGGCATTGGCCTGCAGATCGGTACTGGCGGTCAGGCGCAGGAAGTGCCCCTTGAGCGGCCGCTTGCTGAAGCGGTGTTCTTCGCTCAGGGTTTCGGCGCTGATGGTCGCCATGGCCGTTTCTGCGTCCATGCCCGCCGCAACGTTGAACAGGATCGTCACCGGCTCCGGCGCGGTGGCCTTGGCTTCTGGATCGAGCTCGACTTTCTGGGTGTCGACCTTGAACTGCGGCTCATCAATGACTTCGCCATCCACGGTGACCCAGCCGCCCTCGATGAACAGCTCAGCCTCCCGACGGGAACAGCCGACGAGTTCGATGAGGCGTTTGGAGAGACGAATCGGGTCAGTCATGACAGGGCCGTAACAAAAAAGGGGTGGGCATTGTACCTGCTGGGCGCCGGTTAATCCCGGCTCCATTTGCTGCAGGTGCTTTTAATGTGGGAGCTGGCTTGCCGGCGATGCAAACGACACGGTTCGCCAAGTGGACCGAGTTGATGCTATCGCCGGCAAGCCAGCTCCCACAGTGTTCGATGTTGGTTAGCCATTTCGGGTTATCTGTTGCGTCTGGCGCAGCCGCATGTGCAGCAACGGATACGGCTGGCCCATCCCATCGACTTCCGATCGACCAATCACCTCAAACCCCTGTTTGAAGTAGAACCCCAATGCTTGCGGGTTCTGTTCGTTGACGTCCAGTTCATCGGCATTCAGGTGTTCCATGGCATAGCGCAGCAGCTGTTTCCCCAGACCCTGGCCACGATGCGCCGGGTCGATGAACAGCATCTCGATCTTGCCTGCCGCGACTCCGGCGAACCCGGTGATGCGTTGGCGTGAGTCTGTAGTGCAAATCAGCATGACCGCATCCAGATAGCGGGTCAGCACCAGGTTCTTCAGCAATTCAATGTAGCTGTCCGGGAGAAAGTCATGGGTCGCTCGCACCGAGGCTTCCCAGACTTGCACGAGTTCATCGTAGTCACTGTGTTTCGGTGTGTGGATAACCGAATGGTGGCGCATGGCCCGCTGCCCCTTGCGAAGTGGATGAAAAGAGTCCTTTCGTTACAAAACGATAGACGTAAAAAAGCCCCGCATCTCGTCAAGAATGCAGGGCTTTTTATATTTTTTGCGTTTAGATCTGTTCAGCCCACAAGTCGTACTCGTCGGCGTCGGTCACTTTGCACCAGACCTTGTCGCCCGGCTTGAGGTTGCTGCCGTTGTCGATGAACACGTTACCGTCGATTTCCGGGGCGTCGAAGAAGCAGCGACCCACGGCGCCTTGCTCGTCGACTTCATCGACCAGCACTTCGATTTCACGGCCGACGCGCATTTGCAGGCGAGCCGAGCTGATGGCCTGCTGGTGCGCCATGAAGCGGTCCCAACGGTCTTGCTTGACGTCGTCCGGCACGATCGCCGCGTCCAGCAAGTTGGCCGGTGCACCTTCGACCGGCGAGTACTGGAAGCAGCCAACGCGATCGAGTTGGGCTTCGGTCAGCCAGTTCAGCAGGTATTGGAAGTCTTCCTCGGTTTCGCCAGGGAAGCCGACGATGAAGGTCGAACGGATGATCAGGTCCGGGCAGATCTCGCGCCAGTTCTTGATACGCGCCAGGGTCTTGTCTTCGAAAGCCGGGCGTTTCATGGCTTTCAGGACTTTCGGGCTGGCGTGCTGGAACGGGATGTCCAGGTACGGCAGGATCTTGCCGGCGGCCATCAACGGGATCAGCTCATCCACGTGCGGGTACGGGTAAACGTAGTGCAAGCGCACCCAGACACCGAGGCTGCTCAAGGCTTCGCACAGTTCGGTCATGCGGGTTTTCACCGGCGCGCCGTTCCAGAAACCGGTGCGGTACTTCACGTCGACGCCGTACGCACTGGTGTCCTGGGAGATCACCAACAGCTCTTTGACGCCGGCCTTGACCAGACGCTGGGCCTCATCAAGCACATCACCCACCGGGCGGCTGACCAGTTTGCCGCGCATCGACGGGATGATGCAGAAGCTGCAGCTGTGGTTGCAGCCTTCGGAAATCTTCAGGTAGGCGTAGTGACGCGGGGTCAGCTTGATGCCCTGCGGTGGCACCAGGTCGATCAACGGGTTGTGATCCTGGCGCGGTGGCACGGCGTCGTGCACGGCATTGACCACCTGCTCGTACTGCTGCGGGCCGGTAACGGCCAGCACGCTTGGGTGCACGTTGCGGATGGCGCCTTCTTCGACACCCATGCAGCCGGTCACGATGACCTTGCCGTTTTCCTTGATCGCCTCACCGATCACTTCCAGGGATTCAGCCTTGGCCGAGTCGATGAAACCGCAGGTGTTGACCACCACGACGTCGGCGTCCTGATACGTGGACACAACGTCATAACCTTCCATACGCAGCTGGGTAAGGATGCGCTCGGAATCGACCAGTGCTTTGGGGCAACCCAGGGATACGAAGCCAACCTTTGGATTGGCCGGCGCAGGAGTGGTGGACATGTCTAACCTCGGTATTTGTGACGCCTCCAGCCGGGAACGGCAAGGCGACTGACGGGCGCTTGGCGTCCTGCCTCGTGAATACGCTGCTTTTTGACGAGTGACTGTTTTTGCCAGGCAAGGCGCTGCGCCGAGTCATAGCTTGCTATGGCGAGAAGCAGCAACGCGGCATGGCAACAACAGGCACCGTCAAAAAACAGCAGTGATTCGCGAGGCGGGACGCTTTGCCTCTGATCAAAAAGTGCGCAATTCTAGCGATGGCGGGCGCACTTGACCAGCTTTATGGAGGGAAATGCGACGAGTGCTGCGCTATGCTTCGCGCCGTTACGCTTTACCGAATTTTTATAGTCAATAAAACGTCTGTAACCGTAAGTAAATCAGCGCATGCTGCGTGACAAAGCATAGTGCTTCTTCCAAAGAAGCCCGGTCTGGGTAGTAGGAGTGGTGGATGGGTCAGGCAAGTAGTCAGGCGGCAGGTGCCGAGCATTCGGTAGCAAAGCCGATAGGCATGCTGGTCGCGGCAGTCGGGGTGGTTTATGGCGATATCGGCACGAGCCCGTTGTATACCCTCAAGGAAGTGTTTTCCGGTGCCTATGGCGTACCGGTCAACCATGACGGTGTGTTGGGCATCCTGGCGTTGATCTTCTGGTCCCTGATCTGGGTCGTCTCGATCAAGTACATGATGTTTGTCTTGCGTGCCGACAACCAGGGCGAAGGCGGGATCATGGCCTTGACGGCGCTGGCCCGGCGGGCAGCGGCGGGGCACCCGAAGTTGCGCGGCTTGCTGGTGGTATGCGGGCTGATCGGTGCAGCGCTCTTCTACGGTGACAGCATGATCACACCGGCCATTTCGGTCCTTTCGGCGATTGAAGGCCTGGGGTTGGCATTCGATGGCATCGACCATTGGGTGGTGCCGCTGTCGCTCGTCGTGCTGGTGGCACTGTTCCTGATTCAAAGTCACGGCACTGCGCGGATCGGCATTCTTTTCGGGCCGATCATGGTGACCTGGTTTGTGGTGCTCGGGGCGCTCGGTGTCTACGGCATCATGCAGCACCCGGAAGTCTTGAAGGCGATGAACCCGATATGGGGCGTGCGGTTCTTCATCGTTCACCCGGGCATGGGTGTGGCGATCCTCGGTGCGGTGGTGCTGGCGTTGACCGGTGCCGAAGCGCTGTACGCCGACATGGGCCACTTTGGCCGCAAGCCGATTGCCCGGGCCTGGTTCATCCTGGTGCTGCCGGCGCTGGTGCTGAACTACTTCGGCCAGGGTGCGTTGCTGCTCGGTGATCCGGAAGCGGCTCGCAACCCGTTCTACCTGTTGGCCCCGAGCTGGGCGTTGATTCCGTTGGTGGGATTGTCGACCATGGCCACGGTCATCGCCTCTCAGGCAGTGATTTCCGGTGCATTCTCCCTGACCCGTCAGGCGATCCAGCTCGGCTACATTCCACGCATGCACATCCGTCACACCTCCAGCGCCGAACAAGGCCAGATCTACATCGGCGCGGTTAACTGGTCGCTCATGGTCGGCGTGATTTTGCTGGTGCTCGGTTTCGAATCCTCCGGAGCCCTGGCCTCGGCCTATGGCGTGGCGGTGACAGGCACGATGCTGATGACCACCATCCTGGTGTCGGCCGTGATGCTGCTGCTGTGGAAATGGCCACCGATTCTCGCCGTGCCGGTGCTGCTGGGTTTCCTCCTGGTGGACGGTCTGTACTTCGCCGCCAACGTGCCCAAAATCGTCCAGGGCGGTGCATTTCCGGTTATTGCCGGTATCGCGCTGTTTGTGCTGATGACCACCTGGAAGCGCGGCAAGCAACTGCTGGTCGAACGGCTGGATGAAGGCGGATTGCCGCTGCCGATCTTCATCAGCAGTATTCGCGTTCAACCACCGCATCGCGTGCAGGGCACCGCCGTGTTCCTGACCGCAAGGCCGGACGCCGTGCCCCACGCGCTGTTGCACAACCTGTTGCATAACCAGGTTCTGCACGAGCAAGTGGTGTTGCTGACCGTGGTGTATGAAGACATCCCGCGGGTGCCGCCGACCCGGCGCTTCGAGGTCGATTCCTACGGCGAAGGGTTCTTCCGGGTGATCCTGCATTTCGGCTTCGTCGACGAGCCGGACGTGCCGCAAGCGCTGAAGCTGTGTCACCTCGATGATCTGGACTTCAGCCCGATGCGCACCACCTATTTCCTCAGCCGCGAGACGGTCATCGCCTCCAAGCTTGAAGGTATGGCGCGCTGGCGTGAGGCGCTGTTCGCCTTCATGTTGCAGAACGCCAACGGCAACTTGCGCTTCTTCAATCTGCCGCTGAACCGGGTGATTGAGCTGGGGACGCAGGTCGAGATGTAATTCCGCCACATCAAAAAGCCCCCGTTGCCATGAAGGTAGCGGGGGCTTTTTTGTGTCTGATTGCATGACATGCAGCCGGTGGAGATCTCATGTAGGAGCGAGCCTGCTCGCGATGATGGCGGCAGCTCCAGCACTGATGTCAGAGACCTACCGCTATTGCGGGTTAGTTCGCTCCCACGAAGGATTTGCGGTGCCTTTAGTTACGCTTGGGCCATCATTTTTTAGCTTTGGCGTTGGCCGAAGCAGGTCGCTCAAGCACCTTCACCACATCATCAATCACTGCCTTGCTCATGGCCGTCAGGTAATGCGCGGCCCAGGCGTACCGGCCGGTATCGCGGGCGCAGGCAGCGTCCCTGGTCAGCTCCTTGGCAAGGAGCAGAAAGTCAGAGGCCATGGCTAATGCATCGCCCAGAGGAACGCCACGACTGACATGGAACAGTGCCTGATTTGAGCAGTAGATGAAGGGGGTGAAGCCGATGGTTTTTAGTTCTGAGGGTGTGGGCGGGTTTGTTTTGCTCATTGTTTCGCTCCTTAACTTGAGGAGCTGCCGTATTCGTTACCACACGAATAGGCGGCAGCTGTACGCAGGGTGGTAAACCGGAGGAGCAAAGGATCCGGCAGACCCGAAGGTCTCCCACGCACAGCTGCCATAACACGGTATTAACAGGCGTAAAAAACGCATGAAATCGAGATGGCGCTGTTGCACTTTGCCTAGCCGGGTTACCACACCCGATCGCTGAATGTTCAGCGACGTCCGGAGAGTATCCCGTCGAAGAAAAGCGCAACAAGGCATCAAAGTGCCCAAACGCGAGATTCGGAGTTTGCCTACAAGGTTTGTAAGAGTCATCTGAAATTGACGAGTCAGAATTAAACAACTTCCTACAAGGCATCCACTCTGCAAGTCGCTGACGCTAGTTTCAGCTGACGGATGAAACCGGAGTCGACACCTGCTTTTTTGCCTGTGGTTAGTCTGAGATCACGACATCTGTCACAGATTCGTATTTTTAGCTGCTTGCTGTATGTCAAATTCGACGCAATAATGTACGTAGAATTATCTGTTAATATTTGCATGATTGTGCAGGAAGGTGGGTATGACAGCATTACTGGAGCGTGCTGACCAAGCAATATCGGTGACTGCAATGGTCAGGGGGTTTAGCGCACGGCTCAAAGATATTTCCAGTCGAACCACCGAGCGATTGGTCATTTTCAAGGATAATCAGCCAGCAGCGGTCATTATTAATGTCGCTGCGTATCAGGAAATGCTCGATGAGCTTGAAGATCTGAGGGTTGAAGCAGCCGCTCGAGAGCGTTTGATCGATTTTGATCAGTGCAAGGCAGTCAGCCACGACGATATGCGGGCGCGGTACGTCAGGAAGGACTAAAGGAGTTGTGGATGGTTTGGGGCGTTTTCTATCACCCGGATGTTCAGAAGGATCTGGATCTGCTGGGAGCTGTGGCGGCTAACCGCATTCTTGATGTCATCGAAGAGCGGATTATCAATGGTGAGCCAGATAAGAGCGGCAAGCCCCTAAGGGCCAGTCTTGCAGGCTGTAGGCGGATCCGAACAGGTGATACGCGCATTGTTTATCGAGTAGATGGCAAGGCGATTCAGGTCTTGATCGTTGCCGTTGGTGCTCGACGTGACGAAGAAGTTTACGCAGCAGCAGAGCGTCGCATCTAACTTAAAAGCCCCCGCAACCATAGGCTGCGGGGGCTTTTTTGTCGGCGAGTTTCAGGTCACTCCTGAGTCGTCTCATCCTTGGCTTGCCGCTTGACGATCACGTCCACCAACCGCTGCGCCAGTTTCGGGTAGTTCTCGTCGAAGTGGTGGCCACCCGGCAGTTTCATGGCTTCGCCCACTGCGGTTTTGTCGGTGCAGCCGCTCTCGTCGGCTTCCTCTTCACCGTAGATGCACACCACTTTTTCCGGTGGCAACCTGGCCATTTCCGGGCCGGTGGCGGCTTCTTTGCCGGCATTGCCCAGCCAGCCTTCGACTTCGATTTCGAAGCTGCCGGTGCGGGCGAACGCCAGCAGGATGATTGCGTCGACGCGCTGTTGCTCCGAAGGCTCCAGGCGGTTGTAGATCGCTGGCAGTACGTCGGCGCCGAAGGAGTAACCGGTCAGGATGAAGCGCTTGGTGCCCCATTTCTGCCGGTAGTGTTGCATCAGCTCGGCCAGATCCAGCGCACTTTGCTCAGGGCTCTTGTGCTGCCAGTAGTAGCGCAGGGTATCGATGCCGACTACCGGATAGCCGATCTTCGCCATCTCGCCTGCTACGTCGCGGTCGAGGTCGCGCCAGCCGCCATCACCGGACAGGAACAGGGTGACGGTGTCCTTGGCTTGGCCGGCCGGTACTTCAACCACCGGGATCTGCAAGCCGCCGGCGGCCTTGTCGCCACCGACCAGGATTTTGCGGAGTTCGTTGTTCAGCACTTGCGGCAGGTTGATGTCGTAGTCGCTGATGCTGGTTTCGGCGTTGGGTTGATCGCGCACGAAGCCTGCACTGGCGTCGTCCGGGTTATCGTTCCAGGCCACCAGCCAGTGGCCGTGGGCAGCACTTTTCGGCAGCAGGTGGGTGCAGCCGGGCTTTTCCAGCGCCAGGTCGACGGAGACCGCCTGCGCCTTGTCGTCCTTCTGCTCGGACAGCCAGCGCCACGCCAGCACGGCACCGGGGCCGATGCCGCTGACCAGGGTCGCCGGGCCTTTCAGTTCACGCAGGCCCGTTTGGAGTGCGCGACTTTGCAGCAGACACTCCTTGGGCAGAATCACTTGAACAATCTGCGCCGAGGCCGAACGGCTCAGGGTCATCAGTTGTTGGTCGCTGAGTTTCTGATCGTCGTTCACCGCCACCAGCACCTGAGCCGTCGGCGTGGTGCCAGGGATGACACGGGTCATGACGGTGCCATCAGCCGGTGTCAGCCGTTCGAGGGTCGGTGCCGGTGCCGGGCGTTTGAGGTACCAGTAACCGCCACCGAGAATCAGGGCCAGCACTACCAGTGTGGCCAGTACATACCGCAGGGAGCGTTGAATCATCAGCGTTTCACCAATCCAGTCAAGCCGCCCGCAATCAGGGCAGCAGTGTCGGCCAGGGCTACCAGCGGATCGAGTCCGGCGGGCACGGCCATATAGCGGGGTTCCCAGTCAGGCTGGAATTTGTCTTTGAAGCGGCGCAAACCTTGGAAGTTGTAAAGCTGCTCACCACGGCGGAAAACCATCGAGCCCAGACGCTGAGTCAGTGGTGCGCCACGACGGGGTTGCAACCCCGACAACGGCACCATGCCCAGGCTGAAGCGCGCGTATCCATGATTTTTATAATGTTGAATCAGACCGACCATCATGAATTCCATGGTCAGCTTCGGGGCGTCCGGGTGCGCTCGCATCAGGTCGAGGCTCGCCAGGTCGTGGCCGAAGGTCTCGAGCAAGTTGGCAAACGCCACCGGGCGTCCTTCGAAACGAATGACGGCTACGCGGAAATGCTTGATGTAGTCATCGTTGAAACGGCCAAGGGAGAAGCCTTTTTCGCGCACGTTCTTGCCGGTCAGCCAGGCATCGGAAATCACCTTGAGCTCGTCCATCGGCGCCTGTCCCGGCTCGAAGATCTCCAGCGACAGGCCGTCGCGAGTGCCGCGGTTCCAGGTGTAACGCAGGTCCTTCATCTCTTTGCCCTTGGCTTCAAGGTCAAAGCGATTCAGATCGACCCGGGCTTCTTCGCCCAGTTTGATCGCGGTCAGCCCGATGTCCATGTAGTACGGCAGGTTCTCGGCGCGAACTTGATAGAAGACGGGCCGGGCGTGATGGATGTCGCACAGGTCACGGAACTGCCAGATCATCTCGGCCCGTTGCTGGGTCGGTCCGATCGGGTCGTACAACGCCACCAGGCTGCGTCCACGACGGGCGTACATCAAGAAGGCCTGGTCGTCGGGATGGAACAGCAGCGCTTTGTCACCGGTCAGCGCGAGGCCACCATCCGGCTGGGAGGAGGCCATGAGGATCTTTATGGCCCTGTCCAGTTCGTCCTGTGTCGGCAGGTGGATCACCGGGCGCGCGGTGCGCAGCAGCCAGGTCAGGGAGACCACCACCAGCAACACAGCGGCGCCCAGCAGCGAGCGCAGGCCCCGAGGTGCGTCGGCGTCGAGGGTGAACTGCCACCACAGTTGATGGCTGTAGGGAACGTCCTGATAGGCAAACAGCAGCAGCCAGATCGACGCTGCGAGCACGCAAACGCTGGCGACCAGGTAAAGCGGCGAGAACGGTAATTCCGTCAGTCGACTCGCGCGATAGAACGAGCGCCGGAAAACCCCCAGTAGGCTGGCGGTCAGCGTCAGCAGGCAGGCTTCTTCCCAGTCGAACCCTTTGAGCAGGGAGAGCAGGGCGCCCACCAGCAACAAGATGGTCGTGAGCATCCACGCTGCAGAGAGACGGCGGCGCAGACCTTGGGCCAGCAACAGGCAGAGCACGCCAATCAGGCTGGCGCCGAAGTGCGAGGCGTCGACCAGGCGATGAGGAATCAGAAAACCGATGTGCTCCAGGCGGGTGTCAATTTCAGGCGTCACACCGGAAAACAACAGCACCACGCCCGACAGGAACACCAGTACCGCCAGAATCGGGGCGGCCAAACCGGACGCGACGCGCAGGGATTGACGGGATTGGAACAGGCGCTGTCCTTCATTGATCAACAGGAATAGGCAGGCCACCAGCAAGGGAAGGATGACGTAAATCAACCGATAGAGCAGGAGTGCGGCTGCCAGCGGCGCGGCGCCGAGCTTATCGGCGAAGGCTGCCAGCAGGATCGCTTCGAATACGCCGACGCCGCCGGGTACATGGCTGAGCACCCCGGCCGCCAGCGCCAGCAGGTAGACCAGCAGGAACGCCCCGAAAGGTGGAGCTTCGGGCAGTAGCAAATAGAGCACGGTGGCGGCAGCTGCGACGTCCAGGGCCGTGATGATCAGTTGCAGGAATGTCAGGCGACGGCCTGGCAGGCGCAAGGTACGGCGTCCAACCCTGACCAGCAGGTTGTCCTTATAAGGTTGTTCCGGCAGGCGACGGCGGTAGATGCCAATGGCCAATACGCTGAAGAGCAACAGCACGGCGGCTGCCACGGCTCCTAGTAACGTCTCGGACAGCCCAAGGGCGGCAGAGGCTGCTGGCAGGTCGCTGAGCGTCGCCAGCGCCGCAAGTGGCGGCAGCGCGCAACCTAGCGAGAGGCTGGCGAACAGTGTCATATGCGCGACTTCCGAGGCCCCCAGACCATGCCGTGCATATAGACGGTATCGAACCGAGCCTCCCGACAGCATCGACAAGCCGATCGCATTGCCAATCGCGAACGCGGTGAATCCACCCAGTGCCAGGATTCGAGGCGCCAGTGTCACACCGGCATAGCGACTGGCCGACCACTCATAGCCCAGCAATATGATGAAGCCGACCACGGTGGCCGCGAGTGCACCGAGTAGCGCGGGCTTCGGAACTTCGAGAATCGAGTCATGCAGGGCGTAGAGGTCGAGTTCGCTCAACAGATGGCGACAGGCAATCAGCGCGATAGCGAACAACAGCACCGTCACCGCCAGGCCGATAGGCTGGCGGTATTTGCTGACCAGATCCAGCAGGCGCAGACGCTCTGCTTTGATCGGTTGTGTTGCCGTAACGGTGTCTTTTGGATCAGACGAGTTGGCGCGCATCAATCACCTCTTGGATTGTGCGCGACAGGATGGGGGTATCCAGCCAAGTTACCAATCCCTGTAGAAAAAAATAGTCACAAATATTAACGCCTCTCACCGTCATCGGGTGAAGGCACGTCATCAGGCGAAGAGGGGGCTGCCTGGGATCAGCATAGTCTGAACTCGGCGCATTAGTGACCACTAACGGCTTACCTGCACGATGACAGATCATTGTTGCGAAAGGACTTTTTCAACAGATACAAAAAAGGCCACTCTTTCGAGTAGCCTTTTTTGATGTTTGGTTGCGGGAGCCGGATTTGAACCGACGACCTTCGGGTTATGAGCCCGACGAGCTACCAGACTGCTCCATCCCGCGTCTGTG
>Ga0160470_100255_pt1 | contig 39246 bp, 36 predicted proteins | sample HID1973I_E11MG_FD_108214 | JGI IMG/M metagenome (GOLD analysis project Ga0160470, IMG submission 108214) | Enriched mosquito-associated microbial communities from UW Madison campus, WI, USA - HID1973I_E11 MG | ecosystem: Host-associated > Arthropoda: Insects > Digestive system > Unclassified ... | reverse complement strand
CCACGGAGCAGGACCGGAGTGAGGGTATGCCGAGCCCAGGCGAGGCACCGGACGAAAGGGGCAAGAGCGTTTGGTTACTTGGCGCTCTTCCAAGTGACTCGCTGTAAAAGCGAAACCAATAGCCGCCGTGACCGCAGGAATGGATATGTACCCCAGCAAGAATCTCACCGCCGATCAGGTAGCCATCGCGAGCAGGCTCACTCCCACAGTTTGATTCGGGTGCATCAGGAAGATATCGATCGGCTGTGAGGCCGTCATCGCGAGCAAGCTCGGCTCCCACAGTTGATTCGGGTGCATCAGGAAGATATCGATCGGCTATGAGGCCGTGATCGCGAGCAGTTTTTCTTCTACGAAAACAACCCAACCCAAGACCCTACATCCCAAAGCGACACAAAAAACAAACGCGACACGTTATTTTGTGTTTGATATTAATTTCCGTATCGCTTATAAAGTTCTCCATGCCAACAAACAGATTCACGGCGGGAGACCCCCCATGTACGCACAGCTCGTAGAAACAGGCGTCAAGCGCATCAAGGACCTGTCGGAAATGTCCGAACAGGAACGCGCTTTCCAGGAAAAAATCGATTCAGAAATCAAGATCGAAGCTAAAAACTGGATGCCTGATGCCTATCGCCAGACCCTGATCCGGCAGATTTCCCAACACGCTCACTCCGAAATCGTCGGCATGCTGCCCGAAGGCAACTGGGTCACCCGTGCCCCTACACTCAAACGCAAACTGCAGCTGATGGCCAAGATTCAGGACGAAGCCGGTCACGGCCTCTACCTCTACAGCGCCATGGAGACCCTCGGCGCTGACCGCGACGAAGAAATCGCCAAGCTGCACAGCGGCAAGGCCAAGTACTCCAGCATCTTCAATTACCCGACGCTGAACTGGGCCGACATGGGCGCCGTGGGCTGGTTGGTGGATGGCGCCGCGATCGTCAATCAGGTGGTGTTGCAACGCACGTCCTACGGCCCGTATTCCCGAGCCATGGTGCGCATCTGCAAGGAAGAAAGTTTCCACCAGCGCCAGGGCTACGAAATTCTCCTGACCATGATGCGTCACGGTAATCAGGCGCAAAAAGACATGGTCCAGGACGCGATCAACCGCCTGTGGTGGCCGTCGCTGATGATGTTCGGTCCAAGCGACGAACACTCGCCAAACAGTGCCCAGTCCATGGCCTGGAAAATCAAGCGCCAGAGCAACGACGAACTGCGCCAGCGCTTTATCGACCAGACCATCCCGCAGCTGGAACTGCTGGGCTGCACCTGCCCCGACCCGGACCTGAAGTGGAGCGCCGAGCGCGGCCACTACGACTTCGGCGAGATCCAGTGGAGCGAGTTCTACGAAGTGCTCAAGGGCAACGGCCCGTGCAACCAGGAGCGCGTGGCCACCCGCCGCAAAGCCATCGAAGACGGCGCCTGGGTTCGTGAAGCCGCTGTCGCCCACGCTCGCAAAAAACAAAACAAGAACGCTGCATAAGGCAATCCGCCCCCCCTGTAGGAGCTGCCGAAGGCTGCGATCTTTTGATCTTGGTTCTCGGCGGCTTCAAAGCCGCCAAAAAGATCGCAGGCTGCGCCAGCTCCTACAGGGGCCGGTGATCTCATGTAGGAGCTGCCGAAGGCTGCGATCTTTTGATCTTCAGCCCTGACAGCAAAAACCGAACAGATGTGGAGTAAGTGAAAATGTCCGAATGGACCCTTTTTGAAGTCTTCGTGCGCAGCAAGCACGGCCTCAACCACAAGCATGTCGGCAGCGTGCATGCCGCCGACACCACCATGGCCATCGAGAACGCGCGGGAGTTGTACACCCGTCGCAGCGAAGGCGTGAGCCTGTGGGTGGTGCCGTCGGCGCTGATTACCGCGTCCTCGCCGGATGAAAAAGACCCGCTGTTCGACCCGGCGGACGACAAGGTCTATCGCCACGCCAGCTTCTACGAGTTGCCGGCCGAAGTCGGGCACATGTGAGGTCGACCATGAATAACCAGACTGATCTGATCGAATACCTGCTGCGCCTCGGCGACAGCGCCCTGATCCAGGGCCAGCGCCTGTGCCAATGGTGCGGCAAGGCTCCTGCGCTGGAAGAGGAACTGGCGTTGATGAACGTCGGCCTCGACCTCGTCGGCCAGGCCCGCAACTGGCTGGAATATGCCGCCGAATTGCTGAACGACGGTCGCGATGCCGATCACCTGGCGTTCCGTCGAGACGAGCGCGCGTACCGCAACCTGTTGCTGGTGGAGCAACCCAACGGCGATTACGCCGTCACCATTCTCAAGCAATTCCTTTACGACGCCTGGCACCTGCAAGTGCTCACCGGCCTTGCCCTGTCCAGCGACGAACGCATTGCCGGGATCGCCGCCAAAGCCGTGAAGGAAGTCACCTATCACTTGCGTCGCTCCGGTGAGTGGGTCGAGCGCCTGGGTGACGGCACCGAAGAGAGCCACGCGCGCATGCTCGCGGCAATCCCCGAGGTGTGGCGCTTCACGGTCGAGCTGACCAGCGCCGACGACAGCGAACAGCGCCTGTGCGAAGCCGGCATCATCCCGGCCACCGCAGAAGTCGCCGCCGCCTGGCAAAAAACCGTCAGCGAAACCTTTGCCCGTGCCACCCTGCCCGTGCCCCCGGCGCCCAGCTATTTCTATCTGGATGCTCGCAAGGGCCTGCACTCCGAACACCTCGGCATCCTGCTGGCCGAGATGCAGTTCCTGCCACGAGCGTACCCCGATGCAACCTGGTGAGCTGATCGCCAGCGACCAGGGCGCCCGGCCTGCTCAGCCGAGTGACCTGGCCGCCGCGTGGGCGACATTGGCGCAGGTCATGGACCCGGAAGTGCCTGTGGTCAGCGTGGTCGATTTGGGGATTGTCCGCGATCTCGACTGGCAGGCCGGGCACTTGCACGTGGTGGTCACGCCGACCTACTCCGGTTGCCCCGCCACCGAAGTGATCGAAAGCGACATCCGCGACGCACTGGAACTGGCCGGCTTCAAGGCGCCGCTGCTGGAGCGCAAATTGACGCCGGCGTGGACCACCGACTGGATCACCCACAGCGGTCGTGAACGCCTGCGCGCCTACGGCATCGCACCGCCCGAAGGCAGCACGAGCAAACGCAGCCTGCTCGGCGACAGCCCGGTGATCGCCTGCCCGCAATGCGGCAGCGCACACACCGAAGTGCTCAGTGAATTCGGCTCCACCGCGTGCAAGGCGCTGTACCGCTGCCGCGATTGCCTGGAACCGTTCGACTATTTCAAGTGCATCTGAGCGGCGATCGGCCGTCCCAGCTGGAGAACAATAATGAGTAAATTTCACAGCCTGACCATCAAGGACGTGCGCAACGAGACCCGCGACGCGGTGTCCATCGCCTTCGAGATTCCGCAGCACCTGCAGGACAGTTTTCACTTCACCCAGGGCCAGCACCTGGTGATGCGCACCCAGATGGATGGCGAAGAAGTACGCCGTTCCTACTCGATCTGCACGGGCGTCAACGACGGTGAACTGCGCATTGCCATCAAGCGTGTGGTCGGTGGGCGTTTCTCGGCATTTGCCAATGAACAGCTCAAAGCCGGGCACTGCCTGGAAGTGATGCCACCGGCCGGACACTTTCACGTCGAACTCGACCCGACGCGCCATGGCAACTACCTGGCTGTCGCCGCTGGCAGTGGCATCACGCCGATCCTGTCGATCATCAAGACCACCCTGCAGACCGAACCGCACAGCCGCGTGACCTTGCTGTACGGCAACCGTTCCAGCTCCGGCGCCTTGTTCCGTGAACAGCTCGAAGACCTGAAAAACCGCTACCTGCAACGCTTGAACCTGATCTTTGTGTTCAGCCGCGAGCAGCAGGATGTCGACCTGTACAACGGCCGGATCAACGCCGAGAAATGCGAGCAACTGTTCTCCCGCTGGCTCGACGTCAAAGCCCTCGATGCCGCCTTTATTTGCGGTCCGCAGGAAATGACCGAAACCGTGCGTGACAGCCTCAAAGCCAAGGGCATGGCGCCTGAGCGTATCCACTTCGAATTGTTCGCCGCCGCTGGCAGCCAGAAGAAACGCGAAGCCCGCGAGGCAGCGCATCAGGTGGACGCCGCGGTCAGCCAGATCACGGTGATCAGCGACGGTCGCGCCCTGGCCTTCGACCTGCCACGCAACAGCCAAAGCATTCTCGATGCCGGCAACGCCCAAGGTGCCGAACTGCCCTACTCCTGCAAGGCCGGCGTGTGCTCGACCTGCAAGTGCAAGGTCATCGAAGGCGAGGTGGAAATGGACAGCAACCACGCCCTGGAAGACTACGAAGTAGCGGCCGGTTATGTGCTGTCGTGCCAGGCCTTTCCGATCAGCGACAAAGTGGTGCTGGATTTCGATCAGCTTTGATTTCAGCCCGCGCTCGGACCTGTAGCAGCTGCCGAGCCTGCGAGGCTGCGTTCGAGTGCGCAGCACTCGCAAAATGGCTGGCGAATGCTACGCATCCGAACGCAGCCTCGCAGGCTCGGCAGCTGCTACAGACAGAGTCGATTTCAACCCACAACAGATGTAAAGACAGACACGTTTCACCCCACAACAAAAACAACAACAGAGAGCGCGCCATGACTCCACAAGACGTAGAACTCATTCGCCAGCATCCCGACTTCATCCAGCTGGTCCGACGAAAACAGAACCTGTATTGGTCGCTGTCGCTGATCATGCTGGTGATTTATTTCGGCTTTGTCCTGTTGGTGGCTTTCTCCCCCGCCACGCTCGGGCAATCCCTGAGCGGGGGCGTGACCACCGTCGGCATGCTGGTGGGCGTGGTCATCGTTCTGATGGCGTTCGCCCTGACCGGTTTCTACGTCTATCGCGCCAACAACGTCATCGACCCGCTCAACGAAAAACTCAAGCAGGAGTGCGCACAATGAGCCGTCTTATGGCCTTGTTCCTGCTGCCATTGGCAGTGGTCACCGACCTGGCGGTTGCGGCTGACGGCGCGTCCCGTCCGCTGAACTGGAACGCCATCGGCATGTTCCTGGTGTTCGTGCTGTTCACCCTCGGCGTGACGCGCTGGGCAGCGTTGCGCACCCGTTCCGCCAGCGATTTCTACACCGCGGGCGGTGGCATGACCGGGTTCCAGAACGGCTTGGCCATTGCCGGCGACATGATCTCGGCGGCGTCCTTCCTGGGCATTTCCGCCATGATGTTTCTCAACGGCTACGACGGTTTGCTCTACGCCCTCGGCGTATTGGCAGGCTGGCCGATCATTCTTTTCCTGATCGCCGAACGCCTGCGCAACCTCGGCAAATACACCTTCGCCGACGTGGTCTCCTATCGCCTGGAACAAACCCCGGTGCGCCTGACGTCAGCCTTCGGCACCCTCACCGTGGCCCTGATGTACCTGGTGGCGCAGATGGTCGGCGCCGGCAAGTTGATCGAACTGCTGTTCGGCATCGACTACCTCTACGCAGTCATGCTGGTCGGTGTATTGATGGTGTTCTACGTGACCTTTGGCGGCATGCTCGCTACCACCTGGGTACAGATCATCAAGGCCGTGATGCTGCTGTTCGGCACCACGTTCATGGCCTTCATGGTGCTCAAGCATTTCGGTTTCAGCACCGAGGCGATGTTCGCCAGCGCCACGGCCGTGCACGCCAAAGGCACCGCCATCATGGCGCCGGGCGGGTTGCTGTCGAACCCGATCGATGCGATCTCGCTGGGGTTGGGCATGATGTTCGGCACCGCCGGCCTGCCGCATATCCTGATGCGATTCTTTACCGTCAGCGACGCCAAGGAAGCGCGCAAAAGCGTGTTCTATGCCACCGGTTTCATCGGCTACTTCTACCTGCTGCTGATCATCGTCGGCTTCGGTGCGATCGTCATGGTCGGCACCGATCCGACGTTCCGTGATGCCAACGGCGCGATCATCGGCGGCGGCAACATGATTGCCGTGCACCTGGCGCAAGCCGTCGGCGGCAACCTGTTCCTGGGCTTCATTTCCGCAGTAGCCTTCGCCACCATTCTGGCGGTAGTTGCCGGGTTGGCCTTGTCTGGCGCGTCGGCGGTGTCCCACGACCTCTATGCCTGTGTGATTCGCAAGGGCCAGGCCACCGAGCAGCAGGAAATCCGCGTTTCGCGCATTGCCACCCTGTGCATCGGCGTTCTGGCAATCATCCTTGGCCTGCTGTTCGAGTCGCAAAACATCGCGTTCCTGTCCGGCCTGGTGCTGGCCATTGCCGCCTCGGTGAATTTCCCGGTGCTGTTCCTTTCGATGTACTGGAAAGGCCTGACCACTCGCGGCGCAGTGACCGGCAGCCTGGCAGGGTTGATCTCGGCCATTGTCCTGCTGGTGCTGAGCCCGGCGGTGTGGGTCAACGTCCTGCACTACGAAAAAGCCCTGTTCCCGTACTCCAACCCGGCGCTGTTCTCCATGAGCCTGGCCTTCTTGAGCGCCTGGCTGTTTTCCGTCACCGACACCTCACCCCGTGCAGCCCTCGAACGCGGCCGTTACCTGGCGCAGTTCATTCGCTCCATGACCGGGATCGGTGCCTCCGGCGCCAGCAAGCACTAATAACGACGATTGACGGCAGGGAATAAAAACAATGAAGCCCGCACGTACTGCTCCTTATGAATCACTGTTTTCGTTAGCCGCTGCATTGAGTCTGCCCATGGTCGCACCAAGCGCCATGGCCGACTTCGTCAGCGACAGCAAGGCCCGTATCGAGATGCGCAATCACTACATCAACCGCGATTTCCGTCAGGAGAATGCGGCCCAATCCAAGGCTGAAGAATGGGCGCAGGGATTCACTGCGCGCATCGAGTCCGGGTTCACCGATGGGACCTTGGGGTTCGGCCTCGATGCGCTGGGGGAGTTGGGACTGAAACTCGACTCCAGCCCGGATCGACGGGGCACCGGCCTGCTGCCATTTGGCCCGAACAGCCATGAACCTGCGGACGAGTTCAGCGAGCTGGGTTTGACCGGCAAAGTGCGGGTGTCCAAGAGCGTATTAAAGCTCGGCACCCTGCAACCCTTGCTGCCGGTGGCGACCTACAACGACACCCGCCTGCTGGGTTCGACCTTTGAAGGCGGCTTGCTGACCAGCCAGGAAATCAGTGGCCTGACGGTGAATGCCGGGCGCCTGACCAAAGCCAACCTGCGCGATTCCTCCAGCAACGATGACATCGGTTATGGCGCCGCCAGCAGCGATCACTTCGACTTTGCGGGCGGCACTTACGCGTTCAGCCCGCAACTGAATCTGAGTTACTACTACGGCAAGCTCGAACAGATCTATCGCCAGCAATTCGCCGGACTGGTGCACACCCAACCGCTGGGCAACGGTTTCAATCTGCGCAGCGACGTGCGTTATTTCGACAGCCGGGGCGACGGTGCCGAGCGGGCGGGACGCATCGATAACCGCAACTTCAACAGCATGTTCACCGTGTCCCACGGTGCCCACAAGGTCAGTGCGACCTACCAGCAGTTGTCCGGCGACAGTGCATTCCCGTTCCTCAACGGTGGCGACCCTTACGTGGTCAACCTGGTGACCTACAACACCTACACCCGCGCCGACGAAGACTCCTGGCAGCTGCGTTACGACTATGACTTCGCCGCCCAGGGTATCCCCGGCCTGACCTTCATGACCCGCTATACCGACGGTCGCAACGTCAAGGCCGGTGCCGTCGACAACGGCCGCGAATGGGAGCGCGACACCGACATCAGCTACGTCATTCAGAGCGGCATGTTCAAGGACGTCAGCCTGCGCTGGCGCAACGTGACCTTCCGTTCCGGCAATGGCTTGACGACCGCCCTCGATGAGAACCGGCTGATCGTCGGTTACACCGTGGCGCTCTGGTAATCCCTGAATGGCGCGGCTGCGGCTGCGCTAAACCTTTTAATCATCTGGAGCAATCGTGATGTCCTCTTCACCTACACCGCAGGCCCCTACCCTGCAAAGTTTTATTGCCGGTCGCTGGATCGGCCAACACGGTGCCCAGGTGCTGCGCAGTGCCATCGACGGCCACGAAATCGCACGCACCCACGAAGAGCGTCCGGACTTCGCCGAAGCCGTCGAGCACGGTCGTCGCCAGGGCGTCAGCGGTCTGATGGCGCTGGATTTCCAACAGCGCGCCCAGCGTCTCAAGGCACTGGCCTTGTACCTGAGCGAGCGCAAGGAACAGCTCTACGCGATCTCCCATCACAGCGGTGCGACCCGCTCCGACAGCTGGATCGACATCGAAGGCGGTAACAGCACGCTGTTCACTTACGCCAGCCTTGGCTCCCGTGAATTGCCATCGGGCAACATCGTCCACGAAGGCCCGGCGCTGCAACTGAGCAAACTGGGCACCTTCGCCGGCACGCACATTCTGGTGCCCCGTGGCGGCCTGGCGGTGCACATCAATGCCTTCAACTTCCCGATCTGGGGCATGCTGGAAAAATTCGCCCCGAGCTTCCTCGCCGGCATGCCGTGCATTGTCAAACCGGCCAGCGCCACCAGCTACCTGACCGAAGCCGTGGTACGCCTGATGGACGAATCCGGCCTGCTTCCGGCCGGCAGCCTGCAACTGATCATCGGCGGCACCGGTGACTTGCTGGATCGCCTGCAGGGCCAGGACGTGGTGACCTTCACCGGTTCCGCCGACACCGCCGCCAAGCTGCGGGTCAACCCGAACCTGATCCGTAACTCGGTACCGTTCAACGCCGAAGCTGACTCGCTGAACTGCGCGATCCTCGCCCCGGACGTGACCCCGGATGACGAAGAGTTCGAGCTGTTCATCAAGGAAGTCGCCCGGGAGATGACCACCAAGGCCGGGCAGAAATGCACCGCCATTCGCCGCGCCATCGTGCCGGCCAAGCACATCGATGCGGTCGCGACCCGTTTGCGCGATCGTTTGAAGAAAGTCGTGGTCGGTGACCCGTCGGTGGAAGGCGTGCGCATGGGCGCACTGGCCTCCCACGATCAACAGAAAGACGTCGCTGAGCGTCTGGAAAGCCTGCTGCAAAGCAGCGATATGCTGTTCGGCGCCCGCGACGGGTTTGAACCGCGCGGTGAGAACGTCAACCAAGGCGCATTCTTCGCGCCGACATTGCTGCAGGCCCGCGACCCGCACGCCGAAGGTGGCGCCCACGACATCGAAGCATTCGGCCCCGTCAGCACGCTGATGGCCTATGACGATCTGGATGAAGCGCTGGTGCTGGCGGCTCGCGGCAAAGGCAGCCTGGTGGCCAGTCTGATCACCAAAGACCCACAGATTGCTGCCAAAGCCATCCCCGTTGCCGCTGCCTGGCACGGTCGCTTGCTGGTGCTCGACCGCGAGTCCGCCGCCGAATCCACTGGCCACGGCTCGCCGCTGCCACAACTCAAGCATGGCGGTCCGGGTCGTGCCGGTGGCGGTGAAGAACTCGGTGGTCTGCGCGCGGTGAAGCACTACCTTCAACGTGCAGCCGTGCAAGGTTCGCCCACCATGCTGGCGGCTGTGACCGGTGAGTACGTGCGAGGCGCCAAGGTCATCGAAACCGAAGTGCATCCGTTCCGTCGGCACTTCCAGGATCTGCAGATTGGCGAGTCGCTGCTGACCCACCGTCGCACCGTGACCGAGGCCGATCTGGTGAACTTCGGCTGCCTGTCCGGTGATCACTTCTACATGCACTTCGACGATATCGCAGCGAAAGAATCGCAATTCGGCAAACGCATCGCCCACGGTTACTTCGTACTGTCGGCGGCGGCAGGCTTGTTCGTATCCCCTGGCGTCGGCCCGGTGCTGGCCAACTACGGCCTGGACACGCTGCGCTTCATCAATCCGGTGGGCATCGGCGACACGATCCAGGCGCGCCTGACCTGCAAACGCAAGATCGACCAGGGCAAGAAGAGCCCGCAAGGTGTCCCTCAAGGGGTGGTGGCCTGGGATGTCGAAGTGACCAATCAGCTGGGTGAGCTGGTGGCCAGTTATGACATTTTGACGTTGGTTGTTAAGCGCGAAGCCTAAAATACAAGATCAAAAGATCGCAGCCTTCGGCAGCTCCTACAGGGGAAATGCATTCCTCTGTAGGAGCTGCCGTGCTGCGATCTTTTGACTTTCAATGCTTACGCAACCACTCGATAAACAACGCAAACAACTCCGACTGCGAACCCACCTCCAGCTTCAGGTACAGATTCTTGCGGTGCATGCGCACGGTTTCTGGTGATATGCCCAATTGGCTGGCGGTGGATTTCACCGAGTGTCCCCTGAGCACCATGTGCGCGACTTCCCGCTCGCGGTCGGTCAGCAGGTCGCTGCCGAAATGCTCGAACGCCCACTGCACCCGTTGCTTGAGATCATCCCCCTCGCCCACCGCTTGAACGCACCGAATCTCGGCAATGCGCTGCATGCCGCGTTGACTGAATGCGCCGATGAATTCGCTTACCAGAGGTTCGACGGCGCGCAGCAGGTTCAGTTGATCGACCCGCAGGCTTTCATTGCTGAAACCTTGGAACAGGCTCACCGAAATCTTCGTCTCGTTGCCCGTGTTGACGATGTAATAGCTGTCTTCCGAACAGCCCGCCTTCAAGTAATACGTGCGGTAATACTCGCTGTCGAAGAAGTCATCCGGAGCGATTTCCTCCAGATGGTAGAAGCCTTGGGCCAAATCCTGTTCCACCGCCAGGCAGAACGGATCAAGCAGATACCCCCCGGAAAAATAGCGCTCGATGATCGACACCTGATACTGCTCGGCAATGCCGCGCTGATACAGCAACTGGGGTGGGCGGTCCTTGTGTTCCAGGCTGATCATCACCGATTCGATGCCGACCAGGTGCCCGAACGCCGACGCCAGGTAGTGCAGCGCGTCGGGCTCATCGACACGGGCAAATGCCTCGCGCATTTGCCCGTGCCATTTATGCAGTGCCCCGAAGGGCAAGGCGATCAGCGTATCGTCGTTTGGTTTGCTCATACCCCGCAGTCTAGCGGGTGAGCCGGCTCCCGGTAAAAGCCTGGCTGACGAAGTCATTGGCCCTGGTACTGACCGCTTTCCTGAAGTTCGGCGGCCACTTCAAGAATGCACACACGCAAGGTCTCGACGATCTCATCGACCTGGGCGCACGTCAGGATCAACGGCGGCGACATCACGTTGAGGTGCATGATCGGCCGCACCAGCAACCCTTTGGCCTGTGCCCGGGAGTGAATCCGCTCGCCGATGTTGATCTCGTCGGCAAACAACGCCTTGGTGCGTTTGTCGGCGACAAATTCGACGCAGGCCATGAATTTCTGGCAGCGCACATCGCCCACCAACGGCAAATCGCTGAGTGTCGCCAGGCGTTCCTCCAGATAAGCGCCGACGACATCGACGTGTTCCAGCAGCTGTTCGCGCTCGATGATTTCGATGTTTTTCAGCGCCGCCGTGCAGCACACCGGGTGCCCGCTGTAGGTGAAGCCGTGGCTGAAGCAGCGGCCCTTGCCCGGTTCGGCGATGACCTTCCAGATGCGATCGGAAAAGATGCAGGCGCCCAGCGGCAGATAGGCGGACGTCAGGCCTTTGGCCGTGGTGATGATGTCCGGCTGCACATCGAACAGGTCGTAGGACGCAAAGAATTTACCCAGTCGCCCGAAGGAGGTGACCACCTCGTCGGCGACGAACAGGATGTCGTAGCGCTGGCAGACTTCCCACATGCGTTTCAGGTAGCCCTTGGGTGGAATGATCACCCCGCCCGAGCCCATGATCGGCTCGGCGAAGAAGCCCGCTACCTTGTCCGCGCCGATGGCCAGGATCTTGTCTTCGAACTCCTTGACCAGAAACTCCAGGAACTGCGCCTCGTCCATGCCGTCCGGTGCCCGGTATGGATTGGGGTTGGAGACATGGTGGATACGGTCGTGGGCGTAGTCGAACTCCGGGACACGGTCGGCGGCCTTGTTGCCAATCGACATCGTCAGCGTTGTCGAGCCGTGATAGGCGTTGTAACGGGCAATGATGTGCTTCTTTTCCGGTTTGCCGCGGCAGTTCTGATAGTACTGAATCAGCCGGTAGGCAGTGTCCACCGCCGTCGAGCCGCCAGTGGTCAGAAACACATGATCGAGGTCACCGGGGGCCAGGCTGGCGAGTTTTTCGCAAAGTTGAATGGCCACGCTGTTGGACATGTCGCAGAACGGATTCGAATAAGCGAGCTGGCGGACCTGGTCGGCAATGGCCAGGGCCATTTCTTCACGCCCCAAACCGATATTGGTGCACCACATACCGCCTACGGCGTCGAGAAAACGATTGCCCTGGGTGTCGAAAATATAGGCGCCGTCGCCGGAAACAATGTTCAGCGACCCCTGCTCGGCGTGCTCGTCGAACATGTGATAGCCGTGCATGTAATGCGCCTTGTCTGCCTTGACCAGGCGGGCCTCTTCGGCGGCGGACAAAATGTGCTGGGTTGGAGTGGCCATACGAAAACCTCAAGCTGAATAATTGAACGATCAGATCCCGCTTTTTACCGTGCTCCAGACCCTCGTCATGGCGCGCATGGCTTTGGCGTCCTGGGTCTTCTGTGGAAACAGGCGCTCACGGGTGGCGTCATCGGGATAAATCGCCAGGTTGTTGCGCACTTCGGCATTTACCAGGGGCGTGGCGGCCGCGTTGCTGTTGGCGTAATGAATGTAATCGGTGACGTCGGCGATCACTTGCGGCTGCATCAGGTAGTCGAGGAACTTGTGGGCGTTGGTGACATGCGGGGCATCCGCCGGGATGTACATGTTGTCGAACCAGATGAGCGAACCTTCCTTGGGAATGAAATAGGACAGCTTGATGTTGAGCTTGGCTTCTTCGGCGCGGGCCATAGCTGTGGCGTAGTCGCCGGACCAGGTCATGGCCATGCACACGTCGCCATTGGGCAGGCTGGTCAGGTAATTCACCGAGTCGAACTTGCGGATGTAGGGGCGCACGGACAACAGCAATTCCTGCGCGGCTTTGAGGTCCGCCGGCGCGGCGCTTCGCGGGTCTCGTCCCAGGTACTTCAGGGCCAGCGGAATGACCTCGGTGGGCGCATCGACCAGGGTCACGCCGCAATCGGCAAAGCGCGAGACGATCTTCGGATCGAAGATCATCGCCAGCGAACCGATCGGCGCATCCGGCATGCGTTCTTTGATCTTGTCGACATTATAAGTGATGCCGTTACTGCCCCAGGTGTAAGGCGCGGAGTACTGCGTGCCGGCATCGAAACCCTGCAAGTCCTGCAAGACTTTCGGATCAAGATTGGCCCAACTTGGCAGCAGGTTTTTATCCAGCGGCTGGAAGACCTTGGCCGTGATCAAGGGGGGCGCGAGGGATGCATTCAGCACCACCAGGTCATACCCGGAATGACCGGTGAGCAACTTTGCCTGGACCGTTTCGTAGGCATCGAAGGTGTCGTAGATCACTCGGATGCCGGTGGCTTTTTCGAAATTCGAAATGGTTTTCTCGCCAATGTAATCCGCCCAGTTGTACAGCCGCAGGGTATTGGCGTCATCGACATCGGCGGCATGGACGTTGAGCGACAAAGGAACGAGGAACACACTGAAAATCAACTTGAATGCCTTACGCATAGCAAATTCACCTTACCAGGCAGGTTCCGTTCTGAATGACCGGATGAGTTCACTATCGAGCGATTCAGCGCACCGCACCATACCCCGAATGGGTGTGTGACCCGGATCGCGGCGATGCAACATGGCAAAAAGAAGCAGATTCGTTGAACGGTTTTGTCATAGATCCGGCACAGCCCCGCGCTTAGAGTGACCGATGCACCGATCAACCAGAGCCGCTCATGAACGATCTGATCAAACAGGAACACAGTGCCGGCGTACTGACGCTCACTTTTGACCGCCTCGACAAGCTGAACGCGCTGAACAATGCGATGTACACGCAGCTGGCCGACCGCTTGTTGGCCGCGGATGAAGACGAGAGTGTTGGCGTCATCATTCTTACCGGTGGTGCGACGTGTTTTACCGCCGGGAATGACCTGGCGGACTTCCTGCAGCATCCTCCAACTCATCTGGACAGCCCGGCCTTTCGCCTGATGAAAGTTGTCACGCACCTGCAAACGCCATTGATCGCGGCAGTGTGCGGGGCGGCCATCGGTATCGGCACCACCCTGCTGCTGCATTGCGATCAGGTGCTGGTCAGCCGTAATGCCCGGCTGCGTGTGCCGTTCGTCAACCTGGGCCTGTGCCCGGAATTCGGCGCGAGCCTGCTGCTGCCACGCCAGCTCGGCCATGCCCGCGCTGCGCGTTTGCTCCTGCTGGGAGAAACCCTCGACGGTGCCAGTGCCGTCGCGTGGGGCCTGGCCAACGAACTGTTCGACGATGGCCCGCAGTGCCTCGCTGCCGCGCAGCAAATGGCCCAGCGCCTGCTGGCCTTGCCCCAAGGTGCCTTGCGCCAGACCCGGCAATTGCTGAAGCAGGCGTCAATGGCCGAACTGCAAGCCACGATTCGCCAGGAAAACCTGATGTTCATCGAACGCCTGAACACTCAGGAAGCGCAAACGGCGCTGAACGCCCTCCTCAATCGCAGTACCGAAAAGAACCCGTCAAAAGGAACACCGTCATGAACACCCCAGAAGTTTTCGTAGTCAGCGCCGCTCGTACCGCCATCGGCACCTTTGGCGGTTCGCTCAAAGATGTCCCGCTGGCCGATCTGGCGACCACTGCCGTCAAGGCAGCTTTGCAACGGTCTGGCGTGGACCCGGCGCAAGTCGGTCACCTGGTGATGGGTAGCGTGATCCCCACCGAAACCCGCGACGCATACATTTCCCGGGTTGCCGCGATGAACGCCGGCATCCCTAAAGAGACGCCGGCCTACAACGTCAACCGCCTGTGCGGTTCGGGTCTGCAAGCCATCATCAGTGCGGCCCAGACCCTGTTGCTCGGCGACGCCGACATTGCCATTGGCGCCGGCGCCGAGTCCATGAGCCGCGGCCCATACCTGCTGCCATCCGCCCGCTGGGGCTCGCGCATGGGCAACGTCCAGGCAATCGACTACATGCTGGGCATCCTGCATGACCCGTTCCACGGCATTCACATGGGCATCACCGCCGAGAACGTGGCCGCACGCAACGGTATCACCCGCGAAATGCAGGACGCCCTCGCCTTTGAAGATCAAAAGCGCGCGGCGTTTGCCATCGCCAACGGGTACTTCAGCGAGCAAATCGCCGCCGTGGAAATCCAGACGCGCAAGGAAACGAAGCTGTTCAACGTCGATGAACACCCTCGCGCCACTTCGCTGGAACAGCTGGCGCAAATGAAACCGGCGTTCAAGAAGGACGGTTCGGTGACCGCGGGTAATGCTTCAGGCCTGAACGACGGTGCAGCGGCGCTGGTCATGGCCACGGGCGATGCGGTCAAGCGCGGCAATTTGCGCCCCCTGGCACGACTGGTCAGCTATGCCCACGCTGGTGTTGAGCCGGAACTGATGGGCCTGGGTCCAATTCCCGCCTCGCGCCTGGCCCTCAAACGCGCCGGGCTGACCGTGCAGGATATGGATGTCGTTGAAGCCAACATCGCTTTCGCGGCCCAAGCGTGCGCGGTCAGCCAGGAGCTGGACCTCGACCCGGCCAAAGTCAACCCGAACGGCTCGGGGATTGCACTGGGTCACCCGGTGGGTGCGACGGGCGCAATCATTGCGACCAAGGCGATTCATGAACTGCACCGTACTAACGGGCGGTATGCGTTGGTGACGATGTGCATTGGTGGCGGTCAGGGGATTGCGGCGATTTTTGAGCGGGTTTGATGACTGGCCGGGCATGGGATCAAGGCGACCACCCGATTGATTCCGTGCCTGGCACCGTTATATATGCCACCGATTATCTGTCACAGCTGGCGAAACTTGTGGTGAGGGGATTTATCCCCGCTGGGTTGCGCAGCGACCCCAAAATCTTACGACTGCTACGCAGCCGAACGGGGATAAATCCCCTCACCACAAGTTTCGTCAGCTGCTACAGATTGTTTGATGGCCTGACTGTCTCAAATTTCCCCGAAAGCCACTTTTCTTTCCAAGATCAAACCCGCCCCTGCAATCGTCGCCCGACGACATCCATCAAATCACAGCCATCGCGAAGCGAAGTCACTAACACCCGCGCCAGCTCACTGTGAACACCCTCGCCGAAGGCAAAACTCTCAAGAAGCTGCGTGGCCGTACGAATGCGATAAGCCGCCGTTTCGTGCAACACCTCAATCGGTGCCTCGGTGTCGATCAGTAAAGATGGAACGCTGCAGTCGGTACCGGTGACAGGCATATATCGATCCATGACGTAGAACCTCCATTGGTTAAAAGAACACACCGCCTCAACGTTGACGATTGGACGACACGTCTGCCGATTCCCGAGGCACTTCCAGATTGTCCAGCGCCCGATTGACCAGCAACTCGCTCAACGCGGACAGCTGCTGAATGGCCAAAATCACCTGACGGCGCGGGCCTTCCAGCTCGCGGGCCAGGTCGGCGGACATAACGCTGAGAGAGGACAGGGTTTCAGAGGCGTGACAAAGCATGGCTTCGATGTCGACATCGGGCACCACCGCGAAGAAGCAGTTGGAGGTTTCGGGACTGACTTGATGGCGCAGGGGAATGCTGATGGTACGTTCTGAGGGTTTGGGGCGGGTGGGTGAGACGGGGGTGTTATCGGATTGAGGGTCTGATGCCGTGGTTGGGATGGGGGAAGCCTTTTTCATGTCGGAGCTCCTTGCAAATTGAGAATCGCCAGTTAGTTGCTTTCAATTGAATGGATTGATGGCTGTACGTGGCGGACCGGTAGATTTATTACCAGAAAATTCATTTTTATTAATCAATTAAATGAACATCTGTGTAATTAAATGATTCTCGCCTGAGCATTCATTAGACCATTCATTCCTTACTACGAAAACATCTCCTCCGGTAAATTCTCACGCTCTTCCAATTTACTGTAAGACGTTTCCTTAAACAAAGTAGGCAGCGTCTTACACTCGCACGCGGTACTCATTCGAGACATACAAGGCCATTCCATGGCCATACGATCTCTTAGGAAAATTATCTTTTTCGTTCAGGTACCAAGTGTGTAGGATGCCGCAACCAAAGAGAACCACCCGCGTACGTGTGGTTTGTTGCAACAACAAGACCGTGGTAAATACCAAATGCACAAGAAAGACAAAACAGAAAAACTAAAAAGCAATATCAAATACCTGATAAAGAGTCGCGGAGAGACTCGATTGTCCTTGTGCAATGCCAGTGGACTTACCAGAACAACCATCTACAATATTTTGGAAGGACGGGTCGTAAATGTACAACAATCAACTATTCGAAAAATATCCGATTTTTTTGGTGTTTCTTATAAAGAGATAGAAACGGTAGATTTCGAAGAAAGAGAAATAATAGAAAGTAGCGCCACACCTGACGGGAATATGAATCCGGCAGCGGTGCCCATCATTCGAGAAAGCCTTCTAATTCAGAGTCTTGACAAAAAAATTGGTGAATTGGCGACCATTCACTCACTGACGTATTACTTTGGCACGGCTTGCAATTTGATAGGCGTACTACTGGAGAACGATATTTGTGGAGTGAATGAGGCAGGTGATCTTTTAATAGTGAAGAAAGGGTTATCGAATGGCGACGGAGACAAACTGGTGTACGACACAATTACAAAAAAACTGGCCATCACCACCAACGATCCTGACAAGGACAGCATCACTACTATCGGAGTTTTAATCGAGGAAAGATTCTATGGAAAATAACAATAAATCCGAGAACAGCAAGTACAAACTACTAGGATTTGAGAAAAAACAAAATCTGGTTGTTATTATGGTTATCTCGACTGGGAAAATAGTAAAAATAAAAATAAGCGAGATCTTAAAGAATGAAATAATCGACGACCTAAACAAGTCGGAAATCAAAAACATATACCGAAAATATTATTCTGGCGGAACCGCGTCTACCACCTACGAGATGAATGACCGCCATGAGCGATCATGGTTGACTTACGTCGCACTCAACCTGCTTCTTTTTGCACTTTATATTTTTACAAACGTCGCCGCAACGAAGCTCGTATACATAGAACTATTTGATATTGTTGTGACTCCCGGTGTTTTTCTTTACCCGCTGACGTTCCTGATAGTAGATATACTGAACGAATCTTACGGCCTTAAACTCGCTAGACGGGCCATATTATTCGCCTTCGCAAGCAATGCTTTTATTATCATTTTGCTGAGTTCCACCAGCTACCTGCCAGGCTTGGAAGGCTGGAAACTCGATGCACCTTACACAGAAGTAATGACGCATGTTTCTTCTGTACTAGTGGCATCCTGTATTTCCTTCCTTTTTTCCGAATACGTAAATTCGTATTTGCTGTGCAAAATAAAAAAACTAACAAACTCCAGATTTCTATTCTTGCGTGTTTTCTTCAGCACTTTCTTCGCAGTGATAATAGACAGCTTCCTGTTTTGCTTCATTGCCTTTTATGGAACCATGCAAAACAGCGACATTCTCCAGATCGTCTACGTTCAAATAGCGATAAAAATGTGCTTTGCTGTTTTCAATATCCTGCCTGCTTACGGGGCTAGATCGTTATTCAAAAAATACATAGCAGGAAGCCAAACCGCGTAGTAATTGGGGACTTAGCTTTAATAAATATCTCCCCAGCATTCTATGGGCGCCATCGGATTTGATTCGGGTACATCAGAAATGTATGGGTTGGCTGTCGGGGCGCTATCGCCGGCAAGCCAGCTCCCACATTTGATCCGGGTGCATCAGGAAGATATCGATCGGCTCTGAGGCCGTCATCGCGAGCAAGCTCGGCTCCCACAGGTGAACGCGTGCGCTTCGAAAGTCAGGTCGGCTGTCAGGCCGCCTCGCTTTGGCTTTTGATCTGCTTTTGATTTTCTTGCCCCCTCGGCAGGCCGAGCGCAGGTTCTGCGCAGTGGGCAAACCGGCATGGATGCCGGGTTAGCCGCGCACGGCCATGGATGGCCGATCGCGGCGGGCCCACGGAGCAGGACCGGAGTGAGGGTATGCCGAGCCTGGGCGAGGCACCGGACGAAAGGGGCAAGAGCGTTTGGTTACTTTGCGCCGGGCGGCGTTCCGTTTTTCAAAGTGACTCGCTGTAAAAGCGAAACCAATAGAAGCCGTGACCGCAGGAATGGATATGTACACCAGCAAAAAATCCGTCGCCGATCAGACCGCCATCGCGAGCGGGCTCACTTCCACAGTTTGAACCGGGTGCATCAGGGAAGTACTCATCGGCTGTCAGACCGCCATCGCGAGCAAGCTCGGCTCCTACAGTTTGATCCGGGTACATCAGGGAATACTTATTTGGCTGTCAGGGCGACATCGCTGGCAAGCCAGCTCCCACAATTTGATCCTGGTAATTCCGAGCAATTCATCGGTTATGAGACCGCCATCGCGAACACGCTTGGCTCTTCATTTACAGCGCAACGCGAGCATCCCAACCCCCACCTGACGATCGGCAACACAAACCAATTGCCACAAAATATTACATACGTCATATTATATCCGTAATAAATACCGCCCTCCACAGGTAAACCCACCATGACCAGCATGCCCAGCCTTGAACCCGAGCTCGCCGTCCCGGTGAAATCCAGGCCTCCCCTGCTCAAACGCCTGCTCCTGCTGATCGCCATCGTCACCGGGCTCATATTCGCCGGCCTCTATGCAACCCACTGGTGGACCGCCGGCCGCTTTATCGAAACCACCGACGACGCCTACATCGGCGGTGACGTAACGGTGATCGGGCCAAAAGTCGCGGGCTACATCGAAGAAGTGCTGGTCACCGATAACCAGAAGGTCAAGGCCGGTGACGTGCTGATCCGCCTCGACTCCCGCGATTACCGCGCCAACCTGGCCAAAGCCGAAGGCGCGGTCGCTGCCGAAGAAGCGCTGCTCGCCAACCTCGACGCCACCGAACAACTGCAACACGCAGTCATCGGCCAGGCCCGTGCGGGTATCGACGCCACCAACGCCGAAGCTTCCCGTTCAAGGGATGACAATGTGCGCTACAAACGGCTGGTCGGCAGCAACGCGGTCTCGGTAGAAAGCGCCCAGCGCGTGGACGCCACGTTCAAAACCGCGCAAGCCCTCAGTGCCCGGGCCCAAGCGGAATTGTTGGCCGCACAACGTCAGTTGAACGTGATCGAAACCCAGAAACAGCAAGCCCGCGCCGCCTTGATGCAGGCCCGTGCCGAGCGTGATCTTGCGCAATTGAACGTGGGCTACACCGAGCTGAAAGCACCGGTGGATGGCGTTGTCGGCAATCGTCGGGCGCGGGTGGGCGCTTATGCGCAAGCCGGTTCGCAATTATTGTCGGTGGTGCCGTCGAGCGGGTTGTGGGTAGATGCCAATTTCAAGGAAGACCAACTGGCGCACATGACGTCGGGTCAACGGGTGATTATTCATGCAGACGTGCTCTCGGGGCGCGAATTCCATGGACATCTGGACAGCCTGGCGCCAGCCAGTGGTTCGCAGTTCAGCGTGCTGCCACCGGAAAACGCCACCGGTAACTTCACCAAGATCGTGCAACGGGTGCCTGTGCGCATCCTGCTGGATCCGGCAGATGGCGTACTGGGGCACCTGCGTCCCGGCCTGTCGGTCACGGCAGAAGTGGACACTCGCGAGGAGACCAAAACCCCAGCCGTAGCCAGCGCACCATGAGCCGCGCCCTCACCGCCCCGGCGCAGCCGTTCAATGCCGCCGACATGGCCACGGCAACCAAGGTCTTCGCCTTCGCCAGCATGTGCATCGGCATGTTCATTGCGCTGCTGGATATCCAGATCGTCTCCGCTTCGTTGCGTGACATTGGCGGCGGGCTCTCGGCCGGCACCGACGAAACGGCCTGGGTGCAGACCAGCTATTTGATCGCCGAGATCATCGTGATACCGCTGTCCGGCTGGCTATCCCGAGTGTTCTCGACCCGCTGGTTGTTCTGCGCATCGGCGGTGGGTTTCACCCTGGCCAGTCTGCTGTGCGGCGCCGCGTGGAATATCCAGAGCATGATCGCGTTCCGTGCCCTGCAAGGGTTTCTCGGCGGTTCGATGATCCCGCTGGTGTTCACCACCGCGTTTTTCTTCTTTACCGGTAAACAACGAGTGATCGCGGCAGCGACGATCGGTGCGGTGGCTTCCCTGGCGCCTACTTTGGGGCCCGTGATTGGTGGGTTTATCACGGACGTTTCATCCTGGCACTGGCTGTTCTACATCAATCTGGTGCCGGGCATTTTCGTCGCCGTGGCCGTGCCGATGCTGGTGAAGATCGACCAGCCGGAACTGTCACTGCTCAAGGGCGCCGACTACCTGAGCATGGTGTTCCTGGCGCTGTTTCTCGGCTGCCTGGAATACACCCTCGAAGAAGGCCCGCGCTGGAACTGGTTCAGCGACAGCACCATCCTCACCACCGCCTGGATCAGCGGCCTGGCCGGCCTGGCGTTCATTGGCCGAACCTTGCACGTGGCCAATCCTATCGTCGATTTGCGTGCCCTCAAGGACCGCAACTTTGCCCTCGGTTGCTTCTTTTCCTTTGTTACCGGCATCGGCCTGTTCGCCACCATCTACCTGACACCGCTGTTCCTCGGCCGAGTGCGTGGTTACGGTGCGCTGGACATTGGTCTGGCGGTTTTCTCCACCGGGGTGTTCCAGATCATGGCGATTCCGCTGTACGCCTTTCTGGCCAACCGCGTCGACTTGCGCTGGATCATGATGACTGGCCTCGGGCTGTTCGCGTTGTCGATGTGGGATTTCAGCCCTATCACCCATGACTGGGGAGGCAAGGAATTGATGTTGCCGCAAGCACTACGCGGGATCGCCCAGCAACTGGCCGTACCGCCCGCCGTCACGCTGACCCTCGGTGGACTGGCACCGGCGCGGCTCAAACATGCATCCGGCTTGTTCAATCTGATGCGGAATCTGGGCGGCGCCATCGGTATCGCCGCCTGCGCGACCATCCTCAACGATCGCACCAACCTGCACTTCACGCGGCTGGCGGAAAATCTCAACAGCACCAACGAAGCGTTGAATCAGTGGCTGTCCCAGGTCGGCAACAACTTCGCCACCCTGGGTCAGAGCGGCGACACCAGTGTGACGGCCAGCCTGCATCAACTGTGGCTACTGACCTACCGCGAAGCGCAGACGCAAACCTATGGCGATGCGTTTCTGATGATCATGGTCTGTTTCATCATTGCCACGGCGATGGTGCCCTTGATGCGCAAGGTGCAACCACCGGCCGCGCCGTCAGCGGATGCTCACTGATCAGTCTTGAGGCATTTTGCGGAAGCCGACCGCCAGGCGATTCCAGCTGTTGATGGTGGTGATCGCCACGGTCAGGTCGACCATTTCCTTGGGGCTGAATTCGGCCGCCAGTTGTTCATAGTCTTCGTCCGGTGCGTGGGTCTGGCTGAGCAGGGTCAGGGACTCGGTCCAGGCCAGGGCCGCACGCTCACGGGCAGTGAAGAACGGCGTTTCGCGCCAGGCCGACAAGGTGTACAGACGACGCTCGGCCTCACCGCCCTTGCGGGCATCGGCGCTGTGCATATCAAGGCAGAAGGCGCAGCCGTTGATTTGCGAGGTGCGCAGCTTGACCAGTTCGATCAGGTTTTTTTCCAGCGGCAGTTTGGAGACGGCGGTTTCCAGGGCGATCATGGCTTTGAGTGCGTCAGGGGAAGCGGTGTAGAAGTCGATGCGAGGTTTCATGTCAGGCTCCGGGTGCAAGTGGGTGTGGAGCTAAAGTAATCCCGTCGGTGCCGCTGACAAATAGCCAATATTTCAGAAGATGGGTAGGCCACTGGAGTATGGATTCAACGATTCGGTGTTCGCCCGAATGGGCTTGCTCCGGACGGCGTTCCGACGATGGGGCCGGGTCAGACAACACATAACTCTCTATGCCTGACCACGCCCCCGCAACCACTGCAAAAACCCCTTCTTCGCCACCACCTTCGGCGCTTCCTGGGTCAGGGTTTGCGCTTTGTTCAAGCGAAAATCCAGCAACGCCTTCATCGCTTCGCCGATGTCATGCCGCGCGTCCAGGCAAGGTTTCAGGTAGTCCTTTTCGATCCGGTACAAACTGCAGGAAGTCTTGGCACTGAAGTCCGCCGGCAACGCCGTATCCGACAGGATCCCGCCCTCGCCAATCACCTCGCCCGGCCCCATGCGCCCGGACTCGAACTTGACCCCGCCGCGACTCAATTCCACCGACACCACACCGGATTCGATGATGAACAAATGATCGCTGACCTCCCCCGCTGGCAGGATCATTTCACCGGCGCGGAAGCTTTGCAGGGTCATGTGCTGGCTGAAGGTTTCTTTCTCTTCCTGGCGCAGGGTCGAGAAGATGGTCGAGCTTTCCAGCAGCGCCAATGGCCGTGACAGGCCGGCGGGCGCATTGGATTCGACGTTCGACAACAGACTCACACCGGACGCCTGCAAGTGCCGGTACGCCAGGTCAAACAACTGATTGCGCACCATGCGTTTCTGATCCATCGAGGCAACGAACCCGCTGATTTCGTACTCTACACCGGTGGCGCTGGAACCTTTCAAGGCCACACAGGGCGCCGGTTTGATCAACAGATAACGGCAACCCTGCATCGCCCTCTCCAGCGCATCGATCACTGTTTGCGGTCGCGCGTGGGGGCTCAGTTGCAGGCTGATGGAAACGCCGAAAATGTCGCTCGGTCGGCTGAAGTTGATGATCTTGGCTTTGGCCGCCAGCGAGTTGGGAATCACCGCCATGCTGCCCTGGGCCGTTTGCAGGCGCGTGGCGCGCCAGTCGATGTCGGTGACCCGGCCTTCGGTGCCGTCGATGGAGATCCAGTCATCCAGTTGATAGGGTTTGGTCGTATTCAGGACGATCCCGGAGAACACATCGCTCAAGGTGCTTTGCAACGCCAGACCGACGATGATCGCCAGCGCGCCGGAGGTCGCCAGCACGCCCTTGACCGGCAGGTCGAGCACGTAGGCCAGGGCGGCAATAATGGCGATGAGGAAGATGACTGCGCCCAGCAGGTCTTGCAGCAACCGTCCGGTATGCCCGACCCGCTGCATCATCACCGCGCCAATCAGCACCGTCAGGGTCCGCGCGCCGAACAGCCACCAGCCGATCTGCAAACCGGTCGCCGCCAGGTGCAGCGGCACATCGTCGGCCCACGGCGCAGGTTCCAGCGGATTCAATCCCTCGTTGAACAGCAGGAAGCTGAACAGCGAAAAAATCACCAGTCGCACCACCAGCTTCCAGTTGCTGCCGTTTGCACTGATCAAGCGCCAAAGTCCCAGATCGATGAGGATCAGGACCAGCGCGCAGAGCAACGGATGATCGGCGAGCAATGACGGCATCTAGCGGCTCCAGCAAGGGCCATTGACGCAAACATCGCACGCATTGTAGGAGCTGGCGAAGCCTGCGATCTTTTGGCGATCCAGAAAGATCAAAAGATCGCAGCCTTCGGCAGCTCCTACAAGGGGTGATATGCGTTTTGGCTTACTTGCCTTCAGTCAGCGCGTTATAGCTGGTGAACAGGTTGCGGTAGTCCGGGATGTGGTTGGAGAACAACGTGCCCAGGCCTTCCACATCGTTGCGCCAGTCGCGATGCAGTTCACAAGCCAGGCCGAACCAGGTCATCAACTGTGCGCCAGAAGACGACATGCGGTCCCAGGCGGATTGACGGGTCAGCTCGTTGAACGTGCCGGAGGCATCGGTCACCACAAACACGTCGAAACCTTCAGCCAGGGCCGACAGCGCCGGGAAGGCCACGCAGACTTCTGTCACGACGCCCGCGATGATCAGCTGCTTCTTGCCGGTGGCCTTGATGGCCTTGACGAAATCTTCGTTGTCCCAGGCGTTGATCTGGCCAGGACGGGCAATGTACGGCGCATCGGGAAACAGCGCCTTGAGCTCAGGCACCAGCGGGCCGTTCGGACCGGTTTCGAAGCTGGTGGTCAGGATCGTCGGCAGCTTGAAGTACTTGGCCAGGTCGGCCAACGCCAGCACGTTATTCTTGAAACGATCCGGTTCGATGTCGCGCACCAGCGACAGCAGGCCCGCCTGGTGATCTACCAACAGAACGGCGGCGTTATCCTTGTCGAGACGTTTATAAGAAGTAGTCATGGGGTAATCCTCGCTATTTTATCGATGCCGACCAGGCCGGCGGTAAGGTTTTCGTTTTCTCTTTAAATCGGGGCCTGACAAGCGTAGTTATCCAGGCCCGGTGCACCACTGCGTTACTGCAATCAAATCAACCGCTCATCCGGCCAAAACGACCCGACTGGAAGTCGGTGAACGCCTGCTGGATCTCCTGCTCGCTGTTCATCACGAACGGGCCGTGGCCGACGATCGGTTCGTCGATCGGCTCGCCGCTGAGCAGCAACACCACGGCGTCGTTGTTGGCTTCCAGGGTGAGCTGATGGCCATTGCGTTCGAACAACGCCAGTTGCCCTTCGCGGACCAGTTCCAGGCCGTTGACCTGCACCGTGCCACGCAAGACTACGAGCGCAGTGTTACGGCCTTCGTGCAGGTCCAGCGTCAACAGCTTGCCGCCGTTGAGTCGCAGGTCCCAGACGTCGATCGGGGTGAACGTACGGGACGGACCGGTGTGACCGTCGAACTCGCCGGCGATCAAGCGCAGGCTGCCGGCGTTGTCCTTGAGCGGGATGCTCGGGATGTCGCTGTCGAGAATCGTCTGGTAACCGGCGTCGGCCATTTTGTCCTTGGCCGGCAGGTTGACCCACAGCTGCACCATTTCCAGGGTGCCGCCGCTTTTGGCGAAGGCTTCAGAGTGAAACTCTTCATGCAGGATCCCCGACGCGGCGGTCATCCATTGCACGTCACCCGGACCGATCTTGCCGCCGCTGCCGGTGGAGTCGCGGTGTTCCAGTTCGCCCTTGTAAACGATAGTCACTGTTTCGAACCCGCGGTGCGGATGCTGACCAACGCCACGACGTGCCGTGGTCGGGGTGAATTCAGCGGGACCGGCGTGATCGAGCAGCAGAAACGGGCTGATGTGTTTGCCCAGGTTGTCGTAGGAAAACAACGTACGAACCGGGAAACCATCGCCGACCCAATGGCTGCGTGGACTGGTGTAGATACCAATGATGTTTTTCATGGTGCCTCCGAAAATGTGGTTTGAAGCGATGGACAAAGCTTAAAACTGAACCCTTTGATGCGCTAGACTGCAAAAATCACTCATAGCGTTCTATTTGGAGAACGATGGTGGAAGACCTCAACACCCTCTATTACTTCACGCAAGTGGTCGAACACGGTGGTTTCGCCGCGGCCGGACGCGCACTGGACATGCCCAAATCCAAGCTCAGCCGGCGCATTGCCGAGCTGGAGGAACGCCTGGGTGTACGCCTGCTCCATCGCACCAGCCGCCAGTGTTCGCTGACCGAGATCGGCCAGGCTTATTACCAGCGCTGCCTGGCCATGCGGGTAGAAGCGGAAAGCGCCGCCGAACTGATCGAACGCAACCGTTCTGAACCCCAGGGGCTGGTGCGCATCAGTTGCCCGACCGCGCTGCTCAATTCCTGGGTCGGACCGATGCTGAGCCGATACATGCTCAAGTACCCGCTGGTGGAGTTGTTCATCGAGAGCACCAACCGCCGGGTCGACCTGATTCATGAGGGGTTCGACATCGCCCTGCGTGTACGTTTTCCGCCGCTGGAAAACACCGACATGGTCATGAAGGTGCTGGCCAACAGCACTCAATGCCTGGTCGGCAGTCCGGCATTTGTCGAACGCCTCTCGACGCCGGCCTCCCCGGCCGACCTTAGCGGTCTGCCCAGCCTGCATTGGGGCGCAGCGCAACGGGAATATCAGTGGGAGCTCCTGGGTGCAGACGGCGCCAGCGCGGTGATCCGCCACTCGCCGCGCATGGTGACCGATGACCTGTTGGCCCTGCGCCACGCGGTGCTTGAGGGCATCGGCGTTGCGCACCTGCCTACCGTGGTAGTGCGTGAGGACATCGCCGCCGGCCGATTGGTGGAGTTGGTACCGGGATGGGCACCGAAATGCGGGATCGTCCATGCGATCTTCCCCTCACGTCGCGGGCTGTTGCCTTCGGTGCGGGCGTTAATCGACTTTTTGGGCGAGGAATTCAGTCACGCCGACATTGCCTAGATTTTATTTCGGACATAATATCGACCAGGATTACAATCATAATATTTAACACCTGTTCGAGGACATCATCATGCAAAGCCCGACTCGCGAAGCCACGCTAGCCCAATGGATCGCCGAAGAACAGGTCATGCGCGCTCGCCTTGCCGGCCCCGGCAGCTTGTCGATGGCGCAAGTCAGCGCCCTGTCCCCCACCGAGTTTTTCAACGGCATCGGTAACGGCGAACTGCCCTCGCCCCCCATTGGCACGTTGATGGATTTCATCCCCATCGAATGGTCCGCCGGGCTGTTCATCTTCCAGGGCACGCCGGATTCGCGGCACTACAACCCGCTGGGCAGCGTGCACGGCGGTTATGCCGCGACCTTGCTGGATTCATGCATGGGCTGCGCGATTCACACACAGCTGAAAAAAGGCCAGGGCTATACCACGCTGGATCTGCGCATCAGTTATGTTCGCGCTTTGAACGGCGCAAGTGGGCCGGTTCGGGCCGAAGGAAAAATCGTCCATCTGGGGCGTTCGACGGCGTTGGCCGAGGGGCGGATTTATGATGTGGATGGGCGGTTGTATGCGACGGGGACGACGACTTGCATGATTCTTGAGGCGCGTGGGTAAGACCGGGAATCGAGTTGTATTCATCGCGGGCAAGCCTTGCTCCCACAGGTGTGTATTGCCCACAGATACCTGTGGGAGCAAGGCTTGCCCGCGATGGCGTCGGTAATGCCTGCGCACAACATTTCTGACCCATCCTCCGATTCATGACTTGCAGTCAACACTGCTTTGTCCAACCAGCGGTTTTTCCCAAGGATGCACACGCGGATACTGGTGCCCATACCCACTGCAACCCTGGAGTCATTTGATGTCTATTCCCGCATTCGGTCTCGGTACGTTTCGCCTGCAAGGTCAGGTGGTCATCAATTCCGTGAGCACTGGTCTGGAACTGGGTTATCGGACAATCGATACCGCGCAAATCTACGAAAACGAAGCCGAAGTCGGCGAGGCCATCGCGGCCAGCGGCATTGCCCGTGAAGACCTGTTCATCACCAGCAAGATCTGGGTCGCAAACTTTGCCAAAGACCGTCTGATCGACAGCCTCAAAGAGAGCCTGAGCAAACTGCAGACCAACTATCTGGACCTGACCCTGATCCATTGGCCGTCGCCTGAAGACCAAGTGCCTGTGAAAGAATTCATGAGCGCTTTGCTGGAAGCCAAACACCTTGGCCTCACCCGCCAGATCGGTGTTTCCAACTTCACCATCGACCTGATGAAACAGGCCATTGCCGCAATCGGTGCCGAAAACATCGCCACCAACCAGATCGAACTCCACCCATACCTGCAAAACCGCGCCGTTGCCGGGTTCGCGAAGAGTCAGGGGATCGGGATTACTTCGTACATGACCCTGGCCTATGGGGAAGTGCTCAAGGACCCGGTGATCCAGCAGATCGCCGAACGCCTGCAGGCAACGCCGGCACAAGTCACCCTGGCCTGGGCGATGCAGCTGGGTTACGCGGTCATTCCCTCGTCGACCAAGCGCGCCAACCTGGAAAGCAACCTGCTGGCCTGCAACCTGACCCTGAGCGACACCGACATGGCATTGATTGCCGGTCTGGATCGTGGTCACCGGCTGACCAGTCCCAAGGGCATTGCGCCGCAGTGGGACTAAGCGTCAATCCTGCGCAAGGCTAAACTCCAGTCGCGCCATGGCCTGTTGCAACTGATCGACGGATGCGTCGATCAGTGCCTTGTCGCCCTCACCGCAGGCACGTTCAAGACGTTCGCAACATTCCACCAGACTGCCCGCCCGAACCATCAACGCCCCGCCCTTGATCCGGTGCGAAAGCACTCGCAAGGCGTGATGATCGCCACGGGCATGCGCCTGGAGCAGTTCTGCCCGATCACTGCGATTGGTCACGGCCACATCGCGCAGCAGCTGATCGATCAACTCTCGGTCAGCCCCCACAAACTGCTCCAGTCCACTCAAGTCGATCTCGGTATTGACGGGCGCGTCGCTGTCAGCAACCGCTGCACTGAACTTCAGTGCCAGCCATTGATTCAAGTCTGCCAACCGAATGGGCTTGAACAGGCAGTCATCCATACCGGCCTCCAGACAACGCACCTTCTCTTCGGGCTGCGCATTGGCGGTAAACCCCAGGATCAGTGTGGGCTGCAAACCATTGGCACGTTCTTCGTCGCGTATCGCACCGGCCAGTTCGTAACCACTGAGCACCGGCATATTGCAGTCAGTAATCAGCACATCGAATTCATGTTCACGCCATTGCAGCAACCCTTGTTCGCCATCCTCGGCCACCCGCACGTGATGCCCCAGAAAGCTTAATTGCCGCGAAAGCAGCAAGCGGTTGGCCGGGTAATCGTCGACCACCAGAATCGTCAGCGAGCGCTCGCTTAACGGCGCAACCTCAGCCACGTCGACCTCACTTAACGACAACGGTGGCAATACCATCAGATCAAGCTGAACCTCGATCTTCGTGCCCTGCCCCAGGGCGCTGTCGAGCTGCAATCGCCCGCCCATCATCTCGCACAAGGTACGGCTGATCACCAGCCCCAACCCGGAACCCTGACGCCCCGACTGCGGGTTATTGCCGGCCTGAACGAACGGACTGAACAGACGCTTCTGATCGAACTCGCTGATGCCAATACCGTTGTCGTTTATCAGCACACTCACCGCCAGATGACTGGCCCGTTTCGGCTCAACCCGCAGCGTCAGGCTGACTTCCCCGACCTCTGTGAACTTCACGGCGTTGCTCAGCAGATTGGACAGCACCTGCTTGAAACGCGTGGGATCGATCATCACATCGCAATCGCTTTGTGCATCCAGCTCCACGCGCCAATAGAGATTTTTCTGGCGTGCCAACCCTTCGAAAATCCGGCAGACCGACTCCACCAACTTGCGCAGATTCGCCCGCTCGGGTGCCAGCGACAGATGCCCGGACTCGATGCGCGCGATGTCCAGGATGTCGCCGATCAGTGCCAGAAGTTGCTGTGCCGAACTGGAAGCCACCTCGATCGCCGAATGGTCGGTAACGCCCCGCTCGGCTTGCTTGAGCGCCAGTTCGAGCATGCCGATCATGGCGTTCATCGGCGTGCGGATTTCATGGCTCATGGTCGCCAGAAAGGTTGTTTTCGCGCGATTGGCATCGTCGGCGGCGTCCTTGGCTTCCTGCAATTGCTGCAGCAGCAACTGGCGCTGACGAATCTGGCGACGCTGCCAGACGATCCACGCCAGGGCGAACAACAACAGCGCACCGGCGGCGGCAAAGGCCCGGAGAATTTCTTGTCGATGCCGCAGCCAATAGCTGGGTTCGACCATCAGGTCGTTGCGCCAGTATTGGGTCATTTCATCGATTTCTTCGGGTGAAATACTCAGCAGGGCCTTGTCGAGTATGGAATGCAGCTCCGGTGAACCTCGACCTGTCGCCAGGGTGCTACGGGCCGGGTCTGTGCCCACGGTGCTGGTGACTTTCAGACGTCCCTGGAACTGGCGGGGAATCATGTAGCGAGCACCGATCAACGAGTTGATGGCTCCCTGCGCCTCGCCCCGGTCGACCATCTCCATGGCCTGTGCCGTCAAAGGCGCGGCGATCAGCTTGATCTGCGGATAATGCTGGCGAAGGTATTGCGCCGTACTGTTGCCTTGGGTCACGGCCAGGGTTTTTCCGGCCATTTCGTCCAGGGTCGATGGGCTCCACGGTGCTGCTCGAACGACCAGCACGTTAGGGCTGGTCAAGAAAGGCCGGGTGAACTGCAGATCGGCTTCGCGCTCAGTGCTGGGGCTCATGCCCGCAATCAGGTCGACCTGTCCGGACTTGATCTGGTCGATCATTTCGACCACCGACGTCAAAGGTTTGATGTCGAACTTGAGCCCGGTGCGCACACTGATTTTTGCGAGTACATCCGCACTGATACCCCGGAACGTTCCTTCGCTGTCGATGAAGGAAATCGGCATGATGTTTTCGTTGATTGCGACGTTCAAGCGGGGATGTTCATTGAGCCAGCGCTGTTCGGCCACGCTGAAATTCAGCGGTAGATTTCCCGCAATGCTCGGTCCGCCAGCCCCCCAGCGACGCAGGATATTCAATCGCTCATCGATCGGAATCACCGCCAGTGCCCGATTGACGATGCGTTGCAATTGACCATTGTCGCGGCTCATCGCAAACGCAAAGCGACCGGACTCCATGCGCGAAAAGTCCGCCAGTTGTACGTTGTTGATGTAGTTTTTGCTGATCAGATAATGGGTACTGATGGCATCGCCCAGATACACATCCGCCTGACGAAACGCGACGGCCCCCACCCCTCCCAGCGTCGAGGGGAACAACTCGACCTGTGCTTTTGGATAGAAATCCTGCACAGCCTGCTTTGGCAAGTAGTGGTACAGCATCGCCAGCCGTTTGCCGGACAGTTCAGGGTCCAGCGGCTGCGATGAACCGGCCTGCGTCACCAGCACCGGCTGATCGATGGCATAGGCACTGGACATCAGTAACTGCGGATCCTGGGCCTCAAAACGATTGGCTGTACCCAGCAAGTCCGCCGTGCCTTGCTTGATGGCCGCCAGCGCTTCTTCTCGGGAAGGATAACGTTGAACTTCGATCTCCACGTTTAACAGCTGCTGGAGCAACCCGGCATAATCTGCCGTCAGGCCCTCGAATGCAGTCCCGGTGGTGGTGATATCAAAAGGCGGGTAATCCGGGGCCGAGACGGCAAGCACCAGACGGTGCTTTTTTTTCAGCCATTGAGCATCGCTTGCCAACAGACTGGCGCTATAGCCGGCGACGCTTGAGCGACACAGCAAGGTCAGTTCTTGTGGCTGCGCCTGGGCGACCGCGATCCAGAGACACTGTCCCAACAGCAATAACGCGGTCAGGCATCGGCTCAGGAAAGTCTTCATTCAGATCAGATGATTGCGCTGGGCGAAATCCCTCAGGTGGACCAGCGAATCCACGTTGAGTTTTTCAATCAACCGCGTTTTGTAGGTGCTGACGGTCTTGTGACTGAGGTGCATTGCCTCGGCAATCGCCTTGTTGGTGATCCCTCGGGCCAGGTGCAGGAAAATCGTCATTTCACGATCAGAGAGCTGGTCTATGCGTTCCTTTTCACTGCGTTGCAACGCGCTCAATGCCACCGTATTGGACGGCAACTGGGCGAAATAGCTGTAGCCGGCCATCACCGCGTGTACGGCTTTGTGCAAATGCTGCAGATCGTTAGACTTCGCAACGTACGCCGAGGCACCGGCGCGAATGCAGCGGTCCTGAAAAAACGCCGGTTCCTGGGACGTAAAGACCAAAACCCGGCATCGCTCCGTACCGTCGTGGATGCGCCGCAGCACTTCCAGGCCATCGAGCGAAGGCATTGAAAGATCAAGCACGACCAGCTCCGGTTGGTGTTCACGGATCATCGGCATGACTTCGTTACCGCTGCTTGCCTCGTGGATGCTTTGAAAGCCCTCCTGGCGAAGTACAAGTTTGACTGCGGCGCGAACCACCGGATGATCGTCCACAATCAGCACTGACTTCATGGCGTCTCCCTGTAATAAATGACGATGTGCAATGAATGTCCACGAAGCAGTTCCCGGATAAACGCAACAGCTGCGCGAAAATTCTGGCAGGTGCAAGGCAACAAAACTACCTGACAGAAATGACAGTCCCGACGGACGGTAAGCGTGGATCTACGAACGCCATGCATCGCTGGATCGACGGAAGATCAGGCAATACCGCCAGGCTGACCTGGATTTTTTGTTGATCGCGTGCCGGGATCAGCGGCAACTGTGCATGCTGGCCGTCATAGATGAAGGCGTGACGAACTTGAGGGTTATCGCGGAAGAAATCGAGCAGATTCAGCGCACCATGGGCCAGTGAGGCGTTGATTACGACCAGATCGAAAGGCTCGCAGCCGTATTCGACTAGCGTCAGCAATTCTTCGAGGTTATGCACCGGCGCGATGCGGTAGTAATTGAGTTGATTGAACAGCCGTTCGATTCTCATCCGCTGAAAATGCTGCTCGTCGGCAATCAGGATACGTAAGGCTTTGTTGGACAACGTGGGCCCCCAGCAGGGTGTCAGATTCGACATGGCGCAAGGCTACGCATGAGCGCTAGTCCTTGATGTAGGATTTTTCCTAAATGGCCCCTCCATTTATCCGGCCATAGGTAGGAGATTAACGACGCAACGGTGATTCGCCGTGTAATTGCAGCCATCCGAGCAACGCTTCGCCACTCATCGGCTTTGCGTACCAGTAGCCCTGCCCTTGGGTGCATCCCAATGACATCAATTGCAGGCGTTGCGCGTCGGTCTCGATGCCCTCGATCACCACCGACATGCCCAGGGTTTCCCCCAGCGCCAGGGTGCTGCTGATGACCGCCCGGCATCGGGGTTCCAGGTCCAGCGTGCGGACGAACTCGGCATCGAGCTTGATCTCGCTGAAGGGCAGCTGACACAGCCGTTGCAACGAGGAAAACCCGGCGCCGAAGTCATCGATGGACAACCGGCAGCCCATCATGCGCAGCCGCACCAGATTTTCCAGGCTGGTAGCGGGCGCTTCCAGCAGACCGCTCTCGGTCAGTTCGAAGGTCAGTCCGGAGCCGAAAGCCGAATGCCTGGCCAGAATCCTGCGAATGCTGGTGGTCAGCTCGCTGCGGGCCAGTTGTGCGGCCTGAAGATTGAAGGCCATGTTCAAACAAAAGCCCCGACTTGCCGCTTCTTTCTGCAAACTCAGCGCCTGGTCCAGTTGGGCAAACAGCAGCGAATCCATCAGCCCCTGGCCCTCCAGAATCGGCAAAAATACTGCCGGAGACAGCACACCACGAACCGGATGCAACCATCGGCTGAGCACCTCAACGCCACACACCTGCCCCGTGTGCAGGTTGAACTTGGGCTGGTACCAGGAGTGGATCTGACCCTCGGCCAGCGCGGCGCAGACCTCCTCTTCGCTGGCTGATTGCAGATGACGCACTGGCGATGGCTCAACCGTCGGGCTAGCGAGGTGCTTGTTCAACAACTGCTCCAACAAGTGCGGATGCAGGGGTTTGCCAACGTCCCCGAGCAGTTTCAGACCCAGCAGGGAAACGATCTGATGCACGGCACGGCGCAAGTCTGCCGACAGCGAACTGCTGATGATGATCGACTTGACCTGCCTCGACGCCCCCAGTCGCCGAAAGAATTCCAAACCATCCATCCCCTCCATCTGCAGATCGCACAGGGCAATGTCCACCGGGCCGACGTGCTGCAAAACCGCCAGCGCCTGGGCACCATCGCTGGCCTCGAAGACCTCGCGACAGCCAGCTTGCTTGAGCATGTTCACCGCTACGGAGCGCTGAAAGCTATGGTCTTCGAGTACCAGAACACGGATGGGCAGGCGGGTCATGACATCTCGGCTCGTCTTGGGAGGGAGCGTCGATTATCCGGAAATGAACGAAGGCGTTATTTAGGAAATATCCCAAATCGCGTAGGAAATTTCCTAAATTACAGGAGTGAACATTCTTTCGATGCCGTGCGATCACACCAGGCGCTGGGCCAATCGCTCCATCGCCTGATGCAACGTGTCAACCGCTTCGGTCAGTTGCCCAGGGTTCACCCCTTCACAAGCGGCCTCCAGGCATTCGCAGGCGTCAATCAAAGCTTGAGCCTTGATGATCCGCGCCCCACCTTTGACCCGATGGGCCAGATTCGCCAGACCCGGCACATCGTGCTGGGTGAACAGCCGCATCAACCGCGCCATGTCCTCGTCGTTGCTGGCGGACAAGTCATCCAGCAGGTGCTTGATCGACGCGGCGTCGCCCCGGGTCAGTTGATGAAGACCACTCAGGTCGATTTCATCCGACAGCTCGCAAGACGCGGTCCCGATGGACTCACCGGTATTGATCGGGATCAGACTGGCCAGCCGGTCCCCGAGGTCTTCCAGACTGATTGGCTTGAACAGGCAGTCATCCATTCCCGCCAACTGACAGCGCTGCTTTTCCTCGGGTTGAGCGTTGGCGGTAAAGCCGAGAATCAAACCCGGCGCCAGGCCGCGTGCGACCTCTTCGGCACGGATTGTCCGGGTCAGTTCATACCCGCTCATGACCGGCATGTTGCAATCGGTAATGACCACGTCGAAAGATTCACTGCGCCAGGCGCGCAATCCCAGGACACCGTCTTCGGCGTCCCTGACCCGATGGCCGAGGTAACTCAATTGCTGGGACAGCACCAACCGATTGGCCGGGTAATCGTCGACCACCAGGATGTTCAGTACACGGCTGGACGTGGTGGGCTCGACTCGCACCGTCACGGGCTCATTCGAAGGCATCAGCATCGGCACGTCGAGCACAATGTCGACCTGCGTCCCCCGCCCCACCACGCTCGACAGGGTCAACTGGCCACCCATCATCTCGCACAGCGTGCGACTGATGACCAGCCCCAGCCCGGAACCGCTGCGGGCCGATTGAGGATTGTTGCTCGCTTGGGTGAACGGGCTGAACAAGCGTTGCTGATCGTCGTCGGAAATACCGATACCGGTGTCGGCGACTTGCAGGCTCACCGTCAGGCGTTGCTCGTCCGGCCCGACGTGAACCTTGGCCCGCAACCGGACCTCGCCTCGCTCGGTAAACTTGATGGCGTTGCTCAGCAGGTTGGAGACAATCTGCTTGAACCGCAGCGGATCGATCAGCACATCGCGATGGGCCCCGACGCCCAGTTCAAGTATCAGACGCAACTGTTTTTGCCGCGCCAGCCCTTCGAAAATACGCGCGACCGATGTCACCAATTCGCCCAGGTTGGCGCGCTCCGGCGCCAGGGACAGATGACCGGACTCGATGCGCGACACGTCAAGAATATCGCCAATCAGATCGAGCAAACTCCGCGCCGCGCCAGACGCGACTTCAATTGCAAAGCGGTCCGTCACACCTTCGTCAGCCTTTTTCATCGCCAGCTCAAGCATGCCGATCACTGCATTCATCGGCGTGCGGATTTCATGGCTCATGGTCGCCAGGAACGTGGTTTTCGCGCGATTGGCATCATCGGCCTCATCCTTGGCTTCATGCAGCGCCTGCACCAGGCGCTGACGTTCACTGATGTCAATCCAGCCGCCGATCAACCCGCTCACTTCGCCATTGCTGGCGCGATACGGCAGCATCCAGTGGTAGATGGTCAGCACGTTTGCGCCCAAGGTCAGCTGGCGGTCCTGTACCCGAGGCAGGCCGTCCTTCATGACCTGCAGATAGTCCTCGTGATAAACCGCAGCCTCTTGCACGCTTTTGAACATGCCCTCGATAACGGTCTTGCCAACGACGACATCCCGCTCGATCCCGAAGACCTCCAGATAGCCCGTATTGCAGATCAATAAGCGGCCTTCACGATCCCGCACATAAATCGGATGGGGCGTACCGTCGATCAGGACGCGCATGAATTCCAGCTGATCGCTAAGTGCGACTTCTGCCTGTCGACGCTTGGCGATGAGATGTCGCAGGTAAGCAATCCAGCCCAGCGCCAACAACAGCAACACGGCCGCCAACGCAAAGCCCTGAATGATTGCTGCGCGATGACGCAGCCAATAACTGTCATCGACCACCACCTCGCTGCGCCAGCGATTGGACAGCTCGTCCAGCTCCTCCGGGGGAATGCTCAGCAGCGTCTTGTCGAAAATCGAGTACAGCTCAGGGGCATCGCGGGCCGTGGCGAAACCGATGCGCGCCGAGGTGGTGCCGACGGTGCTGGTAACGCGCAGCCGGTCGCGAAACTGACGAGAAATCATGTAGCGCGCGGTGATCAGCGCATTGACCGCGCCATCCGCCTTACTGTTGGCGACCATGGTCATGGCCTGCTCGGCGTTGTCGGCATCGATCAACTGGATCGCCGGATACTGCTCCAGCAACAGGCTTCGTACCGGTGTGCCGCGAATCACCGCCAGGCGTTTGCCGTTCATCTCGTCCAGCGTCGCGGGACTGCCAGTGCCCATGCGGGTGACCAGCACATAGGGCGTGCTGAGGTAGGGGCGAGTAAACCGCAGCGACTTCTCGCGCTCGGCACTGGGGGTCAGGCTGATCAACAGGTCGGCCTGACCGGTCTCGACCTGCTTGATCAGCTCAGGGACCGTCTGCAGCCGCTGGATATCGAATTTCAGCCCGGTGCGCAGCGACACCTTCGCCAGGACATCGGCGCCGAGACCGCGAAACTTGCCATCCTGGCCATAGAACGACAGTGGCAGGAAACTCTCATCGATGGCCACTCTGATGCGGGGATGCTGGTCCATCCAGCGCTGCTCGGCGGTACTGAATTTCAACGCATGGAGGCCAGTCATGTCCGCACCGCCAGCGCTCCAGCGACGCAGGATGGTCAAGTGTTCACTGGCCGGAATAACCGCCAGGGCGGCATTGACGATCCGCAGCAGACGCTGGTTATCCCGGTTCATGGAAAAGGCGAAATCGTGCACCCGGGTATCGAGGAAACCCGCCAGCTGCACGTTGTTCAGGTAGTTTTTGTTGATCAGGTAGTTGGCACTGATGGAGTCGCCCAGATAGACATCGGCTGTGCCAAAAGCCACGGCGCCAATCGCGCTCAGGGTCGAGGGATACAGCTGCAAACGGGCATTGGGAAAGTGCGCCTTGACGGCTTCCGGTGGCAGGTAGTGATACAGCATCGCCACTTGCTTGCCGGCCAGGTCAGGCGTCAGCGTCTGGTTGTCCCCTGTCCGGGTCACCAGCGTCGGCTGGTCGTCGGCGTAGGCGCTGGACATCATCAGTTCAGGGTCGGCCGCCTCGAAATCATTGGACGTGCCAAGCATGTCCACTTCACCGAGCTTGGTTGCCCGAACCACATCTGCGCGCGAATCGTAGCGACGGACCTCGACGCGCACGTGCAGTAACCCGGCCAGCAACGCGGCGTAATCGGCGGTCAGGCCTTCATAGTCCCGCCCCGTGCCCGTGATGCCAAACGGCGGGTAATCCGGCGCCGACGCACCCAACAGCAACGTGCCCTTGGCACGCAACCACTCGCTGTCGCGCTCGTCGAGCACCACGCTGTAACCGTCGACCTGCGAACGCCCCAGCACCTGCAACGTTTGCGCTTGCATGGTCGCGTTCGCTACCGCATTCAACGCGCCGGACAACAGAAGCACGACCAGCCATTTTCCAAAGGGCATGTGCATTCAGATCAACTGGTTGCGCTTGGCAAAATCAGCGAGGTAGACCACGGACTTCACGTTGAGTTTTTCGATCAGGCGCGTCTTGTAGGTGCTGATGGTTTTAGTGCTCAGGAACATGGCTTCGCTGATTTCCTTGTTGCTCATTCCGTTGGACAGTTGCTGCAGGATCATCAGCTCTCGGTCGGACAGGCTCTGGATCAGTTCCACGTCAGTGGCCCGGGCATCGCTGCTGCGCACTGAACTGGCTGGCAGGTAAGGAAAAAAGGTATAGCCGGTCATCACGGCCTTGATTGCCTTGACCAGTTCGTTGAGGTCATCGGTTTTGGATACATAGCCGGCGGCTCCGGCTTTCATGCAGCGCATGGCGTAGAAAATCGCCGGCTGCGAGGTGAGTACGACGATCCTGGTGTGGTTTTCCAGCGCCATGATTCGGCTGATGACCTCGAGCCCGTCAAGCCTGGGCATGGCGATATCCAGCATGATCAAGTCCGGTGTGTGTTCACGCGCCATTTGCACAGCATCGGCACCGTTGTCCGCCTCGGCGACAACCTCGATGTTTTCCTGTTGCAGGAGCATCCTGACCGATGCCCGAATGAACGGGTGATCGTCTACCACCATCGCTTTGACCATAGGAACCTCTGCAAGACATGGCGGGCATTGTAGCAAGGGCGACTTCCTGCCGGCGCGTGGCGTTCTTGAGCTGTGACGCGATGATGGGTGGGGAGGCGTTTAGAACCCTTGCAGGAGCAAAGCTTGCTCGCGATGGCGCCCTGACAACCGATGAGTATTTCCCTGATCTACTCGGATCAAACTGTGGGAGTGAGCTTGCTCGCGATGGCGGCCTCATTGGCGGTGAGACTGTTGCTGGTGTACATATCCATTCCTGCGGTAACGGCGGCTAATGGTTTCGCTTTTACAGCGAGTCACTTGGAAAAGCGCCAAGTAACCAAACGCTCTTGCCCCTTTCGTACGGTGCCTCGCTGGAGCTCGGCATACCCTCGCTCCGGTCCTGCTCCGTGGGCCCGCCGCGATCGGCCATCCATGGCCGTGCGCGGCTAACCCGGCATCCATGCCGGGTTGCCCACTGCGCAGAACCTGCGCTCGGCCT
>Ga0160470_100254_pt1 | contig 39290 bp, 61 predicted proteins | sample HID1973I_E11MG_FD_108214 | JGI IMG/M metagenome (GOLD analysis project Ga0160470, IMG submission 108214) | Enriched mosquito-associated microbial communities from UW Madison campus, WI, USA - HID1973I_E11 MG | ecosystem: Host-associated > Arthropoda: Insects > Digestive system > Unclassified ... | reverse complement strand
TGAGACTTGTTCCCCGATAGCTCAGTTGGTAGAGCGCCGGACTGTTAATCCGTAGGTCCCTGGTTCGAGCCCAGGTCGGGGAGCCACCCACAAGCCGCATAGGCACTCAAGAGCCCGCTATCTTTTTGGTAGCGGGCTCTTGTCATTTCACGGCCGATATTGGCGGGTTTATTGGCGGTCTTCCAATATCCAGTGAATTGGGGGCGGCCGTTTCCTGCCACCGTGCCTTGATGTACTTCTCGGTTGTCGCCTTCGACTTGTGGCCGCACAGCAACTGGATTCGCTCGATCGGCTCGCCCGCCAGCCACATGTCTGTGGCGCCTTTGCCCTTCAGGTCCCGGAAGCCGAAAGACTTCATGCCGGCCAGCGCTGGCACCTTCTCGCGCACCTTGTCCTGGGCCCGCTTGAGCATGGCCGACAGGCCGTCGTAGGTGTATGCCGTCCCGTCCAGGGTGTGCACGATCGGCTGGTGCAGCACTGGCACCGCGCCGATGGCCTGACCCATGATCTCGGCCAGCCGGCCGGTGAGGGCGATATCGATCTGCCGGCCGGTTTTGCTCTGGACGAAGCGCAGTACGGGCGCGCCGGCCTTGCTGATGCGGTTGGCCGGCGTCCATGCAAGAACGTCCACTTCCGGACGCTGCAGCGTTCGGTAAACCAGCTCCATCATCAGGCGCACGGCGCGGCTGGTGTGGGTGTAGACCGCCTGATATTCCTCGTGCGTGACGTAGCGGTCGCGCTCGGTCTCGCTGTTGCGCTTCACGCCGGCCGCGCGCATGCACGGGTTGTTGCGTCCGGTCATGCCGCCCTGGTTGGTGGAAAGCATCCACGTGATGCACGACGACAGGCACGCCCGTTCCCGGTTGGCGCGCACCGGACGCTCAGCCTTCATGCCGATGTCCAGGTAGTCGACAACGTGGTGCGCGCCGATCTCCGTGGGCAGCATCGCCCCGAAGTAGGGTTTCAGGTAGTCGAGCGCGCCGCGGTAGTCGTCCAGCGTTCGCTGGGACAGGTCCTTGGCCGCGACACGCTGCTCGCAGTGAATGATGAACTGATCGAGGAACCAGGTCATGGTCCCGTACGTGCCGGTCGGGTCGTTGTAGTGCTCGGCGCGCTTCCTGGCGGCGGCCAGGTCACGGCCCAGGTTCTCCCACTTGCCGTTCTGGTGCACGTAGTAGAACGTGCCATGGCGCAGGTAGACCCGCGGCGGCAGGCCTTGGCTGCTGTCCTTACGCTTTCTTCCCACGGCGGCTCTCGATCAATTGCAGGAGGGCGGCCCTGTTGGGCTGGCCGGGACCGGAATTCTGCACCGTCTCGGGCTGGCGCCCCACCAGTACGCGCTCGAACTCGCCGCGCGCGACCAGCGGCCGACCATTGGGCTTGCGCTTGACGATCAGGCCAAGACGGGAGAGGTAGCGGCACTGGGCGGCCGGCATCACCAGCGGCTCACAGATCTGCGCCACCTCGCCGTCGGAGAGGAAGGGAAGGGCGCTCACGCCGCCCCCTTCCCGCCCAGCCGCACCACCTCCACAGGGCCGAGGCGGTGCCACTTCGGATCGCCGTTGGTGAAGTCCTGCAATCCTTCGGCGGCAACTGCGTACCTGCCGTCCTCATGCTCGAAGAGGATGACGGGGGAGACCGTAATGGCCTCCATCCTCGCCGCCTTTGCGCGGGCGTCGCCGTAGGCTTTCAAGGTTTCGGCGTAGTAGCAAGGCGTCTGGTCGCAGTCGAAACTGAAGTCGGGCTCCGGCAGTGCTTCGGGTGCGGTCATGGCTTGGGTTCCTTGGCTGCACGGGAAAGTTGCACCGACCAGTACAGCGGCCACGCGGCCGAGGCTAGTATCGCGCCGCAGACGGCTGGTTCCTCCGGCATGCACCACGCATTGGTCTTGCATCTTGCTTTCTCGGCGTCGAGGGCGGAAAGAAAGGCTGGCCCGAAGGTCAGGATCGCCGCCAGTCCGTAGGCGACCAACGCGGCACAGGTTACGCGGTCATCAGCCATGCTCGCCACCTCCCTGGGCCTTGGCTGCGGCCAGGATGGCCCGACCGAACGCAATCAAACACGCCCTGTTGAACGTGTACGTGCTGCTGTGGTTCGGGTCGCTGCTGTGCTTGTAGCGCCATGCCTTGCGGTGGCCGATGTGCGCTATGTCAGCGTCGCTCAACTCCGGCGCGCTTGGTGTGGGCGCGTTCCCATCCAGCGCCAGCGTAGCAATGCGCCGCATCTCTGCCGTGTCCCTGGCGTTGATGATGGCTTGCAGGGCTCGGTCTTGGCTCGACGCCACCGGTGCGTCGAGCGCGGCGCGTGCGATGCGCACAGCAGCGCCAAGGTCGTCAGCGCGCTTGCCTTCGGGGTCCATTGCAACGATGCGGGCCAGCGCCTCGCGTTCCTTGGTGCTCATCGCTGCGCTCCTTGGGGCCGTACGGTGGGAACGTCTTGCCAAATTTGCTTGTCGCCATGGAGGAACATTTGCTGCAGAACGAGTTGGGGCTGCGCAAAAACGCCGCCGCCGATTCGACGGTCGGGCACGGTCACCATGCGCTCGTAAAAGCGAAGATTCATTGTCGGCACGAGCGTCATCGCTGCGCTCCTTCGGGTGGGGTTGGAATCGGCATCCAGTGCTTGGGCCAATCGTGATCGGCAACAATGAAGCCGTCCCACGTCAGAGCGAGGCGTCCGTCTTTGCTAAATCGCATGGCATGCGGGATGTCACTTGCTTCCATACACGCAAGAAATGCCGTTCCGTCCGTCGGTGCCGTTCTCATCGGGCGCCACTCCACCACGGCAGGCGCACGCAGCTTTCCGGCAGCATGCCCGGCCTTGAAGCCTGCTACGTAGTTGGGGTGCGTCTCGACCATGTTCAATTCACCACCTGGCACCACGGCAGGCGCAGCGGGCTTTTCGCAGAAATGCTGCTGCGCGGTGATGGCTTCGGCGAACTTCACCAGCGATGCGGCCAGCGAGCCCGTGAACGGGATCGAGATTGAGAGCCAGAGTTTCAGGGCTTCGTCCTTGGTCATTTCCCTTCCTCCCCGCTGCGCTTTTCGCTTTGCTTGCGCTGGGCGTCAACTGCCTCGACTGCATTCAGGTGCTTTGCTTCAGCAACGCCTTCTTCAAAGCCGAAGTTGTAGAAGTCCCGCTCGTGCTGTGTGTAGTTCGGGTAGAAGCGTCGCACAGGATTCCGCCACGCCACCGGCTCCGCGCCCGCTGCGGGGTTGGCCCCTTGAGAAGCCAACCCTTCGGCTACGATTTTTCCGCGTTCGCCATCACCGCGTAGGCGTGCGCCAGATTCAAGGCCGCTTGCGCGAGTTGCATCGCATCGCCCGGCGTGTCCGCCTCCTGTGCTTTCTTGGTAAGTGCCTCGATTGCTGTTTTCGTCGCTTCTTCCATGGGTTCTAACTCCAGTTTGCTGCTCAAGACACGGGGAGCAGCTTCCCGTTATTTCACCCGCTGCGGGGTTGGCTTTGGCGAGGGCCGCGTCGATGCATTGCAGGACCAGTTCGCGCGAGTAGTAGGTGTTGATACCGCTCTCGTCCTGCACATCAGCAACTTCGAGGAAGGACTCAGCTTCCGCCTCACCGCTCGCGGCTTCGGGCACCATCCGAATCGGCTGCTCGTCCTCGTCGCAGTGCGCCAGCGCCTCGTCGAACGTTGGGAAAAGCATCGGTTCGTCGTGGTGCGTGGCCCAGCATTCAATGCCGTCGCTCGCGGTGGCGGGGGCGTGGGCGTGGGATGCAAGGCCGTCTCGCACGTAACGAATGCCTTTGCCGCTGGCGTTGTCCTCGCTCCAGGTCACTTCCTGCAACTCGCGGAACGGCACGCCATCCGGAGCGTCGCCCAGGTCGAGCCAGATGTGATCGGGGGCATCTCCGCTTGATGTTGCGGGGGCGTTGGATGCGCGTCCGAGCGCCCATTCCATCGCCTCGCGGACCTTCGCGCCATCGAGATTGTTTTCGTGCATGGCCGCCAGGAAAGCGCCGATCGCTTTCATCTCCGGCGTGTTCGGTGCCTCGCGCTCTTGCGCCTCTGCGGGATGGGGGGAGGGGGTCATTGTTGTTGCTCCGTCAAGATTTGCCATGCTGCTGCTGCCACTTCAGTCCGCTTGATAAATTGGCAGTTCATGCAAAGGATTTGGTAATGCTGCGGCTGGTGTTCTTTGCGGGCTTTCCGGTAGACGCCGCGCTCGCCAAGTTCGGCGCGCTCTACATTGCCGTCGTTGTTGATGTGGTCTAGAGTCAAAGCGCGCTTGTCATCAAACCCGCAGCGTGTGCAAACATGGCCGTACATTTCGTGTAGTTGTTCGCGCTGCCTGGCTCTAGCCGCCGCAGATTGCGCGTTGTATTTTTCTGGGTTCTCAGCGCGAAGCCGTTTCATCACTTCACGCTTCTGCACGCGCGCCGTGTCTTTGTTAGCCTCGTACCATTTCTTGTACGCTGCCGACGCCTTTTCGGGCTTGCGGTCCTTCCATTCCTGCCAGCGATTCGCGGCACGCTCGGGGTTCTTTTCGACCCAGGTCTTGTAGCTCTCAGCGCTCATGTGTTTCCCTCTGACAAGAGTTGCCATGCGCAAGCCGCCACTCTTGGAACTTGTCCGTTGCCAATGGCTGCAACGCGGTCCACCCGATTGGCCATCCCATCAGCCATTCGAGCCATTCCGGGTTCAGCGGGCCAAGGTGGTACGGCTCCTCGCCGCGCTTGGCGATTGCGTTTCTGGAATTGCTGCCGCCGTTCATGCCCTGCGTCGTCGGTGTCGGGTAGAGCCGCACCGCCAAGCTCAAGGCAGTTCCTCCCTGCGAGTATTTCTTCTTCCGCTGTCCTGTATCCGATGCCACGGGCGTAGGCCACAATCCAGATGCGCTCGCGCAGGTGATAGGCCCCAGCGTCGGCAGCAGAAAGCACTCCCCATCGCGCATCAAACCCGAGCGCGGCCAGGTCTCCAAGAACAACTCCGAGCCCCCGAGAAGTGAGCGCTGGGCTGTTTTCCACGAGGACGTAGCTAGGTCCAACTTCGCGAACGATCCGCGCCATTTCTCGCCACAGCCCCGATCGCTCGCCGTCGAGCCCGTCGCCACTGCCGGCAAGGGAAATGTCTTGGCAGGGGAATCCTCCGCTGACCACATCGACAACACCATTCCAATCGCCTCCGGCAAACGTTCGCACGTCATCCCAAATTGGGAAGGGTTCAAGACTTCCGTCGTTTTGCCGGGCCACCAGTACGCTTGCGGCATAGGGGTGTTGTTCGACAGCACAGACCGTGCGCCATCCCAGGAGTTGACCCGCAAGGATGCCTCCACCAGCGCCCGCGAAAAGAGCCAGCTCATTCACGTTGTCCTTCCTGCGCCACCTGGCGCTGCATGCGGTTGATTGGGGTGGGCATCAGGCGGCTTCCTTGTGCTTGGCCGTAGCGGTGCGCAGTTGGGTTTCGTATTCAGTGACAAGCTTGGCGAAGGCCATCAGGTCTGTTTCGAGCGCTTGGATGGACGTTTCATCGCCGCGCGTGATTCGGTGGATGGCGAGAAGTTCGAGGTCTGGCGCCCACAGGCACAGATCGACCCACTGCCTGCCGAGCAACCAGAGGTAGCCAAGGCACTGATCCATGTACGCGGTCAGGTCGCCGTCGGCCAAGGCGGTAAACAGGGTGTCGCTGCTCACCATCGTCTTGATCTCAAGTACGCCGTCGTCATCGATCAGGCCATCCGGCGACAGGCCGAAGAGCCCGTCTTCGGTGGTGAAGAAGCCGACCGGCTCCACCAGCGCGCCAGTCCGGCGCTCATAGGCGGCGCGGGCGATAGGCTCCTGCTCGGTTCCGGTTCGCATGGCAGCGTTCTGGAATTTGGCCGGCGCTGACCCACCGCAGCGCTCGCGCGCCAGGTCGCGGGCATAGTCAAGGCATGCTTTGCTCGGAGAGCCGTTCTTGAGGCGGTCTCGGGCGTCCTTGAAGCGGGATCCGGTGATCGCGCCCTTGCGGACGGCCAGCCACTCCGGGGACCCTTGGTCGTAGTCGTGGTGCAGCATCACGCAGCCTTCCGGTCAGCGGCCTTGGCGGCTGCTTTCAGGTTGTCGCTCTCGGGGTCGAGCGCCGCTTTCTCTGCGGGCGTGCGCGCTTTGATCCACTCGGCGAAGGCCTTCCAACCACCAAGGGACGCATCTCGCGCGGCCTGCAGCAGAACCGGGTCGATGACCTGTTTCTTGCCGCCGTTGCCGTCGTCATCGTCGCCAACCTCGGCAACGCCGCAAATGGCCTTGAGGGTGTAGCGCTCCAAGTAGGTCTTGGTGCTGGCGCGGGCCATCATGGCGTTCTTCGCACCGCCAGCGTCGGGAGGCCCACCCATCGACACGGACTCGCTATGGCCTGACGTGTGGCGCAGGGTGCAAGTTACTTCCAGCCACTGCGGCTCGTCCTTGCTGACCTTCCACGATGCGCTCAGGCCGTTGGCGGACAGGGCCGGCGTGACCGCATCCACCACGTCATGCAGTTCGGCGTAGCTCTTTCCCTTGAGCGGGCCATCCGTGACCCTGCGGCCCTTGAGGACGCGCACAGCCTCCGCCTTGAACGCAGCGAACGCGACGTTGTAGGCTTTCTCAGCTTCGCGGCGCTCGAATCGCTCTTGCAGGTCCATCATCCGCTCGATCTGGTCGAGCGAGGCGCCACGGTCCAGCGCGGCCATCATCATCCCGGCCGGTGATTGCTGCGGTACAGCCAGGCTTGTCGCGGTCGGTGCCGGCGACGTGTCGATCAGTTCGATTTCCATTTCAGTTCCTTGCGATGTGGATGACAGCGGCCCCAATGGCAACAGCCATGAGCACCATCACGACGAACACAGAGCACCAGACAGCGCCGTGCATGAGGCGTTCGGGCTTTGTGGGCGGAAGGGCCAGAGGTTCGGCGTAGGCCGTGTCGGCGGCTTCGGTGGGCTCGCGGCGGCTCGACCAGTGGCCGGCGTGCTGGCGGGTGATGGCGGCGGTCATTCGTCGGCACCCTTGATCCATTCTTGGATCTGCTCCGGCGTCGGCTTCTTCCAGTTGGTCACCATGCCGGTATCGATGTCGATGTCCAGAATGATGTAGTCGCCGTAGTGCTGTCCTGGCATGAAGTCGGGCACGTAGCCGTCGTCCTGCGAGTGGATCACCGTGCCTGCGGCCGACATCAGTGAAGCAGTAAACCGGTCGGATACCTTGCAACAAATGCTCAGCGTCTTCGCGTTGACCTTGACGGTTTCCAACTTGTCGATTTCCATGATCAATTCACCTTCGAAAGCTGAGGGAGGCCGAGTTCGGCGCGGATGCGGGCGAACGTTGCGGCGACGTTGGTTTGCGATGCGGGGACGTAGACAAAGCGCGGGTCCATCAATCCGCCGATGGGCGCTGGCTTCGGCTGCACCGCGCGCAGATGCGTGGTCTTGTTCATGCGAACGCTCCTGCAAAGTAAAAGACGATGAACGCCGCGCCAATGGCGGCTATGGCGAGGTCGGGGAGGGTCATGTGGCGCTCCCGGTGGCCTTGGCGATGGCTGCGCGCTCTGCTTCGTGCGGGGTGGCGAAGCCGGTAACGTGCGCGGCTTGGACATGATCCGTTTTGAAGCCGTCTTCAACGACAACGCTCCACGCCGTCGCCTGCCATGTCCAGAGCTGGCGGTTGTAGCAAGACGATGCGTAGAGCGAGCGCCCCGGCGTGTGCTGCGCGCTCATGCCGCCTCCCGTTCAATAGCCTCAGCCGCCGTCTCCATCCGCGAGAACAGATCAGTGATCGCATCCGATGCGTCAGAGCCGCGCTCCATGTGACGCCAACTCGCCGCGTCCACGTTGCTGCTGATGGCGCTCAGCAAGCAGCACAGATCACGCTCGCTGAAGTTGCGGCGCAGCGCTCGGATCGCGTTGCAGGCGTCGAGGGTGCGCGCTTCAGCAGCCGCTTCGGCGCGTTCGTGCGGGCTGTCGTTGGTGCGGTCTGCCCCGCTCTCCACACGCTGCACGCCGCGCAGTGACGCCAGCTCGCGGTCGATGGCTTGGAGTCCGTAGTTCACGATGCACGGCCTTCTGCCGCCTTGCGTGCTTCGCGAGCCTGCGCGCGCTGTTCCGCTTCGGCCGACTCCGCAACGTACTTCCGATCACGCAGCCATTCCAAGGCTTCTTCATCGTCACGAAAAAACATCTTCGCCGCGACCGGCGCAGCAAGAGTGCCGGCCAATTGCGCCTCAATGTTCTTGAGCGCAGGCTCCTGCGTGCAGACTTGAAGCCATCCCGCCAGACAATGAGTCGTGCCGCAAATCGCTTCTTCCGCGCAGGTTCGGTCCCTCCATTCGTCGTTGCCGTGCCAGTGGCCCATGTTCAGGCGCTCTTCGTTGTCGAGCACGATTGCGCGCACTTTGTCTAAGCTCTCGATGGCCTGTTCGGGAGTTGCGCGTGGAAGCGGCTTTCCATCGGCGCCGCTCAGGTCGGCGCCGCTCAGGTCGGCGCCGCTCAGGTCGGCGCCGCTCAGGTAGGCGTCGCGCAGGTCGGCGCCGCTCAGGTAGGCGCCGCGCAGGTCGGCGCCGCTCAGGTAGGCGTCGCGCAGGTCGGCGCCGCGCAGGTCGGCGCCGCTCAGGTTGGCGTCGCTCAGGTTGGCGCCGCGCAGGTCGGCGCCGCGCAGGTCGGCGCCGCTCAGGTAGGCGCCGCTCAGGTAGGCGCCGCTCAGGTTGGCGCCGCGCAGGTAGGCGTCGCGCAGGTCGGCGCCGCTCAGGTAGGCGCCGCTCAGGTTGGCGCCGCGCAGGTCGGCGCCGCTCAGGTTGGCGTCGCTCAGGTTGGCGCCGCGCAGGTCGGCGCCGCGCAGGTCGGCGCCGCGCAGGTCGGCGCCGCTCAGGTAGGCGCCGCTCAGGTTGGCGCCGCTCAGGTAGGCGCCGCTCAGGTTGGCGCGCGCCTCAGTCGCCTTCTCCAGCGCATGCCTCATGTGCATGCCGCTCTCCAGGCCCTCCGGCGCTTCGCACTCGAACAGGATGCTATCTGCGTCCCAGCGGCTGATGATATTGATGGTGCTCATGCCACCACCTCAACCACGCGATGCACGTACGCGCCGTACTCGTTGTCCTTGCGGTCACGCGAAAGGCGCGCTCCGCCCTTGGTCTTGCACTTCGCAACGACCTGGCCGGTCTTGCTGTTGATGACGTGGAACACTTGCTTCTCCTTCGCCCCGGGGTGAGGCGTTGGAGTGAATTAAACACGACGTTTATCTACATGTCAACACCATGTTTAAACAAAAGACGAAAAAATACCCGCTCAAGGCGGGTGTCGCTGGAGGTTCGAGGGCTACTGCTTCTTCCAGCCCATGCGCTCGAAGGCCTCGCTGCACTTGTTGATTTCAGCCTGGCGCACAAGCGGCCGCGACTTGGTGTCGCACTGCTGTACGGCGCCGGTCTTCGGATCTTGGTAGACGGTGGGGGTAGCACAGCCGGCCAGGGCCGCGGCAAGGATCAGAAGGTATGTGGCTCTCATCGTCGGGTCTCCAGTTACCGGGTTTCCATTGGATCACGATGGTGGATGATCGCCGAAAGGTCGTCATCCAGCGCGCGGATCGCGCCGCGGCAAAAGGTGGGGTTCTTGGCCAGAACGCCGGCCACGTTGGTGATGTAGCGCATGCGGTTGAAGGTTGCGGCGAACGCGATCCCCGTCAGTTCGCCGCGCTCGGCGTAGGCCAGCAATTGGCGCAGCGCCTGGACGGTATCCTGGCTGATCGAGTCCCGTATGAGTTGGTAGGGCATCACTGGCCCCTTCCGCGTTTGGAGGTGTCAGAGGGCGAGCGGGGGACCTCGGTCTGCTTTTCGTAGCCATGCGGCCCCGGGGCTGGCGATGGAGCGCCATAAGTCTGCTCGATGCGCGCATTGGTTGCTGGCGCATCGGAAAGCCTATGTCGATGGCGCAACTCATCAAACACCCGTCTGGCGTAGTTCGCCTTTTCCTTGAGCGTCTTGCGGATCGCTTCGCGGTCTTCTTCGATCAGCATTTCGAAGTCCTGGAGCAAGTCCCATTGGCTCTCTGACACCGTACCAACCGTTTTTAGAACGGGAGAGCTACTCGGATCGACGGCGGACTTGGCGGGGTCGGCGGTTGATTGCCCTGTTTCGTAGAGCACCCAGTTCGCAGAGCATCCGAACTTGCGCTCGGCCAGGAGGGCGCCTTCCTGCGAGATGCCGCGCGCCTTCCAGTTGCTGAACCGCCCCGCAGAGACGCCAAGCGCCAAGCGCAAACCGACCTCATCACCGATTGCGCGATCAGTTCCGGCCGTCGCCTCACTGGCAAACCGTAGCAGCCGCTCAAAAGAGGGGTGGGGCGAAGTTGTTCGTTCCTTGTGCACAAAGAGATTGTGCGGAACTAAACAGACTGTTGATACACGCGGTGTTGACGTAGACGTAAACATAGTGTTTAATCCAGTCCATGAACGACAAAGACCTCATCAAAGCCCTCGGCGGCCCGACCAAGGTCGCTGAGCTTCTTGGGTACGACAAGGCGCAGGGCGGGGTCCAGCGCGTGCAGAACTGGATTGAGCGCGGCATCCCTTCGAAGGTGAAGCTTGACCACCCGCACATCTTCCTGCGCGCGCGTCAGCCCGAAGCCAGGGCGGCCTGAATGAACCTCTCCCCCACTCAGCAGCCAGCTTCGGCCGGTCACTGCAACGACTGCAAGGCCCCGCTCACGAACACAGGCGGCTACGGCTTCCCCCGCTACCGCTGCATTGCTCGAGGCTGCGTCAAGACGGTGTTCAAGCCTATCGACCAGAGCGCCACGACGTGGACCGCTCGCGGCTTCATCTAGGGAACCTCCATGCACAACGCCATCGCCTTCGTCATGTGCGCTGTCGGCATTGCTGGCTGCGGCTTCTGCATCGATTCGTACCTCGCCACTGGTGAGGACCACGCCGGCCTGTTCTGCCTCTTCCTGGTTGCCGCCGCGCTCGCCTTTGGTGAGCTGCGCGAGGCGTTCGGGCGGAAGGTGGGCGAGACCGAGTAGGGCGGCGGTGTGTGCGTGTTGCATGACCGCAAGTCTCTTTTTATTTGCCATCCCAAGGTCCTCAACTGCTCTCAACCTTGTTGCGTGACAACGTGAACCAAATAGCAATCCCCGTCCATGTTCGCCCCGAAGAGGTCGTTCGCAAACAGTCACTCGGTGGCGCAATTGAACTGTGCGCCGAGCTTGGTGGCTTCGCTCTCGACAAGACGCTGCAGCAAGAGCTAAAGGTCGACAAGGCCCAGTTCTCCCGCTGGCAGTCCGGCACGGAAGGTGTGCAGTGGGCCAAGTTCACCGAACTGATGGACAAGTGCGGCAACGATGCCCCGGTGCTTTGGATGCTGCACCAACGCGGCTACGACCTTCATAGCGTCCGCCGCCAGGAAACCACCACGGAGCGCGAGAACCGCCTGCTCCGTGAAGAAAACGCCGCGCTTCGTCGCGTGCTGGGAACACCCGCATGAATCTGCACACCATCCCACGCGCTCGCGCATCCGACCCGCTGACCTCCCACCATGCCGCTGAAGCCTCTGTTCGCTTCGCTGACAGCCACGCGGCACGCATCCTGTATGTCCTGCAGAACGGCTTCAGCGATGGAATGTGCGCCGAGGAAATCGGAGAAGCCTGCGGCCTGACGGTCGTTCAGGTGGATCGCCGAACCGTCGAACTGCAGCGCAAGGGCTTGATCCGCGTTGTCCAGCGTGACGGCAAGGACGTTACCGCGCATGGCATGCGGGTTTGGGTGGCTGTCTGATGGCCCGCATTCGCACCATCAAGCCCGAGTTTCCGCAATCGGAATCCATGGGCCGCGTCAGTCGGGAGGCGAGGCTTTGCTTCATCCTGCTCTGGACGCTTGCTGATGATGCTGGAAGGCTTCGCGGGAATTCGCGAATGCTCGCGAGTCTTCTCTACCCATACGACGACGACGCCAAAGAGTTGATGGACGGATGGCTGGCTGAACTTTCCACCGAGGGCTGCATTGCCCGGTACGAGGTTCAGGGCACCAGCTACGTGCAGATCAGCCAGTGGCTCGAACACCAGAAGATCGACAAGCCTTCTGCGTCGAAATTGCCTGAATTCGGCAAACCCTCGCGAAAGCTCGCGAAGCCTCGCGACGATTCCTCTAGGAAGGGAGAGGAAGGGAAGGGAGAGGAAGGGGATAGCGGCGAGCCGGAAACCGTCTCCCCGCCGTTGCTCTGCATGCCGCTGAACGACGACACCGAACACCCGATCACGCAGACGGATGTTGACGACTGGCAAGCCTCTTACCCTGCTGTCGACGTTCTCCAGGCGCTTCGCGAAATGCGGGCATGGAGCAACGCCAACCGGTCGCAGCGCAAGACCAGCCGAGGCGTGAACGCTTTCATTGTTCGCTGGCTCAGCAAGGAGCAGGACAAGGGCGGACGCCGGAGCGGCTACACACAGCCTGCCGAGACGGCTGGGGGCTTCGTATGAACGGCCACCAGCAACTCATTTCCATGCGCCGCAACGGCCGTGTGCCCCGCTGCGTCTGGCTGGAAGACGGCCCGTGCCCGCAGGCCGCTGATTGGCATGCGGAGGTCAACCATCGTGACGAACAGTTCCACGCGCACATCAAGGTCGACGAAACCGACATCCCCGAAGCACTCGATCTGCGCTGCTTGGTGGGCCTGACGGTCCACGTTGTCAGCCAGCGGGACAAGAGCCGGGAAGAACGCCTGTGGCGCGCGGCAGTGGATGCCGGCGCAGCAACTGCCATCGCCTGCGGCTACGACCACCACCTTTTCCACACAGCCCAATGACAACCATCATCACCCCCGATCAAATCGACTTCTCGCTGTACGAGCGCGAGACGGACGCCAAGCAGAAGGTCAAGAGCGCCAGCCTGTACGTTCAGGAGTTGATCGAGCGCATCCGCAACCCGGTGCGCGCGAACCACCAGTACATGCCGTGGCCGAAGACGAACAAGCTGATCCAGTTCCGGCCGGGTGAAGTGACGCTGTGGGGCGGTGCCAACGGCGCTGGCAAGTCGATGGTGACGGGGCAGATCGCCTTGTCGCTGTGCGCCCAAGGTGCGCGCGCGTGTATCGCCAGCTTCGAAATGAAGCCGATCAAGACCCTGGAGCGCATGGGCCGGCAGTTCGCGGGAGAAAACCCGGACCATCCGGCATTCCGCGGCATGCCCGAGGCGACCGACCTCCTGATCCAGCAGTACAGCAAGTTCCGCGACTGGACGAATGGAAAACTGTGGCTGTACGACCAGCAGGGCACCGTCTCGGCCTCGCAGGTCTGCGCCGTGGCCCGCTACTGCGCCAAGGAAAAGGGCATCACCCATTTCTTCATCGACAGCCTGATGAAGTGCGTGAGCGGGGAAGACGACTACAACGGCCAGAAGACGTTCGTCGACGAACTGACGGCCATCGCCCGCGACCACGGCCTGCACATCCACCTGATCCACCACATCCGCAAGCCGGCGAATGAGGAACACCGCCCGAACAAGTACGACTACAAGGGCTCGGGCTCGATCACCGACCAAGTCGACAACGTCATCAGCGTGTGGCGCGATAAGGGAAAGGAAAAGGACCGCCAGGCCGGTAAGACGATCGAGGAAGCCAAGCGCCCCGACTCCCTGCTGATCTGTGACAAGCAGCGCAACGGCGAGTGGGAGGGGAACATTGGCCTGTGGTTCCACCGGGACAGCCAGCAGTTTCTGGAAGACCACTACGGCATGCCGATGCGCATGGGGGACGAAGCATGACAGACACCGCATTCCACCTCCAGCACCAGGTGCTGCAGTTCATGAGCGCCCACGGCGCCCCGACAGCAAAGCAGATCGCCGAGCACTTCGGGCGCGATCTGGATTGGGCGCAGCAGACGATTCGAAACCTGCAGCGCCGGCAGTACATCGCCACTCAGCCTGTGACCTACATCGTGAACGAGCGAGGCTCCAAGGCCATGGTCAGGCCAATGAAAACAACCCCGGTCAAGCGGGCGCGCGCCAAGGCTGAGCGCAAGAAAGCTGCGACGCTGCGGGAAATCAGCCGCGACACGTTCAAGCCGGAAGGCCACGACTACGACGGCATCGTGGCAACGGCAAAGCGCACGCAGGCAAACAGCGTGTTCTCGTTGGGGTCGGCATGAACTGCGCTACCTGTGCCCACTGGAACCTACGCGATTCCCCGATGCGCAAACACGGCTATGGCCTGTGCAACGTCGAGCCGAGCGAGTTGTACCGCAAGGCCAAGACAACCAGCGGGCAGAACGTGTGCAGGATCTGCAAGCATGCCAAGGCAGCGGCAGAAACCATCACGCGCCGGTCGGCGGAATTGGAGAAGGTATGACCGCCATCACATTGTTGAATCCGGTGCAGGCCCACACAGCGCTGCTGACCATCTACCGCGAGCAGATCAAGCCGCTGACCATGGCAGGGCACCGGCTGCGCCTGAGCGTCACCAAGGAAACCCGCAGCTCGGCGCAGAACGCGCGCATGTGGGCGATGCTGCAGGATGTGGCCGATCAGGTCGAGTGGCACGGCCGCAAGCTGTCGAAAGAGGATTGGAAGCACGTCTTCAGCGCCAGCCTAAAGAAGCAGGACGCGGTTCCCGGCCTTGACGGCGGCTTCGTGGTGCTCGGCCAATCGACCTCGAAGATGACTGTTGCCGAAATGGCCGACCTTCAGACCCTGATGGAAGCCTTCGGGGCAGAGCAGGGCGTGCAGTTCTCGGCGCCGAAGTCGTGGGAGGGGATGGAATGAAGGTCTTGTTTCTTGACATTGACGGCGTGCTCAACAGCCACCGGACCGCGATCTGCTTCGGTGGATACCCTTTTGAGGTTGACGGAAAAGACCGATCAATGTTTGACGAAGTGGCGCTTGGCCTGATTCGCGGGATCGTTGAGACGGCAGGCGCAAAGGTTGTGCTTTCATCGTCGTGGCGAATTACGCACAGCTTCGACAAGGTGGGGAAGGCGTTGGATCTCCCGATCATCGACCGCACGCCGTCGTGTTCTGGCATTCGAGGCGACGAGATAAAGAAGTGGCTCGAATCCGAGACGTCGCCTTGCGTTGAGTGCTATGCCATCGTCGACGACAACAGCGACATGCTGGGCGAGCAGATGCCGTTCTTCGTGCAAACAAGCATGGAGGACGGATTCCGATGGGCCGACGCGGTGAAACTCGCTCGCCTGATGGGGATTGAGATCTATGACGTGAACCATCCCCGTCTCAAGGTGCCGGCGCCTTCTCTCGCTTGGGAATGACTGCTGTGATCGCCACCAAGCCCCCCAAGGAAAAGGCCTGCAAGAACTGCCGCACCCGGTTCGTGCCGGTCAGGCCACTACAGAACGTGTGCGGCCACCTGTGCGGCCTGGAGCGCGCCCGCAAGCTGCGCGAGGCTGCAGAGCGCAAGGCAGCGGCAGAGGACCGCAAGCAGACCCGGGCCGAGTTGGACCAGCGCAAGAACCTGCGCACCCTGCTGGCCGAGGCGCAGACCGCCGTGAACGCCTTCATCCGCTGGCGCGACCGCGACCAGACGTGCATCTGCTGCGGCCAGCCGTTCGAGCCCGAGAAGCCGGGCGGCTCCGTCGACGCCGGCCACTACCTGGCCAGAAGCATGGCTCCGCACGCGCGCTTCAACGAGGACAACATCTTCGCCCAGCGAAAGAACTGCAATAGGCCGGGTGGCACCACTCGCGCTGCTTTCCGCGCCGGTGTCATCGCCCGCATCGGACTGGCCCGGGTGGAGGCTGTTGAAGCGCCCGCGCCGGTTCACAAGTGGACGCGCGACGAGGTTCGCGGCATCCGAGACCACTACCGCGCCAAGCTGCGCGACCTGAAGAAGCGCGCCGGGGATCTATCCACATGAGGCTGCGACCGATCGACTGGCCCAACCTGGTCCGCGACCTGGAGCGCGCGCGCATGACGTCCCGCCGCATCGGCGAGATCGTCGGCACATCGCATGCCGCCGTCCTGGCGTGGAAGAACCTCGGCAAGGAACCGGGTCACTACACCGGAGAGCGCGTCATCACCCTGTGGTGCGCAGTCACCGGAAACGAACGATCAGGCATCTATTTGGAATCCCCTGTTTCCAGCAATGCGGGCAAATTAGGCGCCCATGCCGAAGCCCACGTCACCTCCTGCGCCTCGTCGCGGGAAGGCGACTAAGCAAGGGCGCCCATCGGGCTACTCGCCAGAGATCGCAGACGCCATCTGTGAGCACATCGCCAAGGGCAAGAGCCTTGTCGGGTGGTGCAGCACCGAAGGCAACGCAGGCTACTCCACCGTCATGCGGTGGCTGGATGCTCACCAAGACTTCAGGGATAAGTACGCCCGCGCGCGTGCCGACCAAGCCGATTTCCTTGCTGAAGAAATAATCCAGATCGCCGACGACGGGCTGAACGACACCTACACCGACGAGGACGGCAACGAGAAGACGAATGTTGACGTGATCGCCCGATCGCGTCTGCGCGTCGACTCGCGCAAGTGGTACGCGTCGAAGCTGTTGCCGAAGAAGTACGGCGACCGCACCCAACTGGAGGGCACTGGAGAGGGCGGCTCCCACATCTTCACGGTCCAAGCGCCCTGGCTCAAGCAAGCCATTCAGGAGCGCAACTAGCCATGGCCGGGCCAAACGTCGGCATCAACAGCTATCTGCCCCGCGGGCCGTTCGTGGACTTCCACAACCGGACGCAGCGCTGGGCCGCTCTGGTGTGCCATCGGCGCGCCGGCAAGACGGTGGCATGCATCGCCGAGTTGGTGCTGGCTGCGCTGTTCACGCGCAAGCAGGATGCCCGATATGCCTACGTGGCGCCCCAATACAACCAGGCCAAGGACATCGCCTGGGCCTACGTCAAGCAGCTGACCAGCGACATTCCAGGCGTCGTCTACAACGAGACCGAACTGCGCGCGGACCTGCCCAACGGCGCTCGCGTGCGGCTGTACGGCGCGGACAACCCCGATCGCCTGCGCGGCCTGTACATGGACGGCGTGGTGCTGGACGAGTTCGCCGACATGCGCTCGAGCGTGTGGGGCGAGATCATCCGCCCGCTGCTGGCCGACCGGAAGGGCTGGGCTGTCTTCATCGGCACGCCCAAGGGACACAACGAATTTCACGCCAAGCATCAAGAAGCCGAGGCCGACCCGGAGAACTGGTTCTCGATGGTGCTGCGCGCCAGTACGTCGGGCCTGATCGACGAGGCCGAATTGGCCGACGCCGCGCGGGGCATGACCGATGACCAGTACGCGCAGGAGTTCGAATGCTCATTCGAGGCGGCCATCGCCGGCGCCTACTACGGGCGCGACTTCTCGCAGTTGGAGGCTGACGGGCGCATCGGCGTCGTGGACTACCAGCCCGAGATCCCGGTATTCACCGCCTGGGACATCGGCTACAGCGACGACACCGCCGTCTGGTTCTGGCAGATGGCTGCCGGCGAGGTCCGTGTGATCGACTACTACGCGGCCAACGGCCACGGGGTGGCGCACTACGCCGACATGCTCGACGCCAAGGGCTACAACTACGCCAAGGTGGGCGACCGACCCGTGCTGATGCTGCCGCACGACGCCGCGGCCAAGACCTTCGCGGCCGGCGGCAAGAGCACCCAGCAGCAATTCGCAGAGCGCGGCTACACCAGCCGCATCGTGCCGTCGCTGAGCGTCCAGGACGGCATCCAGGCGGTGCGCATGATGCTGCCGCGCAGCGTGTGGGACCGTAAGCACTGCGGCGAGGGCATCGAGGCCCTGAAGCTGTACCAGCGCGAGTGGGATAGCGACAAGAAGTGCTTTCGCGACAAGCCGCGCCACGACTGGACCAGCCACGCGGCCGACGGCGCGCGGATGATGGCCATCGCCTGGCGTGAGGTGGCTATCCCTTCGCAGCCTGAGCGCCCGCGTTTCGAGACGCAGTTGACGGTGGGCGAACTCATCGAGCGCCAGCGCGAGAAGCGCATGGAGGCGGCATGACGCTCAACGCCCGCTTCCCCGTCTCATCCGACCGCGTGCAGCTGAGCACCGCCACAGCGGCCGGCGACACCGTGCAGAACGGCATCCTTGTGGACGGCCTTGGCACCGTGGCGCGTGTGGCGACCGCTGGCGGCACGCAGTGGCAGAACGGGCTTCTGCTCACGCCCACCAGCCAAGTGGTCTACGTCGACGCCGCTGCTGGACTGCCGGCTGGCACGACATGGCAGAACGGCCTGCCGCTGGCGCCAGGCGGCGCGCTGTGCGTGTCGAGCGGGCCCATCGCCGTGTGGCAGAACGGTCTTCCGCGAGTGGCCAATGGCGCGCTCGCGGCGTCGATCGCAGGCGCATCGGACCCGTTCTGGGCGAACGTGGTGCTGCTGCTCCAAGGTTCGAGCCTGACCGACGCCACCGGGCGGCACACCCTCATCGTGAACGAGGGGACGCCCACGGCCGACGGGATGCTGCGCTTCGACGGCAGCAGTTCGCTGCGCATCGAGGACGCGCTGGCCGACTTCCAGTTCCCTGGCGCCTACACCATCGAGGGGCAACTGCAGGAAGCACCACCCGGAAATTCGACATCGGTGCTCGTCTCGAACGCTTACGCCGACGGCGGCTGGGAGGTGTTCGCCCGCGGAGCCCCGGACCTGTCCGGCGGCTTCTATGGCGACGGCGGTGCCTTCATCGAGCCGGCAACGCCGCCCTGGGTGACCAGCGCAGTTGTCGACTGGGCATTCGTCAGCGATGAGAGCGGCAGTGCGCTCTACCTGGGCGGCACTCGCATCGGCATCGGCGGCGCATCGCCTCAGACCGCGCTCTCCGCGCTCTACCTGGGCCGCGAAGGCCCCGCCAGCGCCAAGAACCTGATCGGCGGCATGCGCCTGCGCATCACCAAGGGAATCGCTCGCATGAGCGGCGAGACCTACACGCCGATGACCTGGCCGGCACCAACCAACGCATAGGCCCATGCCCACCACCCAAGAAAACCAGCAGAAGAAGCAGTTCGGCACCGGACCGGCCGCCGAGGTGCGCCGCTGGCTGAAAGAGCTCGACCTCGCCGACAAGGAGGAGAAGTCCTGGCGCGACTGCGGCGAACGCATCTTCAAGCGCTACCGCGGCGACGGGCGCAAGCGCAACAGCTTCAACATCCTGTGGAGCAACACCGAGACGCTCTCGCCCGCGCTGTTCAACACGCCGCCCAGCCCGGACGTGCGCCGGCGCTTCCGCGATGAGGACCCGGTGGGCAAGGTCGTGAGCCAGGTGCTGGAGCGCTGCCTGCAGTTCCAGACCGACAACGAGTGCTTCATGCACGCGATCAAGAACGACGTGCTCGACGCCTGCCTGCCAGGCCGGGGCGTGTCGCGCGTGAAGTACGTGCCGACGACCGTGCCGATGGAGACAGCCGGCCCGAGCGCCGCCGGTGAGGACGTGGCCGAAGCCAAGGAGATGACCGACGGCGAGACGCCAGAGCCCGACGAGGCCGTGGTGTGGGAGCAGGCCGAGCTCGAGCATGTGCAATGGGACGACTTCCGCCGCGGCCCCGGCAAGACCTGGGATCAGGTGCCATGGGTGGCGTTCAAACACCGCATGAACCGCGAAGAACTCGCCGCTCTGTGCGGTGACGAGATCGCCAATTCCATCCCCGTCGACGACACCGCCGACGAGACGATCAACAAGGACAACGAGCTGAAGACCGTGTTCGGCACGGTGTGCGTGTGGGAGTTCTGGTGCAAGGACGACCGCAAGGTGCGCTACATCTGCCCGGGCTACAAGGCCAAGCCGCTCAAGGAGCTCGACGACCCGCTCAAGCTGATCGACTTCTTCCCGAACCCGCGCCCGCTCTACGCCATCGCCGACAGCGCATCGCTCATCCCCACGGCGCTGTTCGAGCAGTACCGCGAGCAGGCCGACGAACTGGACCGCATCAGCACCCGCATCAACCAGCTGGTGGACGCCTGTCGGGCGCGTGGTGTCTACGACGCGACCATGAAGGAGGTCGAGCAGCTGATGCGCGCGGGCGACAAGCAGCTGATCCCGATTCAGGACGCTGCGCTGTGGGCGGAGAAGGGCGGTCTCGACAAGGCCATCTACTGGATGCCGATCGACATGATGGCGCGCGTGCTGACCGAGCTCTACAAGGCGCGCGAAGAGACCAAGCAGATCATCTACGAACTGTCGGGCATCGCCGACGTTCGCCGCGGCGCCACCGACCCGAACGAGACGCTCGGCGCGCAGAAGCTCAAGGCCGACTTCGGCAATCAGCGCATCAGCGGCCTGAAGCTCGAAGTCGAGCGCTACGTGCGCGACCTCATGCGCATGATGAGCGAGATCGTCGCCGACAAGTTCGCGCCGGACACGCTGCTGCGCATGTCGCAGATGCAGATCCCGACGAACCAGCAGATCGACGCCAAGGCGCAGCAGATGATCCAGCAGATCATGCAGCAGGCGCAGGCTCAGCAGCAGCAGGGCCAGCCGCCCGCGCCTGGGCAGCCTCCTGGCCAGCAGGCCGCACCGCCGCAGCCCATGACGCCCCAACAGGCCATGCAGCAACTGCCGCCGCGGCCCGTGTCGCTCGAACAGGTGATGGAAGTCCTGCACGACGACGCGACACGCACCTTTAAGGTCGACGTGGAGACCGATTCGATGGTCACAGCAACGGCCACCGAGGACATGGCCGGCCTGCAGCAGGTGCTCGGCGGTGTCGTTCAGTTCATCCAGGGCGTTGGCCCTGCGGTGCAGATGGGCGCATTCCCGGTCGAGGCCGTCAAGGCCATCGTGATGACCATCTGCCGGCGCTCGAAGATGGGCACGGCGGTCGAGGATGCGCTGGACAAGATCAAGGCGCCGAGCCAGCAGGGCGACCCGAACAAGGCCAAGGCCGACGCCGCGATGCAGGCCGAGCAGATGAAGGCGCAAGTCGCGCAGGCGACCGCCCAAGCCAAGATGCAGAGCGACATGCAGACGGCCCAGATCAAGGCCGAGAGCGACGCTCGCATTGCGCAGATCGAGGCGCAGGCGCAGCAGCAGACCGACATGGTGCGCCAGCAGGCCGAGGCCGCGCAGCACCAGGCCAAGATCGACAGCGACGCGCGCTTCGAGCAGCTCAAGGCCATGCTCGACGACGAGAAGAACAACCGGCAGCAGGAGTTCATGCGCTGGAAGGCCGAACTGGATGCCGCCACCAAGATCGAGGTGGCCAACATCTCCAGCAAGGCCAAGGTGGACGACGCTGCCACGCAGACGGCCACCAACGAGATCGCATCCGAGGTGCAGCAATGACGCGCCGCCGCTGGATTTACCCCAACGACGGCACCGCGCCGTTCGAGGTGACCAATGACTACACGCCGACCCCACGCGGCCCGATGGTCTTCGGTGACCTCCCTGCCTACGAGTCGCCCATCGACGGACGCTGCATCGACGGGCGTGTTGCGCGTCGCGAAGATCTGGCACGCAACAACTGCCGCCCGTGGGAGGGCATGGCCCAGGAGCGCCAAGAGGCCGCGCGCCAGCAGCAGTACCGCGAGCAGCACCTGGACCGAAAGCTGGACGCGACGCTGCAGCGCTCATGGGCACAACTGAGCGAGCGCAGCCGGCGCGACCTCTCCGATTACTGAACCACCCGAGGCCATCACCATGACCATGGACACCGAAAACACCGCCGTCGAAAACACCGACCTGTCGCACGCCGACGAATCGATCCTGGAGACCTGGAACGCGATTCGCAGCGGCGAGGCGGCGGACGAGGGCGCCGAAGGCACCACCGCAGCGCCAGCCGCCGACGTCAAGGCCGCACCGGCGCGCGATGCCACCGGCAAGTTCTCCAAGGCAGCGTCCGCCACCGCCGGCGAGGCGTTCGACCAGATCGACGCGCAGAAGGCGGCCGAGGTCGAACAGATCGCAGCGCAGGCCGGCGATAGCGGTGATCCACCGCCTGCGCCCGCCGTCGTTGATTCGCCCAAGTCCATGCCCAAGGACCTGGCCGACAAGCACTGGGCCGCGCTGCCGCCCGAGGTGCAGGCCTGGACCCAGAAGCGAGACGCCGACTACGAGGCGGGCATCAGCCGCTACCGCGACCGCGCTGCCGTCGCTGACCGCATGGAAGCGGCCTTCGCGCCCTACCAACAAACGCTGCAGCGCCTCGGCGCGCAGCCAGAGCAGGCCATCGGGGAACTGCTGAGCGTCGACCACATCCTGCGCAACGGCCAGCCAGCCGAGAAGGCCGCAATGCTGGTTCAGATCGCCCAGCGCTTCGGTGTGCCGCTCGATCATCTTGCCCAGGTCAGCCCGACGCATCAGCAGATGCTGGCCCAAGCCCAGAGACTGCACGGTTACGAGGCTCAACAGTCCGCAGCCGCGCGTGTGCAAGCCCAACGCGAATTCGACACGCTCACCAGCGAAGTCGTGAAGTTCAGCGACGGGAAGGAGCACTTCGGTGCTGTCGAACAGGAAATGCTGGCCGCCATCCCCACGGTGAACCAGCAGATGCCCAACGCCAGTCCCCAAGAAAAGTTGCAGCGTGCCTACGACATCGCGATCTATGCGAATCCCAAGGTGCGCGCCGCCGTCGAAGCTCAACAGCTCGCGGCCCAGCAGCAGCAGCTCAGACAAAAGGCTGTCGAGTCGAGAAAGGCCGCAGCCACCAACCGCACCCCCCGCGGATCGGTGGCAACCACGGCCGCCGTCGGCTCGATGGAAGACACCATTCGCGCGAAAGCCGCTGAACTCGGCATCGCGTAACCCACAAAGGAATCGATCATGCCCGCAGGCATTCAAAGCATCGTGACTGCGTGGTCGGAGCTTGCATCCACCACGTACCGCAACCACTCGAAGGAGGTCGCCGACAACGTCTCCAAGCACAACGCACTCTTTCGGCGCCTGTCGTCGAAGGGGCGCGTTCGCACGGAAGACGGTGGCCTGACCATCGTTCAACCCCTGGACTACCAGGCGAACTCGACCTATCAGCGCTACTCCGGCTATGACGTGCTCAACGTCAGCGCTGTGGACGTGCTGACCGCGGCCGAGTACCCATGGCGCCAGGTGGCGGTGAACGTGGCCGCGTCCGGCCTCGAAATCCGCACCAACTCAGGTGCCAACCGCATCGTCAACTTCACGAAGGCCAAGATCAAGAACGCCCAGCGTTCCATGGCCAACGGCCTGTCGATCGACCTCTACTCGGACGGCACCGCCGCCAACCAGATCAACGGCATCCAGGCCGTGATCTCGGACACTGGCGTCGGCACGGTCGGCGGCATCAACGCCGCCAGCTTCCCGTTCTGGCAGAACGTCGTCAACAGCGCAGCGGCCCCCATCCAGGGCGGCGGAGCCATCACCTTCTCGCCGGCAACGATCGAGACGATGATGCTCAACACCTGGATCAAGCTCACGCGGGGCACCGACATGCCCGACATGATCGTGATGAGCGATGACCTGTTCGCCATGTACGAGCAGAGCCAGACCAGCCTGAAGCGGTACGCGCCCAGCGACACCGGCGAGGGCGGGATGATCTCGATGAAGTACAAGACCGCCGACGTGTTCTTCGACTCGTCGGGCGGCATCCCCGCGACGCACGCCTACTTCATCAACACCGACTACCTGGAGCTCGTCGCGCACCAGGACGCCAACATGACCATCATGGATGAGCTGCAGTCGGTGAATCAGGATGCGGTTGTGATTCCGATCCTATTTCAAGGCAACCTAGTCTGCAGCGCGCGGTTCCTGCAAGGCGTCGTGAAGGCCTGATGGCCCGAAAGGAAACAACACCATGACTTCCGCAGCAACCATCGCCCCCACCGTGGGCAACCAGCCGATCGGCAACAGCAACACCAACGTCGAAGTCGCGCAGTCCGCTGCCGGCTACGTGCCGCTGGTGGCGCTGGGCACGATCCAGTCGCTCGTTGACCCGTTCCTGGGCGGCGGCGAAGTGATCCGCCTGCGCGTGCCGGCGGGCACCGCAGCTATCCCCGTGGGCGGCGCTGCCGTCTGGAATGCAACGTTCCAGTACGCCGCTCTGCCGAACACGGCGAACCTCGGCCAGCCGGTGGCCTTCGCCGTCAATGCGGTGCCGCTGAACGCCTCGTTCGACCAGTACGCCTGGTTCTATGTGGCGGGCACTTTCCCGGTGTTTTCTGGCGCGTCGGTAGCGGCTGGCGCTGCCATCGGCATCGTGGCCGCCGGCCAACTGGGCGCCAACAGCGCTGGCAAGCAGATCCTGAACGCGAAGGTGCAAGTGGCCGCCACCGGCTACAGCATCTCCAAGCAGGGTTTGCTGCGCGCCGGCGCGACGCTGGTGCAGGTGCCCAATACCGATGGCTGGTTCGTCGGCATGGGGGTGACCGGCACGGGAATCCCCGCGTCGACCACCATCGCAGCCATCGACGCGAGCGGCACCTTGGTGACGCTGAGCGCAGCGGCCACGGCATCGGGCAACTCGACGCTGGCCGGCGCGTACACGGCCGGCGCTGCCTTCTGGAACATCCTGGGCGCTGACCGCCCGGCCGCACAGGGCGCCATTACCTGACGCATTGCGCGCATCCCCCGCCGAGGCGGGGGTTTCCAGTGCATCCGCCCCGGGTGCACCGCAAACCCTCAACCGGAACATCACCATGATCCAGCAACCGAAACTGCCCTACGTCCGCTTCGTCTCCGATGTGAAGGAGACGCGCGATGCCGAAGGCCACATCGAGCGCGCCATGATCTACATGGCCCACATCACGCCGGCCGGCGGCAAGGACGAGGTCGTCAAGAACGCCGAGGAATGGCTGGCCGACCTGCGCCGCAAGGGCGACGCGCGCGGCCCGTTCGACGCCGCAGCCAACGAGTACACGCACTGGCACGAGGTCTTCGCGAAGATGTTCGCGCAGTTCAAGGCCGGCGAGGAGTTGACCACCGCCGGCACGCCGCTGCGCGCCTGCATGGCCCTCCTGAAGACCGAGGTGGCCGCCTGTGAAGCGGCGCGCATCCTGAGCCTGGAAGACTTGGCCGGCGCCAACGAGGAAGCCCTGCAACGCATCGGCATGGGCGCCCGCGCGCTCAAGGACAAGGCCGCCAAGCTCCTGCAGAGCCAGGGCGACAGCAAGGTGGTCGAAGAAAACGCAGCGCTGCGCGCCCAGGTGGCTGCGCTCGAAGCCCGCATTGACCAGTTCATCGCCGCCGGCGCCGCGCAGCAGCCCGCGCGCGGCCGGCGTGCGCAGCAAGCCGAACCCGAAAGCGCCTGACCATGACGTGCCTGACCCTCGTTCAAACCGCGTGCGCGCGCCTTGGCTTTCTGAAGCCTGCGGCCGTGGTCACCAGCGTCGATCCCCAGGTGCAGCAGTTCCTGGCGCTTGCGAACGAGGAAGGGCAATCCCTGTCCGAGGCCACCAACTGGCAGGCGCTGCGCAAAGAAGGCCTCTTCACGACGGTCGCCGCCCAGCAGCAGGGCACGATCGCGACCATTGCGCCTGGGTGCAAATTCATCGTGAATGACACGATCTGGAACCGCACCCTGCGCATGCCGGTGTTCGGGCCGCTGTCGCCGCAGCAGTGGCAGCAGCAGGCGGCGATGTTCTACCAAGGCCACTGGAACCAGTTTCGCATCTTCGACGACACGATCAACTTCATCCCCACGCCGCCGGCTGGCCAAAACTGCGCCTTCGAGTACGTCTCGCGCAACTGGACCGCCGCCGGCTTCGAATCATTCCAGGATGACAACGACGCGTCGCTGCTCGACGAGAAGCTGATGGTGCTGGGCGTCATCTGGCGCTTCAAGCAGGCCAAGGGGCTGGACTTCACCACCGACCTGACCAAATACCAGCGCCAGCTCACCAACCTGATCGCGCGCGAGACGCCAAAGCCTATCCTGGACCTGGGCGGCGACATCTACGATGGCGTGGGCATCCCGGTGGGCAATGGCGTGATCGGCAGTTCCACCGGCTTTCTGCCTCCATTCTTCCGATGAGAGCGCCAGGCACCACCGCATCCTTCCCGGCCCCAGTGGGCGGCCTGAACGCGCGCGATTCGCTGGCGTCCATGAAGGCCACCGATGCCGTGGTCATGGAGAACTGGTTTCCAGACCCCACCAGCGTGAGCGTGCGCAAGGGATATATCGAATGGTCGACCGGCTACGCCAACCCGGTGCAGACGCTCATGCGCTATGCGCCCACCAGCGGGGCGTACAAGATGTTCGCGGCCTCGGGGACTGGCTTCTACGATGCCACCGCGCAGGGCGCCGTGGGCGCGCCGGTGGTCACCGGATTGACTAACGCGCAGTGGTGCTACACCAACATCATCACGCCCGGCGGTTCATTCTTGTGGTGCGTCAACGGCGTGGACAACGGAAAGCTCTACGAAGGCTCGACATGGGCTGACGTGTCGATCACAGGAGTCGCGTCGAGCGCAATCGCACAGGTCAACGTGTTCGGCAACCGGCTTTTCCTGGTCGAGAAGAACCGGCTGCGCGTCTGGTATCTGGCCGTGCAGTCGATCGCTGGCGCCGCGACGCAATTCGACCTGTCAACCATCTTCACGCGCGGCGGCTACCTGGTCGCCATGAACACCTGGTCAGTGGATGCCGGATCAGGGTTGGATGATCAGGCGGTGTTCGTCTCTTCCGAAGGCGAGGTCGCGATCTACAAAGGGATCGACCCGACCAGCTGGCAGAAGATCGGCATGTACTACATCGGGCGGCCAATCGGGCGAAACTGCCTCATCAAGATGGCCGGGGACTGCCTGCTGCTGTGCGAGGGTGGCATCTTCCCGCTGTCGCGCGCGCTGCAGTCCGCGACCATCGACCGCGCTGTGGCGCTCACCGACAAGATCCAGGACGCGATCAGCCAGTCGGTGAGCCTCTATACCCAGAACTTCGGGTGGCAAATGTGCCTCTACCCGGATCAGAACCAGCTGTGGCTCAACGTGCCCATGCTCAACAGCATCGGGCAGAGCGTGCAGTACGTGATGAACACCATCACGGGCTCCTGGACCAAGTTCACCAACATGAATGGTTTCTGCTGGGAGACGGTGGGCAACGGCATCTACTTCGGCGGCATGACCACTGTCTACAAGGCGTGGACTGGCCAGTTCGACATCCTGGGGCAGGTTCAGGCCGACGTGCTGCAGGCCTTCAGCAACTTCAAGACGCAGGCGCGGCAGAAGTACTTCACGATGGTGCGGCCCTCCATCGTCGCGGATGGCGCCCCCTCGATCCTGTACAGCTTGAACCTCGACTTCCTGCAGCAACCTGCATCCGGCGCGCTAGCTTTCCAGCCGGTCATCAACGCGATGATCTGGGGCTCGATGGTTTGGGGCTCAATGATCTGGGGCGGCGGCCTGCAACAGATTTCGCAGTGGCAGACCGTTGGCGGCATCGGCCGATACGCCGCGCTACGCATGACGGTCCAGTCCAACGGGTCGAGCGTGCAGTGGAACGAAACGGGCTTTTTGTACGAGATTGGCGGGGTATTGTGACGGCGCGCGTGGTCATGGACAACCCGCGCGTCGGCCCCTGGGTGTGCGCGCGCGCCGGCGGCACCTTCTCGCCCACGACATCGCAATGCATCGGCCTGGAGCGCGACGGCGAGCTGGTGGCAGGTGTCCTGTTCGAAGGCTACAACGGCAGCAGCATCCGCATGCACGTGGCCAGCGACGGCAGCCGCCAGTGGATGACGCGTGAGTTTCTCGCGGTGTGCTTCGGCTACCCCTTTTTGCAGTTGAAGGTCAAGAAAATTCTTGGACTTGTTGACTCGATGAACGAAAATGCGCTTGCCTTCGATCGGGCTCTCGGCTTCAAGGCAGAGCACGAGATCGAAGACGCTGGAAAGACGGGCTCCCTCGTCATCCTGAGCATGTCTCGCAAGGACTGCAGATGGTTGAAATTAGGAGCTCGGTATGGATTCACGGTTTGAGCGCACCGCAGCGCTTCTCGACTTCCCAGACCTGCCGCTAGGCGCGTTCGAAAACGCTGCCGGCCGCATGCGCCTGTTCGGCAAGTCCGATGCACCGGCAGCGCCGGATTACATCGGCCAGGCCAACGCGACGGCCGCCGGCAACCTTGACCTGGCGCGCGCCGGCGCATCTGCCAACCGCATCGACCAGACGACGCCCTACGGCTCGATCCAATACACCCAGGGCGACGGCTTCGACCAATCGGGGTACGACGCGGCCATGGCGAACTACAACGCCACGATGGACAAGTGGCGCAGCGGCTCTGATCCCGCCCTGGAACAGTACAAGGCGGCTGGCGGCACTGCCCCGGCGGCGCCGAAGAAGAACGACTTCATCACCAACCCGGACCACTGGACCTCCACGATTCAACTCTCGCCGGAGCAGCAGCAACTGCTCGACGCGAACACCAAGACGCAGCTTGGCCTGGCCGGCCTGCAGGGCTCGGCATTGGATCGCGTCAAGCAGACACTGGGCACTGGCCTGGACATTTCCGACATCCCCGGCCTGATCTACGGCATCGGCGATGGATCGACAGGCGACACCTGGAGCAAGTATTCCGGGCTGCTCATGGACCGGCTCAACCCGGACCTGGACCAGCAGCAGGCCGCGCTGGACACCAAGTTGGCCAACATGGGCATGACGGCCGGCTCCGAAGGATGGGGCATTCAGCAGGGCCAGTTCGGCAAGCAGCGCAACGACGCCGACATCGCGGCGCAGCTGGCCGGCGCGAATCTGGCGATGCAGGGTGCTCAACTGAACAACTCGACGCGCCAGCAGGCCATCAACGAGCGCGTGGACCTGCGCCAACTTCCGCTCAACGAGTTGAATGCGCTGCGCAGCGGTGCGTCGCTCACCAACCCGACCTTCAGCCAGCCGGGGCAACAGCAGCTGACCGCAGGCGCAGACTTGAGCGGAGCGGCCAACTCGCAATACAACGCCGCGGTCAACCAGACCAATGCACAGAACCAGCAGGCGGCCAGCAATACCGGCGCCGGCGTTGGACTGCTGGCCACCGCAGCGTCCTTCTACTGACATGCTCGACCATCTCGCATTCATGCTCCAGGTGATCGTCGCCAGCGAGCCGCTGCTGCGCGACGCGATCCACATCCTGGACACCGTCGAGGGTGGCCAGTTCGAGCGCGACCTGCGCGCCTTCTACGCCAAGCACCTGGAAGACGAGCGCGACCATGCGACGTGGCTGCGCGAGGACTTGGGCGACCACCCGGTGAACCTGCACTTCGGGGCCGCGCAACTGGCCGGCATGGCCTATTACCTCGTGCGGCACACGCACCCGGTGGCGCTCATGGGCTACATGCAGGCTCTGGAGTGCACGCCGATCCCCATGGAGTACGTCGAAGCCGTCGAGCGCGAGCACGGCAAAGCCGCGGCACGCACGCTGCGCCACCACGCGCAGGAAGACCCCGGCCACGCGGCGGAAATCGAGGCCTTCCCGATCCCCGAGGAATGGCGCTCCCTGGTGGAGTCGACCCGCAAGCAAACCCGCCTCATTCTGGAGACGACCCATGTCCGCTGACTTCTTCCAAGGCGCTCCCGATCCGGCGTCGGACCCCTACAACTACCTTCGCCAGCAGAGCCAGGCCGGCGCGCTGCAGGCCCAAGGGCGCCAGACGCCGCAAGGCTCGATGGTCGGAGGCCAGTACGTCGCGCCAGGCGCCGGCTCGTACGTCACGCAGTTGGCCAGCGCGCTCGCCGGTGGTTACAAGGCCGACCAACTGCGCGGCGCGGCCAACGCCTCGAACATCCTGAACGGCGGCCCCGGCATCCAATCGCCGATCCAGCAGGGCCTGGGCTGGTTGCGGGGGCTGGGGAGCGCGTGATGGCTGGCGCCTCGACCGTCAACTTCTTCGCGCCGGGCACCGACTCGGGGTTGGAGTACGCCCAGCTGCAGCGCCAGCGCGACCTGGCCGCCATGCTGATGCAGCGCGGACAGGCGTCCCCGCAGGGCACGATGGCCGGGAACATCTACGTGCCACCCAGCGCCCTCAGCTACGTGGCCCAGTTGGCGAACTCGCTGGCCGGCGGCTACAAGAACGCTCAGACTGACGACAAGGAGCGCGCGCTGCTGCAGGACGCGCAGGCGCGCCGAGCGCAGGAGGCCAGCGGCTTCATGCAGGCCCTGAACGGCACGCCAGGCACCACGCAGGAGGCTGCCGGCCCGTACGGCGGCGACATTGCGCAGCCCACCCAGACCGTGGGTGCGCAGGCGCCTGACCGCGCCAAGGCGCTGGCGATCGCGTTGCAGTCGTCGAATCCCGCGCTGCAGGGCATGGGCGGCGAGCTGATGAAGCGCCAGATGTCCGAGCAGGAACTGGCCAGCATCATGGCGCAGTACGGCGGCGCCGGTGCGGCGACTGGTGGCGCTGCGGGCGCTGGCGGTGATTCTTCCGCCCCGGCGGCCGGTGGTCCTGGCGCTGCTCCCGCAGGCGGCGTCGCTGGCGTCAACCCGCTGGCGTTCGCGCTGGCCGCGTCGGGCCGGGACAAGCTCGGCTCGATGATCCAGGACGCGAGCAAGCCGGTGAACATCACCGAGGGCGGCACGCTGTTCAACCCGGGCACCGGGCAGGTCATGTTCACGGCGCCCAAGACCGAGGCGGGCATTGCACAGCGCAATGGTGTGGCGGGGCCTGTGCCGGGCTTCCAAGAAGCGCAAGCACGGCGCGCGGGCATGGTGGCCGGAGCAGAAGCCGCCGCGCGCGACCAATTCGCAGCGCCGACCACCGTCGACATGCCGGGCGGCCCCCGCATGCTCACGCCAGCCCAGCAGCGCCAACTGGCTGGCGGTGCAGCGCCGCTGCCGGGCTATGCCAACGAGGGCCAGATGAAGGCTACGGTCGGCGGCGATATGGGCGGAGACTCAGGCGCATTGGACCGACAGATCGCGGGCATGACCAAGGAATTGCCGAACGTCAAAGATGCCGCATCGCGCACGATGATGCAGAACGAGATCGATCGGCTGACCGACCAGCGCGCCCGCTATTTCGGCGCCGCGCAGGCCCAACCAGCAGCGCCATCAGCAGCACCTGACGCCCCGGGAATCCCGGTGCAGAGCGCCGACGCCAAGGCCTACAACGAGGCGCGCGCCAAGGACTTCGCAGGGCAGGCGGCAGGCTTCCAGAAGGCCGGCCAGCAGGCGTCGAGCATGCTGCGCAACCTGGATGAACTGAAGACGCTCTACGCTGACCCGAACGTCGCCAAGGGCGCGCTGGCCGAGAACATCAGCGGCCTGAAGAACATTGGCGCCTCCTTCGGCGTCGACATGAAGGGCCTGTCAAGCGAGCAGGCCGCAGAGGCCATCACCAACAAGATGGCGCTGGACATGCGCAGCACGGCCGACGGCGGCGGCATGCCGGGCGCCATGTCGGACGCTGACCGCAACCACCTCAAGGCCTTGACGCCCAACCTCACGAAGTCGCCCGAGGGCCGCGCCAAGATCATGGAGGCGCAGCAGAAGGTCGCGCAGCGCCAGATCGACGTGGCGCGCCTAGCCAACGAGTACGAGCAGAAGAATGGTCGCCTGGACGCCGGGTTCGATAAGGTGCTGCAGGACTACGCGGCCAAGAACCGGATGTTCACGCAGGCCCAGCCCGGCGGCGGCTTCAAGATCATCGGGGTGCAGTAATGCCGGTCTACCAACTCCAGGGGCCCGACGGCCGGGTCTACAAGATCGAAGGCCCCGAAGGTGCGACCGCCGAGCAGTTGGGCGCCTTCGTGCAATCCCAGCCCAAGAGCGCGATCCCGCAGCAGTACGACCCCACGGAGGGCATGTCGACCTTCGAGAAGGCGGCGGCCGGCGCTGGCAAGGCGGTGGCTGACACTGGTCTCGGCCTGCGCCAGCTGGGCGCGCGCATGTTCGGCTCGGCCGACGACGTCAAGCGCCTGCAGGCGGAGGTGGCAGAGACCCGCGCGCGGGATGCGCCACTCCTGGGCACCGGCGCCGGCATGGTCGGAAACGTCCTTGGCAATGTCGGCATGGCGGTGCTGCCCGGCGGCGTGGTGCGCGGCGCCGGCACAGCGTTGGGAGCCATCCCGCAGGCCGCGCGCGTGGCGCAGGCGCTGCAAACCGGCGGCGCGGCCATGATGGCGCCCACCAGCATCAGCGGCGCGGCGACCATGGGGGCGGTGCAGGGCGCCTTGCAGCCGAGCGTGTCGGGGCAGGAGACAGCCGTCAATGCCGCCACCGGGGGCTTGGCCGCGGGCGCCATCCCAGCGGTAGTGCGCGGCGCGCGCGTCGCCAAGGCGCTGATGGACCCATTCAGCGAAACCGGCCAGCGGCAGATCGTCGGGCGCGCTTTGAACCAGGCGGCTGGGTCAGCGGATGACGCGGCGCTTGCAGCGCGCAACCTTCGTGAGGCCGCGCAGCCTTTTGTCGGGCCCGTCCCAGAGGGAGAGGTGGCCCGCGGCGTCATGGGCGAGATCGTCCCGGGCAGCCTTCCCACCGCAGGCCAGGCGGCCGGTGTGCCGAGCGTGGCCGCGCTGGAGCGTACCGCCACGGCCACCGACCCTATGGTGATGAACGAACTCGCACGGCGCGCTGCGGCGAACAACCAAGCTCGCGTGGGGGCCATCGACCAGGTGGCTGGCGCTGGTGGTGCGCGCGACTTCGCCGCAGCCAATCGGCAGGTAGTGGGCAACGAACTCTACGGCGCCGCACGCAACCAGGGCATCAATCCCGCAGCACTGACCCCCGAGGCCCAGGCCAACATCGTCGCTTTCCAGCAGCGCCTGCCTGACGACATCCTTCAACGCGCCAGAGAGCTTGCCAGGATCAGCGGCACGAACATGGACAACGAGTCCAGCGTGCAGGGGCTGCATTGGGTGAAGATGGCCATCGACGACAGGATCGGCGCTGCTCAGCGCGCCGGCGACAACACCCTGGCACGCGCCTACACCGGGCTGCAGAACGACCTGCTAAACGGCCTTGACGAGCTGTCCCCGGCCTACGGCGAGGCGCGCCGCACCTATGCCGCCATGTCGCGCCCCATCAACGAGATGGACGTGGCCCAGACCGTCGCTGACAGGTCGGTGAACCGGCTAACCGGGCAAGTGCAGCCGCAGGCATTCGCGCGGGCCCTGAGCGACAACACGGCCGCCGGCGTCACCGGCATGCCGAACGCAACGCTGGAAGGGGTGATGCAGCCGCGCAACCTGCAAGCGCTGCGCAACGTCCAGGAAGACCTGGCGCGCGAGGTTGCGGCGCAAAACGCCGGCCGCGGGCCCGGCTCGGACACGATTCAAAAACTCGCCTTCTCCAACCTGATGAGCCAGACCGGCGTACCGTCCCTGGTGGCCGCGCCGCTACGCCGCGTGGGTGTCGGCGGTGCGCTAGAGCGCGTGGGGCAAGTGGCCTATGCCGACGCCAACCGGCAGATGCAGCAACGCTTGGCCGAGGCGCTGCTCGATCCGCAAGCGACGGCCGCGCTGATGGAGGCTGGGATGGTTTCTCCGGCCATGCGCAGATTGGTGCAGGGCACGAGCGGCAGCGGCTTGGCGCTCTCTCCGGTGACCGGCGCTGCGTTGTCGCCCTTCACGCAGGCGCTGGGCCTGTCAAACGCGCCGCAGCAGTAGGCGCTTGAACCAGCCATCAGGACACCACCAGATGACCGCATACCGCACGCACAGCAGCAGGCTCAAGCAGGCCAGCAGCACGAACGGCTTCAAGAACATCGCGATGGCGAAAGACATCAGCGGATCGTACCGCAACACCTAAAGGAAAGAACCATGCCTCGCAACGGAGCCGGCTCCTACAGCCTTCCAAACAATAGCTGGTTTCCGGCGGTCAACGGCGTCACTGCAACGTCGACAGACTGGAACAACACGGCTCAGGACATTCAGGCCGCGATGACGCAGTCTGTGTCCTCTGATGGACAAACGCCAATGACCGGCGATTTGCCGATGGGCAACAACAAGATCATAGGACTGGCGCCAGGCACCGCAAACACTGACGCGGCGAACTTTTCGCAGACCCCGGGGCGCCTCTTGAATGCGGTGGCGTTTACTGCGACGGGTACTTTCACTCCACAGGCCGCTACGACAGCCGTCATTGTCGAAATGGTCGGCGGCGGCGGCGGCGGCGGCGGAAGCCGCCCAACAGGCGCCGGCCAAGTCTCGCTTGGCGGAGGAGGAGGCGGCGGCTCCTATGCCAAAGGCCGCTTCACTTCTGGGTTCTCTGGCGTCACTGTCACCGTTGGCACGTCAGGCGCTGGTGGCGGCATCAACACCAATGGAGCGGCAGGCGGCACATCCAGCTTCGGCGCACTAATGACAGCCCCAGGCGGCGGCGGCGGCCCCGCCGGTCCGGGCGCCAGCTCGGTTGTTGGTGTTTCTGGTGGCATCGGCGGCGCGCTGGGCATCGGTGGGAATCTGGTGCAGACGGTAGGGGAAACGCCCGCCACCATCATCATGCGATTTTCCGATTCGCAGGTCGCGGGCATGGCTGGCGGCTCATCGGCCCTTGGTATGGGGCCAGCGCCACCTTTCACCAATACCAACGCCGCGGGCAACGCCGCCTCTTCATGGGGCTGCGGCGGCTCGGGCCCGGCCACGTTTGCCTCGCAAGGGGGCACCTCTGGCGGTGCTGGTCGCCAGGGCATCGTGATCATCTACGAATACGCCTGAGCCAGGGTTCCAGATGGACATCGACCCCGAAAAGGCATGGAGCAGCCCGTACGTGGCTGCCGCACTTGGATCCTTGGTGGCGCTGCGAGGCACGCCTGGCAGCACCTGGTGGGAAAGACTGGTCAACGTCCTGTCGGGCTTCCTGATTGCCGCCTACCTGAGCCCGGCGCTGAGCGAGTTCTTCAGCCTCACGTCGCCGGCGATGAAAGGCGCGCTGGCGTTCGCAGCCGGCATGTTCGGCATGAACGTTGTGGCCATGGTCGTCGGCTGGACCAAAACCCTGCAGCTGTCCGATTTCCTGCCCTGGGTCCGGGGCCGAAAGGAGTGACATGCAAGCCGCACTCAATGGCGTCCTGAGCGTTGCCGCAGCCGGCGCGCTGACCTATGTGGTGATGAGCCCGCGCATCGACGAGGGAGGTCTCATCAAGGTCGGGCTGATCGCCATGATCCTGTCGCTGATCGTCTCGGCGATGTACTCCTTCAGCGACCTTCCCATGATGGCTGCCTACAACGCGGCGCTGGTTCTGCGCGGGGGCATCGTGGTGGTGTGCCTGGGCTACTACCTGAAGTTCAAGCGCAACAAGCGCGATGGCAGGCCGACCGACTTCGGCGAGTTGACGGAGCGGTAGACATGGACTTCGATACGGCATTCGAGCGGCTCATCGGCCACGAGGGCGGCTACAGCTTCCACCCGTCTGACCCTGGGGGCGAAACGATGTGGGGCGTCACGGCGCGCGTCGCACGCGCCAACGGCTACACCGGCGACATGCGATCGCTCCCGGTCGAGGCGGCCAAGGCAATCTACCGCCGGTTGTACTGGGATGCCGTGAAGGCCGACCAGCTGCCCTCGTCGGTACGCTTCGACGTGTTCGACGCCGCGGTGAACAGCGGGGTGGGGCAGGCGGCGAAGTGGTTGCAGCGCGCGGCCGGCGTGGCGGATGATGGGGTGATCGGCCCGGCAACCCTGGCCGCGGCCGCTGGTGCTGGCCCGACGCTGGCGCCGCGCTTCAACGGCTACCGCCTGCAGTTCATGGCCGACCTGCCGACCTGGCCATCCTTCGGGCGCGGCTGGGCCCGGCGCATTGCGTCGAACCTCACGGGGGCCGCGTGATCTGGTCCTGGGTCGCCGGCAAGGCCTGGTGGCTCGCCGCGGCCGCCACGCTGCTGGCGCTGTTCCTCAGCCAGGAAGCGCGCGTGAGCAACGCCAAGGCGCGCATGTCCCGCGCAGAGACCGTGCTGGCCGAATACCGCGCCACCGCCGAAGCCGCAGCCCGCACCGCCAGCGAGCAGGCCCGGGCCGAGGAAGCGCGCCGGGTCGAGCAAACACGAAAGGTCGTCGAAGATGCCAAGTCCGAAACTCTCGCCGCGCAGGCTTCTGCCGCTGCTGCTTCCGATGCTGCTGGTCAGCTGCGCCAGCGCGTCGCCACCCTCGTTGCCGCCGCCAAGCGTCAAGCCGGCAGCGATCCCAAGCCTGCCGGACGAAGCGCGGGCGTCGATGATCCCGATCCCCTCGGAATGCTCACCGTCGTGCTCAGCCGGCACGACACGGCTCTTCAACGAGTCGCTGCTTACGCCGATTCCCTGAAGATCGCCGGCCTGGCGTGCGAGAGGCAGTACGACGGGCTGACGGTGCCTTGATTCAGCGTCCAATATCCAGTGGTTTGTCCGGCGATCTCCCTCTGACGGGAATTGAGCCACGGACTGCAAAGTATTGGAAACTGGACGTGCTGAAAGTGAGCATTCATGCGGCCTGCGGGCCGATTCAACCAGTGGCCTGTTAATCCGTAGGTCCCTGGTTCGAGCCCAGGTCGGGGAGCCACCCAACAAGTGGCGTAAATGCTTGATTTCAAAGGCCTTCTTCGGAAGGCCTTTGTCGTTTCCGGCTTCAGAAAGCGGGTCTGGTAGCTTGTTTGATAGTTTGAGGCCTTGCGTTCGTGTGCGCGTCGGTGCGCGAAAGAAGCCAAATTCTTCCAGCCACTGCGCGAGCGGCACGAAACGATCGCAAGACCGCAACGCCGTCTGACTGGCGTCAGCGCGCGACAGAGGTATACGGAATGAAAATTCCGCAGCCTTACTGCTCGCTAGATGGCTTCGTCTCCCAACTATCAGGAAACGAAGCCAGTGAGCAAAGACGCCGAATCGCAAACCACCGTCCCCGCTGATACCGAGGCAACTGCCCTCGTCAGCCCTCAGAAGCAAAAGCACGAGAAGGCAGAGAAGCAGAAGAAGCGGCGCCGCCCCAAGGGCACAGGGACCGTATTCAAGTACCGCGGCGGCTACCGCGCCGAAATCACCTTGCCCAACGGCGAGCACCGGTTCAAGGACGGCTTTCCAACGGAAGCGGCCGCGGACGGCTGGCTGAGGGAATTGCTCGTACAGGCAAAGGACGCCACCCGGCCCGAGCTCGGCGGCCCGACCCAGTGCACTTTGGCAGAAATGATGTGGCACTACGCTCATATCTACACGCTGAACAAGGGTGGGGCCAACGCGGAGCTCAACCGGATCGGGCACTACCTCCAGGGCGCCGGCCTTCCCCTGCTCAAGCTCGTCAAGACAGCAGAGCGGAAGGAACTGGTTCAGGTGGACTGGCGTAAGGAAAAAGACCTGCCCTCCGGGTTTGAAGAGCATCGAGGCAAGCGGCTCGCCCTTCGCGAGGGGACTTATAGGGCGATCGCCGAACTGGCGAACGCTCGCGTGAGCCAGATCACGAAGGCAAAGCTCGAGTCCTTCGACTCGCTGATGAAGCAGGAAGGGCTGTCGGGCAGCACGATTCAAAAGGAAATTGCCTTGCTCAAGGCGATGTTCAACAAGGCCATCGAGGGGTGGAACTGGGCTGGGTTCACCAACCCGGCTGTGGGCATCAAGCTCGCCAAGCCCAAGTCGAGGTTCGTGAGGTTCTCCAAAAAAGACGAGCAGGCGCTGCAGGCGGCGCTCGCGAAGTGCGACAACCCACTGTTTCCGCTGCTGGTGGAAGCCGCGATTGCCACTTTGGCCAGGCGTAAATCCCTGCTGGGACTTCGCCAGGAGGACGTGGACCTGGACGCGCGCACAGCCCTCCTGCGTAGCAAGACGGGAGAGGTGACCATCCACCTGAGCCAGCGGGCGGTGGAAATCTTTCGCCGGGTGCCCGTCAGCGAAGACGGCCGCTACTTCCCGATGACGGAAAGCGCCGTGGACAACGCCTGGGATGCCACCCGCGCCCGCGCAAACCTTCCGCACCTCACGTTCCACGATCTGCGTCACGTCGGAGCGACGTACTACGTGCGCAAAGGCATCAGCGCCCATGTCCTGCAAAAACTCCTGGGGCACAAGACTCCCCAGCAGGCACAGGCTTACGTGAACCTCGTAGGACAAGACGTGCTTGAGGCGCTCGATCGCGCTGAGTCGTCTGCCGCCGAACGCGGCGACCTGCCGCCCGCAATCCAGGGCAGCGCAAAAGAGGAAATGAGTCGGCGTCGTGCAGATCGGTTGAACGCGGCCCGTGCCAACACCGGGGCCGGAGGCGCCGCCGAAGAGGTTGCGAAGGCTGTTTCTGAAGACAAACCTGCCCACCGGGCTGCGCTCCGCGACGAGGTGCCGCGAACCCCGAGCGGCAATGAGGTGGCGCCGCAGGACTTGGGACCCAACGTAGTGCTCTTCGCGCGCAAGGTCGCAAACGGCTAGCTAGACGCCAGCTGGGGAGGGCGCTTCGGCGATGCACTCCTTGAAAACTTGGACCAAGGCCGCGTGGCGTATCCGAGCGGCCTTTTTCGTGCGTGGACCACGGTCATTGCGGCAGCCGCCGGCACTTCACGGCCGACGATTTTTCTATCAGACGAGACGCACCGGGGTGGGTACGCCAGCGGCATGGAGCGTGGTGGTGATCACCCGCGAAGGCGGACTGGCGGACTCACTGGCAATGGGCTGTACCGTCGGAATCGCTAGCGCGAGAGCAGGCGCATCATCAGCCCCACTGAACTGCTTGGCGGTCGCCGCACGATGTATCCACTCTCGCTGCGGCGCAAAAGTCAACTCCAGCCAAGCGTCCACGACTTCTTCGAGCCATTCAACTGGCTTGCCGATCTTGGCGCCGGGCGGGAACTCGCCGTCCCTGATCATGTAATCGAGCTTTCGCAGCTCCACGCCGATTTTCTTCGCCACTTCCGCTTTTCCGAGACGTCTCACAACAAGCTCCAATGCTTTGAATGCGAGATATAGATCTAGGTAATTTGCATTGCGGCCGGTGACGGAGGTATACGGATCGGCAAGGTCGTATGCCGCCAGACCGAACTGCATGTCAGCCTGTGCCGCAGCGACCATGACACTTGGCGCGGCGACCTGGCTCCCGTGATTGAGGGCGAAAGGGGAAATGAGCCGTCAGGTGGACGAAAAGGAGTCGGCTGCGGGCAACGGAGCCAAGGCGACTGGCCGCGTGCGGGTGAATAAAGAAATGCCCCCGCCAGAAGGCGGGGGCCAGGACAAAAATGGACCTCAGCCGTGGTCAGTGGGCGATTGACTCACCTGCGCTCGGTCCGCTATCACGGTTGACAGACCGTCACCGTGAGCGTCTCGAGCCTGTGCGTATCCGGCAGCATAAGCAAGGACCAAGCGTCCGCCCCCTGCAGAACGTGGCGCACGTGCGCCGCGGCGTCCATCACCTCGCTCGCTTCCAGCCTGCGCAGGCCGGCGAGCTCGGTCAGAAGCTCACTGAACCCTCGCAGCGGCACGATCGGGGCCATGCGAGGCTGGTGCACGTTGACCAGCTGCGCACACAGGGTGCAGTCCGCTGCTGCGAGCTCCAGGGCTTCCAAATCATCGCGACCGGCCAGGTCCAGGACAGACACGACCGCATGG
>Ga0160470_100251_pt1 | contig 39677 bp, 18 predicted proteins | sample HID1973I_E11MG_FD_108214 | JGI IMG/M metagenome (GOLD analysis project Ga0160470, IMG submission 108214) | Enriched mosquito-associated microbial communities from UW Madison campus, WI, USA - HID1973I_E11 MG | ecosystem: Host-associated > Arthropoda: Insects > Digestive system > Unclassified ... | reverse complement strand
GTAGCAGCTGGCGAAGCTGTGGGAGCAAGGCTTGCCCGCGATTCAGACGACTGGGTTTCCCGGTCGTACGAAATACCGCTTTCGCGAGCAAGCTTTGCTCCCACAGCTTCGCCAGCTGCTACAGGGGCGGTGTGAGTAGGGAATCTCGCTGCAATCCACCCTCATGAATTTATTTTGAAAGTTTCTTTCCGGTTTTGTGTCTGCGCCCCGTCTTAATAATCATTCTTATTAACAAAAACGCTGCACACCACTTTTTCAGGAGCTCAGGTACGTAATGCGACCTCTCACACGCCGCACACCTCTCGCGCTGGCCGTCCAGCGCCCGACTTTGCATCGCACCCTGTTCACCAGCGTATTGCTGACCGCCACCTTGCTGGGGAGCTCGATGGCCAATGCTGCACCTGTAAAAGTGAGTATTGCGGTACAGCCACTGTCCAGCGCACTCACCGAACTGGGCATGCAAACCAATCTGCAGATTCTCTACAGCCCGGACCAGGTCGCAGGGATCAAATCCCGCGCAGTGTCCGGTTCGCTGGAGCCGTCGCAAGCCCTGTCGGAATTGCTCAAGGGCACCGGTATCTCGTTCCAGATCAACGGCAACACCGTAACCCTGGTGTCCGGCGGCGGCGCGAGCCTGCAACTGGGCGCAACCACCATTTCCGGCCAGGCCCTGGGCCTGACCACTGAAGACACCGGCTCCTACACCACCGGTGCGACGACTACGGCGACCAAGCTGCCGTTGACCCTGCGTGAAACGCCGCAATCGGTGACCGTGGTGACGCGTCAGCAGATGGACGATCGCGGAGCCCAGAGCATCGCCGACGTATTGCGCAACACACCCGGCATCTCCGTTCAGCAATATGACAGCGACCGTACCGAGTACTCGGCTCGCGGTTTTGCCATCACCAACTTCCAGTACGACGGCGTCAACACCATCTATGACGGCGTGTACGACGAAGGTGCAACGCACGTCGACATGGCGACTTACGACCGTGTCGAAGTCATCAAGGGCGCTACTGGCCTGATGACCGGTTCGGGCGACCCTTCGGCAACGGTCAATCTGGTGCGCAAAAAACCGACCAAGGAATTCAAGGCATCGATTACCGGCACCGCTGGCTCGTGGGATAACTACCGTACCGAAGGCGACATCTCCGGTCCGCTGAACGATACAGGCACCGTGCGTGGGCGCTTCGTCGGCGCCTATCAGGACAAAGATTCCTACATCGATCACTACAGCCAGAAGAAGGACGTGTACTACGGCATCCTCGAAGCCGATCTCACGGACGACACCCTGCTGACCTTCGGCATCGACAATCAAAGCGTGACCCCACGCGGTTCGTCCTGGACCGGTAACCCGGTGTACTTCTCCGATGGCGGTCGCACCGACTTCTCTCGCAGCTTCAACCCGGGCGCCGACTGGAGCCGTCGTGACTTCGACACCACCACCTACTTCGCGTCCCTCGAACAGGCGCTGGCCAACGACTGGAAACTCAAGCTCAGCCTCAACCAGAAAACCACCGATCACGACACCCAGCTGGCCTCGGCCAGCGGCGGCAACCCTGATCGCGCCACCGGCGAAGGCATGTTTCTCTACTGGGGTCGCTGGGAAGGCCATCGCGTTCAGGACACGGCAGACGTGAACGTGTCGGGACCGTTCACCCTCGGCGGTCGCGAGCACGAACTGGTCGCCGGGTTCATGGCATCGCACTCGCGCCAGACTGGCGCGACGTACGACACCAGCGCATTCTCGCCGGTCCCGGGCAGTATCTATGACTGGAACGGCACCCTGCCCAAGCAGGAGTTTCCGAAAAACGGCAAATACGAACGTACTCAGAGCCAGAACGGCATCTACCTCGCGACCCGCCTGCGTCCGACGGACGACCTGTCGTTCATCCTCGGCAGCCGTTTGAGCACCTTCAAGTACAACGAAGATTATTCCTATAACCCGGGTGCGGGTCTGGACGACACCCACGCCAGCTACAAGGAACACGGCGTCGTCACGCCCTATGCCGGTGTGGTCTATGACCTGAACGACACGTACTCGGTGTATGGCAGCTACACCAGCATTTACCAGCCGCAGATCTACAAGGACGTCAACGGCTCGACCCTGGCGCCGGTGGAAGGCAATGCTTATGAAACCGGTCTGAAAGCGGCCTACTTCGAAGGCAGGCTGAACGCCAGCCTGGCGTTCTTCCGTATCGAGCAGGACAACGTCGCTGAATCGATCGGCACCAACCCGGTCACCAACGAAGGCATCTACAAAGCCATCGACGGCGCCACCACCAACGGTGTCGAACTGGAACTGGCTGGCGAAGTGGCGCCAGACTGGAATGTGTCTGCCGGCTACACCTACGCCCGCACTCGTGACCAGGACGAACAGCGCATCTTCGGCTACCCGCTGTCCACGTCCAAGCCTGAACACGTTGTCCGTACGTTCACCACCTACCGCCTGCCTGGCGCGCTGAACCAGGTGACCGTCGGTGGTGGCGTGAGCTGGCAGAGTGCGTTCTACGGCAAGATCTACAGCGCACCTGCTGGCGACTACACGCAGATCAAGCAAGGCGGCTACACCCTCGTGGACTTGATGACCCGCTACGAGTACGACGATCACCTGAGCTTCACCGTCAATGCCAACAACGTCTTCGACAAGAAGTACCTGACGGGTCTGGGCAACTTCGATACCACGTTCTACGGCGAGCCGCGCAACCTGCAGCTGACCGCGAAGTATGATTTCTGAACGATAAGCTGAAATGAGAAATGCCCGCTTCGTGAGAGGCGGGCATTTTTTTTGGGCGATGTATCGGTGTTCCGATCGTTCCCACGCTCTGCGTGGGAATGCTGCCTGGGACGCTCCGCGTTCCGATGCTGGATGCGACGCAGAGCGTCACGGGATGCATTCCCACGCAGAGTGTGGGAACGATCAAGCGTTGGGAGTGGGCTTTACTAACTCAACCGCGAACGCACCCACTCTGCCACTTGCGTGTGAATGGCTTCCACTTCGCTCAACAAACCGCCCATGCGCATGAAGTCGTGGGTCATGCCTGGCTGTTCCAGCAGTGTCACTTCGTTCCCCGCTTCTCGCAGTCGCTCGGCGTATGCCAGCCCTTCGTTGTGCAAGGGGTCATGTCCGGCGAGGTAGACCAGGGCGGGGGCGAGGCCTGACAGGTCAGGCGCCAGCAATGGTGAGCAGCGCCAGTCTGCGAGGTCTGCGGGTGTGCGGCTGTAGTGGGCGTAGAACCAGTCCAAAGTCGGGGTTTCGAGCAGGTAGCCTTCGGCGAAATCCCGATGGGACGCGCGTTCGGTGGTGGCATCGGTGACCGGGTACACCAGCAACTGGGCCTTGGGTTTCAGTGTGAATTCGGCAGGTTCACGCACGGCCATGATCGACAGGACCGTTGCCAACGTGGCACCGACGCTGTCGCCGGCCAAGGCCACGCGCGTGGCATCGAGGCCTTGTTGCGCACCTTCGCGCACCAGCCAGTTGCCGGCATCGCAAGCGTCCTGCACCGGAGTCGGGAAACGCCATTGTGGGGCCAGACGATAATCCACCGTCAACAGGGCGAACCCGCCTTGCGCGGTCAGGCGTCGGCACAGCGCATCGTGAGAGTCGAGGCTGCCGACCACGTAGCCACCGCCGTGGAAATACAGCACCACGGGTTGCAAGCCGTCGCCCCCTAGGCCGTCGCGATACAACCGCGCAGGAAGGCTGAAACCGTCTCGTGCGGTGATCGTGAGTGACTGGCAGGACACCGATTCCAGCGGCGTATCGAGGAAGCCCGAGGAGGCTTCGAAATCGATCCGCGCCTGCTCCGGTGTGAGTTCGTGCATGGCGCGGCTCTTGCCGGTCATGCGGCCGAACTCGGCGAGTTCGAGGAATGCTTCGAGTTCTGGCAAAACTGGCATGGGATGAATCCTTCTACACAACATGGCAAAAATAATCTTGTAGGAGCTGGTAGGAGCTGGTAGGAGCTGCCGAGTGAAACGAGGCTGCGATCTCTTGATCTTGTTTTTCAAGATCAACATCAAGATCAAAAGATCGCAGCCTCGTTTCACTCGACAGCTCCTACCAGCTCCAACCAGCTCCAACCAGCTCCTACAGGGTGTAGACCAAGAGGCCTTGGTGTTTCCGTTTAAGCGACAACCAAACGCTGTTCCAGCAAGTCTTCCAGCTCATCGAGCAGTTCATCACTGCGCAGCAGTTCGTAGTGCCCACCTGCCAACAGCCGATCAACGCCATGGTTGCCGACCTGGGCTTCGAACACCCGACGTTCATCGTCGCGCGCAGCGACCCACCAGCGATGCGCCGTGGCTTTGATCGCCGGCAGTTGCCGATGGGCGAGTGCCAGTTGCTTCAACCGTGAGCCGGTGGCAAAGATCTGCGTGAGCTCCCCTGCCCCCAGTGCGGCTTGCTCATTGGAACCGTGCAAGGCGGCTTCGATCACGGCAGTGGCGCCCTCGCGCTCGTTCAAATCGCTGGCCTTCAACACGATCAACGCCTGAGCCTCTTCAGCCGGCAGTCCCAGTACGAACCTGAGGAAGTCCCCCAGGTCCTCGCGCCAGTCACCCGCTTCGGCGGTGCCGGCGACGTAGCTGTCGACCAGTCCGGCAAAGGCCACCTGCTCACCTTGAGATTCCAGCTCGCGGGAGACCAATTGCGTCAGCGCGCCCCCCAGCGACCAGCCCAGCAAGTAGTACGGCCCTTTGGCCTGCTGAGCACGAATGCGTTGCGCATAGGCCAGAGCCATCGCCTGCAAGGAATCGTCCTGCCAGTTCGGGTCGAGCAACATGCGGCATTGCAGGCCATACACCGTGCGCCGCCCTTCCAGACGCCGCGCCAGTGGTTCGTAGTCGAACACCGTGCCGAAACCGGCATGCAGGCAGAACAGCGCCGGCACGTTGGGGATCCGCGCGTTCAACGCCAGCAACGGGTCCGGCGCCGACGTCACGGGCTCCGCTGCCTGATAACCACTGAGTTCAGCGATGCAGGGTTTCTGCATCAAGTCCCGCAGTTTCAATTCGAAGCCCAGTTGGGGCTGACTGCGCACCCGAGAGATGACCTTGAGCACCTGCAACGAATCGCCGCCCAGTTCGAAAAAGTTGTCGTCGATGCCCACCTGCGGCACGCCGAGCACGTCTTGCCAGATCGCGGTCAACGCCGTTTCCAATGGGTTACGCGGCGCGCGATAACCGCCGAGCGCCCATTCAGGCACCGGCAATGCACGACGATCGAGTTTGCCGTTGGCTGACAGCGCGAAGCGTTCCAGCACCAGGATGCGCGCCGGCACCATGTAGTCCGGCAGTTGCGCTTGCAGTTCAGCTTTCAGGCGTCGATCCAGCCCGACCGCCTTGCCCGCCACCACGTAACCCACCAGCTGCTTGCCGGTCGGCGTGTCGTGCACCACCACGGCGGCATCCTGCACCCCGGCGCACTCACGCAGACGCGCTTCGATTTCCCCCAGTTCGATGCGGAAACCACGGATCTTCACCTGCTGGTCAAGACGTCCCAGATAATCGATCAGCCCGCACTCGCGCTGGCGCACCAGGTCGCCAGTGCGATACATGCGGCCACCGGCGTCGAACGGGTCTGGAATGAACCGCTCGGCGCTCATGCCAGGGCGCAGGTGATAACCCCGCGCCAGGCATTCACCACCCAGGTACAGCTCGCCGCTGACACCAACCGGCAGCGGGTTGAGGTCGGCATCCAGCACGTACAGACCACGCCCGGCCACGCCACGCCCGATCGGCGCATAGGCGGCATCGCAGGTCTCGCTGGCCTCGGCACGCCACAGCAATGGCGTGACCACGGTTTCAGTGGGGCCATAGCCATTGACCAGACGTTGCGGACGCAAGGCGCGTTTGACCTGCTCGAAACTCGCTTCCGGCACCGCATCCCCACCAAAGCAATACACCTCGACCGCCGGTGGATTGCCGAGACGTTCAGCGACTTCAGCCATCTGTTGCAGGTACGCCGGCGGGAAGCAGGCCACGGTAACGCTGTGACGGTGCAGCATTTCCAGAGTCTGCTCCGGGGTCCACAAACTGTCGTCGCGGATCACCAGACTGCCGCCGGCCAACAGCACACTTAGCCACCGCTCCTGCGCACCGTCGAACGCGAACGACATGAAGTGCAACTCACGACTGCGCGGCGCCAGTTCGTATAGGTCGATGATGCCCCGGCAATGCCGGGCAATCGGACCGCGCGCCACGGCCACGCCCTTGGGTTGGCCGGTGGAACCGGAGGTGTAGATCAGGTATGCCAAGTGCCCCGCCAGCGGCGTCGACGCTGGGCAACCAACGTTGCCGGCAATGCTCAACTGATCAAGCAATAGACATGGCGTGCTGTCCGCCAGCGGCAAGCGTTCACCCAGGTCGCTGTCGCACAGCAACAGGCTCGCTGCCGAATCCTTGAGCATGTAGGCCAGTCGCTCGGCGGGGTACGCCAGGTCCAAAGGCAAGAAGGCCGCCCCGGCTTTCAGCACCGCCAGGAACGCAACGAGGGTGCGCTCGGAACGCGGCAGCGCCACCGCCACCAGCTGTTCCGGACCGATACCGAGATCGATCAGATGCTGCGCCAGCCCATTGGCCTGAGCATCAAGGTCGGCATAACTGACTTCACGATCTTCACAGAACAGGGCGATTTTGTGCGGTTGCTTCAGGACATGCTGATTGAACCCGTGCAGCAGGTCAGCGTGGTTGTTCGACGCTTGCGGCAGGCTGATCAACGCCTGCGGCAAACCGATGTTGCCGAGCAGGCAGGCCGCGTCTTCCGGTAATGCATGCAACAATCCCTCAAGCTGCGCACGAATGCGCTGCACTTCCACGTCACTGAAGCGATCGCGCAGGTACAGGTATTCGACTTCCAGGCCTTCCTCGTTGGCGCTGACCATCAAGTCCATCGGGAAGTTGGTGACCCCGCCACTGCCGACCTCGGCAAAGCGCAACTCACCTTCCTCGCCGCCGCGCAAAGCCCGGTCCACCGGATGGTTTTCAAACACGATGATGCTGTCGAACAGCCCCTGCCCACCCTGCCCGGCCCAGCGCTGGATGTCCGACAACGGCGTGTGCTCGTAGTCGCGCACCATCAGGTTGTAATCCTGCAAGGCGCGTAACCACTCGCCCAGCGGCTGTTGCGGGTCGAGGGTCTGGATCACCGGCAAGGTGTTGATGAACAGGCCGAGCATGTCCTGGGCACCGGCGAGACCGGTCGGACGCCCCGCCACCGTGGCGCCGAACGCCACGCTGCGCTGGCCACTGTGGCGTTGCAACAGCAACAGCCAGGCGCCTTGCACCAGGGTGTTCAACGTCACGCGCTGACGCTTGGCGAAGGTGTGCAGCTTGCGCGTCGCGTCGGCGTCGAGGTTGCTGTACATCACGCCATGCCCGGACCCTGCGGCGCCCGACGCCTTGGCCAGAATAGTCGGCGCTTCAAGCAGCGCCAGACGCTCGCGCCAGAAGCCTTCGGCCTGCGCACCGTCCTGGCGTTGCAGCCAGGCGATGTAGTCGGCGTAACGACCGGTCAGGGCCGGCAGGCTGTCGTGGTGGTACAGACGCAACATGTCGCCCAGCAGCCGCGAAGCACTCCAGCCGTCCAGCAGCAAATGATGGTAAATCCAGATCATCTGGTACCGGTCAGCCCCCAGGCGCACCAGGATGAATCGCATCAACGGCGGGCAGCTCAGGTCGAAGCCTTTGGCTTGTTCCGCAGCCGCCAATTCGCTCAACGCCTGTTCGGTATCAGTACGGTCGCGCCAGTCGAGTTCTTCGATCGGCAACTCGACATCGGCGAACACCGCTTGCAGTGGATCGGCCAGGCCATCGCGCCAGCGGAACGCCGCGCGCAACACTTCATGACGCTCAACCAAGGCCTGCCACGCCGCACGGAATCGCGGCACCTGCAAGCCGTCCACGGCCACGCTCAACTGGTTGACGTAGGGATTCAGTTCCGGTGAATCGAGGCAATGGAACAGCATGCCCTGCTGCATCGGCGACAACGGATACAGGTCTTGCAAGCCTTCGCGAGCGACGATATCGACGTGCGGTACCAGTGAGAAAGCTTCGACTTTCGCCGCTTCAATCAGTGCTGCTTCACGGCGGGTCGCCACCGCAGCGAGCGCACGAATGGTCTGCTGTTCGAACAGTTGCTTGGGACTGAACACCAGACCGCGCTGCCCGGCACGACTCACAGCTTGCAGCGAGATAATCGAGTCGCCACCCAGTTCGAAGAAGTTCTCGGTGACGCCCACCGAATCCAGCCCCAGCAGTTCTTGCCAGATCGTCACCAGCAATGCTTCGGCCGGTGACGCTGCGGCCACGTGTTCGAAGTTCTGGCGTGACGCTTCAGGCGCGGGCAGGCCTTGGCGATCGAGTTTGCCGTTGGGTGTCAGCGGCAAGGCAGCCAGGCACATCAAGTGCGCGGGCAGCATGTGCGCCGGCAGGCGACTGCGCAGGTGCACGGTCAGCGCTTCACGCAAATCCTGCTCGTCGGCGAGCGGGTCACGCGGCACCACGTAACCGACCAACTGGCGACTCACTGGACCGTCGCGGTCGATCACGAACGCTTCGCGCACGCCTTCGTGTTCCAGCAGGCAGGCTTCGATTTCGCCGAGCTCGATGCGGAACCCGCGAATTTTCACTTGCTGGTCGATGCGCCCAAGGTACTCGACGACACCGTCGGCACGGAACCGCGCGAGATCACCACTGCGGTACAACCGCGCGCCGGGCACGAATGGGTCCGGCACAAAGCGTTCAGCGGTCAGGTCCGGACGTTGATGGTAACCACGCGCCACACCCTCCCCGCCCAGGTACAACTCGCCCGCGACGCCCACCGGCAACGGCTGCAAACCACCGTCCAGAATGTAGGCGCTGCGGTTGCCGACCGGGCGACCGATCGGCATGAAAGCCGAGTCGAATTCGGTGTCGGGATACGCCAGCCAGATCAGCGGCGTAATCACCGTTTCGGTCGGGCCGTAGCCGTTGATCAGGCGCTTGGGTTGCAGGACGTGCTGCACCTCATCGAACGCGTGCTTGGCCATGCCTTCACCGCACGGCGTGTAGGAACGGATCGGCAGATCGCGCCCCGCTACGCCCATGAAGTCGGCGATCTGCGACAAGTAGGTCGGGGTGAAACAGGCGATGGTGATGCCGTGTTTTTCGATCTCGGCGCAGGTGCGCTCCACGCTCCACAATTCGTCATCGCGGGGCATCACTGCCGAGCCGAACACCAGCGGCGTCAACCAGCGCTCGTGGGCGCCGTCGAAGCTGATCGAAGCGAATTGCAGCTCGCGATCGTCCGGGGTCATGCCGTACAGCTCGCCGATGGACAGACAATGCATGGCCAGCGGACCGTGCGCCACGCTGACGCCTTTCGGCCGGCCGGTGGAGCCCGAGGTGTAGATCAGGTAGGCAAGGTTTTCGCCGCAAGTGAGGTTGACCGGGTTGGAGTCCGCCATCAGGTCCAGCGGCTCGTGGTCGATTGCCAGCACCGACAGACCGTCTGGCAACGGCAGTTTTTCCTGCAGCCACGATTGGCTGATCAGCAGCGAAATGCCGCTGTCTTCCATCAGGTAGCGCAGGCGTTCGGCAGGGTATGCCGGGTCCAGTGGCACGTAGGCGCCGCCGGCCTTGAGGATCGCCAGCAGGCCGATGATCATCTCCGGCGAGCGTTGCATTGCCAGGCCGACCCGCACTTCCGGGCCAATGCCCAGGTCGCGCAGGCGATGGGCCAACTGATTGGCGCGGCGGTTGAGTTGATCGAAGGTCAATTCCAGATCATTGAAGATCAGTGCCGTGGCATCGGGGCGAGCGACAGCCTGGGCCTCGATCAACTGATGCACGCAAAGCGGATTCTCCGAGACGGTGAACGCCGGGTTCCACTCGAGCAACTGTTGCGCCCGCTCAGGCGCGGTCAGCAGGTCCAGTTCGCTCAACGCGGCCTGGGGCGCGGCCACCATGGCCGTCAGCAGCGTCGCCAGATGCTCGCTCATGCGCACAATCACCTCACTGCTGAAATGGCTGCACTGGTAGCTCCAGTTCAGGCTGAGCTGGCTTTCGGCGGTCGCCGCCAGGGTCAGCGGGAAGTTGGTGCGCTCATGGTTCTGCGGGATCGAGAAGCTCAAACCGGCCGGTGCGCCTTGTTGCAATGCTTCGGCCACCGGGAAGTTTTCGAACACCAGCAGGCTGTCGAACAGCGGCTCACCGGCACGCCCGGCCCAGCGCTGAATATCGCCTAACGCGGTGAACTCGTGTTCGCGCAGTTCCAGGTTCTGGGCCTGCAAACGGGTCAGCCAGTGCGCGACGCTTTCCACCGCGTCCGGGCTGCTGATCACCGGCAAGGTGTTTATGAACAGGCCGAGCTGGGTTTCGGCACCCGGCAAATCGACCGGACGCCCCGCCACCGTGGCACCGAACGCCACGCTGCGCTGGCCACTGTAGCGTTGCAGCAGCAGTGCCCAGGCACCTTGCACCAAGGTGTTGAGGGTGACTTTCTGCTGACGGGCAAACTCGCCGAAGCGTTTGCTTGTGGCCACGTTGAAGGTCTGGCGATGGTCGGCGAACTCGACGGACGACACACGCTTGGGACTGACCGGCGCCTGGCTCTGCGCCAGCAAGGTCGGGTAGTCGAGGCGCGCTAGTTGCTCGCGCCAGAACAGCTCGTCGGCCTGGGCATCCTGACGTTGCAGCCAACCGATGTAGTCGGCGAAACGCCCTGTGGGGGCCTGCACGTCCTGCCCGGCATAACGCTGCAGGACTTCGCTCAACAGCAGCGAGTTGCTCCAGCCATCCAGCAACAGGTGATGATGGGTGTAGATCAGCTGCTGGCGCTCGTCGTCCAGGCGCACCAGGGTCAGGCGCATCAAGGGGGCGCGAGTCGAATCCAGTTGCAGGCGTTCACTGTCGATCAACCTCGCCAGCGCTTCGGCCTGATCGTTGAGGGTGCGCCAGTCGAGGCAGGTCAGCGGCAATTGCAGATGACGATGGACCACTTGCACCGGTGCTTCGTAACCGTCGGGAAAATGAAAGCTGCTGCGCAGGATCGGATGGGTGTCGAGCACCGCTTGCCACGCGCGCGCCAGCCGTTCGGCATCGAGGCCTCGGGCCTCGACGCTGAGCTGATTGACGTAGGCGCCGGAGTCGCTTTCGTACAGGCTGTGGAACAACAAACCGGCTTGCATCGGCGACAGCGGGTACAGGTCCTCGATCTGCGCGGGCGGCACTGGCAGTTCATCGAGTTGCGCCTGGGTCAGACGCGCCAACGGGAAGTCCGCCGGGGTCACGCCGCCCGCGCCCTCGCTCAGGCAGTGAGCGATCAGCGCCAGTAACTCGCGCTGGTAATCGGCGGCCAGCGCTTCGATTTCCCGTTGGTCGAAGCATTCTCGGCTGAAGGTCCAGTCGAGCTTGAGTTCGCCGCCATACACCTGGCCGTCCACCGACAGCCAGTTCGGCAGCGGCGCCTGGGATGATTGCGCGGCACCGCTGGATTCCCGGGCCGGGGTGAAGAGTGCGTCCTCGGCGAAGCTCTGGTCGAACTGACCGAGGTAGTTGAAGGTGACCCGCGCTTGCGGCAGTGCGGCCAGTGCCGTCTGGGACTCGGCATCGCCCAGGTAGCGAAGCAGCCCGAAGCCCAGGCCTTTGCCGGGGATTTCACGCAGCTGCTGCTTGATGGCCTTGATCGAACCTGCAAGGTCAGTGGTGGGTGTCAGGCGCACCGGGAACAGGCTGGAGAACCAGCCGACGGTGCGGGTCAGGTCGATGTCGTCGAACAGTTCTTCACGGCCATGGCCTTCCAGTTGAATCAATGCCGAGCCGTGGCCGGTCCAGCGGCTGAGGGTTCGGGCCAGTGCGGTCAGCAACAGGTCGTTGACCTGGGTGCGGTAGATTGCTGGCGCCTGTTGCAGCAACTGGCGGGTCTGTTCACGGTCCAGGCCAATGCTGACGCCTTGCCGCAGATGCCCGGCCTGGCTGGCCTGAGGGTTGGCGGCCGGCAGCGATTCATTCGCGACGCTCAGCTGCGCCTGCCACCAGTTCAGCTCGCCAGCGGCGGCTTCGGAGCGCGCATAGGCATCAAGTTTATCTGCCCAGGTCTGGAACGAGCTGGTCTTCGGTGGCAGGTCCTGGCCCTGGTAAGCCGCCTGCAAATCTTCAAGCAACACCCGCCACGAAACGCCGTCCACCACCAAATGGTGAACCACCAACAGCAAGCGTTGCGTGCCATCCGCCTGGGCAATCAAGGCCACACGTAGCAGGGGACCGTCCTGCAGACTGAGGCTGCGCTGGGCTTCGTCGCACACCGATTCCAGCGAGGCATCATTGGTCACGCGTGCCGTCCAGAGCATGTCGATGACATCGGCGCTGTCGGCCCCGACGTAGCGCGCCGACCATTGGCCATCCACCTGACTGAAGCGCAAACGCAGGGCATCGTGCTGTTTCAGTACCCGTTGCAACGCCGCTTGCAGGCGGGGCAATTCAAGGCTTTCGCGGGGCGTCAGCAACACAGCCTGGTTCCAGTGCGCGCGCTGCGGGATCGGTTCGTCGAAGAACCAGCGTTGAATCGGCGTGAGCGTTTGCACCCCGTCCACCGGTCCTTGGTGCGCCAGCGGAGCGGCCTGCTCTTTGACCACGGCGGCCAGCGCTTGCAAGGTTTGCTGCTGGAACAGGTCACGCGGTTGCAGGCTCAGGCCGGCGCGACGGGCGCGGCTGACCACCTGAATCGAAATGATCGAGTCACCGCCCAGTTCGAAGAAGTTGTCCTGACGCCCGACCTGCTCGACGCCCAGGACGTCTTGCCAGATCTGCGCCAGCACTTGCTCGTGTTCGCTGCGCGGTGCTTCGAAGGCGCGCTGACTGACGTGTGCGGTCGGCGCAGGCAGGCGGTTGCGGTCGAGTTTGCCGTTGGGGCTCAGCGGCATCTGTTCGATCAGCACGGTCTGCGCCGGCACCATGTAATCCGGCAGGCTGGCGAGCAGATGGCTTTTCAGGGTTTCACGCCAGACGCCTTGCTGCTCGGTGTCTGCGCTGACCCGTGCGCGATCCTGCGGCACGATGTAGGCGACCAACTGCTTACCGCTCGGGCCGTCGAGCGCCAGGACTACGGCTTCCTGCACGTCGGCGTGTTCTTGCAGGCGCGCTTCGATTTCCCCCAGCTCGATACGTAAACCGCGAATCTTCACTTGATGGTCGATACGGCCGCAGTATTCGATGGCGCCGTCAGCGCGATAACGCGCCAGGTCGCCGGTGCGATACAGGCGCTCGCCACAGCCGAACGGGTCGACCACGAAACGCTCGGCGGTCAGCGCGCCACGGCGGTGGTAGCCCCGCGCCAGGCCGACGCCGCCCAGGTACAACTCACCCACAGTGCCCAGCGGCAAGGGTTGCAGCTCACTGTCGAGGATGCAGGTGCGAAGGTTGGCAATCGGACGGCCGATCGGCACGCTGTCGCGGCCTTCTTCCACGCACGTCCAGTGGGTGACATCGATGGCCGCTTCGGTCGGGCCATACAGGTTGTAGAGATGGGTGTGCGGCAGAGCGCGCAAAGTCTGGCGTTGCAGTTCCATCGGCAGCGCTTCACCGCTGCAAATGATCCGAGTCAGCGAAGTGCAGGCCAGTGCCTCGTCGGCCGCGATAAAGGCCGAGAGCATCGAGGGCACGAAGTGCAGCGTGGTGATCGCCTGCTCGACGATCAGCGCCGCCAGGCGTTGCGGATCACGATGTTCGCCAGGCGCGGCGATCACCAGGGTGGCGCCCTTCATCAATGGCCAGAAAAACTCCCACACCGACACGTCGAAACTGAACGGCGTTTTTTGCAGCACACGGTCCGTTGGCAACAGGTTGTAGGCTTCCTGCATCCACTCCAGACGGTTGTGCAAGGCCACATGACGGTTGCCCGCGCCTTTGGGTTTGCCGGTGGAGCCGGAGGTGTAAATCACGTAGGCGAGGTTTTCTGCGACCGCGAGGTGGCTCGGGTCGGTGCCCGGCAGATCGCTCAGCCAATCAGCCTCGGCGTGCAGGCACAAGGTGCGCACGGTGTCCGGGGTCGGCAATTGTTCCAGCAGATGCGCCTGGGTCAGCAGCAGTGAAATGCCGCTGTCGTCGATCATGTAGCTCAGGCGATCCAGCGGGTATTCCGGGTCGAGCGGCACGTAAGCGCCGCCAGCCTTGAGAATCGCCAGCAGGCCAACGACCATTTCGAACGAGCGGTCGCAGGCGATCCCTACCAGCACTTCCGGGCCGACGCCCTGGGCGCGCAAGTGGTGAGCCAGACGGTTGGCACGCAGGTTCAGCTCGGCGTACGTCAGTTGTTGCCCCTGGAATACCAGCGCCGTCGCATCGCCGTTTTCAGCCACGCGTTCTTCGAAATGACGCTGTACACAGACTTCGCCCGGGTAGCTTCTGGCGGTGTCGTTGAGGTCATCGAGGATGCGCAGACGCTCGTCAGCCTCCAGCAAGGGCAACTCCGCGAGCGGGCATTGCGGGTTTGCCAACAGCCCGGCCAGGAGGTTTTTCCAATGCCGCGCAAGATGTTCGATGCGCTCGGCGTCGAACAAATCAGTGGCGTAGGTCAGGCTGGCAAACAGCTGGTCGCCCTCCTCCTGTGTGTCCAGTTGCAGGTCGAACTGGGTGGTGTGCGCCGTCGCGCTCAGCGCCTCGACTCGCAGCCCGGCGAGCAGGCCACTGACGGCAGACGGCTTCGCCTGCTGATGGTTGAACATCACCTGGAACAGCGGGCTATGACTCAGGCTGCGCTCACCTTGCAGCGCCTGGACAAGACGTTCGAACGGCACGTCCTGATAGTCCTGGGCATCCAGTGATGCAGCGCGGGTCTGGTCGAGCAACTGACTGAACGGCAGACGTCCGTCCAGTTCGGCGCGCATCACCTGGGTGTTGACGAAGAAGCCGATCAAACCTCGGGTTTCCGCACGATTGCGGTTGGCAATCGGCACGCCGATACGCAGATCGGACTGGCCGCTGTAGCGATAGAGCAGTGCCTGAAAACTCGCAAGCAACAGCATGAACGGCGTGACGCCGCGCTGCTTGGCCAAGGCCATCAGCCCACGGGCCAGGTTCGCATCGAGGGCGAAATCCAGACGCGCACCGCGCTGGCTCGGTTGTGCCGGGCGCGCACGGTCGGTGGGCAATTCGAGCAGCGGTTGTTCGCTGCCCAGGGTGTCACGCCACCAGTTGAGCTGTCGCTCCAGCTCGCCGGCTTCCATCCAGCGGCGTTGCCACAGGGCGTAGTCCGAATACTGGATCGGCAATGCATCCAACACTGCGCTCTGTCCTTGGCACCGGGCGGCGTAGAGCCGGGAAAACTCTTCGATCAGCACGCCCATCGACCAGCCATCCGTGACAATGTGGTGCAGGGTCAGCAACAGCACATGGTCCTGGTCATCGAGTTGCAACAGGCTGACTCGCAGCAGTGGATCCTGCTGCAGATCGAACGGCCGGGCGATGTCCTGCTCGACGCGGTTCATGGCGCTGGCGAGGCGTTGATCCTCGGGTTCACGGCGCAAGTCGATCATTTCGATGGGCAGCGAGGTGAATTCGGCCAGCGTCTGCATGACCTGCCCGTCGTCCTCGACGAAGCGGCTGCGCAGGCTCTGATGTCGCTCCAGCAGCACGTCGAAACTGTGCTGCAACGCTTCAACATTCAGCGGCCCGTGCAAGCGCAACGCCGCGGGAATGTTGTAGGCCGAACCCTGTGGATCAAGCTGCCAGAGGAACCATTGACGTTGCTGGGCGTAGGACAGTTCGAAGCTGTCGTGCAGTTCGGCGGCTGGCGGAATCGGCAGCTGGCCGAAGCTCACGCCCTGCTCTTGCATGCGTGTCAGAAACTCGCGGCGCTTGTCGGCTGGCAGGCCGGCGAAACGGCTGGCGATGCGCTGGGCAGTGGTGTGTTCCATCAGTTGATCTCCATCTCGTCGAGAAGCGACTCAAGCGCATTCAGACGTGCATCGTTGTCAGTCGGGGCGTGTTGCCCGGCCATGGCGGCATAAGCCTGAAGGTCGGTGGATTCGAACAGCGCACGCAGCGGCAGCTCGATGCCCAGTTCCAGTTCCACGCGGGCACTGGCCTGGGCGGCGAGCAGCGAATGCCCGCCCAATTCGAAGAAGTTGTCGCGACGGCCGATTTGAGCCAAACCGAGCACGCTGGCCCAGATGTCGGCGAGTTGCCGCTCGAGTTCGCCTTCCGGGGCTTCGAACGGTCGTTGCCAGTCTTGCGCGTCCGGCACTGGCAAGGCCTTGCGGTCGAGCTTGCCGTTGCTGGTCAGCGGCAAGGCGTCGAGCAGCAGCCAGTGGCTCGGCACCATGTACTCCGGCAGATCGACCTTGAGCGCGGCGCGCAAGTTGTCGCGCCAGGCAATCGGATCGTGGGGCGTCTGCTCGGCCACGACGTAGGCGCAGAGCTGCGGTCCGCCGTCGCTGGCATGCACACTCAGCACGGCCTGGCGCACACCCGGTTGGGCCAGCAGCGCCGCTTCGATTTCGCCGAGTTCGATGCGGAATCCGCGAATCTTCACTTGCTGGTCGATCCGCCCCAGGTAATCGATGCTGCCGTCGGCACGCTGACGGGCCAGGTCGCCGCTGCGATAAAGACGCTGCGCCGCCTCGAACGGGCTCGGCACGAATCGCTCGGCGGTCAGGTCGAAACGGCCGTGATAACCCCGCGCCAGACCCGCACCGGCGATGTACAACTCGCCCGCCACACCGACCGGTACCGGTTGCAACTGGCTGTCGAGCAAGTACCAGCGCAGGTCGCGAATCGGCAGGCCGATGGGGCTCTGGGCCTTGCCGTCGAGGTCGGCCAGGCGGATGGCGCGGTAGGTCACGTGCACCGTGGTTTCGGTGATGCCGTACATGTTGACCAGGGTGGGCTGCTGGTCGCCGAAGCGTCCGAACCATGGACGCAGGCTCGCGACTTCGAGGGCTTCACCGCCGAAAATCACCTGGCGCAGCGCCAGATTGCGTTCGCTGGCGCAGGCAATCGGCAACAGCTGTCGGAATGCGGTGGGTGTCTGGTTCAACACCGTCACGCCTTCATCACAGAGCAGGCGGTGGAACTCCTGCGGCTCGCGGCTGATGTAGTACGGCACGATCACCAGGCGTCCGCCGGTGCACAGCGAACCAAACAGCTCCCACACCGAGAAATCGAACGCGTAGGAATGGAACAGCGTCCAGACGTCATCAGGGCCGAAGTTGAACTCATTCGCGGTGGCGCTCAGCAGACGTCCGACGTTGCCATGGCTGAGCAAGGCGCCTTTGGGTCGACCGGTGGAACCGGAGGTGTAGATGACATAGGCGAGATTTTCCGGGGTCGCCAGTGCGGGCAGGTTGTCGGCGCTGAATGCCTCCAGCTGCAACGACTCCAGGCTCAACACCTGCACGCCGTCGCGGGCTGGCAAGCCGTCGATCAGGTGCTGCTGGGTCAACAGCAACGTGATGCCGCTGTCTTCGATCATGTAGCTCAAGCGCTCGGCCGGGTACTGCGGATCGAGCGGCACATAGGCGCCGCCGGCCTTGAGAATCGCCAATAAGCCGACCACCAGCGGCATGGCCCGCTCAGTGGCGACGCCGACCCGCACTTCCGGGCCGACGCCCTGTTCGCGCAGTTTTTGCGCCAGTTGGTTGGCCTGGGCATTGAGCGCGGTGTAGGTCAGGTGCTCGCCTTCGTAGACCAGGGCGATAGCGTCGGGCCGCAGGACCGCCTGGGTTTCAAACAAGTGATGCAACGTCGGCGACTGCGGTTGTGCCTGGAAGGTCGGGTTCCAGTGCCGGACCAGGGCATCGCGTTGCGGCTGATCGAGGATCGGCAAATCGGCCACTCGCTGCTGCGGGTCTTCGACCACGGCGCGCAACAGGTTCAACCACTGCCCGGCGAGGCGCTGCATGGACGCTTCGTCGTACAGGTCCGTGGCGTAAGTCAGGCTGGCATCCAGCGTGTCGCCCTGCTCCTGGGTGTCGAGAACCAGGTCGAATTGCGTGGTGTGTTGCTGCCAGTGCAGACGCTCGACTTGCAGGCCGCCAACGCTGCGCTCGACGCTCGCGCCCAGTTGCTGCTGATGGTTGTAAAGCACCTGGAACAACGGGCTGTGATCAAGCGTGCGATCAGGTTGCAAGGCGTCGACCAATTGTTCGAACGGCACGTCCTGATGGGCCTGGGCATCCAATGCGGTGTGCTTGACCTGTTGCAGCAAGGCACTGAATGGTTGCTGCCCGTCGATCTCGGCGCGCAGCACCTGGGTGTTGATGAAGAAGCCGATCAGGCCTTCGGTTTCCAGGCGCGAACGACCGGCGCTCGGCACGCCGACACCGATGCTCGACTGCCCGCTCTGGCGATGCAGCAGGGCCTGGAAACTCGCCAGCAACAGCATGAACAGCGTCACCTGCTGCGCCTGTGCACGCTGGCGCAGACCGGCGAGCAACTCGGGTTCAACGTTGAGTACGAGGCTGGCGCCGCGCTCGCTGCGACGGGCCGGACGGGTCAGTTCGCTGGGCAATTCAAGCGGTGCCTGGGTGCCCGCCAGTTGTTCGCGCCACCAGTCCAGCTGACGAGCGCCCTCGCCCGCCTCCAGCCACTGTCGCTGCCAATGGGCGTAATCGCTGTAGCTCACCGGCAGGCTGGCGAGGTCGGCGGATTGACCGTCGACAGCGGCCTGATACAACGCGCTGAACTCGTCGACCATCACCTGCATCGACCAGCCATCGGCGGCGATGTGGTGCACGGTGAGGACCAGAACATGCTCGTCCGTGTTCACCTGCAGCAGCAATGCACGCCACAGCGGACCGTTGCGCAGGTCGAACGGCTGGGCGATTTCTTCGGCCACGGCGCTTTCAACCGACGCTTGATCCAGTGTGCGTTCGACCCATTGCAGCGCCAGGTTTTCATGCAGCAACGGACGCGCCTGTTGGCCGTCCTGTTCAAAGGTTGTGCGCAGGGTGTGGTGACGGGCCTGGAGTTGTTCGAAAGCGTTGTGCAGGACCTGGCGGTTCAACGCCCCCTTGAGGCGTAATGCCGCCGGGATGTTGTACGCCGCGCTGTGCGGGTCCAGTTGCCAGAGGATCCATTGACGCTGCTGGGCGTAAGACAGGATCGGTGGCTGATCGAACGCCAAGGGTTGCAGGACCGGTTGATTGCCGATGTTCGCCAGTGCCGCTCGTTCGGCAAATTCCGCCAGGTTCGCGGCCGAGAACAGGCTGCTGACGGACAGCTCGAGCTGCAATTGCTGACGCACCCGGGAGATCACCTGAAGCACCAGCAACGAGTGCCCGCCCAGTTCGAAGAAATTGTCATCGCGGCCCACCTGTTCAACCTGCAGCACGGCTTCCCAGATCTGTGCCAATTGGCTTTCAAGCCCGGCGAGCGGCGCCACGAAAGCGCGCTGAGCAATGTCGGCGTCAATTCGCGGGAGCGATTTGCGGTCGAGTTTGCCGTTGTTGTTGAGGGGCAATCGGGCCAGCAGGATGAAGTGATTGGGCACCATGTATTCAGGCAGCGACTGGCGCAGTGCCGCTTTGAGACTGTGCAGGTACTCGGACTCGGAAGTCACCGCGCCACTCGCTACGACATAGGCCACCAGCTGCGTGCCGTCCTGGGCAATAACAGCCGCGTCGCGCACGTCTTCCCGCGCTTGCAGGCAAGCTTCGATCTCGCCCATTTCGATGCGGAAACCACGAATCTTCACTTGGTGGTCGATGCGTCCGACGTATTCCAGATGGCCCTCGGCGTTGTACCGCGCCAGGTCGCCGCTGCGGTACAGGCGAGCGCCCGGTTGAGGAGCGAACGGGTCCGGCAGGAAACGCTCGGCAGTCAGTGCCGGACGATCGAAGTAGCTTTGAGCGAGGCAGGTCTGAGCACCGATGCACAATTCGCCGACACCACCACGAGGCAGCAATTGACCCGCCGCGTCCAGCACGTAGAGCGCACGCCCGGCGATGGCGCGACCGATGGGAATGCCAAACGCATTGCTGGCATCCTCCAGATGACATTCGTGAATGCTGGACACCACTGTCGCCTCAGTCGGACCGTAGGTGTTGAGCAACCGCACATCCGTCAGACCGGCCTGATGCCATAGGCGCAGACCTTCAACCGACATCGCCTCGCCGCCCACGTGAACCTGGCGCAGATCGCCCAGATGGCGCACCGCACCGCTCGCGCATTCGCGGGCCAGCAAGTGCCAATAGGCGGCTGGCAAGTCCGCTACGGTGACGCCCTGCTGGACGATTTCGGCGGCGAGTCGTCCGGCATCCCACAGGTCATCGCCGCGCATGATCAACGCCGCGCCGACGCACAGGGCCGGAAAGCACTGTTCGACGAAGCCATCGAAACTGAAGGTGGCGAACTGCAGCACACGGTCTGCTGGCGACAGCTTCGAATAGTCGGCGGCGGCTTGGCAGAACTCGCGTAGCGCGCCGTGGGTGATGGCGACGCCTTTGGGTTGACCGGTGGAGCCGGAGGTATAGATGATGTAGGCGAGATCTTCAGTGGCCGGGCTGACGCGATCGCGAGCAAGCTTTGCTCCCACAGATGGCTTTGCTCCTACAGGATGTGCATCGGTGCTGTGTTCGAGGGTGAGACGGGGTACGTTTTTGGCGTCTTCCAGCAGATTGGATTCGCACAGCAGCAGGTCGAGGCGGCTGTCCTGGATCATGTAGCTCAGGCGTTCGGCCGGGTATTTCGGGTCGAGCGGGACGTAGGCAGCGCCGGTTTTGAGCACGGCCAACAGGCTGACGATCAGTTGCGGGCCGCGATGCAGGGCGAGACCGACACGCTTGCCGGGACTTGCGCCGTTGGCGATCAGTCGGTGGGCCAGGTCGTTGGCCTGGGTGTTGAGCTCGCCGTAGCTCAAGGATTGACCGTCGACCCGCACCGCCAGCGCATGAGGCGTTGCGTCGGCTTGAGCGGCGATCTGTTCGTGTGCCAACAGGGTTGTGGATAACTCGACGGCAGCGGATTGGCTGACCGTGAGCACGGATTTTTCACCCTCCTCATCGAGCAATTCCAGCGCGCCCAACGCTGCGTCCGGCGACGCTACCAGTTGCGCCAGCAGGTGCTGCAGATTGGCCGACAGTTCGGCGATTTGCGCGGCACTGAAGCGTGCGGTGTCGTAGCTGAACTCCAGGTTCAGGCCTTCGCCCAGCTCGACGCCGAGGGTCAGCGGGTAATGCGTGCGCTCGTGATTGTGCAGGTTACCGAACGACAACCCGGCCGGCGCGCCTTGCTTCAGGGCTTCGGCCACCGGGAAGTTTTCGAACACCAGCAGGCTGTCGAACAGCGCCGAACCCTGCTGCCCTGCCCATCCCTGAATGTCATACAGCGGAACATGCTCGAACTCGCGCATGGCCAGGTTCAATGCCTGCAACGCGTTCAACCATTGGCTGACGGTCTGATCGGGCCTGATGGCGCACACCAGCGGCAGCGTGTTGATAAACAGCCCGAGCTGCTCTTCGATGCCCGGCAAGGGTGCAGAGCGGCCGGCCACCGTGGCGCCGAAGGCCACGCAATCCTGACCGGTATAACGATGCAACAACAGGCTCCACGCCGCCTGGAGCACGGTGTTGAGGGTGACTTTTTGCTGACGGGCGAATTCGGCCAGACCCTGGGTGGCGCGGCGGTCGAGAGCCACTCGGTGCTCCTCGCTGCCGGTCATTCCAACCGGTGGACGCAACGCTTCGGCCAGCAACGTAGGGGCTTCGAGGGGTGCCAGTGCGGCTGTCCAGAACGCCTCGCCGGCGCTGGCCGGTTGCTGCTGCAACCAGCCCAGGTAATCGCGGTACTGCCCGGTCGGCGCAGGCAGTGAATGGCCTGCGGCATAGTGCTGGATCACTTCGGCGAGCAACTGCGCGTTGCTCCAGCCGTCCATCAAGATGTGATGGCTGGTGTAGATCAGGTGCCAGGCGTCAGTGCCGGTGCTGATTAATTTCAATCGATACAACGGCGCGGTATTCAGTGCGAAACCCTGGTTGCGTTCGGCACCGGCCAGTGCATCGGTGTCGGTCGCCTCGAGCACTTGGAGCGGCAACGGCACCTGGCGGCTGATCGCCTGATGGGCGGTGTCGAGGCCTTGCCAGTGAAAGCTGCTGCGCAGAATGTCGTGTCGCTCCAGTGCCGCTTGCCAGGCATCGGCGAAGCGCTGTGGATCGAGGCCTTGAATGTCAAGGCGCAACTGGCTGATGTAGGCGCCGACTTGCGGTTCATACAACGTGTGAAAGAGCATGCCCTGCTGCATCGGTGACAGCGGATAGAGGTCCTCCAGCGTCGCGACCGGCAATGTGTCGAGTTGCGCCTGGCTGATGCGCGCCAACGGAAAGTCCGACGGCGTGGCTTGCTGTCCCTCGAGTGTGCAGCAGTGATCGATCAGGGCCGCGAGCTCTTGCGCGCAGGTATCCACCAGCGTCTGAACGGTCGCGGTGTCGAACATCTCACGGCTAAAGCCCCAGCTCAGGGCCAGCTCGCCGCCGTACACCTGGCCTTCGACGGTCAGCCAGTTACCCAAGGGTGCCGAGAGATCCTGCGCGGCGCCGCTGCCTTCGGTGGACGGAACGAACAGCGCGCTGTCGTCGAACTGACGGTCGAACTGCCCCAGGTAATTGAAGGTGATACGCGGTTGCGGCAACGCGGCCAGCCCGGCACGAATCGCCGGGTTGCCCAGGTAACGCAACGCGCCATAACTCAGGCCTTTGTCGGGGACGGCGCGCAGCTGTTCCTTGATGGTTTTGATTGACGCGCCGAGGTCATTGCAAGGGCTCAGACTGACCGGGAACAGACTGGTGAACCAGCCGACGGTGCGGGTCAGATCGATGTCATCGAACAGGTCCTCGCGGCCATGGCCTTCGAGCTGAATCAACGTGCTGCCCTGCCCGCTCCAGCGGCAAACGGCACGGGCCAGTGCGGTCAGCAGCAGGTCGTTAACCTGGGTGCGATAGGCGGCGGGGGCTTGTTGCAGCAGCTTGCGGGTCTGTTCGGTGTCGAGTTTGAGTTCGAGTTTTTCCTCGAAGCGATTTTCCAGTGCGCCGTCTGGACGGTCGCAAGGCAGCTCGCCTGACGCTGCATCCAGGTGGGTCTGCCAGTGTTCCAGGCGTTGTTCAAAGACCGGAAGGTGGGCTTGCAGGCGCGCCACCCAGCGCTGATAGCTGCTGGTTTTTGGCATCGTCGAGGCGACGCCGCTATAGAACTGCTGGAGATCTTCCAGCAGCACGCGCCAGGACACGCCATCCACCGCCAGGTGGTGAATCACCAGCAGCAAACGTTGAGAGTCGTCGGCCATCGTCACCAGCAGCGCGCGCAGCAGCGGTCCGTGTTTCAGGTCGAGACTGCGCTGGGCTTCGTCGCACAGGACGTTGAGCTCATCGGCCGTCTGCGCTTTTCGTTGCCACAGAACGGAATCGGTGGCTGGTACGGCGTAGGCTTGTTGCCAGCCGTTTTCGGTGTGTTGGTAGCGCAGGCGCAAGCTATCGTGATGGGTCAGCAGGTGTTCCAGCGCGCGGGCGAGCGCATCAACATTCAACGCCTCGCGCGGAACCAGCAGCAGCGACTGGTTCCAGTGCTGACGCTCGGGAATGGCTTGCTCGAAGAACCATTGCTGCACGGGCGCCAGCGCCACGGCGCCACTGGCCGGTCCTTGATCAACAGAGACTTGCTCGCCGCTGCGGGCTGCCTGGGCGAGGCTGCGGATGGTCTGGTGCTGGAACAGGTCCTTGGGGCTCAACAGGATGCCCGCCTGACGCGCCCGGCTGACCACTTGCATGGACACAATGGAATCGCCGCCCAGTTCGAAGAAGTTGTCTTCGAGACCGACGTTGTCGATGGCCAGCACGTCCTGCCAAATGCCGGCGAGGGATTTTTCCAGCGCACTGCGTGGCGCGATGTGTTCGCGTTGCTGCAGGCTGCCATCCACCGCAGGCAGCGCCTTGCGGTCGAGCTTGCCGTTGGGGGTCAGTGGCAAATGGTCGAGGAACAGCAGGAACGACGGGACCATGTAGTCCGGCAGGTGCTGGCGCAGTCCCGCTTTGAGGACTTCACGCAGGTTCGATTGGGCCTCGACATCGTCGGTCAAGACGTCGGCATGGGTGGGCACGATGTAGGCCACCAATTGCTGGCCGTTGGCACCGTCCTGCGCCAGCACCGCCAGTTCGCGCACGGCGTCCTGTTGCAACAGCCGCGCTTCAATTTCCCCCAGTTCGATGCGGAAGCCGCGCACCTTGACCTGGTGGTCGATGCGTCCGACGTATTGCAGCGTGCCATCGGCCTGATAACGGGTCAGGTCGCCGGTGCGGTACAGACGTTCGCCGTTGCTGGCGAAGGGATTCGGCACGTACTTTTCGGCGGTCATGGCGGCTCGGCCGAGGTAACCGCGAGTGATGCCCGCGCCCGCTAGGTACAACTCGGCCGCTACGCCTTGAGGCACCGGTTGCAGTTCGGCGTCCAGTAAATAGCTGGCGGTGTGTTTAAGCGGTCGACCGATGCTGGCGCGGCCACCGGCCTCGCGACGGGTCCAGGTCGAGTAGGTGGTGTCTTCCGACGGCCCGTACAAATCAAAGACGTGCTCGACGGTCGGTTGCTGGTAAAGCGCGTCCACCAGGCTTTGCTTCAACGGCTCGCCGGCAAGGTTGATGATGCGCACGCTTGGCGGAATCTGCCCGTCACGTTGCAACGCGTTGATCGCCGACGGCACGGTGTTGATCAGACGCACCTGATCCCGGGCCGGCAGTTGCGGCAACTCCAGGGCGTTGCGGGCGATGATCACCGAGCCACCGTTGGCCAGGGTCACAAACAGTTCCCACACCGACAGGTCGAAGCACACCGAGGTGGAAGCCAGAACGCCCTGGATGTCCTCGCGGCGGTAAACCGATTTTGACCAGTCGATCAGCGCCAGCACGCTGCGATGAGCGATGGCCACACCTTTGGGTTTGCCGGTGGAACCGGAGGTGTAGATGACGTAGGCGAGGTTGTCGGCGGTGACACGAGTGAGCGGTGCGCTAGCGGGGTACGCGGCGAGTGTCGAGGCGACCTGGTCGAGCAGCACCACGTGGGTGTCGGCGCAGACGTCAAGTGTCGCGGCAACCGTCTGCTCGGTCAGCAACACCAGGGCGCGGCTGTCTTCAAGCATGTAGGCCACGCGCTCGGCCGGGTAATCCGGGTCAAGCGGCACGTACGCGCCGCCGGCCTTGAGCACGGCAAGTAAGGCGACCAGCAACTGGTCGGTACGCTGCATCGCCACGCCGACGCGGATTTCCGGGCCGACGCCCAGTTCGATCAGTTTGTGCGCCAGGCGATTGGCCTGAGTGTCGATCTCGGCATACGTCAGCTGTTGTGTGCCGAAGGTCACCGCCAAAGCATCCGGGGTCGCGGCGGCTTGCTGGCTGATCAGTTCGTGGATGCAGCGGTCTGTGGCGAAGGGTTCGTCGACACGATTCCAGTCATGCACGATGCGCTGGTATTCGGCGGTTTCCAGCAGCGGCAAATCGCTGATGCGCTGCTGTGAGTCGCTGACCATGCCGTGCAGCAGATGCGTCCAGTGCTGCGCCATACGGGCGATGGTGGCGGGGTCGAACAGGTCGTTGGCGTAGGTCAGTGCGGCGTGCAGTTTTCCTCCCTTTTCGAATGTATCGAGGGTCAGGTCGAACTGCGTGGTGCGCCCTTCCCACTCGATCACACCCAGCGCCAGGCCGGACGCGGTTCTGACGGTGGAGATGTCGGCGACTTGCGGCTGGTGGTTGTACATCACCTGGAACAGCGGTGTGTGGCTGAGGCTGCGTTCCAGTTTGAGCGCTTCGACAAGACGCTCGAACGGCAGGTCCTGATGGGCCTGAGCACCGAGGGCGGTTTCCTTGATCGCGAGCAGCAAGTCGGCGACCCGGGTCTGGCCGTCGAGCTGAGTGCGCAGGACCTGGGTGTTGACGAAGAAGCCGATCAGGCCTTCGATTTCGGCGCGGTTGCGGTTGGCAATTGGCACGCCGACGCGGATGTCGGTCTGGCCGGTGTAGCGATGCAGCAGCGCGTTGAACGCGCCGAGCAGCAGCATGAACAGGGTGATGTTGTGCTTCTGCGCGGTGGCTCGCAGTTGTTCGGCCAGTGGTGCGTCGATGGCGAATTCGTAGCGGGTGCCGCGATAGCTGGGCATGGCCGGGCGCGGGTGATCGATGGGAAGTTCCAGTACCGGGTGCTCATCGCCCAGTCGGGCCTGCCAGTATTCGAGTTGACGCGTCTGCTCGCCCGCCTCCAGCCAGCGACGCTGCCACAACGCATAGTCGCTGTACTGGATCGGCAGGGGTGCGAGTTGCGGTTGAGCGCCGGCTTCGAAGGCGTCGTAGCAGCGGATGAATTCATCGATCAGGACGTTCATCGACCAGCCGTCGGAAACGATGTGGTGCAGGGTCAGCAGCAGGACGTGTTCCTGCTCGGCGAGTTTGAGCAAGGTGACGCGCAGCAAGGGGCCGACTGCCAGATCGAAGGGCTGTACCGATTGCTGTTCAGCGGCGTGTGCCACGGCGGCTTCACGTTCCGTGGCGGGCAGGTGAATGAAGTTTTTCTGCTCGATCACCAGCGGCGCAACAGTCGGTACTTGCAGCAAGCTGTCGTCGGCCTGGTGCTGGAACACGGTGCGCAGTGTTTCGTGACGCGCCACCAGGCTGGCGAAAGATTGTTCCAGCGCTTGAATGTTTAACTGGCCGGTGAGACGCACCGCGCCCGGCAAGTTGTATGCGCCGCTGTGCGGGTCGAGCTGCCAGAGAAACCACATGCGTTGCTGGGCGTACGACACCGCCTGGCGATCCTCGGCATCGACGTCGGCAGGAATGGGGAAACGGGCGAAATCAACGCCTTCCTTGTGCAAGGCCGCAAGGAACATCTGGCGCTTTTCCAGGGGCAACCCGATAAACCGGCGAGCAAGTTTCAAGGAGTCTTCAGCGTTCATTTCTGGGTATCCGGATCAGTGGCGGGAAGCACAAAGGCACGTCGTCCCTATAAAACGAATGCAGACCGGAAAAATTAGCGAATGAGAACAAGTATCAGAAACGAGGTGGGATGCGGGGTTTGCGCAGAGCTCCTACAGGGTTCCAGCTATATTCAAGAAAAATCAGGCGCCAGCGGTCATGGCGTGGCGCCGGTGGTGGGTGTCGAGCTGGTCCTTGATCACCCGCAACACCTTGGCTTCGTGCTCATGGATGAAGAAGTGGCCGCCGGCGAGCATGTCCACTGAAAAACTGCCGTGGGTTTCTTTGCTCCAGCCGATCAGTTGCGAGGGGGTGGCGCGGTCGGTCTTGCCGCCGAGCACGTGCACCGGGCACTTGAGCAGTGGGCGCTGGAGCGGTTCGAAACGTCCGCACAATTGAAAGTCGGCACGCAGGATTGGCAGCGTCAGGCTCATCAGCTCTTCGTTGGCCAATACTTCTTCGCTGGTGCCATTGAGGGTGCGCAGTTGTTCGATCAGCTCGGCATCGGTTTTCGGTTCGGCGAACCCCCGGTCGTAATCGGCGCGCATCGTCGGTGCGGCGGTACCCGAGGCGAACAGAGCCACCGGTTCCGGGCCGCCCAATGAGCGCAAGGCGTGGGCCATTTCATAGGCCAGTAACGCGCCCAGGCTGTGGCCGAACAAGGCGTACGGTGGTTTGAGGGGAGCGAGTTGCTCACGAGCCAGTTGCAGCGCCAGGCGCCGCATGTCGGTGTGCAGCGGTTCGCCGTAACGCGCGCCGCGTCCCGGCAGCTCCACCGGTTGCAGCTTGATCCATTCCGGCAGCTTGCGCCGCCAGCGGCTGTAGACCATGGCGCTCGCGCCTGAATAGGGCAGGCACAGCAATGTCAGCTGGGTCACCGGGCTTACCTCGATAGTTGTCTGATTAGAGAACGGATGAGGTAGGTCCTGAATTAGCCGACAATCATCTGTAGGAGCACAGCTTGCTCGCGATGACGGTGGTTCAGTCAATCGATGTGTTGAATGTCATACCGTCATCGCGAGCAAGCTGTGCTCCTACAGATGAATCTACTTCAAGTGGCGGAAGCTCTGGATGGCTGAGCCGAGGACCACGGCGCCAGCGGCGATGGCCACCCAGAATCCGCTGGGGGCACCGAACGCGTCTACAAGCCAGCCTGAACTGGCGGCGCCGATCGCCACGCCGATGCTCAATCCGGTGACCAGCCAGGTCAGGCCTTCGGTGAGTTTGGCCGGCGGGACGATTTGTTCGACCAGGGCCATGGCGACAATCAGGGTCGGCGCGAAGAACAGGCCGGCGACAAACACCGCCAGCGACAACCCGAAAATGTTCGTCGCCAGCAGCAGCGGCAACGTGGTCACCGCCGTCGCGATGCCGCCGTACAGGAACAGTCGCGGCAGCGGCACTTTCGAGCGCAATGCACCGAATGCCAGCCCGGCCATGCACGAACCGATGGCGTACACCGACAGCACGATACTGGCAGCCGCTGGCTGGCCCTGATGCTGGGCGAACGCCACGCTGACGACATCGATGACGCCGACAATCGTGCCCATGGCGACCATCAGCAGCACCAGCAATCGAAGCTCACCGGAACGAATGATCGAACCCTGATGGTGCGCTTCATGGGGATGAATAGCGGGTTCGGTATCCCGTTGCAGCACGAATGCCGTGACCCCGATCGCCAGCATCAGCAACGCTGCCAATGGCCCGGCTTCGGGGAACACCACCACGCACAATCCCACGGACAGCGGTGGTCCGACGATGAAACAGACTTCGTCGAGTACCGACTCCAGGGCATAGGCGGTCTGCAGCTCGGGCTGGCCGCGATACAACTCGGTCCAGCGTGCACGCACCATGGCCGACATGCTGGGCATACAACCGGCCAGAGCGGCGAACACAAACAGCGTCCAGTGCGGTGCCTGCAAACGGGTGCAGAGCAACACCAGCAACAGCGCTCCGCCACCGATCAGCGCCGCGACCGGCAAAATTCGGCGCTGGCCGAAACGGTCCACCAGTCGCGAGACTTGCGGCGCGCAAAAAGCCGTGGCCAGGGCGAACGTCGCGGCGACGGCACCGGCCAATCCGTAGCCGCCCTGCAATTGCGAGAGCATGGTGATCAGGCCGATACCGGTCATGGAAATCGGCATACGCGCGATCATGCCGGCCAGCACGAAGGCTTTGCTGCCAGGGGCTTTGAACAGGTCGCGATAGGGATTGGCCATGGGTCGGGGTCTCGATTCGGGAGTGCAAGTTGCCATAAGGCGAGGTGGTGGGAAAGCGGGGAATTGTTGGTTGAGTGTGAAGGCCCCAAGATCAAAAGATCGCAGCCTCGTTTCACTCGACAGCGCCTACAGGGGATCGCATTTCAATGCCCCGGGCTGGGGTCTATTGATCTTGCTGCTGAACTCTCGATGCCTGAAACCGGTCAGCTACTTAGGCCCTCCCCTCAAGGCGCTAACGTCATGTTGATAACGCTCGACCAACAAGTCGCCCTCATCACCGGCGCCAGTTCCGGCATTGGTGCCGGTGCCGCCAAGGCATTGGCGGCCGCCGGTGCCGCCGTGGTGCTCAACTACAATTCCCAGGCCGCCCCCGCCGAAGAACTGGCCCGGCAGATCATCGCTGAAGGCGGTCGCGCCATTGCCATCGGCGCCGACGTTTCCAACGAAGAAGACGTCGAACGCTTGTTCACCCAGACCCTCGAAGCGTTTGGCTCCCTGGACATTCTGGTGGCCAATTCAGGCATGCAGAAGGACGCTCCGGCTGCAGACATGAGCCTTGCCGACTGGAACCAGGTGATAGGCGTCAACCTCACCGGCCAGTTCCTCTGTGCTCGCGCTGCCCTGCGCATTTTCAATCGACAAGGCGTTCGCGAGGGCGTGTCCCGCGCGGCCGGCAAGATCATTCACATGAGCTCGGTGCACCAGCGCATTCCGTGGGCCGGCCATGTGAATTACGCCGCGTCCAAGGGCGGGATCGACATGCTGATGCAGACCCTCGCCCAGGAAGTCAGCCACCAGCGCATCCGCATCAACGGCATCGCGCCGGGGGCGATCCGCACGGCGATCAATCGCGCCGCCACCGAAGGCGACGCCGCGCAGCAACTGCTCAAACTCATTCCCTATGGCCGCATCGGTGACGTCGAGGACATCGCCAATGCGGTGGTATTCCTCGCCTCCGATGCTTCCGACTACATCGTCGGCACCACTCTTTTTATCGATGGCGGCATGAGCCTCTATCCGGAGTTTCGCGGCAATGGCTGATCATCATCCCGAACGACAAAGCGCCATCGACGCTCATGGCATCATCGGTGACATGCGCAGCGCGGCACTGGTCAACGACAAAGGCAGCGTGGATTTTTTCTGCTGGCCGGAATTCGACAGTCCGTCAATTTTCTGTTCATTGCTGGACACGCCCGAGGCCGGGATTTTTCAACTGGCACCGGACCTGCCTGACGCTCGCCGTGAACAGATTTATCTGCCGGACACCAACGTTCTGCAAACCCGCTGGCTCAGCGATCGCGCGGTGGTCGAGGTCACCGATCTGCTACCCATCGGCGACAGTGAGGACGATCTGCCGGTGTTGATGCGCCGGGTCCGGGTGGTCAGCGGCCGAGCCACATTCCACATGCGTTGCGCCGTGCGACACGACTATGCACGTGCCGATACCCGTGCGCGCATGGAGGAAAAAGACGTGGCGTTCGAAGCCGCCGACCAGCCCTCCCTGCGCTTGTCTTCGGATCAGATTCTACGCGTTGAGGACGGTGCGGCGGTGGCGCAGTTCACCCTTGAACAGGACCAGAGCGCGCAATTTCTGCTCGGTGGCCTGGACGACCCGCGATTCAAGGAGGGCGGCGCTGAGATGTGCATGGAACGCACCCTGAAGTTCTGGCGCGACTGGAGCGCCCAGTCCAATTACCGGGGGCGCTGGCGGGAAATGGTCAACCGCTCTGCCCTAGCGCTGAAGCTGCTGACGTCGCGCAAACATGGCGCCATCCTCGCCGCCGCGACCTTCGGCCTGCCGGAAACGCCCGGTGGCGAGCGCAATTGGGATTATCGCTACACCTGGATCCGTGATGCCTCCTTTACTGTGTACGCGTTCATGCGCCTGGGTTTCGTCGAGGAGGCCAACGCCTACATGGGCTGGCTGCGTGGGCGGGTGAGCGATTGCCAGGGTAAACCGATGAAACTCAACATCCTCTACGCCGTCGATGGTCGTCAGGAACTGCCGGAAACCGAACTCTCACACTTGACCGGTCACGGGGATGCGAAGCCGGTGCGGATAGGCAATCAGGCCTACGACCAGATTCAGCTCGATATCTTTGGCGAGCTGATGGACGCGGTGTATCTGGTCAACAAATACGGCGACGCCATTTCCCATGAAGGCTGGAAACACGCGGTGGAAGTTGTCGATCAGGTCTGTGAAACCTGGCAGCAAAAAGACGTCGGCATCTGGGAAATGCGCGGCGAGCAACACCATTTCCTGCATTCGCGCCTGATGTGCTGGGTAGCGCTGGACCGGGCCATTCGCCTTGCCTCAAAGCGCTCGCTGCCTGCGCCTTTTGCCCGTTGGGATGAGACACGTCAGGCGATCTACGCGGATATCTGGGAGAACTTCTGGAACGAAGAACGCGGGCATTTCGTCCAGCATATCGGCGGCACCGCGCTGGACGGTTCGATGCTGCTGATGCCGCTGGTGCGCTTCGTCAGCGCCAAGGATCCGCGCTGGCTTTCGACGCTGGAAGCGATCGAAAAGACCTTGGTGCGTGACGGGATGGTCTACCGCTATCGCAACGACGATGCCCGCATTGATGGCCTCGACGGCACCGAGGGCGCCTTTGCGGCGTGTTCGTTTTGGTACGTTGAATGCCTGGCGCGGGCGGGCCAGGTGGAAAAGGCGCATCTGGAGTTCGAGCAGTTGTTGCGGTACGCGAATCCATTGGGGTTGTATGCCGAGGAGTTCGATAGCCGCGGGCGACATCTGGGCAACACGCCTCAGGCGCTGACGCATCTGGCGCTGATCAGTGCGGCGAGTTTTCTGGATCGGCGGTTGAGTGGCGAGAAGACCAGTTGGCAGCCTTAGTGTGGATTGACCAATCTCTGTCGGAGCAAGCGTGCTCCTACAGAAGCTAAACAAAATCCGCGAATACCCGCGGTAATAGCGGGTTGCCAGCACTCTGAACCCCACCTAACATCCACGCTCAACGGGCACAGCGGAGCTGTCCAACACCACCCGATTCCAGGAACCCGAATGAGCCAACACATTCAGCGCAACATTGATTCTCCACTTCGAACGGGCCTGAACCGCGAGCAATTGTGGGAAGACCACGACAAGGGCCTGATCAAGTGCTGGGAGGTCGGCCGTCAACGCGCGACGCGCTTTCCCGAACTCGCCAACCAGTGCCTCGCCGGTGAACTGCCTGTGCTGGGCTGGAAAGGCGGCGTCAGTCGCAGTTTGAAGAAGCTCGAAAAATACGGCTCTCTCAAATACCTCGCCCAATGGCAGGGATTGCGAGGGGAAGATTTGAGTATCGATCTGAACGAAGAGCGTGAGCTGACCTGTTCACGGACCGCAATGGTGGTGACGTTCACGCCGGACCGGTCGAAGTATTTTAATCAGTTGGCGCAAGACTGAATGACAGTGGACTGAGGAGTGCGCGGGTTTGTCTGATTTCCCCATTGTGTCCGTGCTGATTCATGTACCTGACTGGCGCGCGGCGACGCAGTGGTACGTTCGCGCGTTTGAGACGGCAAATCAGATCCATCCCGAGTCCGACGATTATGGTCACCTTGATATCAGCGGGGTTGCCTTGGAGATTGTCGATGCCGACGACAAGGTGGGTTGCGGCCCGGCAGGGTCTGTCGTGTATTGGTCAGTCAAAGATCTGGATTCGCAGGTGGCTCGACTGCAGTCCATCGGCGGCGTGCTGTATCGAGGGCCGCTGAACATTGCGGGCGGCGACCGGATCTGCCAGGTTCGGGACCCTTGGGGGAACTGTATCGGTCTTCGGCAACGATTGAAGCGGTTGGTCGTTTAGTCCGCTGCAGCGCTGACGCAGAACCGCTCCCGATAGGCTTGCGGGGTGACGCCCATTGATCGCAGGAAGCTGCGCCTCAGGGTTTCTTCGCTGCCAAATCCGCATTGGACTGCCACACGTTTGATGGGCAGGCCGGTGTCGCTGAGCAGTCTGCGGGCGGTTTCGACGCGGATCAGTTCGATGGCCCGTGCGGGCGTCTGGCCGGTGTCGGCGCGGTAGTGACGGACGAAGCTGCGTTCACTCATGCAGGCCTTCATGGCCAGTGTCGGGATGCCGAGGTCCAGAGTGAGGTTTTCGCTGATCCACGCGTGAAGCTCGTCGAATCGGCTGTCTTCCTTTTGCAAGGACAGGGTCACGCTGAACTGCGATTGGCCGCCGGGGCGCTTGAGGAAAACGACCAGTTGCCGGGCGACCTCCATGGCCATGGCGCGGCCGAGGTCTTCCTCGACCATGGCCAGCGCCAAGTCGATGCCGGCGGTGACACCTGCGGACGTCCAGACCGGGCCGTCATTGATGAAAATCGGGTTGGGCTCCACGTGCAGACGGGGATGCGTCTGCGCCAGTTGCTCGCAACGGGTCCAGTGAGTGACCACCCGGCGACCGTCGAGCCATCCACTGGCTGCGAGCAAGAACGCACCGGTGCACACGGAGGCCACCCGACGGCATCCGACGCCATGCGCACGCACCCAGGCGACCAGCACCTCGTCTTGCGCTGCTGCGTAGACACCCCAGCCACCCGCGATGACCAATGTATCGCTGGACTGTTCGGGCAACGGTTCAGCCAGCAGTGCCAATCCCGCGGACGACATGACCGCCCCGCCACTGCTGGCAATCACGGTCGGTGCGTAGGGCGGCGGTAAACCCTGCTGGCGCGCAATGTCGTTGGCTGAGGCGAACACTTGCAACGGTCCGGTGACGTCGAGCAGTTGCACGTTGGCGAACGCGAGCACATGAATCGTCTTGGGCATATTGGCGTAATTCGTGGGGTGATTGGCGTATACGCCAGATCCTACGAGTCTACTATCAAGCCGTCCACCCCACTGCGTGAGAAACACACCATGACGTTGCAGATCGGTTTTCTGTTGTTTCCCCAGGTTCAACAACTGGACCTGACGGGCCCCTATGACGTGCTGGCTTCGTTACCTGATGTGAAGGTGCATCTGGTCTGGAAGGATCTAGCGCCGGTCACTGCAAGTACCGGACTGGTGCTGAATCCGACCACCACGTTTGACGATTGCCCAGCGCTGGATGTGATTTGTATTCCCGGCGGCAGCGGTGTCGGGCCGTTGATGGAAGATGAAGTGACGCTGGCGTTCATCAAGGCTCAAGCGGCGAATGCGCGTTATGTGACATCCGTGTGCACCGGAGCACTGGTGTTGGGGGCGGCGGGGTTGCTCAAGGGCAAACGCGCTACGACTCACTGGGCTTACCACGAACTGTTGAAGCCTCTGGGGGCGATTGCGGTAAACGACCGGGTGGTACGCGATGGCAATTTGCTGACCGGCGGCGGGATTACGGCCGGGATCGATTTTGCCCTGACCCTGGCGGCGGAATTATTTGATGAGGACACGGCGCAGCTGGTGCAGTTGCAGCTGGAGTACGCGCCGGCACCACCGTTTGCTTCAGGCAGCCCGCAGACGGCGCCTGCTGCTGTATTGGCGGAGGCTCTTCGGCGTACGGCGCATTCTCTGGAGCAACGGACATTGATTACTGAGCGGGTGGCGGCCAGTTTGTGAACCGCTGACCTTGTAGCAGCTGCCGAAGGCTGCGTCCGACTGCGCAGCAGTTGCGCTTGAGTTGAATGCGACCTATCTGGAAGACAGTGTTAATTGATCGAGCGACTGCTTCGCAGTCGGACGCAGCCTTCGGCAGATGCTACAAGTGTTCTTTCGCAGGTGTGAGCGAGTGGGCTTTCCAGCAGACGAAAAAAAACCCGCCGAAGCGGGTTTTCCCAAGACCATGTCGACTCCCTGTCGGTAGCGTTCCTTGCTGATGGTCGATCATCCATGATCCCGAAGCACTTCCTGTGCCTCGGTTGATGGGTTCAGAATACGCATCGGATCCAATTTGTAACAGACGATATCACTACCATCGCGTGTAAGACATTCGCTATAACGCTGCTTCCGAAACCCCTTAATGGCCTTGTGCCTCAAGGGCGCCAGCCGCCATTTTCGCGACCTGTAGCTGACCTGCTGCGCTTACGGTGTCGTTGTCTTCGAGAAACCAGGCGGCCGACAGTCCGGCAAATGCCAACACCCATCGCAGCAATCGGCGGCGTTCGAGGCCGGCGGCGTCTGCCACGACGTCTATCTGTCTTTGAAAGCGGTGAGGATCAGCGGCCGTCGGCAGGTCGGGGTTACAGATGAGGTTGGCGTAATCGAATCCGCACTCACCGATCACGCGCTTGGGATCGATGGCCAACCAACCCCGCGGACCGAAATCCAGGACGTTGTCGTGATGCATGTCCCCGTGCAGTACCACCACATCCTGCGGGTCGGCCAGCAACGCTTCGGCGGTGGCGAGGCTCAAGGCATACGGGCCAGCCTGCAGTTCGGCCGCCCAGCGTAGCGACTTGAACCAAAGCGCCAGGGGCACCAGGGGCGGCGATGGCAAGGATCGGGGTGTATGCAGCCGGGACAGCGCCATGCACAGGATCTGACTGGCTTCGTCGTCCTGACCTTCGAGCGCCATGCGCATCAGTGAACGCGAGCCCATCGCCCGCTCCATGACCAATGCTTGCTCGTGGTGGGCGAAAACCGGTGCGGCGCCCTCGCCGTCCCACCAGATCATCAACTGGTTGCCGACCTGTTCGTCGGCATCCATCGCAATCTTCAACATTGCCGGAGCAGGGCCCATCCGCACCGGTAACAAGCGGCTGCCAGGCGTGATGATCGGCTCTCCGTCCGGCACCAGCGCCCAGCGTTTCAACCAGGGTTCAAACATGCAGCCTTTACTCTTCCTGACGTACGTGGAGTTTGGCGTTGGTCTTCAAAAACTCTTCGATATTGCTCATCTGCTCATCCCAGCCACGGCTGTCCATACGGAACGCCTTGAGCCGACGGGCTTGGGGAATGTGATCGAAACCTGATTCGGTGACCTTGAGCAGCGTGCCTTCATCCATGTCTTCAAGCTCGAACAACACAAGCGTGGTGGGTTCCTGGGAATAGTCGACGTCGGGCTCTACCGCGTAGGGATGCCAGCGAAACGAAAACACCCGTTCCGGCTCGACCCGCTCTACCAGCACGTTCCACAGCAGGTGCTCATAACCGGGGTAGGTAATCTGCCCTTGGGTCCATTCACCGGCGACAAAGCGCTTGCCCTCCAGTGACACGCCAAACCACTGCCCGAATGCCTCAGCATGGGCTATCACGCGCCAGACGTGCGAGCGCGGCGCCTTGAGCAGAATTTTCCTTTCGATGCGATCTGATGCTGGGTTCATATGTCACCTCCTGTAATGAACAGTAGGCCTGTAAGACCACAAGACCCACCCTAAAGTTGTACCAACAGGCCTCTGCAATCAACCCTGTATGAAATGTTCAGCTGTAATTTGAGGTTAAGTTCCTGATTCACAACGAAACGTACCGCCTCGCCCATCGGCATGAAACCGCAAACCCTTCAGAACGGGTCTAGACTCGAAACGTTCGCCTCAACGCTAAACCCAAGCTCGGGACACCGATAATGCCGCTCTCTCGAATTCTTACCTTCGTATCAATCGTGTGCCTCGCCGCCTGTACCACTTCCGTCAATCACTGGAGCCGGCCGGGCGCGATTCAGGCGGATGTTGATAAGGATAAATCCCAGTGCGAGTACCAGGCCAAGGCCGCGACGGCCAGTTACAGCAGCACGCCTTCAGACAAGAGCCTGTCTGCAGCCGTCGGTGCCGGGGTGGGTGACGGGATTGTGGTGGCCGAGAAGCAGATCGACCTGGTCAACGACTGCATGCGTTTACGCGGCTATACCGGCAACTGACCGTGCAAGCGTTCGTTACACTGCCTTCCACTTTTTGATGTCACAGCGAGAATCCCCCATGACCCCACGCTTTCTCCTGGCGCTGATGCCTTTGCTGTTCACGCCCGCGGCCTTTGCCGTGGATTGCGACAACGCCGCTGACCAGGCCACGATGAATCAGTGCGCAGCGCAGCAGAACAAGGCGGCGGACAAGGAACTGAATGCGCTGTATCAGCAGATCACCACGCGTCTGAAAAGCAACCCGGATGGCAAGAAGTTGCTGATCGGTGCTCAGCGTTCTTGGATTGCGTTTCGGGATGCGGAATGCAAGTTTTCGGCGTCCTCAGTTGAGGGCGGGAGTGTGTACCCGTTGATCTACAGCAATTGCGTTACCGGGTTAACCAAGGCACGGGTGGAGACCTTCAAGAATTATTTGAAGTGTCAGGAGGGGGATATGAGTTGTCCGGTGCCGGGGGGTTGATCTTTCTGGCTTCAGCGCGAGCAGGCTTGAACTGCCCCCGGAAGTTGGACACAGGTCCTGACTTTCGGGGTTGCCACGGGCATTCATGACGTCGTTCGGCATGATTAAACGTGAGGGTCGCCCGGGACTTTGCTCGGTGTGGCGTACTGCGGCTTCAGGTGACCGTCTTGATCGAGTAGCCAGGCATCCATGATCTGGCGCACCACGGGACCGGCGACGCGACCGCCCGCCTCACCGTTTTCGATCATCACCGAGATGACAATCTTCGGGTGTTCAGCCGGGGCAAAGCCTACGAACAATGCGTTGTCGCGGTTGCGCTCCAGGGTTTTCGCCCGGTTGTAGCGTTCGCCCTGTTTGATCGCAACCACTTGCGCCGTACCGCTCTTGCCGGCGATGCGGTATTGGGCACCCGCCGCTGCGGCTCGAGCAATGCCGCGAGCGTCGTGCATCACCATCTGCATACCGTGGTTGACCTGCTCCCAATCACGCGGATCCTTGAGCAGGATATTCGGCATTGGGTGTTCGTCCACGGGGGCGATACCGTCCACGGTCTTTGCCAGATGCGGGCGGTTCCACACGCCTTTGTTAGCGATCAGCGCCGTGGCCTGAGCCAGCTGCAGGGGTGTGACTTGCATGTAGCCCTGACCGATTCCGAGAATCACCGTCTCCCCCGGGAACCATGGCTGGCGGCGCGTCGCGCGTTTCCAGGCCTGGGAAGGCATCAGACCGGCGGATTCTTCAAACATGTCCAGAGAGACTTTCTCGCCGAGTCCGAACATCGCCATATAGTCATGCAGGCGGTCGATACCCAGTTTGTGGGCCAGGTCGTAGAAGTAAGTGTCGTTGGAACGCATGATCGCTGCGTCCATGTCCACCCAACCGTCGCCGCTGTGGTTCCAGTTACGGTACTTGTGATCGAAATCCGGAAGCTGGTAGTAGCCCGGATCGAAGACGCGTGTCTGTGGCGTCACTACACCTGAGTCAAGACCAGCGATGGCCACTTCCGGCTTGATGGTTGATCCAGGCGCGTAGAGCCCTCGCAGGACGCGGTTGAACAGCGGCCGATCGATGGAATCGTGCAGCGCTGCGTATTCTTTGAAGCTGATACCGGTGACAAACAGGTTGGGGTCGAAGCTGGGTTTGCTGACCATCGCCAGCACTTCACCGGTGGATGGGTCCAGCGCGACGACGGAGCCTCGTCGATCACCCAGCGCTTCCTCAGCGGCCTCCTGAAGTTTGACGTCGAGGCTCAGGACGATGTTTTTGCCGGGAATCGGATCAGTGTGCTTGAGCACTCGCAGCACTCGACCTTGCGCATTGGTTTCGACCTCTTCGTAACCTACGTGGCCATGCAGTTCCGATTCGTAGAACCTCTCGATGCCGGTCTTGCCGATCGATTGGCTGCCGCGGTACTCGACCGTATCCAGGGCTTTGGATTCTTTCTCGTTGATCCGGCCGACGTAGCCGATTGAATGCGCGAAATGTGCGCCCATGGGGTAGTGGCGAACGAATTGCGGTTCTACATCGATACCCGGCAGACGAAACTCGTTGACCGCCAGAACTGCGATTTGCTCTTCGCTGAGTTCATAGAACAGGGTCACGGGCACGAATGGATGTCGTGCTTGCTTCATCGCCTTGTCGAACAACGTGCGATCGTCTGCAGGCAGGTGCAGAAGGTTTACGACCTCATCCAGCTCTTCCTTGATATCAGAGGCGCGCTCGCGAGTGATGGTCAGGTTGAAGCTGGGTCTGTTGTCCGCCAGGACTACGCCGTTGCGATCGTAGATCAGCCCTCTTGTCGGAGGGATCGGCAATACATGAACGCGGTTGTTTTCAGAAATCGTGGAGTGGTAGTCAAACTCGACTACTTGCAGGACATACATGCGCACAACCAGTGCGCAGGTAATTGCGACCACGAACAAGGCGCAGGCCATCAGTCGCTTGTTGACGAGGCGCGTCTCTTTTTCGTGGTCTTTGATAGGTATCGGTTCAGGCATTTCTGCAGCGGCTCTTTGACTTTGAAGGAAGCCTGGTCCGCTGGCTTGGAAAATCAGTCCATTAAAAAACGAGCTGCACCATACCAAAAACTGCGCGTGTGATTTAGTTCGATTTCCTCTAAAGGTCGGCCCTGTAGGCCAAAATAAAGGCCGGGCCACTTTCCTGCGGGCAAAACAAAACCCCTACCTGCATAAGCAGATAGGGGTTTCGGAATTTAATCTTGACGATGACCTACTCTCACATGGGGAAACCCCACACTACCATCGGCGATGCATCGTTTCACTGCTGAGTT